>Ga0209168_10002395_pt1 | contig 13601 bp, 12 predicted proteins | sample Coa_R1_FD_187156 | JGI IMG/M metagenome (GOLD analysis project Ga0209168, IMG submission 187156) | Surface soil microbial communities from Centralia Pennsylvania, which are recovering from an underground coalmine fire - Coalmine... | ecosystem: Environmental > Terrestrial > Soil > Unclassified ... | reverse complement strand
CGAGACCATTGAAATTGTGCTCTAAGCCGCCGAAACCGGACACCTTTCTTTTCCAGTCTCAATACCATGGACGTATCAAAGACTGTGGAGCGCATCGTGACTTCATTTTCGCCCGCGGAACAGCAGTCGGTGCGCGAGCGTTTTTCGAAATCTTTCCGCTACATCATCTGCCAGCGCCTGATGTCGAAGACCGACCGCAGCGGACGCGTCGCCGCCTTTGAAATTCTCAAGGCGAATGCACGTACCCGGGAGTGCATCGAAAAAGGCGAACGCGAGAACAGAAGCCTGCTGGATGCCATTAAAAGCGGCAACGCCGATGGCATGCAGCACTTCGACGGCGAAATCGCCCAGCTAGTCCAGGATCGCCTCATCGACCTCGAAACCGGCCTCGCGTATGCCACCAACCCGGCCAATCTGGGTCAGGCATTGGCGCGCTGATCCAAACTGAAGAACAACGCGCTCGATCCAAGCCGCCACGCCTTCAACAACCTCCCTCGTTCCTCTATGATCGTTTCATGTCCGCGATTCCGGATTCATCGAGAGTCTTGAGTTTTGAAGATGCACGCCGCGTTGTTGAACATGAGGCCAGTCTGGTTCACGCCAGTCAGACGGAATCGGTCGAACTGCTCGCATCCGCAGGCCGCGTGCTCGCCGGGGCAATTCTTGCCGATCGCGATATTCCTCCATTTCCCCGCTCGACTCGCGACGGATATGCAGTGCAATCGGCAGACTTGTCCAAACTTCCTTCCATGCTGCAAGTGATCGGCGAAATCAAAGCTGGAGAGAAGCTGGAAAACATTCCAGCCACCATCGGCCGCGGGCAAACCGCGTCCATCATGACCGGAGCACCCGTCCCTGGCGGCGCCGATGCGGTGGTGATGGTCGAGTACAGCTCGCAACATGGCCAGCAGGTCGAGATCACAAAGCAAGTTGTCTCTGGTGAGAACATCGTCCCGCGCGGTGCCGAAGCCCAAAAGGGCAGCCCGCTGATCGCCCGCGGTTCGCGCCTAACCGACGCTGCCATTGCACTGGCCGCATCCGCCGGAAATTCAAAGTTGCAGGTGTACAAACGACCGCGAACTGCTGTGCTCACGACTGGCGATGAGATTGTCGCCGTTGACGCCACTCCTGGACCAACGCAAATCCGCAACTCGAACAGTTATTCTCTCGCGGTGCAGATTCGCCAGGCTGGCGGCGACCCAATACTGCTTCCCATTGCCTCCGATGACCCCGGAAGATTGCGCGAACTGATTGAAGAGGGTCTGAACCACGATTTGCTGCTCATGACGGGCGGAGTCTCCATGGGCCGCTACGATCTGGTCGAGCAAGTTCTTTCAGAAATGCAAGCCGAATTCTTCTTCACTGGCGCAAAAATCCAGCCCGGTCGCCCCGTCGTGTTCGGCAAGTGCCAATGTGGCGCAGGCGCCCCCGCCCGCGAAAATGCCGGCACGTATTTCTTCGGCCTCCCTGGAAACCCTGTCTCAACCATGGTGACCTTCGAACTGTTCGCCCGCCCCATGCTCGACGCCCTTGCGGGCATGTCTCCGCGCAAGCTGGCCTTCGTTCATGCAAAGCTGAAGTCGGAAATCAAAGTCAAGCCTGGCCTCAAACGTTTCCTCCCCGCAATCCTTTCGGGAGAATTCGAAAATTCGCAGGTCGAGCTTGTGGCGTGGCAGGGTTCCGGTGACATCGCCGCCACAGCTCGCGCCAATTGCTATATCGTCATTCCGCCCGACCGGGACCGCATTCCCGCCGGCGACTGGGTTGCCGTGATGATCCGATAAACCTGTGAGTATCCGGACAGCCGCCCTCGGCTGTCCCGAGCGAAGCTCCGTCGCGCTCTCTCCATGTAAGATAGCCCTTAGCCTTCCAGGGCTCTTCGATGCCGAAAAAGCTCTCCCACTACGACGGATCGGGCCGCGCTCGCATGGTCGACGTCTCCGGCAAATCCGCGACCAAGCGCGAGGCTGAAGCCAGCGCCTTTGTCGCGATTCGCCCCGAAGTGCTCGCGCTGCTGCCATCCAATCCCAAGGGCGACCCTCTGGAAGTCGCTCGCATCGCCGGTATCATGGCTGCCAAACGCACTTCCGATCTAATCCCGATGTGCCATCCGCTGCCGCTTTCGGTCGTTGATGTCGAAGTGCGCGTATGCGAGAATGGCGTCGCTGTTACCTCCAAAGTCATCACCACTGCTGAAACCGGTGTCGAGATGGAGGCCTTGGTCGCTGTCAGCCTGGCCGCACTCACGCTCTATGACATGCTCAAGGCGGGCGACAAAGGCATCGAGATTCGCGAGATTGTTCTGGAGCGCAAAAGCGGAGGCAAGAGCGGGGAGTATCGGCGCCGGAAGTAACAGCGTCCAACAAACTCATGGCTGATACAGTCAAACTCCTGTTGGTAGACGACAATCCGATGGTGTTGGGAATGCTGCAGCGAGCCTGGGCTGCGCTCGCGACCATCACCACCGCGACCGACGCTGCCGACGCCTTGCTGAAGGCGGTGGACGATGTCCCAGACTTGCTGGTATGCGATTACCGCATGCCCGGCATGGACGGCCGCCAACTTGTCGAAAAACTGAAGAGCCGTCCGGCAACCGCCAACTTTTCGACCGTCTTAATGGCCAATAAGGCGGACATTGCCGAGCGGCTGTCGCCCCAGGATGCCGCCGATGATTATCTGGAGAAGCCGTTCTACCTGAAGGACGCCACCCGCCGCGTCAAGCGCATGATCGACCGCATCGCGCTCGAGAAAATGGCGAAGACCGCGCCCTCCGATGGCGTCGTGCGCGGAAACTTGTCGCAGATGAACGTGATCGACCTGATGCAATCGCTCGAAATGGGCCGCAAGAGCTGCAAGATTTCTCTCAGCAACGAGGGCGATAAGTGTGAAGTCTTCTTCGTCGAAGGCCAGGTCAAGCATGCGACTTACGGTTCGCTGGTAGGCGATCAGGCGGTCTTCAAAGTGTTGCGCTGGACTGGCGGGAATTTCCAGCTTGATTTCGAAGGCAAGACTAACAAAGAAACTACACAGCTCAATACCCAGGGCCTTCTGATGGAAGGCTTGCGGCTTTTAGACGAGTCGCAGCGGGATGGTGGCTCCGAAGCCGAGCCGGCAGCGGCGGCAGAACCGGCTCCCGTTCCAACGTCCAGTCCTTCGGCTGGCGCGAGTCGTAGAAGACGAGAAGAAGAGGAAGATGTCCTCCTCGATGGCTGACCGCACTTCGATCCCTGCGGCGGTCGTAACGGTCAGCGACTCCTGCTCTCGCGGCGAGCGCGAGGATCGGTCAGGCCCGGCCGTAGCGCAATTCCTCGAAAAGCTTCATTTCTCAGTGACCGCACGCGTAGTTGTTCCCGACGATTCCATCAAAATTCAGAATGTGTTGATTCGCCTCGCCCGCGAAGTGCGGTTGATCGTGACCACCGGGGGAACCGGTATTGCTGCGCGTGATGTCACACCCGAGGCGACCATGGCCGTCTGCGACCGCCTTGTAGAGGGCATAGCAGAGCGCATGCGGAGCGAAGGCATCAAGAAGACTCCCTTCGCAGCCCTGAGCCGCGCCGTCTGCGGAGTTCGCGGCAAGGCGCTAATCCTCAATCTGCCGGGAAGCCCCGCGGGCGCAGTGGAATCGCTGGAAGCGGTGGCGGAATTGATTCCCCATGCGATTGATCTGCTGAGCGGCAAAACCGAACACAAATAATCTCTGTGCCCTCTGTAGTGAGAGCCTTCGACTCAACATGGGACCACCGAGTAGGCCCCAGCAGAACGCGATCACTTCTTTCCTTTGCCTACGATAGGTTTTCCGGGCAACACGTTATCCACCATCTTCTGATCGTCGATGAGCACCGTTCCCCCAACCAGCAGATAATGCACGCCCACGCTGGGCTCCATCGGCTTTTCGAACGTCGAACGGTCCGAGATCGTCTCCGGATCAAACACCACAATGTCCGCATCTGCTCCTTCTTGCAACCGCCCCTTGCGCCGCGCAGCCGGAGTCGATCTTTCCAGCATCTGCGCCGGCATCAAGGTCATCTTCCGTAGCGCCTCCATCAGGGTCAGCGTCTTCTTCTCGCGCACGTACTGTCGCAGCACGCGTGAGAAACATCCCGCATTGCGCGGATGCCCCACCAGACCGTCGCTCGCGATCATGATCAGCGGGTTCGGGATCAGCGCGTCCACAATCTCCTGCGTATTCGCAAAGATCAGGATGAACTGCTGGTTCTTCGAATTGCGCAGCTCCTCGAAGCGCGACTGGGTGAGATGCTCGCCCGTATCCGGCAGAACGAGGTCGCCGTAGTCGATGCCCAGCTTCTCGCGCCATCCTGGATTGAAAACCGCCGAATTGATCGCCGTCATGCCCGCAATATACGGATACGCTTCGGTCGTTACATCGAGCCCGCGCTCGCGCGCGCCCTCAACCATCGAAAGGCATTCCAGCGAATCCTTCAGGCATGTGCTGTTTATATGCACAATGTGCAGCGGCGCTCCCGAGATCGCCGCCGCACCAATCACCTCCTCCGTGGACTGAATTGCTGACCCGGGCTCGACCCGTCCCGCGCTGCGCATGTGCGTGTACACCGGCAGCTTGCGACCGGCTGCCAAGCGGAACACGTCGATCACTTCGAGCCGCGTCGATCCGGGAGCATACTCAATCCCCATTCCGATTCCGAGAGCGCCCGCCTCGATTTCCGAGTTCAGCCGCTTCTGCATCTGCGCGATCTGCTCCGGCGTCGCGTGCTCGTCGGTAGCCGGGCCGCTCTTCGGCAAAATCGCCCCAGGCGGCAAGGGCGTACCAAACGCCAGCGCCCGCGCCGATAGATAACTCGCCGTCGTCCCATAGTGAATAAGCGAGCGCCCTTCTTTCGCTTTGAGGAATTGCGCCACGTCCGCCGCCCCGATCTCCATCTCCAGCGCGGTAGTCACTCCATCGAACGCTTTGACGCGTTGGCTCGCCAGTTCCTGGGCGTGCTGATGCACATCAATAAAGCCAGGCGCTACGATCAGGCCGCTGGCATGAATCACGCGCTTTCCTGGCAGCGTCTCCTGTGAAATCTGCGCGATTTTCCCGTCACGAATGCCGACATTGCGCACCGCATCCAGTCCGGTCTCAGGGTCCATAACCCTGCCGCCCTCGATCACGAGATCCAATTGTTGTGCCGCGAGAACACCGCTACTGAAGCCCAGAAACAAGAGTGACAGAATCAGTTTTCGCATCCAGCTCTCCGAAGCACCGATGATACCAGCCGGGAACACACCGCTTGTTACCTCTCTAAACCGGCCGTACTCGGTACTCGCAACTCGGTACTAGAATCAGCCCTCGATCACGTACACTAACTGTTTCCTTGAAGAAGATCGGACACATTCTGGCGCGCTACACCGCCTGGATCCTCGGCCTCATGAAGGCTCTGGGCATGTGGGGCGTCTTCGTGATTGCCTTTGCCGACAGCGCGCTCCTCGGCATGCCGGTGGATTTTGTCGTCGCCACCTATGTCCACCAGGATCGCAAGCGCATGCTTCTCTATGTCGCCATGGCGGCGCTAGGGTCTGCGCTGGGCAGCATCCCGCTGTACATCATCGGCTATCTGGGCGGAGAAAAAGTCCTGCGCAAGCGCATTTCGGAAGCGCGCTTCCTCAAAATCCACGCCTCGTTTGAGCAACACGAATTCTGGGCGCTGATGTTTCCCGGAATGCTGCCGCCGCCTATGCCGTTCAAGATCTTTGTCCTCGGCGCGGCGGTCTTCGAAATGAAGTTCCGCGACTTCCTGATCGCAATCTTTGCTGGAAGGTTTGTACGCTTCCTGGTCCTGTCAGTGCTTGTGCTCTGGTTCGGGCCGCAGATCGTCGGCCTTTTCGGCGGCGCATTCAAACGGCATTGGATTTTGGTCCTGACCTTACTGGCTGGTGGGATTTGCCTCTGGATTGTGCTAAGGAAGCGGCGCACATGTGCCAAAGAAGGCAGCGTTTAGGCCGCTCGCGACAAAAAAGTTTCGGCCGCGACATGGAGTCGCGGCCCGCTCTTTGCGCGCGTTCTTGCTAAGACGATCTCAGATTATGCCGCTGCAGTGTGGTCGCCGGCTTTTCCCATCCATTGAGAAAGTGCTTGCAGTATTATCGGTGTTCCGAACATCGCGATCGAGAAGAAGAGGTCGCTTTCCAGAGTCCCCCGGAAGAACGGGATCGCCGCGGTATAGGACATTATCAATCCGCTCAAGGTTCTCGGATACATGTCCGGCCACGCTGCCCACACCGCAAAATTGCTGATCACAAAGAACGAAATCGAGCTGGTTAGGGCTGCGCCGACTACGCGCCAGAAACTGGACTTCTCCCGCAAATTCGTTCCCAGCCACAAAATACCGGCATACCAGGCAAACGTGACCAAGTGGTCCCACGATAGAGGGGAAGCATAGATGAACTTGGTCAGGACGAAGTCCGTTGCTGCCATCAGTACGAGCGGAATCCACAATTGCCGCCGCGCTCCCCGTGCGCCGAAAAAAAGCAACGAGGCGGCCACCGGGGTGAAATGCCAGGCGTGGGGTAGGAAGTTCAGCCCGTGGACAAAAGGCAGAAAACGCACCGCAATCGCAAGCAGCACGAATAGATAGGGAAGCATGATCACCTCGCAGACGAATTCTATTCTGGGCGCTGAATGGCTTGCCGTCAAGAGAGCACTCAATAGGTTCGAGACATTGTCACCGCTGCCCAGGGTCAGGCACAACCGCTTGCTTTTTCCCCTCCCCAAATACATCGCCCACCACGTGCAGATTCTTATCGAGCTCTACCGCTGCCCCGAGTACGCGTCGCCTGCCGCCTCCGCCCATAGCTGAGGGGATTCCAACGAACCGCAAGTCCTGGAAATGCACGATGTAACCTTCCTGCGGACTCTCCAAAATCTCCGTCTCCGTGATCGGATACTTAGCCCAATCCAGAAATACCCGCCCCATATACGAATTTTTGGCAGCTAAGGTCACTGCGGTCTCTTCCGGCTTGTAACGAATCATCAACTCCCCCTTAGGATTGACCTCCGGCCCCAGAGAATTCACCGGAGCGAGTGCGAAGAAATTTGGCGTCTCCACCACGCCATACCAGCGGAATGGATTGATCCACGTTGGATACGCGGAGGCTCGAACCGGGTCGGCATCGTTGTACGTGCGGCTTTCCAACGCATTGACGGCGCGGCGGTGCTCATAGTCCCGCAGTCCCCACATCACAACCACGCCGATCAGCGCGAGCGTAGCACCCACTCGCCCTCGCGGCCCACGTGCCCGCGCCCCAATCTCTTTATCGACCAGTAAAAACAGCAGTGGAATCACGAGCCCCAGAATCAGCAACACGAACATCACTGGCTCAAAAATGAAAACGATATCCCACGAGTACCACTTTTCGGAAAAGGGCCAGAACGGCCGCACGCCATAGTTATTCGTGAAGTCGAGCAAAATATGGCTCAGACCAGCGAGGCAGGCGTAGAGAAACAGCAGACCCCAGCGCGGAGGCAGATTGGGATCATTTGTCTTGCGTCCCCGCAGGCGCCATATGAGATAAACGAGACCAATAACCGCGGCCGCGTCAATCGGCACTCCCAGGAACGAGTGAGTAAACCCGCGATGGTGGGCAAATCCGAACCCCGGGCCGCCGATCCGCCCCAAGACGTCGACATCCGGAGCCTCCGCCGCAAGCGTCAACGTGAGCGTGGCCAGCGCAGTCTTGCGGTTGAGGCCGGCGCGCCCCAGGCACGCGCCCGTCAGGAAGTGGGTGACAGGTTCCAAGTTGAATTTTCTATTGTATTTCGCCCCGCCGCCTTCCACCACCACCGAGCGGCTGCGAAGCTAATTCGACAACTGCCGAGCCCACAACGGTGCAAATCTTCACCGCGCAGGAGCCAATAGCGTTAACGCGTCCGGCACTACCGTAATCTCCGCCGGCAAGCTCCCCAACAGCTCTCCATCCGCCTCGACGTAAATCTTCGCCCTCGTCTCCGAGGTTACGGATGAGACTTCCGAATACTCGCAGGACGCCCTGACTCCATGCGCCAGTTCGATTCCCGGGATCGCCCACGGCCGCCTGAGAAAGCTTCGTGTCACATAGGCGAGATACGCGAGCCGGCTGCTGGTCTGACAAAGGATCAACCTCATATCATTGCGATCCAATGACGCTCCCGGCGCAAACTCCTGCACCACTCCGCCGAAATGGCGAATACGGACCGCGAGTAGCTCCGTAACATCTGCATTCTTAAGCTGGCTCGCTTCCGACTCCATGTACTTCACTCGGAAACGAGTCATGGCATACGTGAACCACAAATGCCAAGCCTTCGCATAATAGGCAGCCATGCCGAGCCGCTGTTTAACTCCGCTGTGCAGCTTGTAGAACAGATGCGCGTCAACCCCCACGCCCGCAGCGACCACGAAGTAACACGTTGTCGGCGCGCCTTTGAACCCCACACAAGTCACGCGGCCTAACGCGATTCGCCGCAAGGTACCGCTGAGCGCAGCCTTGGCGGCCAAAGGCACGCGCATGGGAACTCCCAAATCGTGCGCTAACGCGTTGGCTGTGCCCATCGGAAGAACCGCGAGTGCGACTCGAGTTTTGGCTAGCACCTGCGCGATATTATGGATCGTCCCATCTCCGCCGCAAGCGAAGATCGTGTCGCAACCCGCAGCAACCGCACGCCGTGCTTCCTCGCCGGCGTGATCCCGCGACTCGGTGGGAAACAGTTCTGCGTCAACCCCTCCATCTCGCAGGATCGCGAGGGCCGCCTGCAATTCGCGCTGGCGCTGTTTGCTGCCGCCCGAGTCCGGATTGTAAAGTAGCGCCGCCTTGCGCATAGCGTTGATCGAAGCTGGATTCTACCTGACCGCCAGCGCGATAAAAATCCAGCGCAGAGAGTAGCGCCGGCGTCTCGCCCTCGCACCTCAGTGCCCCAGTCGGCCTCGAAAGTCCTTGGCAAGCTTTCCGATTTGGCATAAGCTTGCCGCAATTCCCAGGGGCGTTCCCCGTAGTTTGCGGGCTCAATGTTCAGTTTGAATTTTAGGAGGATTCACCAGATGAACGTTCTGGCTGCGATTCTGTGCGGCATTTTGCTCGGCTCGGGTGCGATGGCGCAAAATCATGCTTCCCACGCGCAGACTCATTCCGTCACGCTCGTGAGCGGACTCGGCGACCTCCATCATCCCGTCTCCACCCATAGTCCCGAAGCGCAAAAATTCTTTGATCAGGGATTGCGTTTTATCTACGCCTTCAATCACGACGAAGCGGCGCGATCATTCCAGCACGCTACCGAACTCGATCCTCAACTGGCGATGGCCTTCTGGGGAGTCGCCGAGGCCGTCGGACCAAATTACAACGATCCCGCGGACCCAGATCGTTTCAAGCGCGCCCACGATGCCGTGCAAAAAGCGGTTGACCTATCAGCCGGCGCCTCGCCCAGCGAGCAAGCCTACATTCAGGCGATGGCCAAGCGGTTCCCGGCCGATCCAAATTCCGACCTCAAGAGGGCTGCCGAAGACTATCGCGACGCCATGCGCCAGGTCGCCAGCCAATTTCCCGACGACCTCGATGCCGCCACGCTTTTTGCCGAAGCCGGCATGAACCTGCATCCTTGGGGACTGTGGCACCAGGATGGTACGGCGCAAGAGGGCACCAACGAAATCGTGGCCACCTTGGAATCGGTGATGAAACGCGATCCCAATCATCTGGGAGCGATTCACTACTACATCCATGCCGTCGAAGCCTCAAACAATCCTGAGCGCGCGCTGGCAGGCGCCAATAAACTCGCTTCGCTTGCGCCCGGAGCGGGTCACATCGTCCACATGCCCGCGCACGTTTACATTCGCACGGGAGATTACGAAGCTGCCGTGAAGACTAACGAGCGTGCCGCAGAAGTCGATCGCGCCTACCTCAAGGAATCCGGCGCGCAAGGCATCTATCCCATGATGTACTACAGCCACAATCTGCATTTCGTGGCTGTCTGCGGAGCTATGAACGGCCGCTACTCCGAGGCTCGCAAGAATGCCGATCTGCTGGTGGCCAACGTGGGTCCTCACGTGAAGGAAATGCCGCCGCTCGAAGGCTTCATGACCATCCCTATAGCCGTCGAGGTTCGTTTCCATCATTGGAATGAAATCCTGAAGATGCCCGCGCCCGATCCCGCCATGAAGACTGCGACAGTTTTCTGGCACTTTGGCCGCGGCCTGGCCCTGGCGGGAACAGGCAAGATCACCGAAGCAGAAGCGGAGTACAAAATCGTTTCCGACGCCGAAGCCGCGACGCCGCCTGACGTGATCTTCCAGATGCCCATCAACAACAAAGCCAAAGACATCATGAAAATCGCGGAGAATGTCGTCGGCGCGAAGATCGCCATGGCGAAGAAAGACACCGCGGGCGCAATCGCCCTGCTGCGCGACGCCGTCGCCATCCAGGACAAGCTCAACTACGGCGAGCCGCCCGATTGGTTTTACCCCGTCCGCGAGTCGCTCGGAGGTGCCCTGTTGATCAGCGGCGACGCAACCGGTGCCGAGAAGGTATTCCGCGACGATCTCGACCGCAATCCGCGGAACCCGCGCTCGCTCTTCGGACTGCAGCAATCGTTGCTGCAACAAAAGCGCGACTACGATGCGGGATTCGTCGAGAAGCAGTTTGACTCGTCCTGGAAAGGCGGGCCGCAGGCGCTCAAACTCGATGATTTGGTATAGCGGACGCAGTTCGCAGAAATTGCAGGGCAACTCGTCTCGATTGCGGGCCCCGCCCAATCCTTGGGCACTGCACCGCATATAATCTTCAACAATGCCCGCTGGAAAAGACCTCGAAGGAAAAATCGACTCGCTCCGCGACAAGATTCGCCACCACGAATATCTCTACTTTGTTCTCGATCAACCCGAAATCAGCGACCTCGAATTCGACAAGCTCACCAAGCAGCTCAAAGACCTCGAGGCCGAGCACCCGGAACTCATCACCCCCGACTCGCCCACCCAGCGCGTGGGAGGCAAGCCCCGCGAAGGCTTCGTCAAAGTCCGGCATTCGTCGCCCATGTTGTCGCTCGACAACACCTACAATGAAGAGGAACTGCGCGGCTGGGAGCGCCGCGTCCACGAACTCAGCGGCCGCCGCGACGTGGACTACGTCTGCGAGTTAAAGCTTGATGGCATGTCGCTGGCGCTGACTTACGAAGGCGGCAAGCTCGCGCGCGGCGTAACTCGCGGCGACGGCTCAGTCGGCGAAGACGTCACTCTCAATGTCCGCACAGTTCGCTCCATCCCACTTTCCATCGACAAAGACAAGCTCAAGAAAGCAGGCATTCCCACCGATTTTGAAGCCCGCGGCGAACTCCTGATGCCGACCGCCGCTTTCAAAAAGCTCAACGAAGAACGCGAACGCGCCGGCCTCGCCACCTTCGCCAATCCGCGAAACTTTACCGCTGGAACCGTCCGTCAGCTCGACGCCAACATCACCGCCCAGCGCCGCCTCGATTTCTTCCCCTACAGTCTCCTGGTCAACGGCCGCACTTATTTCGACCGTCACTGGGAAACGCTCACCGCTCTCGACAAAGCCGGATTCAAAGTCAACCAGAACCGCAAGCTGGTTCACTCCATGGAAGAAGTCTGGTCCTTCATCCAGCAGTGGGAGCCGAAGCGCGAGTCTCTGCCCTATGAGATCGATGGCATCGTCGTCAAAGTTGACCGCATCAGCCTGCAGGATGAACTTGGTTTCACGGGTAAAGCTCCGCGCTGGGCAATCGCCTACAAGTACACCGCTCGGGCCGGAATCACCAAGCTGGAAGACATTCGCGTTCAGGTCGGGCGCACGGGGAAACTTACTCCCGTCGCGATGCTGGCCCCCGTCCAGATCGGCGGCACGACAGTCCGCAACGCCACTCTCCACAATATGGACGAGATTGAGCGCCTCGGTGTGAAGATCGGCGACTGGGTGCAGGTCGAGCGCGGCGGCGACGTGATCCCCAAAGTCGCCAAAGTGATCGATGATAAGGATCATCCTCGCGGCACCAAAGAATTTCAGATGCCCGAGACCTGCCCGGTCTGCGGCACAAAAGTTGTCCGCACTGAGGGCGAAGTCGACTACCGCTGCGTCAATGCCAACTGTCCCGCCAAGCTGCTCGGAACAATCCTGCATTTCGCCTCGCGTGGCGTGATGAACATCGACGGCATGGGCGAAGCCCTCGTCATGCAATTGATCGAAAAGGGCCTGGTAAGGAATGTCGCTGACATCTACGACCTCACCAAAAAAGACCTGCTCAACCTGGAGCGCTTCGCCGACAAGTCCGCGCAAAACATTCTCGACGAAATCGAGAATTCGAAGAACTTGCCGCTGGAGCGCGTGATCTATGGTTTAGGCATCCGCATGGTCGGCGAGCGCACTGCGCAGTTCTTAGCCGAGCATTTCGGATCGATGGACGCTCTGGCCAGCGCCAGCGTCGAAGAACTGCAGAGCGTAAACGAAGTCGGCCCCCGCATCGCCGAAAGCATCGCCGAATTCTTCGGCATCTCCGCGAATCGCAAGCTGGTCGAGCGCCTCGCCGCAGCCGGCCTCACTCTCAAAGGCAAAAGAAAAGAGCGTGGCACCAAACTCGCAGGAAAGACTTTCGTGCTCACGGGTACGCTAGCCCACTTTACGCGCGACGAAGCCAAAAAGATGATCGAAGACGCCGGTGGCAAAGTCACCGGCTCCGTGAGCAAGAAAACAGACTACGTGGTTGCAGGATCCGATGCCGGATCGAAGCTAGATAAAGCGAAGGAACTGGGCGTAGCCGTGATCGACGAAAAGGAAATGCAAAAGCTAGCCGGCTAACGAAAACATGTGGGGACAGCCGCCCTCGGCTGTCCATCGAGCGCAGATCGACTCCCGCTTGAATTATGCGCGAAGAGACTTCACGCGGCTGAGCAATTGTTCTGGCAGACAATCAAAATTCGAGGCAATTTCCGGTGACCGAACTGTATCGTGAAGGGCCTGGCCCATTAAAGAGAGCACGTCATGGAAGTCGTCTGGAAGGTTTTGATCTGTCCAGTCACGTTCCCATCCTTCCGACAACATGAAGAACATATCAGTCGCCCAGCAATTTGCATTCGTTCTACCTTCATCCACAAGAAACTCTAGCAGCTTTTCAAGATTTCTCTTCACACTCACAAAATCGGTCGGCGTCGACAAAATGCTGGAGTAGACTCCGAGAAGGAGTGGACGCAGTTCAGGAGAGACAGATTCTCCACTCCAAGTCTTATCCACTGCCGACCATGCGTCTTCAAAGCCAGGCATTCTGATTCGACTTTCTCCTACTTCTTCAACGCCGCGCTCATCTTCCCCCACGTCACTTCCAGCGTCTCCGGCAACACCCGCGTCTCTCCCACCACAGACACGAAATTCGCGTCCGCCACCCATCGTGGCAGCACATGCATGTGAATATGTCCCGCAATCCCTGCCCCGGCGGCCTTTCCAATGTTCATCCCCAAGTTCACTCCGTCCGGATGATAAAGCTCTCTCAGCACCGACTCCATCCGCTGAGAAAGGCCCATCATTTCGTTGGCCGAGTCGCCCGGCAGTTTTCTCAACTCATCCAAATGCATGTAAGGCACAATCATCACGTGCCCCGGCGTGTACGGATA
>Ga0209168_10002388_pt1 | contig 13646 bp, 6 predicted proteins | sample Coa_R1_FD_187156 | JGI IMG/M metagenome (GOLD analysis project Ga0209168, IMG submission 187156) | Surface soil microbial communities from Centralia Pennsylvania, which are recovering from an underground coalmine fire - Coalmine... | ecosystem: Environmental > Terrestrial > Soil > Unclassified ... | reverse complement strand
ATGTTTTCCAGCGAGATCACGGAGTTGTCGATCACTCGGGAGAACGCAAGCGCCAATCCCGCGAGGATCATTGTGTTGATGGTGCTTCCCCACAAATACAACACCACGAAGGTGGCGAGCGCCGAGAGCGGTATGGAAAGTAGGACTGCCGTCGTAGCGCGAAAACTCCCGAGGAAAATGAGAATCATCGCGCTGGTCAGGATCAGCCCAATGATTCCCTCATGCAGCACCGTCTTGAGGGCTTCTTTCACATAAACCGATTGGTCGAAGACGATCGCTGTCTTCATTTGCTTCGGGATGTCGTACAAATGTTTAATCAGTTCACGCACGCCATTGACAACGGCGATCGTGTTGGTGTCGCCACCCTGCTTCATGATCGGGATGTAAGCCGAGCGCTGACCGTCGATGCGCACGATGTTGGTCTGTATACCGTGGGCGTCCTCGGCTTTGCCGATGTCGTTCACGGTGACCCAGGACTGGCCTTTGACCTTAATGGGGATTTGACCCAATTGCTCCATGTTGTTTACGAGGCTGTTCGAGTAGACGTAGTAGTCGAACGGTCCCATCTTTACGTCGCCGGCGGGAAGGATGAGGTTTGAATTATTGACCGCATCAACCACGTCCATCGGGCTTAGCTGCCGGGACGCCAGCTTGTAAGGGTCGACATAAACCATGATCTGGCGGTACGTCCCGCCGAAAACGCCAGGAATCTCCGCACCGGGAACAACCGCAATCTGGTTGCGAATCTGAAATTGCGCATAATCGTGAAGTTGGGTCTCATTGAGTCCCTCGCCTTTCACCGTGACGAGAGCGACAGGCAGACTGGAGGCATCAAATTTCAGAACTACCGGGGGCAGTGTTCCCGGTGGCAGGCGCTTCAGATCGGCGAGAGCCAGGTTCGAGAGTTCCGTGACGTCGGCGTCCGGACTGGTGCCAGGCTGGAAGTACACGCGGATAATGCTGACTCCTTGCATCGATCGCGATTCCATGTGATCAATACCGGCCGCGAGCGTAAAAAATCGCTCCAGCGGATCGGTAATGTCCGTCTCGATGTCCTGGGGAGGCATACCCGAATAAAACGTCGCAACGACCACCTCGGGCAAATTGATGGCGGGGAAGAGATCAATCGGCATTCGAACCACGCTGGTGACCCCGATGACCAACAGCGCGAGACATATCACGATGATGAAATACGGATTACGAATTGAGAATCCGGGCATTGTTTTTCTTATTCCTCTTTAGTTCCCAGCGGTCCATATCCTTACGTTGTCAGGCTGCCTGGATCGTCTTGTTGCGATAGACGAGCAAGTAAGCGGCTGGAACGATGAATACCGTCAGTAAAACCGACGCTGTGAGCCCGCCAATAATGGCGCGGGCTAACGGAGCATACTGCTCGCTGCCGGTGCCGAGCTTCAGCGCCATTGGCACCATGCCGATAATCGTGGCCAGCGAAGTCATCAGAATTGGGCGCAGACGCACGCGGCAGGAAGTAATGATCGCCTCTTCAACCGACTTGCCTTGTTCCTCCAGTCGGTGCGCGAATTCAACAATCAAAATGCTGTTCGATGCCGAGATTCCAACCAGCATGAGTACACCCATAAGCGACATGACATTCAGCGTGGTACCCGTCACCGGCAGAATGACGAGCACGCCAGTGAATCCCATGGGAATGGCCAGCATGATCAAGAAGGGGTCTTTGAATGATCGGAACTGCGCCACGAGAATCAGGTAGAGCAGCACGACTGAAAGCGACAGCCCAATCGCAAAGCTGCGGAAAGATGCGTTCATGCCTTGGACCATCCCGCGCAGGTTGATGCGCACGTTCTCGGGAACTTTCAGATGCTTAATCGTGCGTTCGACTTCGCTAGATACCCTGCCCAGATCTTCCGATGCCGGGGTGACATATACGTCAGCGACGCGCTGAATCTGGTAATGGTCCACCTCAGTGGGTGTTTGCATGTATTCGACGTTCACAACATTCTTGAGCACGGAGGTCGGGCGTGTGCCTGACTTTGTTCCGGTCGAGGAATCAGGGATTGCCGGCGCGATCGGATTACATTTCCATGCCGGTTTTGGCAAATCGACAACCGGTGTTAGCTTCGCGGATGAGGGGGGCTCCGGGGCGGGGCCGCAATGGAATTCTTGGTCGCCTTTGTCGCCACCTCGCAGCGGAATCTGGCCGAGATCCACCAGGTTGTGGATCGCGGCCTGGCCTTTTTCGAAATACTGAACCGTCAAGTAATAATCGTTGCCGCTCTTACGATCGACCCAATAGTTGGGGGCGATCATGTAGTTCGAGTTGAGGGCAGTGATGACGTTATCGACGACATCCTTCTGCGTCAGGCCCAATTCGCCGGCATGAACCCGGTCCACGTCAAGGCGCAGGGCGGGATAATTCATGTCCTGCGGTACGTAAACTTCGCCAACGCCGCGCAGGCCACGAATCCGTCCGGCCAGATCCTGCGCGATGTCATAGATCTGGTGCAAATCCGGACTGCTGACTTGCACATCAATCGGCGCTGGCATGCCCATGCTGAGCACAGCATCAACCATCGATCCGCTGGAGAAGAATGTGCGAATGTCGGGGAACTGCTGCCCGATATTCTTTTGTACCCGATCTATGTATGCAAAGCTGCTCAAGCTATGATCCGGCTGCAATTGAACCTGCACTGTCGCTGTATAAGGTCCGGCATTGGTGGTGTAGAGCGATGAGAAGTCCGGTACGACGCCGAGGTTCGAAACAATCATCTTCAGATCGGCTGGCTTGACCGTATGGCGGATGAGATCCTCCACCTTGGCGATGTACTCCTCCGTAACTTCGATTCGCGTCCCGGTGGGAACTTTGAGATTAATGGTGAACTGCCCGGCATCGGTTTGAGGAAAGAAGGCGACTCCCAGCAGGGGAGAGAGGGCAAGGCTAACAACGAATACTGCGCTGAGCACGGCCACCGTCAGTGCCGGACGCCGCAAGGCCCGCCGGACCGAGACTTCGTAGTAGTCGAGAACTCGATTGAAAGTACGGTTGAAAGCCAGGTTAAATCGATCCCAGCGAGAAAGATCTCTTGGTTCCGAGGCCAATTCGCGGCCATCGGCATGCGGCACGGACTTCAAAAAGCGAGAGCAAAAGAGCGGGATTACCGTCATCGCCACCACGTAGGAAGCGAATAGCGAAATGACCACAGCTAACGCAAGCGCGGTGAAGAGAAACTTGCTGACGCCATAGAGAAAGGTGACCGGGAAAAAAACTACGACTGTAGTCAGGGTAGCGGCGAGGACAGCGAGACTCACTTCCGATCCCCCAACTTCTGCTGCCAATTCAGGGTTCGATCCCATCTCCAAATGTCGGTAAATGTTCTCCAGTGAAATCACTGAATTGTCGATGACGCGCGAAAATGCCAGGGCCAATCCGCCGAGGATCATGGTATTGATCGTGCTGTTCAGCAGGTAGAGTGCGACAAACGTGGCCAGAGCGGACAGAGGGATGGACAGAAACACTGCCGACGTCGCCCGAAAACTGCCGAGAAAAATCAAAATCATCAGGCTGGTGAGTACCAGACCGATCAAGCCTTCGTGCAGCAGCGTGGCAATCGACTCTTTCACGTAGGCCGACTGATCGAACACGACTGTGGCCACGAGTTGCTTTGGGATATCAAATAAGTGGCCGATCATCTCCTTGATGCCATTGACGACCTGGATCGTATTCGTGTCTCCACCCTGCTTCATGATCGGTAGATACACGGAGCGCTGCCCATCCACGCGGACTAAGTTGTACTGAATCTGATTGGCGTCCTCGGCTTTGCCGATATCGTCGACCGAAACCCATGAGGCACCTACAGTCTTGATGGGTATCTTGCCCAATTCAGACATGCTATTGACGAGGCTATTCGAGTACACGTAGTAGTCGAAGAGCCCCATCTTCACGTCACCGGCAGGCAGGATCAGGTTTGATTTGTTGACGGCGCTAACCACGTCCATCGGGCTCAGTTGCCGGGATGCCAGCTTGTAAGGATCGACGTACACCATGATTTGGCGATATTTTCCTCCGAACGGCGGAGGTATTTCTGCGCCCTTCACGACTGCGATCTGATTGCGTATTGTGAATTGGCCGATGTCATGAATCTGTGTCTGATTCAGACCTTCGCCTTTCAGAGTTACGAGACAAACCGGCAGACTGGAGGCGTCGAACTTGAGGACGACCGGTGGCAGGGTGCCGGGGGGGAGTCGTTTGAGATCGGCCAATGCCAGATTCGACAATTCCGTAACGTCGGCGTCAGCATTCGTTCCAGGTTGGAAATAGACTTTGATAATGCTGACGCCCAGCAGGGAGCGTGATTCCATGTGGTCGATGCCACTGGCCAGTGTGAAGAATCGTTCCAAGGGATCAGTGATATCAGTTTCGATATCTTGGGGCGGCATACCGGAATAAAAAGTCGCAACTACCACCTCCGGCAGATTGATGGAAGGGAACAAATCGACCGGCATGCGAACGAGGCTCGTGACTCCGATGACCATCAGAGCCAGACATACGACGACAATGAAGTACGGATTACGAATTGAAAAGCGTGACATGGTTATTTGTTGATTGCATGCGTGTCAAAAGGGAATTGTTTCTATTCCTGATTTGTCTCGTGATACTGCATTACCTGAACTTCTTTCGGGATGACCTTCTCGCCCGGCTTCAATCCGCTGCGATCGCTGAGAACAACTTCTTCCCCTTCGTGCAAGCCCGCGACGACCTCGGCATCGGTCGCAGTTTGCAGCCCGAGGCTCACCGTGCGGTCCTCAAGTTCGTCGTTACTGTTCACAACGAAAACAGTGGCCTTGTTGCCTTCGTGATTGACCGCTTGCAACGGGACCGAGGGGATATCTTCCTTGTGTTCCAGCGTCAGATCGGCTTCCGCGTATAGTCCTGGTACGAGGATGTGGTCAGGGTTTTTCACATCCACTTCGGTATGCATCGTGCGAGTGTCTTCACGGACGTCAACTGAAAAGCGAGCGACCTTACCCGGAAAAGTACGGTTCAGCGCAGGCACTTTTACATCGACCCGATCACCTACCCGAATGAAGGGAACGTAGGATTCTGGTACTGGAATGACCAGCCGAAAAAGGTCGTCTTCCGAGAGGCGGACAATCGGGATCGTTTGGGTGCTCGAACCAGTCCCTGCCTGAACGAGAGTTCCAAGATTCGCGTACCGGTTGGTTACGATTCCGGGAAATGGCGCCGTGATCTTAGAATAGTCATAGAGGCTCTGATCGTGAGCAAGTTTGGCTTTCGCGACCGAGAGCTGACTTTGGGCGGCGTCTAAAGCGGCTTGCCCGGCATCGACTTGAGAAGAGGCTGCCAGATCTTTTCCTTGGGCATCATCGACCTCTTGCTGCGCTACGATGCCCGGTTGGCTTTCGAAAACTCCATTTAGGCGCGTGTACTGCAGGTGCAGCGCTTTGTACTGCGCCTGATATCGGTCGAGTTCGTGTTGCGCCCGAGACACCTGATTGTTAGCGTTCTTGATCTCCGCCTGATCTTCCTGGAGTTGAGCTTCGAGTTCCGGAATCTCAAGAACGGCCATGACTTCGCCTGCTTTGACATGACTGCCGTAGTCCACAAGCAATTTCTTTACATAGCCGGACTCTTTTGCATACACATCGATTTCTTCAAAGGGGACCAGTTCAGAGGACATAGTGATTTCCCGGCCCAGTGATTTCTTGACAACCTTGGTTACGCCGACTGTGACCGAGGGACCGCTGGCATGGACATTTTTTTCCGTGCCTCCAGAACAGGAGGACAACATGATGGCGAATGCGAGGACGAGCGCGACCAGAACTGCGGAAGTACTCTTGATTCCCGCGGAATTTCCCCACGATGCTCGTATCGCACATCCATTTAGGTAGCTTGCCATTTTCTTTAAACCCGCCTTCTTCACTGATTGCGGCACAGCAGTCCGTTTTCTCAATCTCTTCACCTATGAAGTCGAATCCTTCAAGACTTGTGTGAGTCCATTCACCGAAAAGTTGCTTGAGCGGCAATATTCGACGACCCTCTGCTCCATGTGCTGCAATCTAGCGGCGACCGCCGGAAGTTCAGGAGCAATCTGCAGCGGTACAGTGAGAATGCCGTGCCGATCGCCGTGCAAAAGATCGCCAGGCTGCACATCCATCCTGTCGATGCTGACGGTCGCGCCGAAGTCGAAGATGTGTGCGTAAGCATGGGAGACCGCTACACTGCCTGCGAACAAATGCATTCCGGTCGGATCGATGGAAGGTAGTTCGCGCACGGCTCCGTTGGTGACGTAACCCACGCAACCCAGAGCCGTCAGAATGGCCGCGTGCATATCTCCCAAGAAAGCCCCTCGGCCCGGAGGTTGATCCATGTCTTGCAACACCAAGATGCGCGGTGACGGCGAGGCAAGGATCTGTTTCCAAAAATCTGCCCGATCATGGAACGTGCCACCTCGCATAGGGGGTTCCCCGCTTCGAAGGCGTGCGGTAACCGCATAGCCCACCATGGCAGGCTGGTCAGGAAAAAGACAGCGAATACCGCCGTTTGTGAACCCTGTATTGTGCAATCTGAGGTTGAAGGTCTCCACCGCGTTCGCGATCATGCAGGTGCTGAATTCGCGCAGGCTATCCAACTCTTCCTTAGTCAACAATCGGGTAACCGGCATGGATTCCCCTCTTCAGAAACGGTGTTTTTGGCAAGCAAACGACTGGTGTTCGCTTGATGTTGAGATGGTCAAGTCATAGTCCCGGTTGCGGTTGTTTTGGCTGCAACAACTCTGGCCAGTAACCTGACGCGCGAGCCTACTTATAAAAGTGTCGAAGTTATTACGAAAGAGAGGTAGAGGATGGAGGAGGACGATTGTAAAGCTTTTCCTCGAGGAGGACGCCTGGAATCGGAAGGCCTGCCGGAGCAATTCGGGGATAGGAACTCGGTGCCTGAAGGACAATGCGGCCGACCGGAGGTGCCATGAAAGTGGCGGTAGTCTTGAGGAGCCGCGGGCGTCTAGGTTCGGGGGCTACGTGTTTCTGGACTTTTGTGATCGATGCTGTGGAATCTGTCCGAAAGGAGGTGTATCGTGTGGCGACACTCACGGCAAGTGAGCACACCGCAATCATAACGATTGCCGCCCACCAACGCCTGCTACCCGATTCTTTTTCTTTCAGGTTTGGCCCCAGCATTCTATACAGAACCCTACAGATGTTTAGCATATAGGACGGAGTAGAGTGCGATCAAGCAGGCACGCCAGTAACCTATGTAATCCCCAAGTCAACAAATGTTTAGATGGCATTCACTGTTTTGCAGTTGTACAAAGCCAATTACATGTGGGTCTTTTCCGCGGCGGCTGTCGCAGTGAGGAACTCTTCGGGCAGGAAGCACCTTAATCTATATCTATAACAAGGATCGACAGGACTTCTTAGCGAGCGATCCCAATCCACAAAAGATATTCGGTTTTTACGCGCGTGGCGAAGGGAGATGCTTCCTCAGTCTTGCCGTTGATATTCCAACGACCGGGCTCCGGTGGCCCAGTTGCGGCAAGTTGTAAAGAGATTTCGCGGAATTACCCGGGCATCCTTGGATTGTCAATTGGGATTGTCAATTGGCGTTTGCGGTCGTAGCCAAGCGCTTGATGGATAATACGATCGTGAGCAGTTGAAAAAGAGCGTGACATTTCACTGCGGGCGGGGAATGTTGGAGGAGTTTGCCGTGGCATCTGCCAGCTCGGCACGAAATCGCGCGGCTTCCTGGGGTCGATTCAAAGCTTCGTATTCGGCGGCGAGGTCCTTTCGCGCGGCGCGAGTGAAACTGGTGGACGGACTGCTCTGCCTGATCAAGATTTCGTAAGCGGCCCGAGTCTCGGGCTCGGCATCGGCATATCGATTTTGGCGAAGCAGGGTGCGACCCAACTTCACGCGAGCGATTCCAATATTGACATTGTCGGCGGGGAGCGTCTCCAAATAGCGGCGGATCACGTCACGAAAAAGCCGTTCCGCGCGGGGATAGTCTCTTTTGTCCATGGAGATGCCTGCCACATTGGATAGGGCTATAGCGACGAGATAGTGATGATCGCCGTAAACGGCACGGTAGATGTCAACTGAGCGGCGGAATCGTGCCTCCGCTTCATCCAGTTGGTCGCGCATGGAAGCCACGTTTCCCAACTCGTTGACGGTTTCGGCGACGGACGGGTGCACCGGCCCATAAACACGTTCCTGGATGGCGAGCGCCTGTTCAAGTGAGGAGACGGCTTCGTCATATTTTTTCTGATAGGTGAGAGACTCGGCGAGTGCGGTCAATCGTCCGGCAGTCAGGGGATGGTCACGACCGTAGTATGACTGAACAATGTCAAGAGCCTGCCGGTCCAACTGCTCGGCCTCACTGTAATATCCCAAATCGCGCTGAACTGCGGCGAGGCTACCGAGATCATCTGCGATCAGCGGGTGGCGCGAATCGTAAATTTGGCGGTGCATCTCGAGCACGCGAGTGTACAAGGCGCGGCAGACATCGTAGTGACCGGCGGAGTAATGCGCGTCCGCCAAGTTGGAAAGGCTGGTGGCTAAATCAGCGGGGGCCACGCCCGGAGCTGACTGCAGGCGAACGGCTTCATTGAGGGCATCGATAGCACGATCGTAAAAGCCTCGCTGCGCGAGCACTTTGCCAAAGGCGAGATTAGCTTTCGCGAGCGCCGGATGATTTAGTGCCACGTGCCGGCGCGTCATAGCCAGCCCCTCCTGAACCAGTTGCTCGGCATCTTCCAAGCGCGCCTGGTCGGACCGCAACAGTCCTAGTGCAATAAGGCTCTCGGCTACTTCCTCGCTATCCGCTCCGAACAATGACTTGCGTCGATCGAGGGCCGAGCGCAGCAACGCCTCTGCTTCATTGAATTTGCCGAGCTTCTGATAAATGCCGCCAAGATTCTGATAAAGCTCCGCTTGCACCTTGGGATCATGTTTGAGGTTCTTTGCTTGCTGTACGCCCCGGTCAATGACAGTGATGACGCGCAAAGACTCTGACGGGCCGGCCGCCGCATCTCCGCCCTGGAACAGGTTGGCCATGAATTCCTGAATGCGCTGAGTTCGTGCTGCTTCTGAGAGCGCGGCATCGCGCGCCTTCGCCAGCCGCAAGGTGAAGAAGAGGACCAATCCGAAGATCAGCATGACGCTGATGGCGGTGGCCGTAACCGCCCGCCGCTTCCTCCGGACAAACTTGCCTATCCGGTATTGCCACGTGTCCGGCCGAGCTTCTAACGGTTCACCGTTAAGGTAATGGTCAACGTCCCGGATAAGAGCTTCTACCGATCGGTACCGCCGCGAAGGATCCTTGTGCATGGCGCTGAGGCACAGGCAGTCCAGATCAGCCCAGGCGGTTTTGCCGAGCGCCAGCACGCGGGAGTCTGTCCCGGAGTTCGTATTCAGCCCGATCGCAGAAGATGGCTTGCCCGGCTCATGCTCCGTGATCACCGTCGCGGCTTCCGCAGGCGTCAGACCTGATAGATCGAAGGGAAGCTGACCCGTCAACAACTCGTAGAGGATGACGCCAAGAGAATAAACGTCGGTACCAATTCCGACACGATCACCGCGAACCTGCTCCGGCGACGCATAAGCGGGCGTCATCATTCGCATGCCAGTCATAGTCTGGTCCACTTGCAGGTCCAGACTTTCGATTTGCTTGGCAATGCCGAAATCGAGGAGGTGGACGGAGCCGTCGTTCTTCACAAGTACGTTGGAGGGCTTCAGGTCACGGTGAATGACTGCGTTACTGTGAGCGTGCTGCACTGCCTCACACACTGACCGGAAAATCTGAAGACGCTGCTCGACGGAGCAGCCTACCTTTTTGCAGTAGTTAGTGAGCGGAGCGCCGTCAACGTACTCCATCACAAACCATGGAGTACCGTCATCCAGTATGTCGGCGTCGTAGAGCCGCGCAATCGAGGGATGGTTCAGTTGCGCCAGCGTGCGCTGTTCGGTGGCGAAGCGTTCGCGGCGAGCCGGAGAGAGCCATGCGTCTCGGAGAACCTTGACCGCGACTTGAGTCCCGAGATCGCTTCGTTCGGCAAGATAAACGACTCCCATTCCTCCTTCGCCCAGCAACCTTACTATTCCGTATGGGCCCACATTTTTGAGCATGGGGGAGACCGCAGCCGGTTTGGTAAATGTGTCATGCGCGATGTCGGCTATATTGCGATCCAGTATCGAGTGGCCGCTTGCGTCCTGCTCAAGCATGGCCAGAACCTCGGCAAGGAGTTCCTCATCATCACCGCACGCGGCATCCACGAATGATTTCCGTTCGGCCGCCGGCATGTCTGCCGCGTCGTGAAAAATACTCTGGATTCGGTGCCAGCTTGCACTGTCCATAGCTTAGGTCTCTAACTTCGCGTTGAAGGGGCTGCTCTTATGCTGTCCGGCGTAGCGCTTGTCCAAGCCACGCTTTCGCCGCTCGCCAGTCACGCAGAATCGTAGCCTCCGAAACGCCCAATAGTATTGAAATCTCGCTGACTTGGAGGCCGCCAAAGAAACGTGTTTCCACGATTGCAGCCTGGCGAGGCTCGAGACGAGCCAGTTCATCGAGGGCTACATCCAGCGACAGTAGATCCGACTCACTACTCAGCGAGCTGTGTAGCGAGTCGTCGAATGTAACAAATATGGATTCCCCGTCCCCGCCACGCTTATGGGTATTCCTGCGCCGGGCCGCCTCGATCAATACTTGCCGCATGGCCCGGGCTGCGATGCGTTTGAAATGCAACTGGGAGGTAGCCGCGGGCGGCATTGAGTTCGCGAGTTTGACCCAGGCTTCATTGACCAGAGCTGTCGGACTGAGAGTAATGCTGAGATCGCCGCGTTTCACGCTGGAGGCCAGGCGGCGCAATTCCTCATACGTCAGGCTGAAGAGTTGATCCAGAGACTGTCTTTCCTCTGCGGTGGTGTCGGGCACGCCGAGCCCGAGAGCAGCGGCCTTCTGAAAATTTCGCAGAGCCATGACGGTTTTCCTTGAGCGTTCGCGCAATGCGTAGTGAAGACCGTTGTGGGCGGCCTCCTCTAGGGGTAGGGGAGGGATCACTGAAGCTGAAGCTGCGATGCTACCAGTGATGCCACATCCATGCAACAGAATCGATATGCAAGTTCTTGCGCCATCGATGCTGGCTCTGGCCCTCTTCCGTCGGCCGTCAAGGGACGCACGGAAGCGGGGCAAGATTCTGCGTGAACCGGGCGCCGGGCATGGACTAGTGATCATTGAGGGGCGACAATTTCCATTTTCTCTGGCCGATCTGTGGCACTCCCGCCAGACGCCGGAGATCGGCATGATCGTGGAAGCGGAGTTCCAGGATGGAAGGCTCGTCGCGATTCACCCTATCGCGGCGAGTGAAAGGCCGTCGCGCTCCAGGCCGGCGAGCTGAGATGGAAATCAGAATCGTAAATAAAACAGGAGAGGTCCTATGAAGAAGGTTTATGAGTCACAAGCGCGGATTCTGTCAGCTCTTTTCCTTATGATCGTGGCAGTTGTTCCGGCGCTTCACGCCCAGACCTTCTATAGCGTGCCGGCGCTGTCTTTCACCAAAACGTTCGCCGGTGCGAATCCGTTGCCACAAGTTTTGACCGCCGCCAGCACCGGGGCACAGTTCAACAGCGACGCCACAGCGTCGACCAATACGGGTGGTTCCTGGCTGCAGATTTCTCCGGCCAGCGGCGCCTATACCACGCCCGCGGCGTGGGTAGTCAGCGTGAATCCCACGGCCGCCCTAGCGGCCGGTACTTACACAGGACAGGTTGTCATTAAGGAGTATCCGAGCGGCGTTCCGACGATGACGGTGCCGGTCACCTTGGTAATCGCGGCTACGGGCACTCCATTCTTCGACAACATGGCGGGTGAAGTCAGCTTTTCTCTGGCTACGGGCGGCGCTCCGCCGGCTCAGGCGATTCAGATCAGAAACGGAGCAAGCGGGACACTGAACTGGGTCGCGACGGCGACGACTGCGGACGGCGGCGCATGGCTGACCCTGAGCGCGACTTCTGGCAAAGCACCATCGACGGTTTCGGTGGGACTGGTGCCCTCAGCTCTGCCCGGCGGGGGAGCAATTGTGGGAACGTGGGTTGGACTTGTCACGTTTCAATCGACAAGCACGACTGTGACCGTACCGGTGCGAGTGAGCGTAGGATCCAGCGTCTTCAGTCAAGTGAATCCGCTCAATTTCACCATGCCCTTTGGGGGACTGAGCCCGCTGCCCCAAGTCTTGTCAATCGCGAGTACGGGCACCGCGTTCAACTTTTATACCGAACTAGTAGCAACCGGAAACGGCGGCAACTGGCTGACCATTACCCCAGCGACAGGAGTTCACGGAACGCCCTCGGCCTTCACGGTGAACGTGGTGAACGCTTCAGCGCTTCCCGTTGGGACCTATACAGGCGAAGTCATTTTCTTCGAATATCCAAGCAACACGCTGGTAATGACAGTGCCGGTCACGTTGACGATAGAGGCAGCGGCCAGCAGCACGTTCTTCGACAATCTTCCGGGCGAGCTGAGCTATTTCATAACTACCGGTGGCACCGCCCCACCTCAATCTGTGCAGATCAGGAATGGCGGAACTGGAACATTAAAGTGGACCGGATCGAAGAGCACCGCCGATGGAGGTAGCTGGCTGACCCTGTCCGCGGCAAGCGGGACCGCGCCTTCCATCATCAACGTGGGCATCACGCCCGCAAAGCTGCCTGGTGGAAGTCTCATCGCCGGCACCTATTGCGGCCAGTTGGTGTTTTCGACGACGGGCGACGTGGGCACCGTGCCCGTATGCGTGGTTGTGGGGGACAGCGTATTCCGCCAGGAGAACCCGATTAACTTTACGATGACGCAAGGCGGACCGAACCCGCTGCCGCAGGTACTGAACCACGCGAGCAACGATACCAACTTCAATTTCTATCTGGCTGCGGTCGCGGCCGGGACGGGAGGTAACTGGTTGTCGGCCAATCCTGCTTCAGGGGTGCTCACTACACCGGAAGTCACAACCATAAACGTGAATGCGATCACTCTGCCGGCGGGTACTTACACCGGGGAAGTCGTCTACTTCGAATACCCGAGTAACACGATGGCGCTGACAGTGCCGGTCACATTGACTGTTGTCTCTCCGGGAAGTGCGCCGTACTTCGATAACTTTCCTGGCAGCTTGAGTTTTTTCACAGCCGGAGGCACTCCGCCAGCCCAAACTCTGCAAGTCAGAAATGCCGGCTTTGGCTCATTAAGTTGGATTGCATCCGTGTCCACTTCCGATGACGGAAAGTGGCTCAACGCAACGCCCCTTAGCGGAACTGCTCCGGCGACAGTGACGGTATCAATCGTACCTTCGTCTCTGCCGGGCGGCGGCCTCATCCCTGGAACTTACTGCGGCGAACTGACATTCCAGACAACGGGTGACGTCGGCACGGTCCCGGTCTGTGCTGTCGTAGGCCCCAATGTATTTGAGCAGATAAACCCGCTCAGCTTCACGATGACCACTGGCGGCGGGAATCCATTACCTCAGGAGATCACAGTCGCCAGCACGGGTACCAATTTCAATTTCTATAATTTTTCCGTATCCACCTCCAACGGTGGTAGCTGGCTGAAAATTGCGCCCGCCACGGGTGTGCTTACTACTCCAGAGGCCGTCACCGTGAGTGTCAGCGCC
>Ga0209168_10002387_pt1 | contig 13647 bp, 11 predicted proteins | sample Coa_R1_FD_187156 | JGI IMG/M metagenome (GOLD analysis project Ga0209168, IMG submission 187156) | Surface soil microbial communities from Centralia Pennsylvania, which are recovering from an underground coalmine fire - Coalmine... | ecosystem: Environmental > Terrestrial > Soil > Unclassified ... | reverse complement strand
CTGGGCACGGCATCTTCCCGGTATGCAGGACGCGAAGAAGGTGCGCAACAGGCTGCGTTCGAGGAGCCGTCACAGGAATACCGGGCGCCGGAAAATCTCCCGCCCGGCACGCACCACTACCATCATCACTATCATCACTTCCCGGGCGGGGCCGAGATGAGCACGACCTCACCGCGAGGCAATTTGGAAGAAAGCGCGCGCGAAGCAGATCGCATACGAATTGCCGCGGCTGCCAAAGGCGAACCGATGACCCGTAACGAGGCTGCGGTGCGGCGCATCACCCAGGAGTGGGTGCTGGCCTGCAACACTCGCCAGCTCGACGAGCTGCTCGATCTCTACGCAGCCGATGCTCTAATGCTGCGCTCGAACATGCCTGTGCTGCGGGGAGCGGCGGCGATACGAGAATTTTTCCATTCTGCTCTGCAGTCGGGGCTGGGAGAAGTTGCGGTTGAGCCCGTCCGCATCGAGGTTGCCGGGGATCTGGCTCACGAGGTGGGCCGCTACAGCGCGCTGGTTCCGGGTACGGTTGGCAAGCGTCGCGAAGAGCGCGGCAAATATCTCTGGGTATTTGCCAGGCAGAGCGGGGGAGAATGGAAACTGATTTCGGAATGCTGGTCTGCCGATCTCACACTCGGCACTAACGAAAGCGATCTTCCCAAGGCTGGCATCGCCGTCGGATCAAAGGCGCAGCCGCGCAAGTGACAAGCGCGAATTCTTGCGCTGAATACCCAGTTCCGAGATCCTCCAATCACCGGTGAAGTTCGGCCGTTCCCTCCGTTACACCCAGCGCTTCCAACTCGGTGCGCAATTGCTCGACGCTCTGCATCCGAATTGTGTGCATCCCCAGTTCCGCCGCACATTCCAGATTCAACCCGCGATCGTCGATAAAGCAGCAGGCTGCGGGCTCGATCTGTGTGATTTCAAGCGCGAGACGATAGATGCCACTTTCCGGTTTTCGCAGGCCGACGAAGCAGGAGCTGACGAAAAGCCGGAAGATTTCCCGTAACTTGAACTTATCGATACGGTAAAGATTTAACTCGCGCGATTCGTTATTAATTGTGCCCATGAAATAGCGGTGGGTCTGGCTCAATGCCCGGGCAAAATCTAAAGTTTCCGGTTTCGGCTTCGAGAGAGAGAACATGTAGTTTCGAAATTCCTCCCGAGTGTAGGAACGTTCGCGGTAGAAGACAGTGTGACTGAGGTACTCGTCCAGCGATATTTTGCCGCGTTCGAATGACGAAACCACGAGTTCGTGGCGCGCCTGAAACTCTTTTTCCTCCTCCTGCAGATGAAAATGCTCGAGCGCTTCCTTGCGCTCATTGTGATCCCAGGCATTGCTGAGCAGCACGCCGCCAACATCCCAAAAAATAGCTCGAATAGCAGACAAGAATTCCTCCCGGACTCGCGACTGTTTTAGCGCACGTTTCCCGGCAAGAAGTGTAGATCAATTCCGGTTAGTGTTTGTATACGGTAGTGCCGGGATGATAGTTGCGCCAGTCGAACCAGTAGTCCTTGAGAGCTGGAACGCGGTCGAGACACTTGCCGGAAGAGGGGCCGGAAATGGCACAGCCCTGAAAGTTCCATTGGCTGGTTGTCGTGGTATCAAGGAGTGCCCATCCTGGTTTCGCGTCAGACGCATCGCCGGCTGCGGTATTCAGAAAGAATTCCGCATCGCTGCCATCAATACGGCTGACGAAAACGCGGAATGATTTTCCGTCCGGGCCGAGAACCAGAAGCAGAGGCGTGCCGTTAACGCGATCGACGATGGGCGACTGCTTCGCGAAAGTTTCCCACGGATACGCGCGAGCCGCGCCAGCGACAGTAACTCCGATGACGACGTCGCGCGATTTCAATTCGGTGCCGGGAAAATTTATGACAACGGGAAGCTTGGCCACTTCAGGCTCCCAGTTGTCGTCGTACTCCTTCACATAGCGCGGAACCGGAGCCAGAACCTGACCGCCGGGGAACTCCGAACGCCACTCGCCGAAAGTGATTTCGTCGCTGAGAACGAGGTTGAGGGCCGCGCCTTTCAGCGGACCGTAGATTGCTTTGCCGGTGATCTGCTGCCACCAAGTGCCGGTTTCCGTGTCGCGCATCAGGAAGTTCTGGTTGTTGATGCCGGCGAGATAAAAATGCAGGGCTCGGCCGTTTACCGTGCGCGTCCACACCAGACCGGTGTGACAGAGCGTTCAATACGTGACTGCCATGGGCACGCCTCCGACCACATCGTTGAGCACGTGATGATAGGCCATCTGGCTGATGGGATAGGCGCGCGCATCTGCGTCAAAGCGGACGGCCATAACCATCTCTTTGGCATCGAGCTTGTTGCCGGCTTGAGGCAAGAACTGAGCGCTGTCGATGGGATGGAACATCCATTCAAAATAGTTCAGACGGGCCATAACCGCGGAGAAAACCACGGGCGCCAGCGAGAGCACGAGCAGAGCTTTTTGCCAGCGGCGAAGATTTGGCCAAAGAATGAAGGTAAAAACCAGGCAGGCGCATGCCGCGATGAGAGTCCAGAGAGGAGCGTGTTGACGCAAGAACATTGCAAGCCATAATGCTCGCGGCGATTGATAGCGAAACGGGCGAATGACAAAGGCGGGGATAAAGAATAGAGCGATGCAAGTTGCTGCGGAAAGGAGAAAAGCGGCCCAACTCCAGCCGGGCCCGCGGCGAGCAGTGTGCCGAAAGTTCCCTGCATCAGGCTTTTGTTTGGACGGAGGTGATGTCATGCGAGGCTGCGAAACTGGGTGAACGAAATCGAGTCAAGCGACTTTACGTGAAAGGCTCGGCATCGACAATAGTATAAAAAAATCAAAACCCCGATCCGCGGAGCAGGACCGGGGTTTTGAGTATCGCTCGCTTTTAATTGGTGCGGGCGATCTGGTTCTGGCGATAGCTCAGGTTATCGACGTTGCGGAACATCGGAGTTCCGGGCGGCAGATTCTGAGGCAGCGAAAACAGCGGATCGAAAACGTATTCGCGATCCGGCGGGTTGTAGACGAGGTTGCAGCACTTGAAGGTGCCGGTGGCGTACTGATTCCAATAGAGGCTGACGAGTGATCCTTTGTAATAAAGGGAAGCCGTCGTTCCAGTCATCCCACCCCAATCTTCGAGGAAGCGGAGGAAGTTGTGGATGCCGCCATCCATTCCAAAGGAAAATTCGGGATTCTGGGCCGTATTGCTGAATGCGATGGTCTTGCCTCCAGCAACGGCCACGCGATAATAAGTATTCACGGCTACGCGATTCGGAGTTTGCGCCGGGCTGCCCTGTCCGCCAGGGTTGAAGGGATTCACCATGCTGCCGCTGTTTTTGTTGATCGTGCTGGTGCAGCTGGCGGTCCCGCCCGGAGTGCAGCCCCAATCCTGCCAGTAGTTCGAAAGCATAGTCACAGCGTCTGCCATCACGGAAGCTGCCGAGTGATTTGGTTCTGCAGCCGCAGTATTAGTCCAGGTAGGATCGTACGTCGCGTTGTTGAGCGTACATCCCTGTTGGCCGGCTGCTGTGCAGTTAGAGTTGTAGTTGCCTAAAATGTAGACGGGATTTTCCGAGGCGACGGTGAAGCCTCCGCAGCCGGTCGGATTCGGTGCGCCAGCACCGGTGGTGTAGGAACATCCGCTGGCCGGGGGCATGGTCGGCAGATTTCCGACGGAGCCATCCACCAGTTTGAGTACGTGCCGTGCGCCCGTAACCCGGTTGGCCACTCCCTCGGTCTCCAGAGGAATACGTTCGGTTGTGCCGCCAGTTTGTGCATAGGGTGTAGGCGGACTGGTGATATCAGTGTCTTTGGTGGTCGCGGGTCCGAAGGCATCGCCAACACCGAGGACACCGTAATTGTCGAGCGCAAGGTTGCCATTAACATCTTCCGCCGAAACGCCGTTGTAATTTACCGGGTCAAGTTTTCCATCCGGTTTGAAAGCGCTTCCGGCATTGGCGTAGTTGACTGTGTCTTCGTAGCCGTACTCTCCCCATTGGCTGTAAGGCGATGCCACGTTGGCAAACTGCATGCCACGACGGTCGGAGAAGTAAAGGATGTAACCGTTCTCCGTGACATAGTCGACATTAGCGCCGGTAGAACCGGTGTTGCCCAAGAGCCATTGGCGGAGGTTGCCCACATCCAGTTCGACCGCATTCATAACACCGTTGGGAGTACCGGTGCTCGCGGGGTAAATCTGATTGTCATTATTTTCACCCTCGCGGGCGTCGTAGAAGTTGATCGGATACCAGTTGTATTGCGATGTACAGGGCGTGACATAACCATCCGTTGGCATCCCACACGAAGTCGTATCCCAGTAAGGATTGGCCGCGGTGGTCAGTGGTGCGTCCGCAGAACCGGCGGCGCCAGGCGTACCAACCAAGTTGCTGTCTTTGGTGACCTGGAAATAAAGGATCGCGTTTTTGTGATCGCCTAAAGAGTTGCATCCGTTGGCAGTCGCCAGGCTGTTGTTTGCAGGGTTATAGGCGGTGCCGACCGTATATTGCGCGGCCGCACAGGTGGTGCCGGGCTGCGTGGGAACATTTTCCCCACGAGCGAAGCCCATGCCGAGCCATTCGGTGGTCACGCCGTGCCATTTCTCATCAGCACTCCATTTCGCTTCGACCAACAGCCAACCACCAACCAAGGGCCACTCCAGACCGTCCGTGCCGCCGTTCACCGTAGTGAAAGCGGCTGCGCTCGGCGCGGCCATTGTTTGCGGAGGCCACTGCGGAAATGCCGTCGGAGGCCAGGTCTGCGATGGCGAGCCGTAATAGGAGGTGGCAAGATAACCCGGAATTACAAAGTTGTTGTCCGGCTGAGCAGCTGCGCTAGGCGCGGGAGTATACCCGCCCGTAGTCGAGAACGTGGGGCAAGAACGGGCGGTATTCCCGGCCGTTGCGTTGTAGGTGGAGACAATCCCCTTGGCCGCGGTGCCAGCCAGTACGGTGCTGGCGTTCGCGTTGTAGGCAGCTCCCACCGTCTTTGCTGGTATGTATGTGCCGCCGGTGCAATAGCTCTCGCCGAAGGAGTAATAGCGCTTACTCGACGGAGGATATGTATTGCCCACCTGAATCGAATTGGCCTTTATGCCCGGGCTGGCGCCATCAGCGGCCTGCGGCAATTTCCACAGCGTCGCGGGTAACTCGCTGACCAGTTGCACGTCCTGGGCGGGATTGCCGTTCCAGTCGGAGAGGTGCAATCCGTCTTCGGTGTCGCTCAACAGGACACGAATCTGAGCTTCGTTGGCGAGTCGCGAGCTACCCAACAACGAACTGATCGCTTCACCCGGAGGAGGCCGGCGGATGATCTGCACCGCGGACGTGGTGCCTTGTACAAAGGGTAGGGTGAGATCCGATGCTCCAGTGCTGTTCGGCCCATCCGTGCTGCTCGGAGGCGTGCTGTTGCCATCGATGACGTAGCTGTTGTAGGTGCCAAGCGAGACATTCTGCCAGGAGGCGGTATTCTGGGCCGAACCGTGACCGCCGGTGACGCTGCCAAGAGTCGAACCCAAGGCCGTAGTCGCGATGTCGACGCACGTACTGCTAGTTGTGGCGTTGGCGACGTTTGCCAGTTGAGCGGCGCAACCCCCGCTGGTGGTGGGGATCATCACGGTGCCGCTATTATCGTTACCGGAGGTTGCTACCGCGTTGTCCATCTGCTCACGAATGATGTTGCCGAAGGCACTGATCTTGTCGCCAAAAACCAGGTTGTAGCCGTTAGCGACGCCAAGATATAAATCTCCGTTTGTGTGCACACGGCCAGCAAATCCCAGGTTCGGACTGCGGCCAAAGAAGCAATCGCCATCGCAAAACACACCGAATTGGAAAACAGGAATAAGGACAACTTCGGCGGTGCGCGTCATGCTGGCGGTTTCCAGGCCATCGCCGCGTTGCGCTTCCACATTTAAAGTGATGGGAAGAATCTGAGCGTAGAGGCCGGCATCCGGACCCGTCTGAATGGGACCCCAGGGAACAGGGTTGGGAAGCGCCGGGCAGGGATTCGCCGTGCTATAGCCAGGGCTGGGAGCTACGTTGTAAAGCGGATACGTAACCGTGGTATCCCAACTCGGAGGCGTAGAGGCGGCGGCGCAGATCTCGGTGTTAGTCGGCGATTGAATGCTCTTGAAGGTGTTCGCCAGGTTCGACGTCAAGGCCTCCATTGCGCCTTCCGCAGCCCGATAGGTATAGGTTGCGTTGAGATCGTATCCGCCGGCCCGCTGCTCGGTATTCACCATCATCAGCAGAGCCAATGCGAATCCCGACATCAGCATCATGATCATCAGAGTCGCAATCAGCGTAAATCCCTTTGAACCGCATTTCACGCTAAACATCGTCGTTCTCCTGGTTACACTCGTATTGCTGATTTTCACGAACATTCCTCACTCGCGATCAGTTCGTATTCACAATCGGATATTGCTGTACAAAAGTCAGATTGCGAGCCGCGATTCCGGTCTGCAGATCGAAGCCCTGATACCCGGTGATGCCGGGCAACTGGCTGCGAATCGCCAAATGAGCGATGTTGACCTGCGTGATCATGCCCGGGCTCGTTCCGGCGGGGAGGGTACTCTGATTGGCTGAGATGGTTCCATCGTTGTTCACGTCATACGTGAACTTGAGATTGACCACATTTTCCGCGAGCGGCGCGGGAAGCTTGCCGCTCTGAACACGCATCAAGCGGGGGGTTACTCCATCCATGGGCGAAAGGTCGAGATAATAAGTGACAAATATCAAGCGCACAGCGGAAATGCTTATCGTCGACGGGCCAGTGGTGCTGGTGACGAATTGCATGAGGCTTCCGCTGGCCGCGCCGGGTTGATTGATTTTTCCGACATCGGTGGCAGCGAAATTCACGGTGTAGCAGGCAGTGTTGGTGCCTGTGGGCGAGCAGGTCGATACAGTGCCGGTGACCACGCCGACGGCATTCGTGCCAAACATCACCATGTCGCCTGCCTGCAAACCCACGACCGGGTCGTTGAGAGGTTGTGGAGTAACTATATTGGTCGGCAATATACAGGTTGCCGGCAGCGGACTGGGCAGCTGAAAAGTAACGATGGTGCCGGTCGGATCAATTGCAGCGGTATAGCAATTCAACGATAAGCTTGCATCGGCGGAGTTGACAGTCAAAATGTCTGAAGGGCCAGTCGCCGCGTTCACCGTTATTCCCAGACTTGGGCCTGGGATAATAGAGTAAAGAGTGGGCGCGCCGGAGGGTGAGAGTGGATAAGCGACGCTCCCCCCGTTAACATAGTTGCAGCTGGCGGTGCTGCAAGGGTAAATAGATTTCGTGCTGCCGGTGCCGGTTGGTAATCCGATGCCCAGGTTCTGCAAACCTTGTTGACCCAGAGCGCCGGCGCCCGCCATGCTGATGTCATCCTGCATCAGAATGGCGGCGGCGCGAAGGTCCTGCTGCATCTCCGATTTCTCGGAGGTGATCCAGCTCGCCTTCATCGCGCGCGAGAATAGAGTGACCGCTCCACCCACGACGAGAAGTCCGGCAAAAGCCGCGACCATCAATTCCAGAAGCGTGAAACCTGCAATCGAATTTTGCGCGCGCCGCATGATTCCTCTCTAGTAGTATTCCGAAACGTATTCCACGATCGTGTAGTTCTTGGGAACGGGATAACCTGGAACGGTGTAGGTGATCGTTACCGTCACCTGCACCAGCGTCTGAATCGTCGTGGGAGGAGTTCCGGCACTCAACGGGGTGATCGTGATGGTGCGGGTGTAATTCGCCAGCGAGAGGATTACGTCATCGGCGGTACCAACAATCCCGTCGGGTCCGGGCTCGTTCAGGCATTGAACGCCGGCGTTCGGGCAGATCGCGCCGCTCGAAGTTTTGCACTGGGAGGTGTCCCCGGCTACGCCCACGATTCCATAGGTTGGGCCCGCGCAGAGCAATGGCTGCGCGCCATTGGAGAAAATGCCTCCGTTGGAAACATTTTGTATTTGCGAAAAACTTAATTGCGAAGTATTGCGCGCAGTGAAAATGCTCTCCATGGCGTCGGAGGCCAGTTGCCGCGCGATCAGATCCTGCTGCGAAGACTGGTTGGCCGCGATCGCGAGCCCGAAGACGCTAAGGAGTGCGAGTGACGCCATTGTGAGCAGCGCAGCGGAGATCATGACTTCGACAAGCGAGAAGCCAGACTCGAGTGAGTTGCTCGCGGGCTTTTTGCGAATTAGTTTTCGACCCATTTCCATTGGGCTCCATTCTGGGAGAGTCGCCAGCCTCGAACGCGGCCGGTATAGCCCCACAAGCTGATCGCGCGGCAAGAATTAAGTTTTCCGGGCATCCCGAGATAAACCACTCCGTTATTTACACCGCCAGCCGGTGGCGGCGCGTTTTGGGCGCTCCCGTTGGGATAAAAGTAGATAACACTGCCCCCGCCAGTTCCGCTGGGCGACTGATTGAAATCGAAGGCATTTGCTGCGCTTCCGAATCCATCGGGGGTTGTAGGCGGTGTAGTGGGAGAGGTGGGCACTCCGGGTTCAACGTGGAAGGTGACATCGGCGGGCAAACTCACGCTAAAAAGCTGAACCGGTGCGCCCGCAGTAACTTGCGATGCCGTGATTGTGCCGCCATTTACGCCAGGGTTCGCCGGAGTGAATTGAACCTCGTACACCCGCATGTCAGCCGCGGCTTGATCATGCGCGCGACGCAGCGACGTCAACGTGATGTTATAAGCGTCGGTGACGTGCTGCTGCTGCATCAAGGGTTGATAGGAAAGTGCAAAGACGGCGGTCAGGGTAACCGAGATCCCAAGGACCGTCGTAAGCTCCAACATCGAAAATCCACTCGCTCTGCTCAATGCCATAGATTCTTTCGTTAGCTTCAGCTTGCTAACTCCGTACAGTTCGTCCTGAAAATCCCTTCGCATTCAGCGACAAAGCCGAATGCACCCAGGGCTCAGTTGGGTCTGCAGTCCAATCCTAGGAACAGGGGGGAGGAGCGTCAAAGCACTACGGTGTCACGACGAAGGATTGGTCTTTTGTAATCGGGCGGGTGACTACAGTCACATGACTGAGTTCAGTCGAGTTAGTCGACGACTGGAGGCCTGGGGCACGCTGGGGAATGACTCCGGTAACTTGTCGGCGGAACTAGGGTGATCCTACCATGCTCACAAGTATGACTCTCTCATCGCTCCTGCTTTGCGTGGACGCAGCTTCGGTGGCAGTGTTGGAGCGCGTCCTGGAAGAACTCGGTATTCAAGTGGAATCATGTTCGGATCCTGTTCGCGCTTCGGTCCGCCTGGCGCAGCAGCACTTCGACCTCATCATTCTCGACTGTGAAAAACAGGCCGACGTGACCTCCCTTCTGCATGACACGCGCACTTCGCGCTTGAATGATGCCACGCTAGCCGTAGCAGTGGTTGCCGGGCAGGAAAACATCCGGGAGATGTTCTCCCTGGGAGTGAACTTTGTGCTGTACAAGCCGGTGTCGTATGAGAGGGCGTTGAGCAGCCTGCGCGCTGCACAGAGTGTGTTGTTCCGCGACAAGCGCAAGAAGGCGCGCGCGCCAGTGCATGCGCACGCAATCATTGACTACGCAGGCATGGAACAGGCCCGAGCCACGCTGGTCGATTTGGCGGAAGATGGCATGGCGGTGAATTTTGGGAAGAAACTGCCGCCGACCTGCAAAGTTTATTTTCAATTTCAACTGCCCGGACAAATGGCAAGTGTGCGGCTCTCGGGGCAGATCGTCTGGCAGGATTGGAATGGGCGCGCCGGCATTCAGTTTGTCGATGTGCCGCAATCTTCACGCAAAGTTTTGCGCGAATGGCTGGGGATGAATTTACGTAACTCGGCGAAACACGAACTGGCGGTAGAACAGGTTGAAGTTGAGCATTCGATTCGGCCAAGCGATGAAAACAAGTTAAGCAGCGGGGGCGGAAAGAAAAAAAATATCAAAGGCGATGTCAAAGCGCGCGAGGCCGAGATTGCGTCGGAACAACGTCTGAACGAACCCGGCAACCGCCGCGGACAGGTTCGCTATACCTGCCAGATCGGAGCGGAAGTGTATCAGCAGGGAAGTTCGGTGCGCAATTATTGCCATTTGAGCGATCTCAGTCCCGGTGGATGCTACCTGGAGATGCCGCTTGCCTTCCCGGTCGGAACGCCGGTTGAAATTGTGGTGCGCACTGAAGATATCAAACTGAGATTGAGCGGTAACGTAAAGGCTTCGCATCCCGGCTACGGGATGGGTATATCGTTCCGTCTCAACACGCGAGATGAGAAGGATGGCGTGCAGCAGTTGATCGATTTCGTGGCGGCTGCAGCGGAGAGTTCTTAAACTGTTGCAAGGAACAGGCCGCAGCTCTCGGATTCCGACGTTCTCTGAGTAAAATTTCCCGTCCATAAAATCGCTGGCGCGCTGCGATGCGTCATACCATTGCTTCTCCATGCGGCATCCAAAAGTGTCGCATTTATGGATGTCCTGCCGAAGTCGTCGCGGACCAGACTCAAGGCCGTGGTTGCCTTGTCTTTGGCCTTTGCGGCGGGAAGCGTCGATATCATCGGCTTCATCAGCTTCGGACACGTATTTACTGCTCACCTGACCGGCACTACCGTTCACTTGGGGGAGCAGTTGATCCGCGCGGAATGGTGCAAGGCTGCGGAAGGTTTCGGCCTGATTATCTGCTTCATTGGCGGCTCGATCGTTGGCAGAGCGGCGATTGAGGTTGGATCGCGGCGGCACTTTCGCAGCGTTGCGAACGCTACGCTGATGCTGGAGGCCTTCCTGATCGCGATCGTCGTTCTCTTCAGCCGTCACGAAGTACTTGCGTTAATTCTTCTGGCAGCCGCGATGGGCGTACAGACGGCCACTCTGACCCGAGTAGGTTCGCTGACGATTCACACGACCTTTGTCACGGGCATGCTAAACAAACTGGCACAGTTGCTCTCTCACGCGTCTTTTCTTACCTATGACGCGTTCCGCGGAAAAGATGGAGCTGCGACGTCGCGGCGAAAGTTTTTACTTGAGGCACGATTTATCTTCGGGGTTTGGTTTATGTACGCGACGGGGGCGGTGATTGGTACCTGGACAAGGTTGCGCTGGGGAGTGCCCGCTCTTGTGTTGCCTGCAGTATTGGTCTCTATCCTGGCAATTCTCGACCTGATCTCGCCGCTGGCGATTGAAGAGGAACGCGATCAGTCCGAGCGTTGAAAGCAGGAATCGCTGGATGCTTTCTGGGACCGGAGGACCTTTCGAGGAATGTGTTACCGCACTGCTGCCGTCTCGTTCGCAACGGCTTTCTGAAAATACTCGAGTGAGAATCTTAGGCCCTGTTCGAGTTGAATCTTCGGTTCCCAGGCGAGCAATGTGCGCGCTTTCGTGATATCGGGCCGGCGTTGCTTGGGATCGTCCTGGGGTAAGGGGTCGTAGGCGATGATACTTTTGGATCCCGTCACTTTTAATACCAACTGAGCGCAGTCGAGAATGGTGAACTCGTTGGGGTTGCCGATGTTGACGGGAAGATGCTCGTCTGATTTCGACAGGCGCAGGAAGCCATCAATTTCGTCGCTCACGTAGCAAAAACTGCGAGTTTGCTGTCCATTGCCGTATACCGTGAGAGGCTCGCCGCGCAGGGCCTGCTTCATGAAGTTCGAAACTACGCGACCGTCATTCAATTGCAATCGCGGCCCATAAGTATTGAAGATGCGCACGATGCGCGTATCGACCTTGTAATAGCGGTGATAGGCCATGGTGACCGCTTCGGTGAAGCGCTTGGCTTCGTCGTAGACGGAGCGTGGGCCGATGGAGTTTACGTTGCCCCAATATGTTTCCTTTTGCGGATGCTCCAGCGGGTCGCCGTAGCACTCTGACGTAGAGGACACGAGATACTTCGCGTTGTATTTTCTCGCAACGTCGAGCGCATGGAAGGTGCCAAGCGATCCAACCTGCAGCGTTTCGACGCCGTGCACGGTGTAATCGACCGGACTGGCAGGGCTGGCGAAGTGGAAAACATAGTCGACATGGCCAACATCGAACGGCTCACAGATGTCTTTTTTTATGAATTCGAATCGCGAATCATTTCGGAGGTGGTCAATATTGGCGAGGCGGCCGGTGAGCAGGTTATCGACTGCAATGACGTTCCAGCCCTCAGCGAGCAGGGCATCGCAAAGATGGGAACCCAGAAACCCGGCTGCGCCGGTGACCAGAGCGCGTTTTTGGATCATGCTTTCTTAACGCCGTTCCCGTTCTTCAGCGCGCCGGTGGGGACGCCATCGGGGTGCGAGGCAGCGCGTCCCACGGAATAATAAGTAAAGCCGCTGGCTGCCATCACTTCGGGATCATACAGGTTTCGTCCATCGATGATGATGGGATACTTGAGGTCGCCATGCAAACGGTCGAGATCGAGATTGGCGAACTCTTCCCATTCGGTGAGGATTAATAGCGCGTCTGAGCCGGCGGCGGCTTCGTAAGCCGAATTGGCGTATTTGAGATTCGAGCTCATGACTTCCTGTGTACGCTCCATCGCGGCGGGATCGTAAGCCGTAATTTTGCAGCCTTCCTGCAACAGAGCTTGAACAATCAGGATCGCCGGCGATTCGCGAATGTCGTCGGTACCGCCTTTGAAAGCCAGGCCAAGCACGCCAAGACGCTTGCCTCGCAGGGTCCAGAGAGCGCTGCGCACCTTGCGCAGGAAACGGTCGCGCTGATCTTCGTTGATGCGCATCACTTCATCGAGCAGGCGGAAATCGTAACCGCATTCGCGGGCGACGGAGCGGAACGCCATAACGTCCTTTGGGAAGCAGGAGCCGCCGTAGCCGATGCCGGGATTAAGGAATCGCGGGCCGATGCGGTTATCAGTGCCGATACCGTGGCAGACCTGATTTACATCTGCCCCCACGGATTCGCACACGGTGGCCACGGCATTGATAAAAGAAATCTTCATCGCCAGAAATGCGTTGGAGGCGTGCTTGATCAACTCGGCGCTTTTCGTGGTGGTGACAATGATTGGCGCGGGAATCGAGGTGCGATCGGGTTGAGGAATCGCGCCGGCCTGTACGTAATAGCTTCCGCTGGTGAGCGGCTCGTAGATTTTGCGCAGAACCTGCGCAGCGCGGTCAGTGTCGCAGCCAACCACAATGCGATCGGGGTACAGAAAATCGGTGACCGCGGTACCTTCCCGCAGGAATTCCGGATTCGAAGCAACATCGAAGCATTCGGGATCGGCTCCGTTGCGGAGAATAATGCGGCGAACCCATTCGCTGGTGTAGACGGGGACGGTGCTCTTCTCGACGACGATCTTATATTCGCTGATGGCGCTGCTGATTTCGCGCGCCACCGATTCGACATACGAGAGATCGGCATCGCCGCGATCGGTAGGCGGCGTGCCGACGGCAATGAATATCGCAGAACTGGCGCGAACGGCTTCGTGCAAATCGTCAGAAAAATTGAGCCGGTGCCCACGATGGCGACTCAGCAATTCGGGCAGAAAATTTTCATGGATCGGTGTCTGGCCGTTCTTGAGCGCCTTCAGTTTGTGCGGATCATTATCGACCAAGATGACTTCATGGCCGAGATCAGCCAAGCAGGCGCCCGCGACCAAACCTACATATCCCGAACCGACAACAGCGACGTGCATATTCAAACTCCTGGAACTAAAAACACTTGAAATTCTCTGACATTCGCATGGGAGGGGAGTTGAAACGGCCTTGGGAACTCACTC
>Ga0209168_10002382_pt1 | contig 13657 bp, 11 predicted proteins | sample Coa_R1_FD_187156 | JGI IMG/M metagenome (GOLD analysis project Ga0209168, IMG submission 187156) | Surface soil microbial communities from Centralia Pennsylvania, which are recovering from an underground coalmine fire - Coalmine... | ecosystem: Environmental > Terrestrial > Soil > Unclassified ... | reverse complement strand
TGTCGTCGGGAATCAAAAGATCGAGGTCGAAATCGTGCCGGACAGCAAGGCCCTGGCAGTCGGCGCACATTCCCTGCGGACTATTGAAACTGAATAGCTGCGGACTGGGGGGCTCATAACTGATGCCGCAGTGCGTGCATGCGTACCGCGAGCTGAAGAGATGATCGCCGCTCGCAGTTGCTGCGCGAAGCGGCCTCTTCGCCGCGCCGAAATCGGGAGCCGCGCCGGCATCGATTTCGGCGCCGGAAGGCAAGCCGTCAAACGCCACAATCAGGCTGCCGTTGCCTAGCCGGAGCGCGGTTTCAACGGCTTCGGCGAGTCGCGTTCGTCCTGTTCCCGAGTCGAGCCGGTCGACGACGACCTCGATCGAGTGCCGCATTTGCCGGTCGAGCTTCACGCTCTCGCTGAGCGAGACGACCCGCCCGTCAACGCGGGCCCGCAAAAATCCCTGTTTGAGCAGGTCGTCGAACAGGTCCCGATATTCCCCTTTCTGACGCTGCACCAGCGGCGCGAGGACGAGGAACCGGCGCTTTGGCGGAAACTGCTGCAGGCGGTCGAGAATCTGGTCGCGGGTTTGCGCCGTGATCGGGCGGTCGCATTGGGGACAATGCGCTTGGCCGACGCGCGCGTAGAGCACACGCAGATAGTCGTAGATTTCGGTGATCGTGCCGACGGTGCTGCGCGGATTTCGCCCGCTCGTCTTCTGCTGGATTGAAATCGAGGGCGCCAAGCCCGTGATCGAGTCGACTTCGGGTTTTGGCATCTGCCCCAGAAACTGCCGCGCGTAGCTCGACAGCGATTCGACGTATCTGCGCTGGCCCTCGGCATAGAGCGTGTCGAACGCCAGCGAGCTCTTGCCCGAACCGCTGACGCCGGTCATGACGATGAGACGGTTCTTCGGCAAGCGCAAACTGACGTTCCGCAGATTGTGCTCGCGGGCGCCGCGAATAACGATGTCAGACTCGTGCATGCTGATCGGTGAGCTCGTTCTTCCGCCGCGGCTTCGTTCAATTCCCCAGTCCGGCGCCGAATTCATCGGGAAGGCCGGCGGCCTCGCCGCTCGATGGGGCGGCGCCGGTCGTCTGGTCGGCGGACTTTTCTATTTCTTGGGACGGCGTCGCGGCGGTCGTTGGTTCGAAGCCAGGCGGTACGACGTCGGCCGGGATGGCGGCCGCGAACCCGGCGGCAGGCGAAACATCGATCAGAGTCTGGAGAGCCGGCGCCGCCTCGATCGAGACCGGAGCGGCGGCTATCTCTCCGGCGCCAGGCGCTGCGTCGTCGTCAGGGATCGGTTCGCGCGGGGGAGCGCGAAACGGCTCGCGCTTGGCGTCGGGCTGCAGCGTCATCCACCGGCCTTCCGGCGAGCAGCCACAGCGCTGAGCGACCAGTTGCCCCGACGTGCGAAGAGTGCGGCCGCATACGGCGCATCGCCACACGCGGCGCACGTCCAATCCGATTCGCAGTCCAGGACCTTTCACGTCAAATTTGGCCTATCCCGTGGGAGACTCGTTTTTGTACACTCTCACCCCCTTTAACGCATCGTAGCAATCAGGCTTGCGGCTTGCCAACTATGGAATTCGTCCGGCAGTTTTTCGACTTCGTTCTGCACGCCGACGTGCACCTCAGCGACCTGGTCCGCGATTTCGGCCCGTGGATCTACGGCCTCATGTTCCTGATCATTTTTTGCGAGACGGGACTGGTCATCACGCCGATTCTTCCCGGCGACTCGCTGCTATTCGCTCTGGGAACGTTCGCGGCACAACCCAACGGCCTGAGTCTGACCGTCCTCATTTTCCTATTGATCATTGCCGCCATTCTCGGGGACTCGGTGAATTATTGGATCGGGTCGCTAGTGGGCCCTCGTCTTTTTCGGGGCGAACGAATCCGCCTCCTCAATACCAGGCACCTCGAGCGGACGCACGAATTTTACGAGCGTTACGGGGCCAAGACGATTGTTCTGGCGCGTTTCGTTCCCATCGTCCGCACATTTGCGCCGTTTGTCGCCGGGATGGGGCGCATGACGTACTGGCGCTTCAGCGTGTACAACGTCATCGGAGGCGCCACGTGGATCCTCGTATTTCTGGTGAGCGGGTGGGCAATCGGCAATCATTCGCTCGTGCAGAAGAACTTCCGGTATGTCGTGCTGGGCATCATCGGCGCATCGGTCCTCCCCATGGTGATCGAAGTCGTTCGTGAATGGCGCCGCACCCGACGAGCCGCCGTGTCAAAATAGCCGCCGTGAGAATGCCCGTCGCCCGGCGCGAGACATGGGCCAGCGAGAATCCGGTTTTCGAGCTGCAATGCTCGAACGAACTACTTGTCCAGAACCGCGCGGACTTTTTGCGCCAGGGCGGCCGGCGTGAACGGCTTTTGCAGAAATGGGGTGCCGGCATCGAGAATTCCGTGCCGCACGACGGCATCGTCGGTGTAACCCGAGACGAACAGCACCTTCATTTCCGGGCGGAGCGGCTGCAAGCGCTCGGCCAACTGCCGGCCGCTCATGTGCGGCATGACCACGTCGGTGATCAAAAGCTGCACAGGATCCCCCAACTGCTCGAAAAGTTGCAAGGCGGCGTGGGGCTGGTCGGCCTCGAGCACGTGGTAGCCGTTGCTTTCGAGGACCATACGGGCGAGGCTTCGAACCGGCGCCTCGTCTTCCACAAGAAAAACGGTTTCGCTGCCGCGCACAGAAGTCGCCGGCCCACTGCGTGGTTCAAGCGGGGAAGCGCCGCCGCGGTCGCGCGGGATGTAGATTTTAAATGTCGTCCCCAGCTCCGGTTCGCTGTAGAGCTCGATATGCCCGCCGCTTTGCGTCACGATGCCATAGACAGTCGCCAGCCCCAATCCAGTCCCCTGGTCGGGGCTCTTGGTCGTGAAGAATGGCTCGAAGGCGCGGGCCCTGGTGGCAGCGTCCATTCCGCAGCCGGTGTCGCTGACAGACACTCTGACGTGCCCGCCCGCGTGCGCTTCGGGCCGCAGCTTCACGTAGCTCTCATCGAGCTCGACGTTGGCTGTTTCGATCGTAAGCTTTCCGCCGCGAGGCATTGCGTCGCGGGCGTTGATGACGAGATTCATCACGACCTGTTCCATTTGGCCGGGATCGACCTTGACCGCCCAGAGGCCGTGGGCCGGCCGAATCGTAAGCTCCACGTCTTCGCCGATCAGGCGACTCAGCATCTTCTCGATTTCGAAAAGCAGCGCGTTGAAATCGACGACCGCCGGCACCAGCATCTGCCTGCGGCTGAAGGCCAGAAGCTGCCGGGTGAGCGCGGCGGCGCGCGTGCTGGCCTTCCCGATCTCTTCGATCGCGTCGCGCAGCGGATCTCCCTGGCGCAGACCCTCCAGTGCGATTTCACTGTAACCCATGATGACAGTGAGCAGGTTGTTGAAGTCATGCGCGATGCCGCCGGCCAGACGGCCGACGGCCTCCATTTTTTGGGACTGCCGGAACTGCTCTTCCAGACGTTTGCGCTCGGTAATGTCCAGCCACGACCCGACGATTTCGGCGGGATTGCCTGCCGCATCTCGAATCAGTCGCTTTTCATCGAGTACCCAGCGGTACGAGCCGTCGCGGCAGCGAAAGCGATATTCGACCGTGCAACTCTCGTCAGCCAGAAGCGCCGGCATGATGTCGAGCGCGCGCTCGCGGTCTTCCGGATGGACTTGTGCTTGCCACCACTCCTGCGACGAGGCCTCGGCTTCGCAAAAGCCGGTCAGGCGTTCAATCGATTGGCTGACCCAGGTGGGGACGTAACCGGAGCCTTCGATTTGGAGGGCATAGATTACGGCGGGGGTCGTGCTGACGAGCTGTTGAAGACGCGTCTCGGTGACTTTCAGGGCTTCTTCGGCGTCGTGTTTCAAATCGCGCAGTCGCTTCTGCGTCAGCGCCTGGGAAACGGCCTGGCCCATCCGCCCCAGCCGGTCTTTGAGCAGGTAGTCGGCGGCTCCTTCGAGCATGGCCTCGACCGCCAGGTCTTCGCCAATGCTGCCCGAGACGATGATCAGGGGAATGTCGAGCCCTCGCTCGCGCAAAATGCGCAGGGCGCGATGGGCTCCGAAGGTCGGCAGATTGTAATCGGCCAGAATCAGGTCGGGGGCCGGATCGAGCTGGGCGAGATAATCGGTTTCAGTTTCCACCCGCGTCCATGACATCTGGAAACCGGCGCTCTTCAATTCCGCCAAAATCAACCGCGCATCGGAATCGCGGTCTTCGACGATCAACACTCGCTTTGGCGTGGATGCGCTCAACTTGGAGACCTCTCTTCTGCACTCGTCACAGACGGGCTTACGCCAGCGTGAAGAAAAACGTGGCGCCCTTTTCGACTTCGGCCTCGGCCCAGACTCGTCCGCCGTGGCGGTTGATGATGCGCTGCACGATGGCCAATCCCACGCCGGTGCCTTCGAAGTCTTCGACCCGATGCAAGCGCTGGAAGGCGCCGAACAGCCTTCCGGCATGGCGGGAATCGAATCCCGCGCCGTTGTCTTTCACGAAATAAACCGACGATTCCGGGCCTTGCTCGCGCCGGCCGATTTCAATTTCGGCAAACTCGCGGCGGCGCGTGTACTTGATCGCGTTCGACACCAGGTTCACCAGCACCTGCTTGAGCAGCTTCGAATCGGCTTCGCACGCGCCCAGTTCGCCGATCGTGATTTTGATTTTGCGACCGGCGTCCTCGTTCCGCAATTCTTCGACGACCTGGTCGGCCAGCTTCGCCAGATCGACGACCTGTTTCTGCAATGGCTGGCGGCTTGACCTTGAAAATGCGAGAAGGTCTTCGATCAACTGTCCCATCTGCCGCGCGTTGTCGCGCACGTCGCTCAGATATTGCTGCGCCTCTACGGGAAGCTGCGCGGCGAAATCTTTGAGCACGATGCGCGTGAACCCGTCGATGGCCCGCAAGGGGGCCCGCAAATCGTGCGAGATCGAATAACTGAACGCATCGAGCTCATGATTGGCCTGTTCCAGGTCGCGCAACAGCCGTGCCCGGGCTTCGGCCAGCTCGCGGTGGGCGCGGGCCTGGGCTGCTTCGGCTTCGGCCTTCGCCAATCGCCGTTCCACGCGCAGATGATTCAAGAGACGCTCGACCGCCTCGGGAAGATAGTCGAGATACTCGGGCGACTTCGTCACGAAGTCGCGAACCCCCGCGCGAAGAGCCTCGATCACGAGGGTCTCGTTGCTGAAGCCTGTCACCAGAATCGTGGGGAGATCGAATCCCGCCGCTTTGAGCTGCTCATAGAACTCGAGGCCCGTCGTTTCGTTGCTGAGCCGGTAATCGAGCAGCATCAGCTCGACGGCGACGTTGCGAAGCACTTGCCGCGCCGCTTCGGCGGTATCGACGACCGTCACAGAATGCCCCGACCGTTCGAGCCGCTTTTGTTGCAGGCGCGCCACTCCGGCATCGTCCTCGACGATCAGTATGTTTGCGCCTTCCGCTGCCAGCATGGATCACGCCTTCTGGGTCCCATCCTCGCGAGGCACGGTGACGACCTGCAGGAACAGCCCCAATCTGTGGATCGCTTCGACAAATGCGTCATAGGCCACCGGTTTGGTCACATACACGCTGCAACCGAATTCATAACAGCGGGCGACTTCCCGCGGATCGTCGGTGGTCGTCAGCATGATCACGGGGAGTTTGTCGGTCGCCGGGTCACTCTTGATCCGCCGCAGCACTTCGACTCCGTCCACCTGCGGCATATTGATGTCGAGCACAAGGAGCAACGGTCCGTTGCGGGTTCTTCCGGCATAGCGGCCTTCGGCAAACACATAGTCGAGCGCCTGGCGGCCGTCGGGCACGTGGACCACCTCGTTGACGAACCCGCCTCGTTTCAGGTTTCGTTCGACTAATTTGGCGTGCCCCGAGTCATCCTCGGCCAGCAAGATCACGATGGGCGTATTGTTCATGCGACTGCCTCTTGGAGTGTCACGGAGTTCTGCGAATTGCGGTCGAACGGGGCGCGCGACGGCAGCGCGACAAAGAACGTAGTTCCGGCTCCCGCGGCCGACTCGAACCAGATCCGGCCGCCGTGCCGCTCGACCGTGCGAAACACAAGCGTCAAACCGATGCCTTCCCCGGGAGAGGCCCCGGGGTGCATCCGCTGGAAGGCGTGGAACACGCGCCCCTGGACGTCTTTGGCGATGCCCAGGCCGTTATCCGCCACGAAAATCGTGTGCGTCCCGGCAAGCGCCAGCGCCGCTAAGCCGGCCGGAACACTCCCGACTTTGACAATGCCGGCTCGCTGAGGATCGAGATAGTTGAGCGCATTGCCGATCAAGTTGGCGAACACTTGTTCGACTGCGGTGGGGTCGCCCCAGACGGGCGGCAAGTCGCCGACCTCGATGCTGGCTGCTTTTCTAGCAATGACGGCCGCTTGCGCCTCGACGATGCGGCTGACGGCCGCATTGAGATCGACGAACTGCCACTGGTAGACAACTCGTCCCGCGCGAGATAGCCGGAGCAGAGCGTCGATTATGTTGCTGAGCCGCATGACGGCCGATTGAATGAACCGAATCGATTCGGCCATGTCTCCTTCCAACAGCGAAAATCCGCGAGTGCGAATTTCCTCGGGGAGGCCGGCGCTCTCGAGCAAGGCGTGCAGGTCCTTGCCGACGGTGGACAGTTCCTGGCTGAATCCTTGCAGGTTGACCAGGGGCGAGCGCAGGTCGTGGGAGACACTGTACACGAAGGTTTCGACTTCTTGGTTCTTCTGCGTCAGCGCGCGGTTGACTTCGACCAGTTCGGCCGTGCGCTCTTCGACGCGCTGTTCGAGCTCGTCATTCAGGCGGCGGACGGCGTCTTCAGCTCGCGTGCGGGCCGCCAGATCGCGCAAGATGAGCCACGCCGAAGCCGCGACCAGCACAATCGCCACTGGGCTCACGAGCGCTGTCGCGACGAGCAGCCGCCGGGCCGAGGCATCCGATTCGCCGATCCAATGGTCCCGCACGGCATTTTCTTTATCTTGAATTTGTGTCGCGGTGGCGCGGATTCCGTCCATGATCTGTTTTCCGGACCCGCTGTCGACGATTTTCAAAGCTTCTGCCAATCCGTGCTCTGGGTCGCCTTTGCGAATGTCGATGGTTTGCTGCAGCTCGGCGAGTTTTCGCCGCACGAGCTCTTGTAGCCGGGCGAAGTGCGGTTCATATTCGGCGTGGCCTGCAATGGATCGGGCCAGTTCCTCCTGCTCGCGCTGGATCCCCGCCTTCGAGGAATCGTAGGGCTCGAGGTAGGCAGCATTGCCGGTCAGCAGGAACCCTCGCTGGCCTGTTTCCGCGTCCTTGACGTGCGAGACAAAAAGGGCCAGGTGCTCCAGAATTTGCACGCTTTCCTGGCGGCGCTGCGTAAACTCAATGAATCGGCGCGGCGTGGAATAGCCGAACCACGCGAGGATCAAAAGAAACCCGAGCGCCAGCCCAAATGCCGCCGTCACTTTCGTGCCCGTGGTTGATTTCATCGGCGGCTCGCTGCGAAAGCAAAAGAGCCTCCGCAACGCCAGTCGTGCGGAGGCCTTCCACACAAACACGCTTTGCATTCCGACGAACGATATCGGCAGATTGGCGCGGCAAACTCCGCCGCACGGGGAATTGCCCCTGACGCAACTTTCGCAACCAAGGCCGATCGCGGCGCCGCGCCGGCAGCATTTGGCGCATCGTCCATCAGACGCGATGTCGAGATAAGGCCGGCATGACGTGGGGTAAATACCCCTTCGTTTTTCCGCGGAAAATTGCGATACTTGTATTATCAAATCTTGTGGATTGCTGAATGAGCTTGGATGATGGCGCAACAGCGCTTTGCGGGAAGCTCACAGTCGACGATTCGTTCATTGGCACGGGCCATGTCGCCTCCGAACCGGTACCGTCAACCTTCGCTGTCCGAGCCCGGGGCTTCGGGATTGCCCTGCGCGGCGTTCGAGACCACAACCGCGGCCTGCGAAGGGGAGCGCGGCCGCGAGACGATCGAATTGGCGCGTCGCGAGACGGTCGTCATCGAGAAGTCGGTGATCCGCGTGTTGCTGGTCGATGACCATCCCGTCGTGCGCACGGGCCTGCGCGTAGGGCTCGAACGATTCGGGGGAATTCGAGTCGAGGGGGAAGCGGGCGACGGCTCGACCGCGGTCGATCTGGCAAGATCCCTCCAGCCGGACGTGGCGCTCTTAGACGTCGTCATGCCGGCCCCCGATGGATTTGAGACGGCCGCTGCGGTGCTAGCCGTTAGTTCTGCCACCCGCATCGCTTTGATGAGCGGCGCGTTTTCGACGCGATGTCTTGAACGCGGTCTCGGCATCGGCGTGCGCGGCTTCTTCCTGAAGACCGAGCCGGCCCAGCGATTCGCGGCTTTCGTGCATGAAATCCATACCGGGGCTTTTTGTTGTTCGCAGGCGCTCCACGACATCCTGGTTCCCGGCCCGAACGGATATGGATTGGCGGCGGCGAACGGGCAGCTCTCTTCGCTGACCCCTCGCGAACGCTCGATGCTTTTGGAATTGGCAAAAGGCTCGTCGCTCAAACAGGTGGCCATCACGATTGGGATCAGCTACAAATCGGCCGACCACGTCAAGCAAAGCTTGATGAACAAGCTCAACCTGCATGACCGCGTCGAATTGGCCCGCTTCGCGATGCGCGAAGGTCTCATATCGTAGGCGGCGCTTATTGACCGCTGATCACAAGCGGCTCGGCACGGGCGGATGCCTCGGCGGTGGGGCGTTGATTGAGCAGTAGCCAATAATAGCCCAAATGCCGCACGACGTTCGTGAACTGGTCGAAGTCGACCGGCTTGACGATATAGCTGTTGACTCCCAGGTCATAACTGTCGCAGATGTCGTTCTCCTCTTTCGACGACGTCATGATGACGATGGGAGTCCTTTGCGTTCGCGCGTCGGCTCGAATGCGGCGCAGCACCTCAATGCCGTCGATCAATGGCAGTTTGAGGTCGAGCAAGACGACTTTGGGGCCGTTTTCGATATTGCGGCCGGCATAGCGGCCGGTGCAGAAAATAAACTCGAGCGCCTCGGCCCCGTCATGCACGACATGCACGACGTTGGCGATATTGTTCGTCTTGAAAGCGTGCATTGCCAGCTTGATGTCGTTCGGATTGTCTTCTACGAGCAGGATCTGAACGTTGTGTGTCTCGATGTCGTATTCAGGCATTGCTGTCGTTCTCCAGAGTGAAAGAGAATGTTGCGCCGCGATCCGGTTCGGCATCGGCCCAGATTCGCCCGCCGTGGCGTTCGACGATCCGCTTCACAATGGCCAGGCCCACGCCGGTGCCGGGGAAATCTTCCGCCCGGTGCATTCGCTGAAAGACCCCGAACAGCTTCGCGGAGTACTGCATGTCGAAGCCCACGCCGTTGTCTCTGACGAAATACGCGATTTGGCCCGACGATTCGCCGTTTGTCGAGCCGATTTCGACGACGGCCGCTGGGCGCTTGCTCGTGTACTTGAGGGCGTTGGAAAGCAGGTTCATCCACACCTGTTTGAGCAGAGCGGGATCGCCCCGGCAGGGAGCCAAGTCGTCGACGACGAAATCGACGTTCCGTCCCCGGCGTTCAGGCTCCAGTTCCCGGATGCACTCGTTCACGATCCAGGACGGGTCGACAGTCTTTTTCTTGAGGGGCTGGCGCCCCAGTTTCGAGAAATTCAAGAGGTCGTCGATGAGCCTTCCCATCTGCAGCGCATTGGCGCGAATGTCGCTGAGATACTCTTTGACTTCGTCGGGAAGCTCCGGCGCGTGGTCGGTCAGCAGGATATGCGAAAAGCCTTCAATGGCCCGCAGCGGCGCGCGCAAATCGTGGGAGATCGAATAGCTGAACGATTCCAGCTCTTTGTTGAGCGACGTGAGCTCGGAAACTCGAGCCGCGAGCTCGCCGTTGAGTTGCCTCACGTCGTCGATGCGGCGAAACAACTCGACGAATGCGGTAATCTTCGATCGCAGAATTTCGGGCACGAGCGGTTTGATCAAGTAGTCGACGGCGCCCAGCGCATAGCCGGTGACGATCTGCACGTCTTCCTTGTAACTGGCGGTCGCAAAGATCATCGGCGTCGTCTGCGAGGCGGGACGCTGTCGGATCAGAGAAGCCGTCTCGAAGCCGTCCATGTCGGGCATGCTCACGTCCATAATGATGGCGGCAAACGGCTTGTCGAGCACCTGCTTGAGCGCCTCGCGCCCCGAACGCGCCAGCACCAGATTGACGTTGAGCTCTTGCAAAATGCCGGTGTACGCGACCAGGTTTTTCTGGTCGTCATCGACGATCAAGACGTTTACCGCCTGTTCCGCCATTGAGCAGTTCCTCTCAATGCGCCGCGCCGTGCGTGATGAATGAGGGGATTTGTGCGAGCGCGACGACCGGGCAGTCGGTTGCTCTGACCGCCGCGCGAGGCATTTCGGGACATTCCGCCGTCAGCGGGTCTTGGGCAACGACCAACCCGCCGCATGTTTTGATTTTCAATAACCCCGCAGCGCCGTCGCTGCCGGTTCCAGTCAAAATCACGCCGATCGCCCGCCTGCCGAAGGCGTCGGCCGCCGATTCGAAAAGCACGTCGATGCTCGGCCGCGCGAACGCCACAGGCGCCTCGATCGAGAGCGAAAAGCAGTCGCGATTGACGAGCAGATGGTAATCGGCAGGCGCCAGGTAAACGGCGCCCGGTAAGATGGGCTGCTTATCGACGGGCTCTTCCACCGGCAATTTGCTGATTCGGGCCAACAGCGTCGCCAGCCCGCTGTCGGCGTCTTTGGACCGGTGTTGGGCGACGGCGATCGGCAGCGGGAAGTCGCGCGGCAAGCCGGCCAGAACGACCTGCAAGGCGCCGAAGCCGCCCAACGATGTTCCAACTACGACAATCTCACGCATGGCAGCCGTTTCCTGCGATAAATCTTGTGGCAGGCGTCAAGCTCTTCATAATGGGCGCGGCAAGGCGCAAAGTGCAGCGACTCTTTGGTTCCCAGGGCCAAAAAGCCGGTCGGGCAGAGGCTGTCGAGGACCAGGCGATGAACGGAATCTTGGAGCGACCGATTGAAGTAGATCATCACGTTCCGCACGAAGATCACTTGGAATTCGTTGAACGATCGATCGGTCACCAAGTTGTGCTGGGCGAACACGACGTTGTCGCGCAACGACGGCTTGAGGACGGCATTGTCGTAGCACGCCGTGTAATATTCGGAAAAAGGCCTTTGGCCCCCCGCCTGATTGTAGTTTTGCGTGTATTCTTTCATCGACGCGAGCGGAAAGACGCCTTCGCGGCATTTGGACAGCACCGCCTCGTTCATATCGGTGCCGTAGATTCGGCAGCGGGAATAAAGCCCTTCTTCCTTGAGAAGAATGGCCATGCTGTACACCTCTTCGCCGGTGGAACAGCCGGCATGCCAGATGCGCACGAATGAGTGCGTCTTCAAATGAGGCACGACGTGATTGCGGAAGACGTGGTAAAAGCCCGGGTCGCGGAACATGCTCGTGGTATTGATGCTCAGCTTGAGAAGAAACCGTTCCATCTGGCGGCTGTCCTCAAGCAGCAAGCGCTGTAATTCGGCGACGCCCGAAACGCGCATGTCCTTGATCAAAGCGCCGATCCGCCGTTTCAGCGAAGGATATGAGTAATTGCGGAAGTCAAAGCCGTAGCGGTCATAGACGGCTTCCAGAAGCCGCCGGATGCCTTCGGCTTCGGCGTCGGCCTCGACAGTCGAAACGTCCATTACGAAGACTCCGATTTATCGGTAGAGCCAGACGCGCAAAAGCGACAAGAGCTGATCGGGGTCGGCCGGTTTGGCGATATAGTCCGAGGCGCCGGCTTCGATGCACTTCTCGCGGTCGCCCTTCATGGCCTTGGCGGTCAGTGCGATGATAGGCAACGTATGAAACGCTTCGATCTCGCGGATCCGCCTGATCGTTTCATAGCCGTCCATTTCCGGCATCATGATGTCCATCAGCACGATTTCAACGTCGCCTGCGCCCTGTAAAAGGACCAGGGCGTCGCGGCCGTTTTCGGCGTATTGCACGTGCATCTCGTGCTTCTCCAGGATGGCCGTGACGGCGAAAATGTTTCGCATATCGTCGTCGACCACCAGCACCTTTTTCCCGGCCAACGAACGATCGGCCTGGTTGACCTGGCGCACGACTTTCTTCCTGGCTGCCGGCAGGCTCGACTCGACGCTTTCGAGGAACAGCGACGTCTCGGCCACGAGCCGCTCGGGCGCCGAGCTGTCTTTGAGGATGATCGCGTCGCCGCGGTTTTCCAGTTTTCTCTGCTCGTCGGCGGTCAATTCTCCGGAGGCGTAAAACGCCACGGGCAGATCGATCAGCCCGAGCTGCTTTTCGATCTGGTCGAGAAGCTCCAGACCCGACATATCGGGGAGCTTGAGATCGAGGACCATGCAATCGAAGGGGCTGCTTCGCAGCGCTTCCAGCGCTTCGGCGCCGCTGCCCACGGCGATTGTCCGCACTTCGTCGTCACCGAACTGGCTCGCGATGTAGTCGCGTTCTTGTGCGTTGTCGTCGACGACCAGCAACGTTTTGACTGGCCGCTTGAAGCTCCGTTCGATTTCGGCGAAGACGCCGGTCAAGGCTTCGCGGCTGGCCGGCTTTCTCAGACAAGCGATGGCTCCGGCCCGGCGACTGGGCGACTCTTCGGCGGCGACGGAGATGACGTGCACGGGAATGTTTCCCGTCGCCGGGTCGTGCTTCAATTGATCGAGCAGCACCCAACCGTCGACATCCGGCAGCTTGATGTCGAGCGTGATCGCGTCCGGCTTGTGTTCGCGGGCCAGCGACAGGCCCGTGTGCCCGTCCAGCGCGACGAGCCCTTTAAAGCCCTTTTGGCGCGCCATCGACAGAAGAATTTTGGAGAACGATTCGTCGTCGTCGATGATCAGCACAGTCCGGTCGCCCGGCTGCAGGTTCGTTCGATCATCGAAGACGACTTCCGGGCTGCGGGGTTCCTCCGGGCGGCGGACGAGTTTTTCGCTTTGACTTCCAACCGCCGGAATCGAGCTGTTTGAGCCGGCGACCGTCGAAATCGCTTTTGGCGGTTCGTCGAAGGATAAAGCTGCGCCCACCGGCAGGTACAACACAAATGTGCTGCCCTGGCCCGGTGTGCTCGCAACCGTCAGTTCGCCTCCCAAGAGGCCGGCAATTTCGCGGCTAATCGACAAGCCCAACCCGGTGCCGCCATACTTGCGTGCGGTGCCTGTGTCGGCCTGCTGGAACGGTTCGAAGATGATTCGCAGCTTGTCGGCGGCGATTCCGATGCCGGTGTCGCTGACTTCGAAAGCGACCACGATTTCCGCCCGATTGAGCGATGCATGTTCGCTGCTCCAGCCTCCGGTCACCGGCGCGACGCGCAATTCGACGCTGCCTTTCTCGGTGAATTTGAAGGCGTTCGAGAGCATGTTCTTCAACACTTGCTGCAGCCGTTTGCCGTCTGTCGTCAACACCGCCGGAAGCTTGGGATCGAGTTTGACTGAGAATTGCAATTGCTTCGACTCGGCAACCTGTCGAAAGCTGCGCTCGACGTAATCGCGCACGTCGGCAAGACGCAGCTCTTCGTTCTCCACGGCGACCGTGCCCGATTCGATCTTCGACATGTCCAGAATGTCGTTGATGAGCGTCAGGAGATCCGAACCCGAGGCATGGATCGTGCGAATGTATTCGAGCTGGTCGGCCGACAGGTTCT
>Ga0209168_10002380_pt1 | contig 13662 bp, 14 predicted proteins | sample Coa_R1_FD_187156 | JGI IMG/M metagenome (GOLD analysis project Ga0209168, IMG submission 187156) | Surface soil microbial communities from Centralia Pennsylvania, which are recovering from an underground coalmine fire - Coalmine... | ecosystem: Environmental > Terrestrial > Soil > Unclassified ... | reverse complement strand
CAGCGACAGCATGCCCCCGGCCGCCACGCGAGTCTCACCCAGCACCGCGGCCAGCTCCTTGGCCGCGAACTCATCACAGGCCTCGGGCATCCGCGCCGGGCCCGCGGGCACGCACCCCGGGGCGGGCCGGCGGCGGATGAACTCGGCGACCGCGGCGTGCTCACGGCTGCTGGCGTAGGCCGTGATCCGCGCCCACGCCGCGATCGCCCCGGCCAGCTCATCATCGGACGCGCCAGGGTACCGGTCATCCTCGCCCGCGGCGTCCTCCGCGAACCGGGCCAGCTCCAGGCACCCGGGTGCCACGTCCAGCGGCATCCCGGACGCGAACCCGGCCGCCCGGCTGACCGAGATCCCCGGCACCCGGTCCGCGGACCCGGGCATCCCCGGACCGCGCCGCCCGGCCGCCGACGCGGCATCCGCGGCGATCGCCCCGGTCAGCCCCAGGCCCGCCAGCAGCGCCGCCTCCCGGGCCAGCTCCCCGGTGATCCGGTCTGCCTCGCCAGCCAGCTCCTCCGCATCGACCTCCGGCGGCGGGTCGTCCCAGGGATCCTCGTCCAGGTCCGGGTCGTCCAGGTCCTCATCGGCGGCCCGCAGCGCCAGGTATGCCGGGTCATCCATCCAGTCCGGCCAGCCTCCAGCCGGGCGGGGGTCCCCGTCCCGCCCGGAATGCTGGGAAACCGGCCCTGAAGACATGTACGACGGTCCGTTCAGAGGAAAGATCTTATGGGAACATAATAACGAAAAACCTCTGTTAATGCAATTCGACACGCCAAGGACAACCCATAAGCCGACCACGGCAAACCCACGCCTGTACCTCCCCAGGCTTAGCTCGCCGAGCGGCCCGCCGAGCCCGCCGATAGGCCTGCAGCCCGATGCCAGACGTGGCCGCCCGCAGGCACCGGGCAGCATGCAGCAGAAGTCCGGCCCGGCACCCACACCGCCCTGCCACCCGGAGCCAGTCACGCCGCCGCCAGAAAGGTCCACACCGCCGCCAGCAAGGTCAGGGCCTCGGCCAGCAAGGTCAGGGCCTCGGCCAGCAAGGTCAGCGCCGCCGCCAGCAAGGTCTAGCGCCGCGGCCAGCTAGCTCGGCGACAGCCACCCCAGCCCAGTCGGCCCGGTCGGCCCGGTCGGCGCGGTCGGCCCGTGACCGGAACGCCGGCCGGTCCGCTCACCGGGAAGGATCAGGTGACCGCGGGTGTCGCGGCCCATTTTCGTTCGGTCGCCCACTCGACCCGTCCGACATCAAGGGACCTGATCCGGACCGTCCTCATCGTGGCGGTGATCGTGACAGTCGCGCCCCCGATCGGCGCCGTCCGCCGCCGCCACCGGCGCGCCCGCCGCCACCGGCGCGCCCGCCGAACGGCACCTCGGCCGCTGCCTCAGTAACGAATCAGCCCGAACTCGGCGCCCCGGCCGCGGAAGCCGAAGCAGACGTCGACGTCGACGTCGACGTGGAAGGCGATGTCGAAGACGACGTCGACGTAGAAGGCGAAGACGACGATGACGTCGAAGGTGACGTCGAAGGTGACGACGAAGGTGACGTGGACGGCGACGTGGAAGGCGAAGACGACGGCGACGTCGAAGGCGACGGCGAAGGCGAAGGCGAGGGGGACGCAGACGGCGACGCAGACGACGACGCGGAAGCCGACGGCGAAGACGAACTCGAAGACGACGACGACGCCGACGCCGACGCCGACGGCGGCCCGGAAACCGGCGCCGCCGGGCTCAGGAACGAGGATGCCACCGGCCCCTGCAGCGTGGACGGCGTGACCCGGGCCGCGTGCGCCGAATGCGCGTGCCGCGCCGGTGCCGAACCCCCCGCCCCCGGCGCCGCCGAGCTCTGAATCAACGGCGCCTGCGACGTCGCCTCCGGCTCGGCCGCCACCGCCCCGGTCTGCGTCTTGCCATGACCGGTAGGCGACAGCTGGACGGCGCCGGTCAGCACGACGATCGCCGCGGCGCAGGCGGCCAGGACCCCGGCCGCGATCCACGCCGGGCCTCGCGACCGCGTCCGCGCCGCCCCCCGCGTCCGCGTCCGCGCCCCGCCAGCGGCCCGAACCACCGAAGGCCGGGTAGTCACCAACGGCTCCGTAGACCCCAACGCCGCCGGATAAGCCGCAGACACCGCAGGCCCGGACTCAGCCCCCAGCCAGGCCACCAACTCGGCCGCCGTAGGCCGGGCCTCCGGCTGCTTGGCCAGGCACCGGCCCACCAGCGACCGCAACTCAGCTGGCACCCCGCCGAGCTCAGCCGGGCTGTTGACCAGCCGGTACATCAGCAGTGCCTGCGACCCCACCCCGAACGGCCCGTGCCCGGTAGCCGCGAACACCAGCACCGCACCCAGGCTGAAGATATCCGCGGGCGGCCCCGCGTCCTGCCCCAGCGCCTGCTCCGGAGCCCAGAACGCGGGCGAAGCCCCGGGAGACCCAACCAGCCCCGCCACCTGCGGCCCATCCGGGGTCAGCAGGATGTTCGAGGGGCTGAGATCGCGATGCACCAGCCCCGCGTCATGTATCGCCCGGAGCCCGGACGCCAGCCCGGTGGCCAGCAACCGCAGCGTATCGGCGGGCGCGGGCCCCCGGTCGCGCACCACCTCGGCCAGGGCCGGCGCGGTCACGTACGCCGTGGCCAGCCACGGGACGGCCGCGTCCAGGTCCGCGGCGACCACCGGAACGGTGAACGCGCTATCTACCCGGCGGGCCGCGGCGACCTCGGTCCGGAACCGCGGGTCGGCGGCCGTGTCGGCCTCGACGACCCGCACCACGACCCGCTCTCCGTTCGGCGCCGCGCCCAGGAACACCCTGGACTCGCCCAGGAGCAGCCCAGACTCGCCCAGCTGCTCGACCAGCTGGTACGGCCCGACCGTTGTAAGCGGAACTACCACCCTGAATCCCCACTCTCAGTGGCAGAAACAGCTATTACCCGACAATTCGCATCCTAAGCAAGGATCAAAGGCCCCGATCCGCCAGAAACGCCCCGTTCCCGCCGTGACCTGCCCCGCCGTAACCCGTAACGATTTCGGAACGGTCTGCGCCTACGGTTGTCTCATTCCGGTCGCATACGTGACGAAGTGCGCGGAATCTTGAATCGCGGTGGCGATTGATGTCAGTTGATGTGCGGCCCGGCAGGAGCCCGCAGCAATGCAACCGACGCCGATCACCGCCGCACGCGGCCTTGCCTGGGGGGCCATCCGGCCAAGCAGGGCACGCGTTCGGGAGGGAAAAGGAGAACCCATGTCCATCCGTCGATCGCTGGCACTGCTCGCGGTGCCAGCCGCCGCCCTGGCGCTGACCGCGACGCCCGCCATAGCGTCAACGTCAGCGCAGCACGCCGCCCCGAGCGGCACGGAGATCATCGTGGCCGATACGGCCTTCGGCCCCTCGCTGGCCGTCGGGTCCGGTCCGTTCAAGAATTTCACGCTGTACTACATCAGTTCCGATCACGGCCACAGCTACGGCTGCACGACCGGCGCGACGAACACCCCGGTCGGGCCGATCACCTGCACCGGGCCGTCCAACGACAAGAACGCCGAATGGCCCGCCATCACCACCAACGGCAAGCCGGTGGCCGGCCCGGGCGTGCGCCAGGGCTTGCTCGGCCGTGTCTTCCGCAAGGGCGTCGGCTGGCAGGTCACCTACGCCGGGCACCCGCTGTACCTGTTCGACCAGCAGCCCGGCGCGGTCACCGGCGAGGGCTGGTTCGAACCGGGCCTGCCCCCGTGGCACGGCATCTGGTGGCTCCTGTCGCCGGGCGGTCAGCCGGTGCCGTGGGCCGGGACCCTGACCACGGCCAGGATCGGGGGGAAGACCGTGCTGGCCGAGCCGTTCATGACCGGCATCGGCTGGGTCAAGTTCCCGGTCTACACGTTCAGCGGCGACCTGGGCACCTACGGGACCACGTGCGCCGAGATCACGGCCTGCGCCCGCGCCTGGCCGCCGCTGTACACCGACGGATCACCCGGTTACAGCGGCGTTCCCGCCGCCGGAATCGGCGTGGTCGGCCTGCCCGCCGGCCCGGACCAGATCACCTGGAACGGTCGGCCGCTCTACCTGTTCGCCTTCGAGTCCCTCATGCCCACGCCCAACGGCGGCGGCGTGCCGGTCGGCAACGGCAACGGGATCAAGGCCTTCGGCGGCACGTTTAGCCTGGTCGTCAACCCGTAACCACGACGAACGCCGGATGGGCACCCCCCCGAGGCCGGCCCATCCGGCGTTCGCATGGTTCAAAGACATTTTGACGGAACGGGCCGTGGTGCCCGCGTCCGCTACATGTACAGACCGCCGTTCACGGGGAAAACCCCGCCGGTCATGTACCCCGACTCCGGATCGGTCAGGAACTCCACCACCCGGGCCACCTCGTTCGGCTCGCCGAGCCGGCCGACCGGGATCCGGGTCACGATCTTGTCCATCGCGGTGGCCGGGACCGCCGCGGTCATGTCGGTGGTGATGTAGCCGGGCGTGACCGTGTTGACCGTGATGCCCTTGCTCGCGGTCTCCAGGGCCAGGCTCATCGTCAGCCCGAACATCCCCGACTTCGCCGCCGCGTAGTTCGCCTGCCCGAACCCGCCGGCCTCGCCCACCACCGAGGAGATGTTGACGATCCGGCCGTAGCCGCGGTCCAGCATGTGCTGCAGGATGGCGCGCGACAGGTAGAACGCGCCGGACAGGTTGACCTGGATGACCCGGTCCCACTCCTCGGGGGTCATCTTCCGCATGGTCTTGTCCACCGTGATGCCCGCGTTGTTGACCAGGATGTCGAGCTGGCCGTGCCGGTCCAGGACCTCGCCGAGGACCCGTTCGCAGTCCTCGTGGCGGCCGATGTTGCCCTGGTGCACGCTGACGCCGTAGTCGGCGTACTTGTCGGTGAAAGCCCTCGCGGCGTCGGTGTTGGCCGAGTAGCCGGCCGCGACCTTGACCCCGCGGTTCATCAGCCGCTCGCTGATCGCCAGCCCGATGCCGCGGATCCCGCCGGTGACCAACGCCACCTGCCCGTTCATGTCAGCCATGGTGCGTGCTCACCTAGCCCTTCACGTAGTCGCCCGGGGCCTCGCCCAGGGCCGGATACCGGCGGCTGCCCATCGCGGGCGGCTTTATGTGCTCGCCGGCCCGGGAATCTGACCACTCGGTCCAGTCCTGCCACCACGACCCGGTGTGCTTGGTTCCCGCAGCCCGCCACTGCTCCGGGTCGCTATGGGGCCGGCTGGTCGCCTCGTACCAGGCCTTGGGGCCGGGCGGGTTGACGATGCCGGCGATGTGGCCGCCACTGGACAGCACGTAGCGGACCTTGCCGCCCATCAGCCCGGTGGTCTTGAACGACCCGTGCCAGGGCACGATGTGGTCGTTGATCGCGCCCACCACGTACGTGTCGTTCCTCACCGAGGCCAGCGACAGCCGCTGCCCGGCCAGCTCGAGCTCGCCGCGGGCCAGTTCGTTGCGCATGTACAGGGAGCGCAGGTAGAACGAGTGCATCGCGGCCGGCATGCGGGTGCTGTCGCCGTTCCAGGCCAGGATGTCGAAGGCCGGCGGGTCCTGGCCCATCAGCCAGTTCGAGACCACGTAGCTGAAGATCAGGTCGTTGGCCCGCAGGATGTCGAACGTGCCCGCCATCTGGCTGCCCTCGAGCACGCCCTTGGCCGCCATCTGCTTCTCCAGCCGGGCCACGGTCTTCTCGTCGGTGAACGCGCCCAGCACGCCTGGCTGGCTGTAGTCGAGCAGGGTGTTCAGCAGCGTGATCGTGCCGATCCGGTCGTCGCCCTTCTCGGTCAGGTAGGCGGCCAGCATCGCGGTCAGCGCGCCGCCCAGGCACAGCCCGATGATGTCGATCTTGGGCGACCCGGTGATCTCGCCGATCACGTCCAAGGCCTCCCGCGGCCCGTGGATGAGGTAGTCGTCCAGCGTGACCCCGCCCATCGAGGCGTCCGGGTTGCGGTAGGAGATGGCGAACACGGTGCGCTCGTGCTGGACCGCCCACTCCAGGAAGCTGCGCCCCGGCGCCAGGTCCATCACGTAGTACTTGTTGATCCACGGCGGGCTGGCCAGCACCGGGACCGCGCGGACCTGCTTGGTCTGCGGCGCGTACTGGATCAGCTCCATCAGGTCGTTCCGGAACACCACCTGGCCCGGGGTGGCGGCCAGGTTCTCCCCGACCCGGAACGGCCGCGAGTCCACCTGCCGGGGCCGGCCGTCGTTGTTGATCAGGTCGTCGACCATGTTCCTGGTTCCGGCGGCCACGCTGGCCCCGCCCGTCTCGAACGCCCGCTTGAGCGCGGCCGGGTTGGTGAGCAGGAAGTTGGTCGGCGCGAGCGCGTCCAGCAAGAACCCGGTGGCCAGCGCGGCCTTGGCGTCGTCGACCGCGTCGCCCGACCCGGCCGCCAGCACCTCGTTGGCCAGCTGCGCGGCGGCCAGGTAGGCCTGCCGGACCGCGAAGAACGCCGGGTTGTCGCTCCATGTCCGGTCCGCGAACCGCTTGTCGCCCTCGGGCACCGGGACCGGCGGCGCCACGTCCATCCCCAGCCACCGGGCCGCCGCCGTCGGGCCGGCCATCGCCGCGCTGGTCCAGAAGCGCAGCCCCGCGGCCGCCATCGCGGTCGGCTGCCGCGCCGCCCGCCACAGCACCGACATGGTGGCCTGGCCCAGCCCTGCCGAATCCGCCGAGGCGAACACGTCGGCCTCGGGTCCCAGCACCCCCGCCGCCGACTCCGCCGCCTGCCAGGCTGCCTCCGGTACCGTCATCGTCCGCCCTCCAGGATGGATCGTTCCGCCGTCTCTGACGCTACTTGCCGCTGCCCGGCCGTGTAACCCCCCAAACGCGGCACCGGGGAGGCAGTAACCTTCCCGGCGTAGGGTGCGCGGTGCCCACCGGCGCGCTGCCGTCCGAGGCGCGCAGCAGGAACGCCGCCGCGCGGTCGAACGTCTCGCCGACCGGCCGGTCGGCGAGCCGGGCCTGGTACTCCAGGTACCGGGTCATCTCCCATTCCCGGCCGCGCTCGGGCAGCGCCGCCAGCACCGGCTCGGGCAGGGACCGCCAGGTCCAGGCCGCGATCGGGCTGTGTTCATTACCGGCGCGGCTGCAGCGCGGCTCGATGAAGTCGGAGGTGTCCAGGTGGTAGCCCATCCAGTTGCGCACGAAGCGCAGGCCGCCGAACGTCCCCTCGATCACCCGCCGCTCGGCCGCCCCGTAGCCCTCGAGGACCGCGTCGTAGACGTCCGGGTGGTAGCGCACCAGCGTGGCGTCGACCATGGTGACCCACCACACCGCCTCGCTGATCGCGGCGAAGCCGTGCGGCTGGTCCGAAGTCCGGGCCCGCAGCAGCCGGTCGATGGTTTCCCGCATCGCGGTGATGGTCCAGCCGAGCGGGCCCGCCTCGGCCGGGGGATCGCCGACGTGCTGGCGGTTCCAGGCCACCCGGCAGCGCGCCGAGCAGAACCGGGCATGCTCGCGCCGCGGCGCGAACGACGTGCCGCACTGCTCGCACTTGCGTGTCTCGGTCATCTGCCTTCCCCCGCCCATGTTACGCGTAACAGCGGCTCTTCCCGAGATCCTGCGCACTAAGCCGGGTACTGTCGTGCCGTGACCCCTCGACCGCCATTGCCGCCCTTTACCGAGGAGACCGCCCGGCAGAAGGTCCAGGCCGCCGAAGACGCGTGGAACACCCGCGACCCGGAGCGGGTCGCGGGCGCCTACAGCGAGGACTCGGTCTGGCGCAACCGGCATGAGTTCGTCGCCGGCCGGGCGCAGATCGTGGAGTTCCTGCGCCGCAAGTGGGCCCGCGAGCTGGACTACGCGCTGCGCAAGGACCTGTGGTCGTTCGCCGGGAACCGGATCGCGGTGCGCTTCCAGTACGAGTGCCATGACGCGTCCGGGCAGTGGTTCCGCAGCTACGGCAACGAGCTGTGGGAGTTCGACGACGACGGCTACATGATGCGCCGGGAGGCCAGCATCAACGACGTCCCGATCGCCGAGGCCGACCGCCGCATCTTCGGCCCCCGCCCGGAGTCCGAGCGCGGCCAGTCCTTCCCCCTGCGCTGATCACCGTACCGCATCGCCCCACCAGTCACCACCGCCCCACTGGTCACTACCGCTCCACCAGTCGCTACCGGCCCACTGGTCACTGCCGCTCCACCAGTCACCATCGCCTCACCCGGCAGCCCAGCTGACCGCGGTCACGATCAGCCCGGCGCGGGCCAGCCAGCGGCCCGTCACTGCGGACCCGGCCAGGTCCGCCTCGAAGGTGCCGTCTGGGCCGGGGAATACCGTGAGGTCTTCAAACCGGGGCCACTGCCCGGTCAGCGGGTACCAGAACTTGCCCGCCGCCTCCTTGGCGCTGAACAGCAGCCGGTCCCAGCAGACCGCGGGACCGGCCGCCGCCGCCAGCCGGGCGATCCAGGCCCGCTCGGCGCCGCTGGTCACCGATTCGATCAGCCCGGCCGGGAGCCTGGCGTCCGGCTCGGCGTCGATGCCGAGCCCGGCCAGGTCCGCGGTGCGCGCCACGGCGCAGGCCCGGTAGCCGGCGCAGTGCGTGATGCTGCCGGTGACCCCGTCCGGCCAGCGCGGCTCGCCCGCCCGGCCGGTCAGCACCGGCGTGGCCGGCAGGCCGAGCCGGGCCAGCGCCGTCCGCGCGCACGCCCGCCCGGCCGTGAACTCGGCCCGGCGCCGCCGGTCCGCGGTGCGCACCAGGGCCTCCTCGGCGGGGAACAGCCCCGCTCCCGGCTCCGGCTCCGGCCCGAGGGACTCCGCGGCCGCCGCCGCGGGTGGAAGGAGGTCGGCGAGCACGGCAGGCCTACTGGGGCCGCAGGGCCATCCAGACCGCGTGCGCCTCGGCGCTGCCCGGGTTGCGCCAGGTATGCGGCTGGTCGCCGCGGAAGTGCAGCGTGCTCCCGGCGCTCACCTGGTACAGCTGGCCGGTCACGGTGAACTCGAGCAGCCCGTCGGTGACGTGGACGAGTTCCTCGCCCGGATGCTGCATCGGCTTGCGCCCGCTGGTCGCGCCGGGGGCCACCGTGGCCCGCGCTCCGGCCAGCAGGAACCGGCCGTACGGGCCGGAGATGCTGTTCAGGGCGATGCCCTTGTGCGAGGTGTAGACCGGCCGGTCCTCCTCCGGCGGGGTGAGGATCGCCACGTCGTCGCGGCCGACGTCTTCTTCGACGAAGTAGGAGACCGGGCGGCCGAGCGCGCCCGCGATCTTGAGCAGGGTGGTGATGGTGGGCACCATGCCGCCCTGCTCGATCTTGTGGATCGCCGCCGCCGACACGTCGGACCGTTCGCCCAATTGCTGCAGGGACAGGCCCATCCGCTTGCGCAGGCTGAACACCTTCAGGCCGATCGAGCCGACGATGCGCTCCAGCTCGCCGGCGGCCCCGTCGCTGCGCGCCTTAGGCTGCACGTCCAGGCACGGCGGGCCCTCGGTACGCGGCACTTGGTTCATGTGGTGTCCGCCCGGAAGAACGGTGATGGTGTCTTGACGTTCAGCATGGCCCCGGCCAGTATAGTGTACGACTCATAGCGGATACTAAACGTCCCGTCCCTGCCGTGGGAAGAGGGTGCTGCCGGAGATGAACACGGCCCAGCGGATCGTGGTGATCGGCGGCGGCGCCGCGGGCATCGGCGCGGCCGGGGCCGCCAAGGCCGTGGACGCGACGGCGGACATCCGCGTCTACACCGAGTTCGAAGATGTCGGGTACAGCCCGTGCGGCATTCCTTATGTCCACGGCAAGGAGATTCCCGACTTTGAGCGGCTTTTTCTGGCGACAAAGGAAGCCTACGCGGGCCAGGGCATCGACATCCACTATGAGACACGAGTGACCGGTTTCGATACCGCGCGGAAGGTTGTGTCCGTGGCGGGCGAGGGCGAGGTCGGCTACGACAAGCTGATCGTGGCCACCGGGTTCGACTACGCCGATCCCGGGGTCCCCGGCACCGATCTCGGCGGCCTGTACTACGTGAAGAACATCCGCAAGGCCATGGAGTGGGACAAGGTGCTGGACGGCGTCCGCACCGCGGTGGTGGTCGAGGCGTCCCCGCTGGGCCTGGAGATGGTCACCGCGCTGTGCCACCGCGGCATCAAGACCCACCTGATCGACCCCGGCGCGTGGGCGCTGTCGGTGGCCACCGACCCCGACATCGCCGGCCCGGTGCAGGATTCCTGGCGGGAGAAGGGTGCCGAGCTGCACTTCGGCACCACGCTGACCGGGTTCCTGGGCGACGGCTCGGTCCGCGCCGTCGCGACCTCGGACGGGGAGATCGCCTGCGACCTCGCGGTGGTCTGCACCAAGAAGCAGGCCAACACCACCGTGGCCCGCGCCGCCGGGGTGAAGACCGGCTCCGCCGACGGGCTCATCGTGGACGAGCGGATGCACACCTCGGCCCCCGACGTATGGGCGGGCGGCGACTGCATCGAGGTGCCGCACAGCGTCACCCAGATCCCGGTCCAGGGTCTGTCCGGCAGCCACGCCTACGCCCAGGGCAAGGTCGCGGGGACCAACGCGGCCGGGGGTCAGCGCACCTACCAGCCGGTGAGCGTGCCGTGGGGGATGGTGGCCGGGGACTGGATGATCGGCGGCGTCTCCTTCAGCGAGACGCTCGCCACCGCGCTCGGCATCCCGCACGTGGTCGGCGTGGCCGAGGGCATCTCCCGCGCCCGCTACTACCCGGGCGTGGAGAAGGTCCGGGTCAAGCTGCTGGCCGATCCCAAGACGCTCAACCTCATCGGCGCGCAGATGGTCGGCCGCGAGGGGATCAAGGAACGCGCGGACTTCCTGGCCATGGCGGTCCGGACCGGGATCACCGTCCGCGAGCTGGCCACCATGGAAAACGTCTACTCGCCGCCGATCGGGGCGCTGAACGAGCCGATCGCGCTGGCCGCGCAGAACCTGCTGTCGGGACTGGGGTCCTGAGGTGTCGTTCTCCCGCTGGCTGCGCGCGACGTCGGAGCACTATCTGATGATCGCCGCGCAGGAGAAGGTCGCCGCCAAGTACGGGGTCACGCCGCCCCGGCGGCCCCGCGGCAAGGACATCTTCTGGCTGCGGGTTTACGTCCCGGCTTACCGGGCCGTGCCCTGGCCGGTCCGTTCGGCCATCATGCGCCGCATGCCCGGCAGTCACCGCCAGACCTGGACCAGAACGCAGCGTCGGTAACCAGTACAGAAAACAATCCGGGAGGTTCCATGCCGATCACCATCGGCTCGCCGCGAGGCGAGGCCGGCGTCGACTCGCTGTATAACACCGAAGAGAAGATCTTCGAGGACATCCGGGCCAACCCGGGGGAGAAGGCGTTCGTCTTCATCCACTCGGTCCCGTTCGAGGGATCGGTGTCCCTGGTCAACCTGCTCACCTCCACCCGGCTGGTGCGCAAGGGCTTTGACGTGTCGATCATCCTGTACGGCCCGGGCGTGCTGCTGGCCTCCCGGCACCGCGGCTACCCGACCATCGGCACCGAGGGCTTCCCCGGCAACCTGGCCGGGAACCGCCAGATCGAGACCCTGCTCAAGGAGGGCGCTACCGTCTACGCCTGCCGGTTCGCGATGGGTGCCCTGTACGGCTTCCGCGAGGAGGACCTCATCGACGGGGTGAAGGCCTTCAGCCCGCTCGACGTCCTGGACTCCGCGCTCACCGCCTGGCGGGCCGGAGCCTTCCAGCTCAACACCTGGACCGTCTGACCCTCGCTTCGGGGCCGGGAGGAGAGCCGTGGACGGAATCCACGACGTGGGCGGCATGCACGGATTCGGCAGCATGCCGCCCCTGACGGCCGACGGGCCGTTCGCCGAGCCGTGGGAGGGAATGGCCTTCGTCATCGGGGCGCTCTCGGCCCGGATCGCCGGCGGGAACCTGCATGCGATGCGGCACGCCATCGAACGGGTCCCGCCGTCGGAGTACCTGGCGGGGTACTGGAACCGGTGGACGATGGGCGCCCAGCTCATGATGGAGGACAGCGGCATCGTCACCGAGCAGGAGGTCCGGGCCCGGGCCGCGCAGCTGAGCGGGCAGGACGTGCCGGCGCCGCCGCAACCTACCCCGAACAAGCCGCAGATGCCCTCGGGCGGCGCCGGGAACCTCCGGTCCCGGGACACGCCGCCCGTCTTCGCGGTCGGCGACCGGGTCCGGGTCGCCGACCGCGATCCCGCCGGTCACACCAGGCTGCCCAGGTACGTCCGGCGGCGCACCGGGACGGTCACCGCCCTGCAGCCGTGCCAGGTCTTCCCCGACACCGCCGCCCATTTCCTGGGCGAGGACCCGCAGCACTGCTACACGGTGGACTTCGACTCACGAGACCTGTGGGGTCCCGGCGCCGAGTCGTTCCGCCTATCTATTGATCTTTACGAGCCGTATCTGGAGCCGGCCTGATGACAACCGAACACCTCGACCCCGCCCTGCGGGTGGAGGCGCTGGCCTCGCTGCTGATCGAGCGCGGGCTGCTCGACGAGGCGACCATCGAGACCTTCGTCAAGACCTACGAGCAGTCCGTCGGCCCGATGAACGGCGCCAAGGTGGTGGCCAAGGCGTGGACCGACCCTGAGTACCGGGCCCGGCTGCTGGCCGACGGGACCGCCGCGATCGGCGAACTCGGGTTCAAGGGCCCGCAGGGCGAGCACATGGTGGTGCTGGAGAACACCCCGGCCGTGCACCACGTGGTGGTCTGCACGCTGTGCTCGTGTTACCCCTGGCCGGTGCTCGGCCTGCCGCCCGCCTGGTACAAGGACCCGGCCTACCGGTCCCGGGTGGTCCGCGAGCCCCGGCAGGTGCTCCGCGAATTCGGGCTGGAGCTCGACGCGGAGGTCGAGATCCGGGTGCACGACTCCAGTTCCGAGGTCCGGTACATGGTGCTGCCCGAGCGCCCGCCCGGCACCGAGCAGCTGTCCGAGGCCGAGCTCGCCGGCCTGGTCACGCGGGACGCCATGGTCGGCGTGGCCAAGGTGGCGGCGCCGTGAGCGGGCGCGCCGATCCCGCGTATCTCCTCGATTCGGCCGGCCCGGCCGCTCCGCCCCGGGACAACGGCGAGCTGGTGTTCGCCGCTCCGTGGGAGAGCCAGGCGTTCGGCGTCGCGATGGCCCTGCACGACGCGGGGCGCATCGACTGGGAGGACTTCCGCCGGTCGCTGATCCGGGAGATCGGCGAGTGGGAAGCCGCGCACCCCTCCGGCGAGGGCTGGAGTTACTACGAGTGCTGGCTGAGTTCCCTGGAGCGGCTGCTCAGCGGGACCGGGCTGGTCACCGCCGGCGACCTGCACGCCCGCCTCGACCTGCTGGCCGCGCGCCCCGCCGGCCACGACCACCGGCACGACCACCCGCACGATCACTAGCAATGACCGACGACGCCGCCGGACGTCCGCACACCAATTCGGTGGTCGCCCGGTGGGAGGGCGGCTGGCGGTGCCGCGTCGCGGCCGGCGGCTTCGACCTGGTGGTCGACGAGCGGGAGAGCTCGGGCGGCACCGGCACCGGGCCCATGCCGACCGAGTACCTGCTGGCCGCGATGGCCTCGTGCTACACCCTCGCGCTGGCCTGGGCGGCCGGGAAGCGGGGGATCGAGCTGCCCGGCCTGACCGTCACCGCCACCGGCACCTACGACGGCCCCCGGTTCAGCCGCCTGCAGCTCAGCGTCACCTCCGCCGCGCCCCCCGGCGTGCTCGAGGCCCTGGTCGAGCCGGCCCTCCGAGTCTGCTACGTC
>Ga0209168_10002377_pt1 | contig 13674 bp, 12 predicted proteins | sample Coa_R1_FD_187156 | JGI IMG/M metagenome (GOLD analysis project Ga0209168, IMG submission 187156) | Surface soil microbial communities from Centralia Pennsylvania, which are recovering from an underground coalmine fire - Coalmine... | ecosystem: Environmental > Terrestrial > Soil > Unclassified ... | reverse complement strand
AGCCAGAGACGCGGTGCCGCCGCGACGGTATACCAGCCCTACCGCCGGGACGTACGGTGCAGTAGGCGGCGGGCATTCCGGCCCGGCCTCGGGAACAATCGTGGTCGCATGGGAGTACCGCGAAAGCCTGTGGAGCCGCCCAGTCCGGAGCAGGCCGCCTTTTTAGAGACGGCAATCGAACAACACGGCAAGGCAACCTACAACTTCGCACTCCGCCTCACGCACAACGAAGCCGATGCTCGTGACCTCACCCAGGAAGCGTTCATCCGTGTGTACCGCGCCTGGCGAAGTTTTCAGCCCGGGACGTCGTTCCTATCCTGGGTCTACCGGATAGTAACGAATCTGTACCGGGACGAACTTCGGCGCAAAAAAGGACGTTATCAAGAGGAGATCCCCGAGGACAACGCCCCGCAGGCGTTCGGGGGCGAACGGCCTCTGGCCGTCACGCCAATCGAGGATTTCGTCGAGGGTCAGCTCAGTGAGCCGCTCGCGCGATCGCTGGATCTGCTCTCGGCGGACCAACGCCAGGTGATAATCCTGGCGGATATCGAGGAGTACAGTTACCAAGAGATCGCGGAAATCATGGGCTGCTCGATAGGTACGGTTCGTTCAAGACTCCATCGCGCGCGAGCGTTGCTACGCCGGTTATTACAGAAACAACAACAATCATGATGCAGCACCCCACCAACGACATCTTGCTCGACTACATCCATGGAGAACTTGCGCCCGCGCGGGATGCTTTCGTGTACGCGCACCTCGAGCAGTGTGAAACGTGTCGAGCGGATTACGAGGCGGAGATCGCCGTCGGCGAGATGCTCCGCGCAAATGCGGCTCGAGAAGAGCGCGAACTGCCTGCCTCGGTGAAGGCGGAGATTTGGAAGCGCGTGCGCGAAGCGCAGCCGTCCGTTTGGAACCTCCTTGCGGTGTGGGCGCGACCGGCCGTGGCGATTCCGGTTGCCGCGGCTATTGCGATTGCCGCCTACTTCGGAACGACCTACATCGGGCCGCAAGGCGCGCCGAGCATCGAAGCTTCGTACTACTTACAGGATCACGCGGACATGAACGGCACGATTCCGTTCAGCGATCACAATGCGGAGAATCCCGTCGAACTCGAGAATGCCGCGGCGGTCGACACGCAGCAAACCGCGGTGAACGTGCAGCCGGCTTCGTATACGGCTGATGCTAATCCGTAAACGCGCCCTGCTGGGCGCGCTGCTTGCCGCCGTGCTCTGTTTGCCGGCGGGCGTTGGCGCACTGGCGCAAGGCAATGACCCGACCGCACTATTGCGCGATGCCGTGAATGCGTACTCGAAGTATTCGTACGTCGGTCAAGTACAGAACACGGATTACGGCGTGAAGAACGCCAACGCGGTCTTGTTTCGAATCGAGCATCGCGCGCCCGACATGACGCGGCGCTGGTACCTTGCGCCGGAGTCGCTCTTCGGCGATTCCATCATCGGCCGCGGCGACACGAGTTACGACATCGACCCGCGCGCCCACAAGATTATCGTTACGCATGACGACGCGCTCGACGATCAAGTGGCGATGGACGACAATTTCGGTTTACTGCTGCACAATTATCGCGCGGTGATGGGTCCCGACGACAACATCGCGGGCCGGCGCGCGCTGAGCGTGCTGCTGGTCAACCGCTACACCGGCGAGACGGTAATGCGCATTTCACTCGATGCGGAAACGAAATTGGTGCTGCAGAAAGAAAAGTACGCGGCGAGCGGGTCCGTGGCGCACCAGATGCGTTTCGAGCAGATCCGCTTCACGGCCGCAATTCCCGACGCGCTCTTCACCGTCCCCACGAGCGGCTATTCGAGCACCGTCGGGCCGGGTCACGCGATTCCGTCAAACGATTTGACGGCTGTGGTGCGCACTGCCGGTTTTGCCGCCGTCGGTCCGAAATATCTGCCCGACGGTTTTTTGCCGGTCGCGGGCGACGTCACCGACATCAAAAGTGTGCGTACACTGCACATTCTGTACTCGGACGGTCTGCGCACAGTTTCGTTGTTCGAAAATGCGCGCGGCGCTGCCGTCGATCTGCATGAATTCACCGTGCACGACACCAAGGTTCGCGGCGGTTCTGCCCAATACGTCGAGGACGGCCCGACCACCCTGCTGACGTGGTCGAGCGGATCGCGTCACTTCGAACTCGTGGGCGAACTCTCGCGCGACGAATTGGTGCGCATCGCTTCTTCGGTCAGCGCCGTCTAGCGGCGTTTCGCCGCCGTCTTTCTCCTCGCGGCGTTCTTGCCGTTTGCTTTGCGCGTCGTCTTTTTCGCCGGGCTTTTGCGCTTTCCGTTCGTGCTCGCGTGCGAAGACGAACGCATTAGCCGCTGTTTTGCGGCACTCATTTTTTCGCCCAACTCTTCCAGTTCGCTCTCGTCCAGCACCTCGCGCGCGATAGAAAATATCGTCGATTCTTCTTCAGCGACGTGATGTTTAACGCTCTCACCGAGAACTTGCAATTCCGCCTTGAAGCGCTCGTCGTTGCGCCGCGCCGAATTCAACAATGAAATCAAGTGCTTGACGACGTCGTGTTCGGTGAATGCCTCGAAGACATCGACTCGCTCTTCGTCATCGCCGGCTCTATCGCGAAGCTCCGGATAAAAGAGCTTTTCCTCGAGTTCGGCATGGATCGTCAAAGCCTGCGAAATCTGACGGCCTAGCTCGACCAGGCGTTCATCACCCGGATCGCATTTTTGTATCGAATCGATCATCGCACTAACCTGTCGGTGGTCTTGTTTCAAAAGGCTCAGGACGTCCACGGGTTTCCTCTTTCTTGGCGAGAGTATCCACGTATTGCCCCCAACAGCGCGGGCGCTAAACGCCCATTTTCAACGTTCCCAACACAGCTTTGGAACGTACGCCGGTTGCTCGGCTGCATCTTCCACGAGCGGGCATACGTCTATTCCCAACCAGCGGCATTTGCGTGACGGGCACCGTCGTTAACCCCTAGTGAGCCTGCCGATCGCTTCGCGCAGCGAGCGAATCTCCACGCACAGCTCCCGTAGAATCGCGTTGTCGTCTCCGGACGACGTGCCGGTGCGGCCGATTGAATCGAGCGCCGATCCAACGCCTTGAGCGAACTCCGCGAGCGCTTCGATCTCGTCCGGAGCATAGGCTTCGCCGCCGGCTCGCGCGCCGCAGACGATTACCCCGGCCACGCTCCCGCGAGCGAGCATCGGCAACGCGAGATCGCCCTTCAGGGCAGTCGCGTACCGATGCAGGTCAACGGGTTTGTGCGTGGCCTTGAGCGCCAGGATCGCGGCGTCGTTTTCGCGTGCCTCTTGCGCAACGTCACCGAAATACCGGCGCGCCACGTAGCGTTGTGAACCGTTGACCAGGACCGATACGGCTCGCGCGTCCGTGTGCATTCGAATCTTTTGCATTGCGGCGTCGAGCAGATCGTCCGAAGTCGTTACAAAAGCGGCCTCTTTCGCGAACTCTCGCAGCGCGCGCTCGTTCTCACGCCGTTCGTGAAAGAACGCAAAATCCACGAACGCGTCTACTCGGGCGTGAATGAACCGCATTGAGAGCCCCAACGCAAGCGCTAGCGCCGCATTGGCCACTATGCCGGTTGCATGACCCGCGAAAACGCTTCCGAGCAGCCATTCGAGCAGAACGAACGCCACGACGACGATTGCCGAAACACCGCCCGCCACCAGCGCTTGGCCGACGATGAACTGAAAATCAAGAACGCGCCGGGCCAATAGAGCAAACGTTACCGCGACCGCAGCCGTAAGCATTACGACGCCGGCGATAATTACGAGCACGGCGTTGACTGTCCAAGACGGAGCTGAATACGTCCCCTCTATCAATGCGTAGTACAGCGGCAATGCGATCGGCAACGGCAAAAGCAGCCATGCCGCACGCGCGCGCTCGCTCGTGGGAGTGCGGGAAACGGCAAGAATCACTGCAACGGCTGCCGCCACGTAAATTGCCAATTGCAGAATGCGCGCCGACGCATCGAAGACGAACGGCAGCGGATCGATCGACCCGCTCAGCATACCGATCGAAACGCTTGCGAATCCGGCAAGCGTAACGGCCACGATGACGCCGATGACGACGTCGAGCACGCGCTGCGCGAGCGATGGTGCGCCGAAGCGTTTTGCAAGCACGACCGGAAATACTGCGGATGCGCAGCCCAGGATGCCCACGACGAAATACTGCAGAGCGCAGGCAATGCCGCTCGGCAGCACGAGGCGGCCCGGCACGACGCATCCGGCCGCAATGGCGACGAGCGTAAGGCACAAGTATTGCGCCTCCGGCATCTGCCAGCGGCGCACGGCAATGAGCCAGGCGCAACAGAGCACCCAAAACAGCGCGAAGAGCCACAGGGCATCGCTCACGATCTTCAACGTCGAATTGAGGTCGTAGACGGTGCTCGGGGTAAATCTTACGGTTCGCGTGTTGCCTCCACGCATGACGGGAAGCGTCATCGACCTTGTCGCCACCGGTTGAAACAGCACGCCTGCGCGTGCATCGACGTCGAGTTTTCGAACGTCGATGCGATCGCCGTCGCGCAGTCCGGCGCGGTCCGCTGCGCCGCCCGGGACGACTTGCGTGAGCCGGACGACGAACGGACTGCCTGTCGAGGCTGTCTGCGCGTCCCAATAGCCGAGCCATGGCCGCGACCCGAAACCGAAAACTGCAAAAACCGTCGCGATCAAAGCGACCGTCGTAACAGCGCAGAGCGCGGGCAAGATCCATTTCCAGCCGGCCATAGCGCCAGGTAATTCTAGGGAATGCGAACGTGTTCCGGCCGGAAGCCGACGCCGACGATGCGCGCTGCGATGCGCCGCATCGCGGCAAATCGTGAGAGGAAACGAAGCGCTGCGGGCACGCGTATGGGTTCGCGCGTCTGAAGTACCTTGTTCAGGACCCGGTTTTGGATCTGTACTTGCAGCCATTGCGTCGCGCGCATGGGAAACTCTCGGCGCCGCTGCACTGCCTGAAGATCCGTATCGGTAACTCCGCCGCGCCTTAACGGCGGGACGAGAATGTTCGCGGCTGCAACCGCGTCTTGGATTGCAAGATTGATGCCGACGCCTCCGACCGGCGACATCGCGTGCGCCGAGTCGCCGATGCACAAGAGGCCCGGCACGTGCCACTGCTGCAGGCGATCGATCTTCACGGTGAGCAGTTTGACGTCGTCCCACGTCGCGATTTCCGCGACGCGATCGCTCAGGAAAGGCGCGGCCCTTGCGACGTCTTGGCGGAGTGCTTCGATCCCGCGCGTCTGAACGTCTCCGATTCCACCTTTGCGGATCACGAACGCGCACTGATAATACGCTCGGCGATCGATCGCGACGAGAATTCCACCCGGTACGACGTTTCCCAACGACTCCGGAGGATCGCTCGCGTACTTCGACAGCCGCATCCACAGCACGTCGATGGGAGCACCGATGTCGAGTACGGACAGTTTCGCACATTCGCGCAGCGTCGAATGGCGTCCGTCGCACGCAACCACCAGGTCCGCGCGTATCTCCTTCTTACCCTGCGGCGTTTTGACGCGAACGCCGTTCACGCGGCTGCCGTCGCGCAGCAAATCGATCGCCTCGGATTCCATCATGAGATGAAACGACGGAAACCGGCGCGCTTGCGCGCCCAGAAAGTTTAGAAAGTCCCATTGCGGCATCAGCGCGACGAATTTGCAGCGGCCGGGAACGCGATCGAGTTGCGCCACGGGCAGCGACTCGTCGCCGATGCGAATGCCGATCTCTCGCAATTCCGAATGCTCAATCGCAAGGAGCCCGTCCAGCAGCCCCAGTTCGTCCATCACTTCGAGCGTCGACGGATGAATCGTGTCGCCGCGAAAATCGCGAAAGAAGTCCGCGTGCTTTTCCAGCACCGTAACGTCGATACCGGCACGCGCGAGCAGATAGCCGAGCATCATACCGGCGGGGCCGCCGCCCGTGATGCAAACCGTGTCGCTCACCTTAGGCGAGCAGGTTGTCGATGCGCTCGAGAATTGCCTGTTGACGCGCAGGAATCGCCGAGGGGTCCGCTCCTGACGGCGCATGAGCGCGAGCGTCGTGGGTATCGACGATCGCAGCGACCGATTCCGCCAAAACGCGAGGGTCATACCCGCCTTCGAGCACGTAAGCGACGCGGCCGTTGCAATGCGTTCGCGCGACGCGTTCGATCGTCGCCGCAAGATGCGATGCAGCCGAGGAATCCACACCGAGATCGCCGACCGGATCTCCCGCGACGTAGTCGAAGCCCGCGCTCACGATCAGCATGTCCGGCTGAATTCGCCAAGCGACTGCCGGCAGCAGCGCTTCCCACAGTGAGATGAACGGTTCCGTACCGAAACGATGGGGCGGAAGCGGCACGTTGACGACGGCGGCGCCGCCGTCGAGCGTGTAGTTTTCGTCCGCGCTGCCCGTTCCGGGATATGCCGGATACCCGTGTGTCGAGACGTACGAAAGGCCGTTGCCGCTGACAGCCTGCGTGCCGTTGCCGTGGTGATAATCGAAGTCGACGACCATAACGCGCGCACCGGTTTGCGCCTGTACCGCGCGCGCCGCAATCGCCGCGTTGTTGAATACGCAAAAGCCCATGCCGCGCGTCGATTCGGCGTGATGCCCGGGTGGACGAACGATTGCGAACGTCGCGGCGCTGCGCTCGTACGCAGTTTGTGCCGCAACGATCGCACCGCCCGCCGCGCGCCGCGCGACGTCGAGCGAACGTTGGTCGACTACGGTATCGCCGGTCGAGAGATACCCTGCGTGTCCGCGCATCTCTGCGACTTCGCGTCGAACGGTATCCACGTATCCAGCAGAATGCACGCGTTCGATCTCTTCGTCGCTCGCGTCGCGCGCAGCGACGGCGTCGCTGCGCGATCCTCGCTGAGAAAGAAAAGCGGCGACCACCTCGACGCGCTCGGGAGATTCCGGATGCGGAATTCCGCGCAGGTGGTCGCCGTACAGATTATCGTAGACGATTAACACTCGTTTTCCCCTCGACTGCGCTCGGGGTCCTTCGATACCTCAGGATGACAACGGCGCTTCGATACCTCAGCGTGAACGGCGCTTCGATACCTCAGCGTGACACACAAGTGCTAGCTGTGCTTGGTGCTCTTCTTCGCCGGCTCGGGCTTCGAGAGATCCTTGATCTGCGTTTGGAGCTGCTTGTACTCTTTGCTTCCCGGCTTGAGCATCTTGAGCAGGCGTTTGTAGGCGTCGACTGCCTTGCCCTTCTGATTGACGTGCGAGTATGAAACGCCGGCCATGTAGAGCAGCTGCGGGTTGCGATCCATGAACGGCTTGATCTGCGCGTTGAGCACGTCGAAGATCTGCGCCGCTTCTTTGTAGTTCTTTAGGCTGTAATCGGACCCGGCGATGCAGCCCAGCGTATCCGGCGTACGCGAAATCTGGAACGACTTCGAGCACGCATCCTTCGCATGCGAATAATCGTGCGTGGAAACGTAGGCTTGTCCCAGCATTGCGAACGATTGTGCGCTGGGCGCCACGTCGGTCAGCTTCTTGAGATAGCCGATCGCGTCGACGATCTTGCCCTGCGACTCTTTGAGCTGCGCGAGATCGGTGAGCGCGTTCACGTCGTCTTTATTGACGCGAAGCGCCGCGACCAGTTGTTGCTCGCCTTGCGCGTAGTTGTGCTGCTCCAAGAAATATTCGCCGTAAGCGGTATGCAGCGAACTGATACTCGGATACTGTGCAATGGCCGCGTTGAACGTCGCCTGCGCGTCCGACTGACGGTTCGCGGCTGCGAACATGAGCGCTTTGCGCACCATGACCGACGACTTCTCGTTATCGGTCGTCGCCGCGGCCGCCGCGTCGTCGTACGCGGAAGCGGAACGCGTGACGTCGCGCTGCTTGGCATAGAGATCGGCCCGATAGACAAGGACTTGAACGTTCTTCGGATCGGCGGCAATCGCGCGATCGACTACGGTCAGCGCGTTCGGAATCGTGTTTTGCATCACCCACGTCTGCGCTTCTTGCATCAGCGGCGCGACGTCCTTCGGATCCAGCGAATACGCGGTTTCAAACTGTTTGCGCGCATCGTCCCACTTTTGCTCCGACGCGTAGACGATGCCCAGCGTCACGTATGCTTGCGGCTCGGTTTTATTGAACGTCACCGCGCGCGTCGCGACGCGCTCGGCATCCGCCATGCGATTCGCTTTCGTGTAAATATCCGCCAGTGCGCTGAGCACGCCGAGGTTCGTGGGTTCCAGGTCGGACGCTTGTTCGAAATCGAGAAGCGCAACTTGCAGATTTCCGAGAGACTGCTGCGCCGATCCGTCCAGGTAATAGACCTGCGCCGTCTTCGTGCCGAGCTGCAGAAGCTTCTGCGTAAGCGTCACCGCGACTTCCGGATGTCCGATGCCCAAGAACTCCGTCGCGAGGTCCGTCATTGCTTGGCGGTCGTCCGGATTGTCCTTGAGCTTTTGCTCGAGCCGCGGAATCGCAATGTTGGGCGGCTCGGGCGTTGCCGTCGGCATGGGAAGCGGCGTCGGAGACGGCGACGCGGTTGCTTTGGCTTTACCCCCGAACAGGCCGGCGTGCGCCGGTGCCGCAGAGAGTGCGAGTGCACCGCAGAATGCCGCGACGAATGACGCGGCGAGGAGCATACGTTTCAAGATCTTCGTCCTTATTGAAGTTGCCACGATGATAACGCCCGGGAGCCCCGGATTGTCACTCAAGCGTGCGCTTTGGCCCCTTGGACCATGTTGGTCAGTTCCGGGATGATTTGGAAGAGGTCGCCGACGACGAGCAAGTCGGCGAACTCGCCGATTGGCACGGTGGCGTCGCGGTTTACGGCAATGATCGTTCCAGACGTTTGCATGCCGACCTTGTGTTGAATCGCGCCCGAGATGCCGACGGCGATGTAGAGCTGCGGGCTGACCACCTTGCCTGTCTGCCCGATTTGCAAGCTGTAGGGCACCCAGCCGGCGTCGGCCGCCGCGCGCGAGGCGCCCACGGCGCCGCCGAGAGCATCGGCAAGCGGTTTGAGCAGCGACGTGAATGGGTCTGGACCGCCAAGGCCGCGCCCACCGCTGACGACGACGGGCGCTTCTTCCAGACCCATCTCGCCCGAAGCTTCCTCAACTTCATTCTCGACCACGACGGCGTAAGCTTTGCCCGCGGGTTTTTCGAGGTTCGCAATGTGCGCCGAACCGCCGCCCGCTTGCGCGTCGAAGGCGTTCGGGCGCACGGTCGCGACGCCATATTCGGTGTTCTTGAAGCCGCTCGCGACGACGGTGGAACCCTGAAGCTTCGGCCCGACGCTCACCGCCTTGCCGCCTTCCAACTGAAACGCCGTGACGTCGGAGTTGAGCCCGGCGTTCAAGCGTGCAGCGATGCGTCCGGCCACGTCGCGCCCGAGCATCGTGTTCGGCAAGAGTATCAGTGCCGGACCGGTGCTCTTTGCAACGGCTTCGAGATAATCGATCGCCGGGTCGTACAAATACTTGTCGACGTCCGCGTCATCGGTGACGTGAATGACGTCCAGCGGATAGTTCTCGAGTTGCTCCGCGAGAGACGAGGAGCCCGGGCCGAGCACGACGGCGTGCGCTTTGCCGCCGAGCGCATCGGCGATCTTGCGCGCTTCGGTTGCAAGTTCGTACGTGACTTTGCGGGTTTGTCCCGCCTTGTGTTCGACGAAAACGATGACGTGCTGCATTAGACGAGTTTTCTCTCCCGCAGAAAATCGAAGATCGCTTGCGCGCCGGTTGCACCGTCGGCTGCCTCGACGACGCGCGCTTTTTCGCGCACTTTGGGCGCAGATATCTCGAGCACTTCGGTTTTTGCTCCGTCGGTGCCGACCGCGCGATCCAAATCGAGATCGGGGAGCGACATCGTCGCAATCGTCTTTTTCTTCGCGCCCATGATGCCCTTAAGCGATGCATAGCGCGGCTCGCCGACCGCCATCGTTACGGTGATGAGCGCCGGCAGCGGACCGCTGACGACTTGATAGCCGCTGTCGGTCTCGCGCTGCGTTTTGATTTTGCCGTCACCGGCTTCTTCGATTTTTCGCACGTTGGTGATCGCGGGAACGCCGAGATACTCGGTGAGTGCGCCGGGAACACCGCCGCTGTTGCCGTCGTCGGCAAGTCCGCCGGCGATGAGCAAATCGAAACCGGTTTTCTCGAGAGCCTGCGCCATGGCATAGGAAGTCGCCCACACGTCGCTGCCTTCAAGGCCGGCATCGGTAAGCATCACCGCATCGTCTGCACCCATGGCGAGCGCTTTGCGAACGGTTTCTTTCCCGCTTTCGGGCGCCATCGTGAAGATGGTGACGGTGGTATCGCCCCCGAGCTTCTCTTTGAGCTGCAGTGCCGCTTCGATGGCGTATTCATCGAATGGATTGAGTACCGTTTCCAAGCCGGTGCGCACGAGCCGCTTGGTCCCCGGATCGATGCGTTTGGCCGCATTGGTGTCCGGAACCAACTTTACGCTCACGACAATCTTCACGTGGGGGAAGGCTCCTATACATGACGCGCCCCACAACGCACTGCATTGTGGGCCGCGGGAATAACCCGGGTTGTTTGGGGGAGCCGCAGGTGCACCCCTGCCGCGAATCATAACTTCGTGCCCGTGCCGAACCTCGGGATGGGTCTGCTTTTCACCGCCGTCCTCGCCGTGAGCCCAAGCCCGTCTCCGAGACCGACGCCCGCCGGCGACGTCTGCGGGGCGCCGCGCAGCAACTTGCTCGCCACGCTCAACCGCCCAAGCATCGGCTACAGTCCGTGTGCTGCGAAACCCGGCGATATCGTCGCCGAAATCGGCTACCAGAACGGAGCCGGCGATGCGAACCTGGCGCAGTACCCGCAAGGCTTTATGCGTTTCGGGGCCTCGCCGGGTCTGGAATTGGACTACGTCGGCCCGGCGTACGCCGTTGCCGGCGCAGGCCGGATGCGGGGGTACTACGACTCCGGCTTGGGAGCGAAATTCGAATGGTGGCACGACGGCGGCCGCGCGCTCGCGACCGACTTCCTCTACATCGCGCCTACGGGCGCGTCGCAGTTCACCGCCGGGGCTCCGATTGCGACGGTGAACGTCGATTACACCATGCCGTTATCGTCCGTCTTCAGCATCGGGTCGACGATCGGAGTCCAAAGTGATTACGCACCGTCGTTCGATGGGCACAGGGGCCGGTTCTTCACGGCATTGCCGTCGATCGTTTTGACCGATGGGTGGAATCCGCGCGCGCAAGCATTCATAGAAGCCTTCTCGCAAACGCGATTGCGGCCCGACGGCGGCGCGCTGTTCGGCCTGGATGCCGCGATGCAATATCTGGTCTCACCAAGCCTCGAAGCCGACGTCGAAGCCGGCCGCACGATCACCGACGTGAATCGCCAGCACTACGTCGGTTTTGGGTTCGGCGTGCGTTTTTAGGGCTGACCACACGCCCCTCGACTTCGCTCGGGGTCCTTCGATACCTCAGGACGACAGGTGGTACTACAAGTGTTCGTCCTGGTCCGCGTGATGCGCCTCACGCTGATCGTCACGATTGGGATCCATATCGGTATCGCCGTAGATCGCTTCCGCGCGCTCGATTTCGCTCTCTTCATCCCCGTCCGGCGAGTCCGTTTGGTCTTGGATTTCGCGCTCGATCAATTCTTCATCGCTATAGCGTTGCCGTTCCATGTTGCCTCCGTCACGACACCGATTTCATGCAAATGCGCCAGCATCTGCGCGGGGTCGGCGTACACCCGGTACGCGCCCGCTGCGGTAAGTTCGCTCTCACCATACCCGCCCGTGAGCAAGCCGATACCCAAAAAATGCGCGCGGCGTGCCGCAAGCATATCCCAAACGCTGTCCCCGGCGACGAACGTCTCTTCGGAAGTGTCCGGGAGCTTCGCAGCGGCAGCAAGCGGCAGTCCGGGGTCGGGTTTGGGCAGCTTCGCATCACTTCTGAATACAGTGGGCACGTCTTGCGCGTCGACCAGTCGCCGCAGCGGTTCGACGCCGGACTTCTCGCCGCTGGTCGCGATAGCAAACGGCGTTCCCGCCCGGCGCAGCGCGTCGAGCAACTCGCGCGCGCCCGGGGACGGCGCGACCGTCGGCAGCAGCCGCGCGAATTCTTCCGCGTGCCGCGATTCCAAACGCTTGCGGGTCGGTTCGTCGATGCGCTGTCCGAGTTCACGGCCGAGCGCGTGAATGAGCAACCCGCCGCTCATACCGATTTTCCGGTGAATCATCCACGCCGGCAGATCGAAGCCGCACGATTGCAGCGCGAGACGCCACGCAATCACGTGTTGATAGACGCTGTCGACGAGCGTGCCGTCGAGATCGAAGATGAATCGCGGCAACGTCAGTGGTCTTCGCTCGTTTCGTTGCGGCCGTTCGCAGTGACTGTCGCGCCGGAGCTTGTCCATGGCGGCCTTGTACCCGACTACCGAGTGCCAATAAAGCGGCTCGCTCGAAGAGCGCTCAGGGAAACGCTTTGCCGATGACAAACAGGTTCGGCATGAAGCACGCATTTCTTCCGCTCGTGCTCGCGGCCGCGCTGATGAGCAGCGGCGCCGCACCCGCGCAAACGAGCGATACCGACGCGTTCACGCCGGAGACGCCGACCGCGACGGCATACGCAACGCAAGCTCAACCGATGACGCTGGTTCTCGATGCGCGTACCGCGCCGCGGGGCCTGATGTATTCTCACATGACGATTCCGGTAAAACCGGGACCGTTCACCTTTGTTTATCCGAAGTGGATCCCGGGAGAGCACGGTCCCACCGGGCCGCTGGCCAACATCTCCGAGATTCGCGTGAGCGCCGGCGGACACTCGCTGTACTGGAGCCGCGACGTCGTGGACATGTACGCGTTTCACGTCGACGTGCCGGCCGGCACCTCGCAAATCAACGTCGACTTCACCGTGATCACCAACGGTCGCGGCGACGTGATGTCGAGCAAGAACGTCGCGGTGATCAACTGGAACCGCGATCTGTTCTACCAAGCCGGGATAAATTCACACGACTACTACGTCAAACCGAGTATCGAGCTGCCGCGCGGCTGGAGTTACGCGACGGCGCTGTACGGCGCAAAGCAGACCGGCGACCGCATCGATTTCGACGTGACGCCGCTCAATAGGCTCATCGACTCTCCGCTCGACATGGGCCGCTACTACAAACACATCTTGCTTTGGAAGAGCGGCGATGCGACGCAGTGGCTCGACATCTTCGCCGATAAACCGCAAGATCTGGACTTTTCGAATGAGGTGCTTGCAGCGTACAAGCGCATGCCGTCGCAAGCATTTGCGCTGTACGGTTCGCGTCACTGGACATGGTATCACTCGCTGCTGGCGCTCAGCGATGCTATCGGCTTCCAAGGTATCGAGCATCACCAAAGCAGCGACGACCGCGCGCCGGACGATTTCCTGACGAATCCCATGGAGCAGACGGCCGGCGGCGACTTGGTAACGCACGAGCTTTCGCATTCGTGGAACGGCAAGTACCGGCGTCCATGGGACCTCACGACGCTCAACTTCCAGATTCCGGAACGCACGGATCTGCTTTGGGTGTACGAAGGCATGAACCAGTATCTGGGCGATCTGCTCTCGTTCCGCGCCGGCATTCGCAATCCGAAAGACTATCCGGAGTATCTCGCCAGCATTTGGGCCGACATGGATACCGAGCCGGGACGAAATACGGAACCGCTCATCGACACGACGACCGCCGCACCGTATTTATATGAAGCGAAC
>Ga0209168_10002376_pt1 | contig 13676 bp, 8 predicted proteins | sample Coa_R1_FD_187156 | JGI IMG/M metagenome (GOLD analysis project Ga0209168, IMG submission 187156) | Surface soil microbial communities from Centralia Pennsylvania, which are recovering from an underground coalmine fire - Coalmine... | ecosystem: Environmental > Terrestrial > Soil > Unclassified ... | reverse complement strand
CGGAAATGGTTGTGAGAAATCCTGGAAGAACTGCGTACGAATCAGCCCGTAAGGCGGGCTCGCCAGCAATTGCAGAAACGGCTGGCCCGTACTTCTGGTATAGAAGAATCCATATCCTCCGCGAAGCACGAGGCGGTCGGTTCGCGGCAGCATCCACGAAAAGCCGACGCGCGGACCCAATGCATTTTGGTTGTTTCCGTTTAGAGCAGCGTCGTTCTTTGCCCGAACAACGCCGTTCGGTAGAGTTCCCTGAAAGTTTGAAGCCACCACATATCCCTGCAAGGATCCAGTAACCGGAGGATTCGTATCTGCGCTGTTAATGTCAAAGATCGACGCACGACCCAGTGCGTCGCCCATGAGCCCTTGCCGCTCGTAGCGAATTCCAAGATTCAGGGTCAGGCGACTCGTCGCTTTGAAATCATCTTGCGCATACAGATCCGCATTCCAAGCACGCCACGCTCGATCCGGCACCCCTACCAAATCCTCTGATTCAACCACTTGGCCCAGGAGGAGGTCCGCTGGAGTAAAAAATGCTGAGAGGCCCAAAAAATGGAACTTCTCGAAATTGATCTGCTGACGCGACAATCCGCCGCCGAACCGGAGCGAGTGCCGGCCGTGAGCATAAGAAACCGTGTCGTCGAGGTTGTAGTCGTTCTGAATGACGCTGGCTCCCTGTCCGTTGCCGCCGAGCGCAAACTGCCCGAGGATTCCGATACCCGGAAATTGATCATCCAGCCCCGGAGCAGTGGCACCGATGGCGGAATACGAAAACGGCACCAGCCCGGACTGTCCCGGTGCTTGCACCATCGGCTCGCTTTGCGCAAGCTGATTGTTCAGCCGGTTATAGCCAAGGACCAACTGGTTCAAAAGGCGCGGCCCAAATGTGTACATGTGAGTCAAGGTGAAATTGCGGAACGAGGTATCCACCGGCTGGTTGAAGCCACCCAACATCGGCGCAAAACCAAGAGGAAAGGTGGCGTTCTGTGTTCCGTCTTCGAAAAAGAATCTCCCGGACAGCTTGCTTTTCTCGCTTTGAACGTAATCGACGTCCGTGAGAAATTGGTCCGCGTTGTAAAAGCAGTTCTGGGTGACGACGGATCGCCCAGTACTAGGGTCCTGTGGAGCAGGGATCAGATAACTTCCGTCAGCCAATTTGAGATTCAGCAGGTTGATGGCTTCCTGAGATAAATTCGAACCGTCCGGCGCAACCGGAGTTCCAAGCAGGCTCGTCTGTCCAGCGAACGCCGCGCCCAGAGTTGTTCTCGATCGGTCCGGAAGGCCAGCGAGTTGGCTTGGGGTGAAGAACTGGCTCAGGCAGGCGACACTTGAATCGAGCCCGTTGATCTGTCGCGTTCCCTGATACGAACCAAATGCAAAGAGCTTGTTCTTTATGATCGGCCCACCGAGCGCAAATCCAAATTGGTTCTGCTTTAATGACGCTCGCGGCTTGCCTGCTGCGTTCAGGAAATAGTCGTTCGCATTAAAGATGTCATTGCGCAGAAACTCGAATATCGTTCCGTGCAATTCGTTGGTGCCGCTTTTCGTAACCAGATTTACATTGGCGCCCGCATTGCGCCCATACGAGGCGTCATATTGCCCAGTCTGCACTTTGAATTCCTGGATGGCGTCCGGATTGGGGATTGGTACACCGCCACTGAAGATTCCCGCGGCCATCAGATCGTTCACTTCCGATCCATTCATCTGATAATTGTTGTCGTTTGTCGCTCCACCGTGCGAGGAGAATCCTCCATCTACCGCACTCATCCCGGAGTTCCCACGACCGAGATCGGAGGCGTTGGTCACATTTGCCACTACGCCGGGCGATAACCCGATAATCTGCGTGTAGTTGCGATTCACCAATGGAAGTTCGCTGACCGTCTGCCCATCAGTGACATTTCCCAGCGCAGAGTCCTCGGTCTTCAGCAATTCGCCCTGGGCCTCGACGTCTACATTTTCCGTAGCCGCGCCTACCTCGAGTACCAGACGCAAGTCTTTCTTCTCAGTAACGAAGATCGGCACGTTTGAGAGCACCAGCGTCTTGAATCCTTTGCCAACAACCTCAACCCGATACGTTCCGGGCAAGAGTAACGGAGCCAGGAAGCTCCCATCGGATTGCGTACTCTGATGGCGAACGTCGCCGGTCGCTTCGTTGGCGATGTTTACGGCGGCGCCGGCGACGACGGCTCCGCTCGAATCGGTGACGGTTCCACTCAGAGCTCCGGTCGAGGCTGTCTGCGCACCACTCGTTGTACCCAGCGCAAGAATCAGAAGAACGGCCCAGCAGATCGAAATGACCGCTAACTTTCTCCTGCTTCCCACGAAGTCCGACTGATTCGCCCGTCTCATGGCACCCTCCATGAACAAAGGTTGTGTACTCGCAATATCCGCAGTTCACCTTCTTCACACTCTCAGGCTTGTTTCTGATGTCACACGGGGATCACGTTGCTCGCGCCTGTAGCGCGGCTTGCCTGTTTCCATAGGCGAATACCAGCGTGATCGCGAATCCTGATCTTTGCGTCGCAACATTGCCAGAGCGCGCTCCGGCTGCGCGTGAGCACAAGCTACAAACAGCGCGTCCATCGCAGCCAGCGGCGCAACATACGAACCATGGAATGAGGGATTGGCAATCGAGGCTACCCAGAAGAAATCGCAGAAACGGGCAATCGGAGTCCTGTCACTGTCAGTGATTCCGAATGTTGGGACCTCGTTCTGTCGCGCGTGCAGCACCGCATCGACGGTGGCCTGAAGACACCTCCCAAAGCTAATCGCAACCAACAGGTCCTTGGGGCCTAGCAGACTGATTTTCTGATGAACGTTGCCTGCAGACGCGACTGGAGCCTCGGCGTTGTACCCAAGCGATGTCAAGCCGTACGCGAGCAGATAGGCCAGCCCCGCCGCGAAATCAACACCGACTACCAGGATTCGCCGAGCCCGATTCATTCGCTTCGCCATATCCGCTACGCTCACGGCATCCAGGCTCGACCGTAACGCCTGCAGGTTGTGGAGTTCCATTTCAAGGCTGTGCTCAACGTGATCAGCAATGCTGCGCTTTTCCCGCGCAGCCGACTTCATCAGCGTGTACGGCGTAATCCGGCTGACGAAGTGCGCTCGCAGATCGGCCGCAAAGTCCGCATACTTCTTGTAACCAAGTACCTGGATACTGCGCACGATCGTGGCTTTGTCAACGGCGTATCGCCTGGCGAGAGCACGCGACGAAAGAAAATGGTTCTCTTCCGCGTTGTTCAACACTTCCCGCAACAACTGGTTTCGGCTGGAATTCAGCGCGGGTTGGGCCTGCGCGAGTTTTTGCTCGAGTGCCGTCATCCACGGCTTGCGCCCGGAATGACTCCCATTCGATGACGTGATTCGAGACTCGCGCTTTTCTCCCTTGGCCATTGCCACGCATCCTTTTTGAGTGGGTAACACAGTGACACCAAATGGTGCACTCTGTCAATACGAATCACCACTTGGTGCATTTCGCTTGACAGTGGTGCGACCTGGTTCTACAAACGGTGAACGCAGTATCGAAAGAGGGGGCATTGATGAACAAGAGCTGTCATGTCTTGCTGTTTGCATTCTTGCTTTGCATCGCTCGGCCCACGCCCTCTCAGAATGCCCTCCCCGCAAACACCGACTACGACGTGATTATCCGAAATGGACGCATCATTGATGGCTCCGGTAATCCGTGGGTGTCGGGCGAGGTTGCAGTTCGTGGCGATCGCATCGCTGCCATCGGCCATCTTTCCAATGCGCATGCCAAGCGTGAAATCGACGCCTCTGGATTAGTGGTCTCTCCCGGATTCATCGATATGCTCGGCCAATCAGAGTATTCGTTGCTGATCGATAACCGTTCGGTAAGCAAGCTCTCACAGGGCATCACAACAGAAATCACCGGCGAAGGCGGATCCATTGCTCCTCAAGATGAGAAGACCATCTCTCAAATCCAGCCGGTCATGGATCAATATCACCTGAAAGTCAACTGGGCGAGTCTTTCCGACTACTTCACGAAGCTGGAAAAGATCGGCACTCCTATCAACATCGGCACCTACGTTGGGGCTGCACAAGTACGCGAAGCGGTAATTGGAGATGCCGATCGCGCGCCCACCGCAGACGAACTCGAAAAGATGAAATCGCTTGTCGCAGAAGCGATGCAACAAGGGGCTTTCGGAGTGTCCACATCCTTGATCTATCCGCCGGGACACTATGCGAAGACTGAGGAATTGATTGAGCTCGCCAAGATTGCCTCGCAATATGGAGGCATATACGCCACGCACATGCGTAGCGAGGGTCAGAGCGAGATCGCTGCAGTCGAAGAGGCGCTCCGCATCGGACGCGAGGGACACTTACCCCTAGAGATCTTTCATCTAAAGGTCATTGGTAAGCCGCGATGGGGCACAATGCCCAAGATCGTTGGGATGATCCAGGCCGCCCGCGACTCCGGCCAGGATGTGTCCGCCGACATGTACCCGTATGTTGCCGGAGGGACCGCCCTCGCACCCAGTCTGCCGCCGTGGGTCGCGGATGGGGGCACCGACAAGCTGCTGGAGCGTCTCAAAGATCCGGAGATCCGCGCCAGAATTAAACACGAGATGGCCACGGAACACGCTGACTGGGAGAACTTGTATCTGGGAAGCGGCGGAGCTTCCGGAGTCCTGGTTTCCGGAATCGTCAACATGGATCTCAAGCAGTACGATGGCAAAACGATCGCTGAGATTGCCAAGGATCAGAAGAAAGAGCCTCTCGACGCGCTGTTCGATTTAGTTCTCGCCGATAAGGCGCAGACCGGCGCTTTATACTTCATTGCCAGCGAAAGTGATCTGCAGTTTGGTCTAAAGCAGCCTTGGGTCAGCATTGGTTTGGATGCGCCCGAACTCTCGCTTGACGGTCCGCTCTTCGAACCGCATTCGCATCCCCGGGCATTCGGCAGCATGCCGCGTTTTCTCGGGCATTACGTTCGCGACGAACATTTATTGCCATTGCGGGAGGCGATTCGAAAGATCACTTCCCTCCCCGCCCAGCGCGAACAGCTCCGCAATCGTGGCCTGCTCAAGCCGGGATTTTTTGCGGATATCACGATCTTCGATCCTTCAACAATTGTCGACAAAGCAACTTACGAGCAGCCGACGCAGCTCTCTCAGGGAGTCAATTACGTTTTCGTAAATGGCCAACTTGAGTACGACAGCGGGCGAGCCACAGGAGTCAAAGCCGGCGTGGCGCTGCGGCACTGACAAGAGATCCGTCAAATCATCTCTAGTACCGAGGATGCGTGAGAATCCCGCCCCCCTGAAGGATCCCCGTCCCTGCCGCCCAAGAGTGCGAGTGCGAAGCCGCATCCCATGTGGCATCATTCACCCCAGCCTGAATCCCCTCGATCGCAGCGCTATCTCCTGCCAGGCTTGCCAGCGACCGCGGCTTCTGTTTGGTCTCGGCCAGGTTCGTTTTCTCCATCGGCAACTGCTTCGGTCCTGCGCTCTGAAGAACCGCCACGGAAGGCATTTCCCATCTGGCTCCAGGTGTGGAAGCGGAATTTCCACCTGCCGCGGTGGCAGTTCCTCCGCTTCCAGCGGCAGCCTGCTCCCTCGTCATCAGGGTGCTTATTTCTTTCTGCGTGACTCCAGCTTTCTGCAATGCGATTAGCCCGTCCGGAGAAGTCGTAATTGCAGGGATTCTCCTGAATCGTTGTGACGACTATCGATTCCGACAGGCCGGCCTGGACCATCTTGATCACGTCCTGGTTCGTCAGCGGGGGCTTTTGCGCCTGAGCGCAAACGATGAGAGTCATTGTCAGAATCAGAAAACTTGATGTGATCAGCGCAAAACCAAGATTCCTTCTATGCATTGTTTAAACCTCTTAAGTTCATGTGCTTCAGAACGGTCCTAATGTCGCAACACAATCCAGAGGCTGCTGATCGCCAGGATGAAGGCAGTCCACAACACCACTCGGGTGGCCGAGGACCACCTTGATGGCTTCATGCGGACGGCTCCCAACTGTCTCAATTGCGAACCCAAAAACATCCCGCCCCGCAAACTCCCCACAGACTGTTCCCCGACGCCGGGCTGAATGACTCAGCCCATCACAAGAATCAAAGGAAGCAATTCTTATCTGTTCCTGACCGCACAAAAGCCCTCTAAGCTGAGCAACATAGGGGCAAAGCTGATTTGAGGTTCATGGCGTGTTATGATTTTGACCTCTCTGCGGATCGGTGGGACATGGGGCTGGAAGTCTCTTCCGGGCAGGTTTTCCGATTTGGTCTGTTCGAAGCGGATGTCGCGCGGCACACGCTCACCCGCAACGGTGTGCGCGTTAGAATCCAAGATCAACCATTCCGAGTTCTTTTACTGCTGCTTGAAAGTCCAGGAAAAATTGTCACGCGGGAAGAGTTGCGAAAAGCTCTTTGGCCGGACGACACCTATATTGATTTCGACGGCAGCCTCAACGTCATCCTGAAGAAGCTACGGGCCGCGATAGATGACGACTCCGAGAACCCGCGTTTTGTAGAGACGGTCCCCCGTCGCGGGTACCGGTTCATAGCTCCCGTCTCAATTGAACATGCGGCCCCGGTTGAGATGCCAGGCTCAGTCGAACTCGCGGCAGCAGCATCGAAAACTGAACTTCCGGTGCCTGCGGGAAGAGCTAAACCATGGAAAATGCTGGCACTTGTAACATTGGCGTTTCTGCTCGCCGGTTCCGGCTGGTGGTATCTCCTTCGCTATCATTCGACCGTACAGGCGGCCCGGAAAGCTATCGCGGTTCTTCCATTTTCAAATGAAGGCGCTGGCGCGGACTTCGACTATTTGCGTTACGCAATCGCCAGTGACCTCGTAACCGATTTGACCTATGCGCACTCGCTCACCGTACGTCCTTTCGCCTCCACTATCAAATACGGAGCGCAGCCTTTCGACCCCACTGTTGCAGGGAAGGAACTGGGCGTCACCCATGTGTTGACGGGCGGATTCCTGAGAGATCAGCAGAATCTCCGGCTAACGCTAGAGCTCGTGGATGTTGAGCAGAACCGTGTGGTTTGGAGTGACGAAGTAACGGTCGGGCCACAGGAACTCGTCGCCTTGCACGACAAACTCGCGGCTTCTACGAGCCAGCAGTTGCTGGCGGCAATGAAAATCACCAACACCACAGCCGATCAGATACCAAAGCCCAACAATGAGGAGGCCTTTGATCTCTTCCTTCACAGCCTCGCTTATCCGCTGGATCCAGGTCCCAACCAGATGGCGATCAAAACACTGCAGGACTCGGTCGCGCTGGACGGCAGATACGCCCCTGCCTGGGACCAATTGAGCTGGCGTTACTACATTGACGAACGCTATGGAAATGGAGGCGCAGCCGCGGCTGCCAAAGCCGCCGAGGCATATAAGCGGCAAAGGGAACTGGATCCGAGCGCACCCCCAATCTCGACCACCCTCCGAACAGAACAGGGCGACTTGGATGGCGCTTACGATCAGGCCGCGGAGTTTCTGCGCAGGGAGCCCGATTCGGCTATGGCGCATTTCTGGATGGGTTACGTACTACGTTACGCCGGCCTTATTGACGAAGCTGGCAGAGAATGCGACGCCGCGCTCGCCATTGACCCCGGGTTCAACGTACTTCGTTCCTGTGCGACCACGTTCGGTTTGAAGGGAGACTACGCCGATGCGCGAAAATACATCAAGGTTGACGAAGGCACCGGTTTCGCAGCGCTTTCGCGTATGGAAATCGCGCTGAGGATGCGAGACACAGCTACAGCTTTGGCCGAGGCCAACAAGGCCGCGCAGTTGGGCTATCGCAACGTTAACGCCGAACTCGCTCGGATTTACTTGAGTCATCCTTCAGCGGCCGAATTGGCGAAAGCCGTGGCGGATCTGGAGACTGATCCAGTTTCGTCGCGCGATCCTGAACTCTTGTACAGAAATGCCGAGGTGCTGGCCTTCTGCCAACAGAATGATGCTGCTCTTCGGGAGTTGAAAAGAGCAGTCCAGGGCAACTATTGCTCGTATCCTGCAATGGATGAAGACCCGCTCTTCACTGCCATTCGCCAACGACCGGAATTCGAGCAATTGCGATCAGTAGGGATTGAGTGCCAACGGAATTTTCTGGCTCACCGAAAACAATTTGACGCCACCTTAACGGCGTCTGGGCGAATCGAACCCAATCATTAGCTGAGCAAATAACAGGTGTACAGCGCGCTCCGGATCCACTGATCGTTTTTGTCCCTTTTGATAGTGTCAGGATCTCGGCCTTATTGCGCACATCACGGGGCAGGTGTTCCATCCGACCAGTGGTTTACGGGAATTATGAATGTGGTGATCTCCGCTATAGAATCCTGTTGCAAAAGAGCGATAGGCGATTGAGCCGAGTTCGCGCCCCAGTTCGCCGGGTCGGTCGTCGGGACAAAGAACATAATGTGCGAGAGATTGTGTGACCCGCGGTCGGTCAGATAGGCCTGCTTGGACATCATGTAAGCCATCCCTCCCGGCTCCAACGGTGGAATCTCTTTATTCCTTTTCGCGGCCTTTAGTTTCTCGATGATTTGCTCCTGGGAGAAGCCTGCCAAGACCATCTCCGTGCGTATTCTGACGAGAGGCAAAACTGTGCGTGCAGCAGGCGGATTGTAGCAGTCTGGACTGCGGTTCTTCGGGTTCCAGAATTCCGGACTATCGAAAGGCGCCATCCACGCTCGTTCCACGACACACACAAAGCCATTGTTCCCTGCAACCGCCGCTTCGTACCCGTGTCGTCCCAGAACCCACACAGTCGCATCACGAGAGACGTCTTCAGGAGCGGCGGTCCGCGCCAAGGCGATCTCCGAATCGCGTTCCATCATGTACTGATCCAACGGCGCCATGGTCGGATACTTATTTTGCGCTTGCCCCGGGCCGGCGCAGACAGCAATTGAAGCACAGATCAAAACCGCACCCGCTGCGAATGTCCTGGCATTCATCACCTTCCTCCTGACCCGTTCAATACGTCGCCTTGGCTGCACCAACCTGAAGCATCGGACTAGCCAGGAAAAAACGCTCCTGTCCCGATCCAGAGTTGGGCGAGTAATCTGAGATTTCCCTTGTACGTGCGCGTAACGGTATATTCCTTGCCACCCTCGACTCGCAGGCAGTATTCTCCCGTCGAAAGCGGCCGGATCTCCTCAACAAACGAAGTGTTCACGAGCACGGATCGGTGGATGCGGATGAATCCCTCAGCCTCGAGCTTTTCTGTCAGCGCCGAAATAGACTCACGCAATAAATAGGAATTCGCATTCCATTGCAGAGCCACACATTTTCCTTTGGCTTCCACGGAAACTACGTCGTGCAGGTTGACAAAGAGTATCTTCCCCTTGACTTTGACCGCCGCTCGCAGAGAGTGACCCTTGGCGTGCGCCTGCGATCCCAGGAAAGACTCCGTTGACGTCGTCGTGTGCCCTCCCGAATCGCGAACTAACGCCAGGGCTGCGCCCGAATATTGCGCCGCGCGGTCAATCATAAAATCGCCGCGATCGTCTGAGCCCGAGACTGCGTCTCCGGTTTGGATCGCTTTCAAAGTATTCATCGCGCGTCCTGTTCGCATCACGCCCAGCACTTCATCAGTCAGCCCTCGACTACTTCTCCGCTGTGCTGACTGCCGACGGAAAACTTGATTGTGCCCCGAAATAGCATTCAATGGATTCCAGCTTTCCATCCCTGATTCGCAGATACTCCACATTCCGGAACGACTTACCGTTTTTGGTGTGGCAAAGATACTTAACAAATGCATCGTCCGCGCCCACGCTGATCCGCTCGAGGTCAAAATGTCCAATGAAATTGATCTGGGTATCCCAGCACTGTGTTTTGAAAGTGTTCTTGCTGATATGGTCGTCGCCCGCCGCACTCGAAAACGTGAAATTGTCGGCGAGCAGCGCATTGAATGTGCCCAGATCCTTGTTTTCCCACGCCCCGTACCACCTACGGATAAGCTCCTCGTTCGGCAAGGCCCGCCCGTCCAATGCGCCGGCCCTTGCCGGTCCCGCCATACTCACAGCACTAACCAGCGCACAGGCTCCAGTTGTGAGAAGTTTCCTGCGCGACACTGTCATTCTTGTCGTTGTCATCATTCATTCCCCATTCCGTTGGCTTGCTTGCTTTACTGCCAGATGCATTGTCATCGTTTTGAGTTGTCTACATACAGACTGGTCGGTATGCTTATAGAAAACACTAAACTCATCTCACGCTCTCTGAACGGAGTCGCCTGCTACTGGCGCGAAGAGAATTCAGCCAGCCCACAATATTTCTGATCCCCGCATTCCACACCTTCGCATCTTGCGCATTCTTTGCCAGCACTTCATAGCCTTCCACCATCGCAATCAGAAAGTTCGCCGCCTCTCTCGCATCCACGTCGCGGCGCACGGTCCCCTGCTCCTGCCCCCTCCGCAACGTCGCGGCAACGCCTTCTCGCCATCCCTGAAAGATTCTCTGCAGTCGCTTTCGGAATTGCTCGTCGAGCGGAGACATCTCCTGCGCCAGATTCACCAGCGGACACCCGCCCTTGATATCTCTCGGCCGGGTTGGTATCGCCTGCACAACGGCGATCAATGCATCGATAGCGTCCTTGCCTTTGCTGCGCTCCAGTGGAACCAACCACCGGTCACGTGGAAATTTCGCAACGATCTCTTCCACCATGGCATACCCTAGGGCTTCCTTGCTGCCAAAGTGATGGTAGAGCGCTCCTTTGGTGACGTTCGTGGCCGCCAGAATTGCGTCGATCCCGGCGCTCTGGAATCCGTATCTATGAATCTCGCGAAACGCCGCTTCCAGCAGGCGCTGCCGCGTACGCTCAGGATTGCGCAGCGTCCGCGCCACGCGTTTTGCATTCTTGCGAACCATTAACATACCAACCAGTATGTATGCCAGTTTGCATCGTGTCAAGAGAAAGGATCATCATCCGGATTTTGGTAGGCATCCATCGCACAATTCTCGCTTTTGGTAGATTCCTGCGTCCCAGCAATCAGTCCAATGCTCTTCACCATTTCGCGAATTACGTCCGTCCGTGGACCGCTTTTGTAAGTTCATTCCTGATTTCACCACTCTCGTTGTTCCCTCCTGGAGCCAAGATGATCGTGGCCATCCGAATGCATTGCAGAAGCGCATGTGTCGCGCACAAAGTCCTGGATTCTCGAGGACCGCTCCCGCGAATTTCGTCAATCCGAAAGGAAGGCCTAACATGTTGAACCTCAGTTCCCCTCGCGTCGGCGCTCGATTTACGCTGTTCGCGTTGATTGCTCTATCCGCGCTGCTGATGTGTTCTGTGGCATTCGCCCAGACCTCAGTTTCAAACGGCAGTGTTTCCGGCACGGTGACGGACGACACTGGCGCAGTCGTGCCCAGCGCCAAAGTCACCATGACCGGCCCTACCGGCCAAACAATTCATGCCACCACCAGCGGCGAAGGAACTTATTCTTCAGGTGCACTGATTCCTGGAAAGTATTCGGTCCGCGTCGAAGCCAAGGGCTTCAAGACCACCCAAATGTCGCTGGACGTTCAGGTAAACAACACCGCGAACGGCAGCGTAAGGCTCGCTATCGGCCAGGAAAGCACCGTAGTCGAAGTGCAGTCCAGTGAAGTTGCGGTGAACACTGAACAAGCCGAGGTGCAAGGCGTCCTCACTGCTTCGCAGATTTCAAGCCTCCCCGTAAACGGACGGAACTTTCTTGATCTGGCCCAGCTCGAACCGGGCGTGCAGATTCAGGACGGCGAAAACTTTGATCCGACCAAGGTCGGCTACTCTTCCATTTCATTCGGCGGACGTTTCGGCCGAACCGCTCGCATCAACGTGGATGGCGTTGACATCAGTGACGAAACTGTCGGCACGACGACGGAAGATATCCCCGCCAGTTCCATTCAGGAGTTTTCGCTGGCTCAGTCGAGTCTGGATCTGTCGAACGATCTGACTTCCTCCGGCGCGGTGAACGTGACGACCAAGTCTGGCACTGACAGATACCACGGCGAAGCCTTCGGCTTCTTCCGCGACAGCGCTGTGGGCGCCGCAATCCTGCCATCACCGCTCAACCCACAGACTGGCCAGAGAATCCCAACTCCGTGGCAGCGCAATCAGGAAGGCGGCAACATTGGCGGGCCGATCATAAAAGACAAGCTGTTCTTCTTCATGGACGGCGAGCGCACGCTGCAGCACCAGGCTGCCCCAGTTCTCGACGCTGCCCCATTTTCAAGTTATTCCGGAACCTTCGCGGCTCCTTTCAAAGAAGCTGAATTGATGGGGCGTCTCGATTACAACCTCAGCAAAACCGCGCGCTTGTTCGGCCGCTACAACTACTTCCAGAATTCCGTTTACGCCACATTTTTCCCGGGCAGTTTCTCGGTTTACAACAATAAGGACTACACGCGAAACCTGGTCGCAGGCCTCGATTTCAACACGGGCAGCTTTACCCACACCATTCGCTTCTCTTTCTTGAAATTCCAGAACCAGATTGCCGATGCTGTCACGGGATCGAACCTGCCATTTGCCAACCTCGGCATCAACATGGCAATCGGAAGCTTCGCCACCGGTCCCAACGATCTGGCGCCGCAAAGCACTCCGCAGAGCGACCATCAAATCAAATATGACGGCAGCAAGATCATCGGCAAGCACATCCTCCGGTTCGGAGGGGAATGGAACCACATTCAGGGTGGCGGATTTGCCAGCTTCTTCGGTATTGCTCCGCTCGTGAATGGCACTACGGGACCGCAAATGCCCGCTGGCGCTCTTGCGGGTAATCCGCTGGCGGATACCATAAATTCGGTGGTGATGTCCAACGGTCAAGGCTATTCAACCACTGAAGCCGCCCTTGGGTTTCCCGCGGGAGGCCTTGGGCCTGACAATCGTACGGCCCTTTACATCGGCGACAGCTGGAAAGTGCGATCGAATCTGACCGTTGCTCTCGGTTTGCGCTGGGAACGCGACACTGGCCGGACCGACAGCGATCTTGGCGCCATTGCTCCCATCAACCAGTTCTTCCCTGGACACGGGAATGCCGTCAACAATCCCAATCTCAACTTCGGCCCTCAACTGGGCATTGCCTGGGACCCCAAGGGTGACGGCAAGACGGTGATTCGTGGCGGAATCGGTCTCTACTACGAGAACATCATCTTCAACAACGTTCTCTTTGATCGGCCGGCCCGTTTGCAAAACGGCGCGTTCCTCCAGATTGTGCTGCCTTGCGCAAACGGCCAGGCCTTTCCCGTGCCTGTCGCGGGTGGAGGATCGATGACGGTGGGAAACGATCCTGCGGGTAATAATGCCTGCGCGGATACGATCGGCAATGCTGCCTCCACCTTGGCGGCATTCGAGAAGCAGTTTGAGGCCGCCAATCCGTTCAGCCTCACGAACCCGAATCCAAGTTACATTGGCAATTTTTTGACGCCAGGATCACCAGCTTTTGGCGCGAACGTCAACGCGTATGCCAATAACCAGGGACTGATCGATTCCAACTATGTCAGCCCGCGCGCCGTCCAGATGAATTTCGGCATCCAGCGCCAAATCCGCAACGGCATGGTCTTCAGCGCGGATTTTCTGCGGAATGTCGAGACTCATGCCCTGCTCGCGGTCGATCTCAATCACGCTGGCGATATTTCTAACTTTAACTCCGCCAATGCCGCAGCCGCGATCTCCGCGACTGAGACAGCCTTCGGACACGCCGGTGACCTCCAGGGGACCATCA
>Ga0209168_10002375_pt1 | contig 13681 bp, 13 predicted proteins | sample Coa_R1_FD_187156 | JGI IMG/M metagenome (GOLD analysis project Ga0209168, IMG submission 187156) | Surface soil microbial communities from Centralia Pennsylvania, which are recovering from an underground coalmine fire - Coalmine... | ecosystem: Environmental > Terrestrial > Soil > Unclassified ... | reverse complement strand
GCTATCTCGAAATACGTGAGGTAAACCGCGTTGTTGGCATGGCCCTTCGAATCGTAGTCCGCGTAGCGGGTCTCGAGCGGAAAGCGCATGTCAGTCGCCCGCTCCAACGCGCAGTACGACCTTGCCGAAGTGCTCCGGCGACGCGAGCTGCTCGTACGCCGCCTTGCCGTCGGCAAACGGAAACACCGAATCGATCACCGGCGACAGGTGTCCGCGTTCGAACGCGCGCAGCATGGCGTCGAATTCGCGGTCGTTGCCCATGGTGGAGCCGAGGATCGACCACTGGTTCCAGAACAAGCGGCGAACGTCGGTTTCGACCATCGGCCCGCTCGTCGCGCCGCAGGTGACGAGGCGGCCGCGCTTGCCTAACGCCAGCAGCGACCGGGCCCACGTCGCCTGGCCCACCGTGTCCACCACGACGTCGGCGCCACGCTTGCCCGTCCTCGCCCGCACCTCGCGCGCCACGTCCTGGGTGCGATGGTTGAATGCCGCGTCCGCGCCTAACCCAAGCGCGCGCTCGAGCTTCGTGTCGCTGCCCGACGTCACCCACACGCGCGCCCCGTGCAGCTTCGCGATCTGCAGCGCCGCGAGGGCGACGCCCCCGCCGATCCCCCAGATCAATACCAGATCGCCCTCGCGCACCGCCGCCCGAGTCACGATCATCCGCCAGGCCGTGAGCATGGCCAACGGAAGCGCAGCCGCCACATCCCACGGCACAGTCGACGCGATGCGCCGCACGTTGGGCGCCGGCACCACGATGTATTCGGCGCACGTCCCGGGCATGTGCTCGCCGAGGATCTTGTACGCGACGCACAACGACTGCTCGCCGGCGCGGCAGTACTCGCACGTCCGATCGCTGATGCCGGGCTGAATAACCACGCGATCGCCGACGGCAACATCCTGTGCGTCAGGTCCAACCGCATCTACGATCCCTGCCCCATCGGATCCCACCACCCAATCCGGCGTGATCGTGATACCGGGCAGTCCTTCCAACACGAACAGATCGAGGCGATTGAGCGCCGCGGTCTTAACACGCACGCGAACGTCCGTGCTCGCACGCAATTCCGGCACCGGAATGTCGCGCAGCCCGAGCCGGTCGAGTCCTCCATGCGCCGAGATCGTGAGTGCTCGCACGATGATGTCGTCGGGTTATATTTGGAGCCTGAATGCTACCGAGCGCTCGTGCGCCGAGCAACGCGCACGCCAATACCGTTCTACCACACGTGTCAACGCGATGATTTCGATCAAAGTGCCGCCGCTCGGTGAGTCGATCGTCGAAGCGACGGTCGCGCGCTGGGTCAAGCGCGAGGGCGACACGGTTGCGCAAGGCGATACGATCGTCGAGCTGGAAACCGACAAGATCACCGTCGAGGTGCCTGCGCTGAAAGCCGGCACGCTCGTAAAGCGCCTCCACCAGGAAGGCGACGTCGTCAAAGTGGACGACGAGCTCGGCCAGATCGACGAGACCGCTGCGGCGCCCGCTCGGCGAGCCACAGCGACGGTTGCGGCCGCCGCCGCATCGACATCCGCACCGACCGGCACCGCAGTATCGGCGCCACCATCTGCACCGAGCGCGACCCGCGCCTCTCCCGCTGCGCGACGCGTGGCCGAAGACGCCGGCATCGATCTCGCGACCGTTCCTGGCACCGGTCGCGACGGCATGGTCACCAAGACCGATGTGATCGAAGCGCACGGCGTTGGCGAGCCTGCCCAACGGAGCGCCGCTCCGGCTGCTCCGCCGCCGCCCGCGACACCGCCGGCCGCTCCCACGCCTCGCCCAACGCCGGCAGCTGCTGCGCAAGGCCGCGAGACGCGAGAGCGGATGACCACGCGTCGCAAACGCATCGCCGAGAATCTCGTGCAAGCGCAGCACGCAACCGCGCACCTCACGACGTTCAACGAAGTCGACATGTCGGCGGTGATGGGCGTGCGCGAGCGACTCAAGGAGCGCGTCGAGAAACAGCACGGCGTCAAACTCACGTTCATGCCCTTCTTCGCACGTGCGGCAACGATGGCGTTGAACGCCTATCCGGTCGTGAACGCGCAGATCGACGGCGACAACATCATCTACAAGCACTACGTGAATCTCGGCATCGCCGTCGCATCGGATCAGGGACTCGTCGTCCCGGTCATCAAAGACGCCGATCGCTTGGGAATGATCGAGTTCAGCCGGCAGCTGTCCGCTGTTGCTGCGCGTGCACGCGACGGCAAGCTCACGATGGATGACTTGACGGGCGGCACGTTCACGATCACCAACGGTGGTGTGTTCGGTTCGCTCGTCTCGACGCCGATTCTGAACTATCCACAAGTGGGCATCCTCGGCCTGCACAAGATTCAGGATCGACCCGTCGCGATCGACGGCCAGGTGGTGATCCGCCCGATGATGTACATCGCGCTGTCGTACGACCATCGCCTCGTCGACGGCCAGCAGGCCGTACTCTTTCTCGTGCGCGTGAAGGAGTTGATGGAGGATCCAGCGGCCATGCTCGTCGATTGATCGCGCACCAGGCGTGCGGGAACATCCCCCGGGCGCCTCCCGTTTACTGGTTAGGCAATGGCTGATACGCTCTCTCCCGACGTCGTCATCATCGGCGGCGGTCCCGGCGGCTACGTGGCCGCGATTCGCGCCGCGCAGCTCGGTCTGTCCACCGTGTGCGTGGAGATGGACGCCACCTTGGGCGGCACGTGCGTGAACGTCGGATGCATTCCGTCGAAAGCGCTGCTCCAGTCGTCGGAACACTTCGAGTTCGCGCGCACGCATCTCGCCGATCACGGCGTGAACGTCGGCGAGGTGACACTCGACCTCGCGACAATGCAGACGCGGAAGGATCGCGTGGTGTCGGCGAACACGCGCGGCATCGAATACTTGTTCCGGAAGAACAACGTCACGTGGGCGAAAGGTCGCGGCACGCTCAAGCCCGGCAACGTCGTCGAGGTGCGCGCCGCCGACGGGTCGACCACGACGTACCGCGCCCGTGATGTCGTCATCGCGACCGGCAGCGTCCCCATCGCGCTGCCGTTTCTTCCGTTCGACGAAGACCGCGTGTTGTCGAACGTCGGCGCGCTGGCCATGCGCGAGGTTCCCGAACATCTCGTCGTGATCGGCGGCGGCGTGATCGGTGTGGAGCTGGGCTCGGTGTGGCGCCGGTTAGGCGCACAGGTCACCGTGGTCGAGCTCTTGCCCACGATTCTCGCCGGCAACGACGCCGAGGTGGTGAAGGAGGCGGACAAGGTGTTGCGCGCGCAGGGCCTCGCCATTCGCGCCGGCACGAAGGTTACGGGCGCCACGCGCGACGGCACCCGCATTCGCGTCGAAGTCGAGTCGAACGGAAGCAGGGAGACGCTCACCGCCGACCGCGTGCTGGTTGCCGTCGGGCGCAAGCCGTCGCTCACCGGCATCGACACCGGGGCGCTTGGGCTCGCCGTGGGAACGCGCGGTGAGATCGTCGTGGACGCGCAGATGCGCACGAACGTGCCCCACCTCTACGCGATCGGCGACGTCGTGGGCGGGCTACTCCTGGCGCACAAAGCAGAAGAGGAAGGCGTGGTGGCCGTCGAGACGATCGCCGGGCGGCGCACGCACATGAATTACCGGCCGATTCCATCTATCGTGTACACGTGGCCGGAGATCGCCGCCATCGGCCTAACGGAACAGCAGGTCAAAGAGAGCGGGCGCGAGTACCGCCTGGGACGGTTCCCGTTCTCGGCCAACGGCCGCGCGCGCACGGCCGGCGAGACCACCGGCTTCGTCAAGCTCATCGCCGACGCGAAGACCGACCTGCTGCTCGGCGCGCACCTCATTGGCCCCACAGTGTCGGAGCTGGCGGCCGAGCTCGTGCTGGCGTTCGCGTACGATGCGTCGAGCGAAGACGTGGCCTCGACCATCCACGCGCACCCGACCTTGAGCGAGAGCACCAAGGAAGCAGCGTTAGGCGTCTCCGGGCACGCCATTCACATCTGAGCGCCGGCGCAGGGGAAAAAAAAGGCGCACGCTCGAGAGCGTGCGCCGGTTGGATGCAGCCGGAACGGATCTCAGCGGCCCTTCGTCAGCGCGGCACCGATCGCCATGCCGACGGCCACGGCACCCGCGGTCGCCGCCATCGCCACCATGGGACTCACGGTCACCTGCCTTTTGTACCATGGCACGGCCGCGGGCAGATCGTTGGGCAGCGCCTCCATGATCTGGCTGTACACGTGGACCGGCGTCTTCATCTCGCGGCGCACTTCGACTTCCTTCTCGATGCGCAGCCAGAACTCGACGTCACGTGCGTTGGCCGTGGCGCGGGCCTCGCTTTCCGGCACCTCGCCGTCGAGCCATGCATTCAGGGTCGCAGTCCGGGTGTCACCGTTCAACGGGACCTCGCGATCGGACAGCGGATGCGCCGCAGAAGTCTCACGCGACTTGGGCGTGTCTTCGCTCCGGCGCTCTCGGGGATCAAGGTTATCGAGCATCAGGCGTATTTTTCCTCTAAAAGGACCTGGAGCGCCTCGCGTGCCCTGTGCACGCGCATCTTCAGTGCCCCGACAGTGGTTCCTAACAGATCCGCCATCTCTTCGTACGACCGGCCTTCGACGTGCTTCATGACGAAAGCCTCTCGAAGCGACGGCGCCAGCTGGGCCAACGCGCGATCCAGATCCGACCGCAGCTCGGTCCGGTCAAGCTCTTCTTCCGGCGTCGCAAATGCGGAGGGCTGATCATCCTCCTCGTAACTCAAATGCGTGCGACGAATGTTCTTGAGCCAGTCCTTGCACCCGTTCGCCACGATCCGGAAAATCCAAGCATCGAAACGCCCATGCACCTCGGCCAGATGCTGGTACGCTTTTATGAATGACGCTTGAAGGATGTCTTCGGCGACATCCGGACTTCCCGTCATCCCGAGTGCGTGCCGGTACAACGGATCGCTGTAGCGTCTGATCAGCATTCCGAACGCATTGCGATCACCTGCCAGCACCCGCCCGATCACTTCATGATCGGCTTCCTGCGAATCCGCGGCGCGAGGCGCAACCATCACTGAGGTCGTTTTCACGCCGCTAGTGTAACGCTTCATGCGCCCTCTGGACAGTCCTGATAAACTCGGGAGCGGTCGCACGAGGGTGGCCATGCTGATGGGACGAGCAGAATGGCCGAACGTAACGTCCCGAAGGACTACCGAAGTTTTGCATGATAGAGCAGCTCGCGTAAGGCATCGACTCGGTAACGTCGCCTCGCATGATCGCTGTCGGCGCGATACCGACGGTAATCGCGAACGAATCGTCGGCTGCGCCCGTCGACGGAAGCCTCGGACAGCACACGTTGCAGCGACGTTTCGCCGAGCAGACCCTCCGAGTTGTAGCTCACCAGCACATGTCGGGCCTCCGTGGCAGCGAGCAGATCGCGCAACGACCGCTCGGCTCCTGTGGCCGTGCACCATGCGCTCCGCGTGCTGCCGCCGGCGTCGCGGACCAGGCCGGTTTTGCCGCGAACGACCGGCACGGTCTCGAACCAGCCGCGTGCAATGATCTCCGGAATATGGTAGTACCCCGCGTATTGGCGGCTGTTGTAAGGCGGGTCAATGTACAAGAGCTCGACCGGTCCGAGTTGGCTCGCCACCTTCTGCGCGTCCGCAAGATGCGCCGTGGAGCCGCGCGCCCCGCGAAGCGGTAGCCGCGGGTCGAGATCGAGGGCGCGTTTGGCGTTGGGCTGCCACGACTTTATGTACGCCGCATACACACCCGCCGTGTTGGCGACACGGTCGGCAGCTTCGATGAGAGCCGCCAGCAGCACGTAAAACGCGTCGTCGCCGATCAGGCCTTCCGCGTGCCAGTCGTTCAAGCGCGTGCGAATCGCATCGATGCGCATCGCGTTCTCGTCGGTGAAATACATCCGGCCACCGGCAGGGCCATAGTGCGCGGCGATGAATCCGCGCTCCGGCTCGAGCCAACGGGCGAGGTACTCGCACACGAGCGACAGCGCACTTGTCCCGCGACGCGCCACGGCCTCACGAAATCGCGGCGATCGGATCGCGCGCCGCACCTCGGGATCGCCGGCACGCAGGTCGGCGAAACTCGGCACGCGTTGCGACACGACGTACGCCCGCTGGAACACGTAGGAGTACGTCATGATGTCGCTCGACGCCACGCGCCAACCCGCCGCCTTGAGCTCGCGCCCAACGACGGCGGTCCCCGCACACGCGTCGTGCGCCGAGCCCGGACCGATGCCGAGCGCGGTGACCGTCTCGAGGATGAAGGGAAGGAGGCGGGTTTTGTTACCGATGTAGCGCACGGCGTGCCGGATGTGGCAGGCGCAACGGACGCCCTGCGTTAGTCACGCGAACACCGCCCATCCGCGGGCGCGAATGTCGGCGCCGTGCTCGTCCAGGCGCGGCGGAGGATAGCGGACCGTGCCCGGAACCGACGGGGCGACGCCGGTGAGCGCGGAACCGCCCGCGTCGCGCAACGCCTCGAGCACGGTGCGCACCGCGCCGCAGGGAACGCCGGCAGCCTCGAGCGCGGCGGCCACGTCTTCCGCCGTACGCTCGCGCACCTGCGCGGCGACGGCCCGCACGACGCGCTCTCTCTGCGCGATGCGCCCGGCGTTGGTGCCGAGTATCGGATCGTTCGCCAAATGATCGAGGCCTAACGCACGAGCGCACGCGCGCCATTGTGCGTCGTTGCCGACCGCGATGACGATCGGCCGGTCTCGCGCTTGAAACAGCTCGTATGGGACGAGGTTCGGGTGGGCGTTGCCCCACCGCGCGGCGTCGCGACCGGTGACCAGCGCGTTCTGCGCCACGTTCACCAGTGCGGCGGTTGCGCTCTGCGCCAGCGATGTCACGACGTGCCCTCCCTCGCCGGTACGAGCGCTCGAGAGCAGCGCGGCCAACGTCGCAATCGCCGCATCCTTGCCCGCGATGACGTCGGCTAACGCAACGCCGACTTTCATCGGCTCTCCCTCGCGCTCGCCCGTAATGGCCATCCAGCCGCGCTCGGCCTGAACCACGTAGTCGTAGCCCGGCCGGTCGCTGTCAGGGCCGAAGCCGGTAATGGTGCACCACACGAGTCGTGGGAAGCGCGCGAGAAACCGGCTGGGCTCGAGTCCGTACCGATTGAGGGTCCCCCGACGAAAATTGTCGACGACGGCGTCGGCGTTCTCGATCAGACTCTCGATGAGTGCGCGATCGCGTTCGGTTCCGAGATCCGCCGCGACGCTCTTCTTGTTGCGGTTGATGCTGAGGTAGTAGGCGCTTTCACCGCGGCTGTCGAACGGAGGGCCCCAGGCGCGGGTATCGTCACCAGCTACTGGTCGTTCGACTTTGATGACGTTCGCCCCGAGATCTCCGAGCATCATTGTGCAGAGGGGCCCGGCGAGGACTCTGCTGAGATCAAGGACGTTGACGCCTTCCAGAAATTGACGCGTTACTGTCGCCATTCAAGTGCTATAATGATATGGGTACCGTCGCTTGGACGCGCTTGGATGCTATGGATGCTGGTCTTTGAACGTGGACCATTCGCACGGTCGACGACTTGCGTAGCTACCGTAAAATCATATACTTACCGGCGCCTAACCCAGCGGCTCGGACAGGAGCAACATGGCGCGTCCTCGCGCCCGCGATCTGACCCTCGTTTGCCCGCGACGTCATACAAGCTGCGTCACCTCACTGCCCGATAGGGAGCGCACCATACCTATGGTGGACAAGCCGCAAGCCGTAGAGACAAAGGCCCCCGACGTGCCACCGGCGGCGCCGCAAGGTCAGCCGGCCGTCCCGCGACGCGCCCCCGGACACCGCAGCACAGACGCGCGCGACACTGTCGCCGAAATGGCGCTCAGAGCGCAGGAAATCAGTCAAGAAGCCGGCAGCAAGATCGCGCAAGCAATCAAAGACGTCATCAACGCCGCCGCCGGACTCGCTGGGTTCGCGATCGAAAGCGCTCGCGACATCGTGCAATACATGGTACGGCGCGGCCAGATGACGCAGGAGGAAGCCGATCGGATCATCCGGGAAGCGGAAGAGGCGCATGGCAAGCGCAAACCTCTCGCGAAGCAAGCCGCAAGCTTGCCTCCTGCTCCGCCCGTCAACACGCCGCCGGTCAAGAAGCCGGCGCCACCGGCCGCGGACAAACCGGCCGCGCCGCACGGCTCCGCGCATGCCAAGCCGCCGGCCAAGGCCGCGAAGACCGCGCGCCCGGCACACGCCGCGAGCCGACCGGCCGGCAAGAAGAACGCGGCCGCGTCGCGTCCCAAAGCCGGCGCGAAGAAAACCACCAAGAAAAAGCGCTGAATCACGAGTCGCCGGGCGCAGACACACCGCGCTCGGCGGCCAGCCACCGCAGAAATTCCGCAACGGCGCTCGTGTCGTCGAGCGCAAACTCGGCAGCGGTGCGCGCGGCATCGTCGTGCGTGACGCGCGCTGTGACCGCGGCCGGTATCTGGGCCCGGAGGCTCGCAAACGCATCTTCGTCGGTCGCGTCGTCGCCGACATAGAGCACCGATCCTGGACTCTCGCCCAGAATCTCGCGCGCGAGCTGGAGCGCCGCCGTGCCCTTGTTCACATCCCGGTTAGGCCGGATCTCGAGCACCTTCTTGCCCTCCATCACGCGCAGGCCATGGCGATCCGCCGCCTGCCGGACGATGTCGCGCAGCGACGGCGCGATGGAGGCCGCCGCAAGGCGAAAGTGCACGCTCGCCGTCCAATGCTTGTCTTCGACGAGCACGCCCGGCGTCGACTGAACAGCATCCGAAATCTCCAGCACCGCGGCGGCAATCGCGGCGTGTGCTGTGCCTAACGATGCGTCGGCGAGCGGCGTGCCGTCGGGACGCAGAACCTCGAAGCCGTGATTGCCGACGATCCACGCGCCACGCACTCCGGCCAGGCGTTCGACATCGGCCGCCGCTCGTCCGGATACAAATGCGACGGTCACTCCGATATGTGTCGCCAGGGCGGCAAGCAAGCGCCTGGTGTCCCGCGGCACCGCCGCATCCTCCGGGCGCGGCACGATGGGAGCCAGAGTGCCGTCCACATCGAGCATCGATACGAGCGGCGTCCCGGCGAGCCGAGCAGCGACGTCGGCGGCGACGGGAAGTAACGCACGCGTCACGCCGCGCCGGTCTCCTGCGAGCGCTCGGCGATGATCGCCTCGGTCCGGCTCAGTATCGCAGCAAGCCAGTCGAAAATCGTCCGGCTCCGCAGCTGCGTCCGCATGCGGTGCATCCGCACGCGCCGCTCGCCGTCGCCCATGTGCACCGCGCGCCGGATGCCTTCGACGAAGCCGTCGATGTTGAACGGATTGATGAGCACCGCGCCATCGATCTCTTCCGCGGCGCCGGTGAATCGGCTCAACACCAGCACGCCGCGTTCCTCGATCTGACACGCGAGGAACTCCTTGGCCACGAGGTTCATACCATCTTGCAGCGACGACACGAGACACAAGTCCGCGGCGCGATAAACTCCGGCCAGCAGCTCGGCGCTCACGTTTTCGTGAACCAGGACGATAGGCGTCCAGGTACGCGTGCGGAATCGTGCGTTGATCTCGAGCACGCCGCGCACCATTTCCTCCTCGAGCGAACGATAGGCGGAGATCTCGGACCGCGACGGCGTGGCGACGAGCAGGAAGGTGAACCGTTCCCGCATCTCGGGGTGCTGCTCCCAGAGCAAGCGCAGCGCGCGCAGTCGCTCCGGAATGCCCTTGGTGTAGTCGACACGGTCGACGCCCACGCCTAACCGACAATCGTTTTTCGCGTAGCGTGAGCGGAGCCGCTCTGCGAGTGCCGTGTTCACGGGCGTTGCCGCCATCCGCTCGTAGCGATCGACGTCGATGCTGATCGGATACACGCCGATCTCGACGTCGCGGCCCTCGAACCGAATGGTGAACGTCTCGGCATCGATCTCGGCTTCGGGGATGAATTCCGCAACGCAGCCGAGGAAGTTGAGCGCGTACCGCTCCGTGTGAAACTCGATGAGGTCGTTGCCGAGGAGTCCGCGGAGCAGCGCTTCGTCGACGTCGATTGGCAGCAGGCGAAGGATGTCGGCGGGTGGAAACGGGATGTGCCAGAACTGATGCAGCAACTGCGGCTCGACGATCTCGCGGATCATCGCGGCGGCGAGACCGAAGTGGTAGTCCTGGATCCAGACGATCGGGGTTTTGTCCGCGCGATGGATTTCATCGGCCACCGCGCGCGCGAACTTCGCGTTCACGCTTTGGTAGCGCTCCCAAAACTCGTCGCGGTAGGCGAAGTGCTGGACAAGGAGATGGCACAGCGGCCACAGCGAGCTGTTGGCGAATCCCAGATAGAACCCTTCGATCTCCGCGGTATCGAGGAAGACGCGCCGCAACGCGTAGGCATTGGTTTGCGGCGGCACGCGCAGACGTCCCTGGGCGTCGGCGGTGCTCTTGTCGGCGCTGCCCGATCCCCATGCGACCCACACGCCGTGCGTGGCCTGCATCGTTGGGTCGAGCGCCGAAACAAGTCCGCCGGGTGGTTGTCGTACCTCGATCGCGCGCTCGCCGCTGGTGCCTTCGACGAACCGGTGCTCGTACGGCTCCCGGTTCGATAGCATGATGAGTGTGCGGTCAACGAGGTATCGCGAGAGATCTGGCATCGGGCACCTGGTGTGCGCACGAAAGGACTGGAAGCTCTATCATGGCCGACACTCAACCGTCTGGCAATCGAGCGGGCACGGACTAGCTTTCGATTTCCCTCCGCCGCGAACGCCGCTACCTCCTAATGAATATGCACTCGCTCCGACGGTTTGGCTCTCGTCGCTGCCATGAGACGGCACCTCGCGCGCCGTCGTTCGAGCTGAACCGTGCGTGACGTAGCAGCGCGAGCGCCGGTGCGCATCGACTTCGGCGGCGGGTGGACGGATGTGCCGCCGTACCCGCAGGAGGAGGGCGGCTGCGTCTGCAATCTCGCCATCGCGCGTTATGCGACGGCCCGGCTCGCCGAGGGGGCCGTTGGGCTGCACGTGGATGCGCACGACGAGGACCAGGCCTTACCGCGCGCCGCGCTCGAGCGCGCCGGCGTGTCGAACGCGTCCCTGCACTTGCGCAACGAGTTTCCGCGGGGCGCAGGGCTTGGCGGATCGTCGGCGGCCGGTGTCGCGATTCAAGCGGTGCTGGCGGCGTGGCGCGGTGAGGCGCCCAATGCCGCGTCGCTCGCCGAGCGCAGTCGAGCAGTGGAGACCGAAGGACTGCGCGTCCCCGGCGGCAGCCAGGACCACTACGCGGCTGCGTTAGGCGGAGCGCTCGAGCTCCGGTTCGGGGCCGCGGTCGAGGCGCGGCGCATTCCGCTCCCGCCCGCGCGCCGGGCGGAGCTGGAGCGCCGTTGCATCGTGGGCTTCACAGGCGAGTCGCGGATCTCCGGCCACACCATCACGGCGGTGATCGACGCGTACCGAGCGCGCGACTCGCGTGTGACCACGGCGCTGCGGCGGATGAAAGCGCTCGCGGCGCGGATGGCGGCGGTGTTGGAACGCGGGTCGCTCGACGAGCTTGCTGCGTTGGTCGACGAGCACTGGCAGTTTCAGCGCAGCCTGCACGAGCGGATCTCGACACCGGGCATCGAGCGCCTGCTCGAGGCGGCGCGGCGCGCGGGCGCGACGGGCGGCAAAGCGTTAGGCGCGTCGGGTGGTGGGAGCGTGCTCGTGATCGCGCCCGATGCCGCGGTCGACGCCGTGCGCGCCGCCGTGGCGTCGGTGGCCATCCCGCTGTTCTTCGCCATCGATACCGAAGGCGTGCGCCTCGTCGACGTCGCGGTGCCGGCATGACAGTCGCCCGCGGCGACGCGGTGGAGCTGACGCGCGTGCTCGTGCGCGTCGACTCGCGCAATCCATCGCTCGTGCCCGGAGCGCCGGGCGAAGGGCCGGTGGCGCGCGCGCTGGCCGAGGTCCTGCGCGCGTGGGGCTTCGCGGTTGAGCTGCACGAGGCGGCGCCTAACCGGCCCAACGTCGTCGCGCGCGTCGGCCCGGCGGGAGGGCGCACGCTCCTGTTCAACGGCCACCTCGATGTCGTGGGCACCGACGGCATGACGCACGCGCCGTTCGCGGCCGACGAGCGCGACGGCTCGCTCTGGGGACGCGGCTCCTCGGACATGAAGGGCGGCGTCGCGGCGATGTGCGCGGCTGCCGCGCGTGCAGCCGATGCCGGGCTCGACTGCGAGTTGATCATTACCGCGGTGGCCGGCGAAGAGTGGGACAGCATCGGGACGCGCTCCGTGATCGCACGCGGCATCCGAGGTGACGCAGCGATCGTGACGGAGCCGACACGCCTGGCCATCGCGCCGGCGCACCGGGGCTTCGTCTGGACCACGGTCACGGTCCAGGGACGCGCAGCGCACGGCAGCCGCTATGACGTGGGAGTCGACGCGATCCGCCACGCAGGCCTGCTGCTCGCGGAATTGGACGCGTTCGAATCGCGCGAGCTGGCGCAGCGCACGCATCCACTGCTGGGTCGCGCGTCGTGGCACGCGTCGACGATCGACGGCGGGTTAGGCATGTCGACCTACCCCGATCGATGCACGCTGCGCATCGAGCGACGCACGCTCCCTGGCGAAACACCCGCGCAGGCCGTGGAGGAAGTGCGCGCGGCGTGTGCCCGCGTGCGCGCGCACCGCCCGTCGTTCGACGCCGATGTGGCATTGGACCTGGCTCAGAACCCGAGCGACGTCGCACCCGGCGCACCGGTGGTGCAAGCGTTGTCGCGCGCGATCGCATCGACGGGCGATGCGACGCGCATCGAGGGGCTCAGCGCATGGACCGATGCCGCACTGCTCAACGAAGCGGGTATCCCCGCGATCTGTTATGGTCCGGGCGACATCTCCCGCGCACATGCCGCCGCGGAATGGATCGAGATCGCCGAGATCGAGCGCGCGACGCGCGTGCTCACGAGCCTCGCGCAGTCGTGGGCGCACGACAAGGAGCCGGCGTGGCGCACTTGACGCCGGCAGAGTACGATGCGCTGGAGAACGCGATCGTGAACGCCGAGCGGGTCGTGCTCATGCGGCGCGGAACGGAGTACGTCATCGTTCCACTCCGCCTCAGAACCGATGGCCGTCACGAGATCATCGAGGCGCGCAATCCGACCACCGGCGATGCGCTCGCCTTTTCGCTGGATGACATCGACACCGTCCACGTCGTCCGTTAGGACGCAACGTTTGGTGCCCTTCCAAATGCCCAACGCCAGCATCGCGCCCGAGCTGATCGCCATCTACGCCGACGAATCGTGCCTCGGGAACGGACGCGAGGGCGATAATCCCGGAGGCGCCGGCGGCCTCATCGAGATCCCGCGCGGGGAGGGACGCGAGCCGATGCGGCGCGACTACTGGCTCGCCGAGCCCGCCACCACCAACAATCGCATGGCGCTACGCTCGGCAATCGAAGGCTTGCGCCTGGCAGGACTCGACGGGGCCTCGCGGCAAATCGTTTTCACGAGTGATTCGCGCTATCTGGTCGACGGGATGACGTCGTGGGTCTACGATTGGGCGCGCCGCGGTTGGCGTCGAAAGAGCGGAGCGATCGAGAACGTCGCGCTATGGCGCGAGCTCGTCGAGGCAGCACGACGGCATCGCATTGCCTGGCGGTGGGTGCGCGGTCACGCCGGACATCCGCAAAACGAGTACGCGAACGTGCTGGCGACGCGGGCGGCCGCCCGACAAGTTGGTTCGAATGGCATGATCGATTCGGAGTTCGAGGCGTGGCTCGCGGCT
>Ga0209168_10002371_pt1 | contig 13690 bp, 8 predicted proteins | sample Coa_R1_FD_187156 | JGI IMG/M metagenome (GOLD analysis project Ga0209168, IMG submission 187156) | Surface soil microbial communities from Centralia Pennsylvania, which are recovering from an underground coalmine fire - Coalmine... | ecosystem: Environmental > Terrestrial > Soil > Unclassified ... | reverse complement strand
TCGCTCGACGAGGCGGGACACGCCGTGTGGACCGACGGCGCCCCGCGCACTGGTCTGACGTTCGTCCCCGAATCCGTGGAGGACCACGAGCTTGTCCGGTACATCGACGATGCCCTCGGCTGTCGCGCGTCTCGTTAGGCATTTGGCCCGGCGCATCCGGTGGTGCGCCGCCGCCGCGGCGCTGGCTGCGCCGGCGCTGGCGCGCGCGCAAGAGCCGCCGGCCCGCGACACGACCACGCTGCCCGCGCTCGCATCGTGGATCGCGCTCGACGCCGCGCCGGGACGCGAACAGACCGCGACGGCGATCATCGAACGCGCGATTCCGGGATGGCAGCGCGATGCGTTAGGCAACCTGGTGATGCGCCGCGGCAGCGGCAGTCCGCGCCGCGTCGTCGCCTGCGCGCTGGACGAGCCGGGCTTCGTGGTGAGCGACTTCACGCCGGACGGGTACCTGCGCCTGCACGATCCGGTCGGGCTGCCCAGGAACCCGCTCTGGACACAGTTCTACCAGGGCCAGCGCATCGTGGTCCACACGCGGCGGGGCGGCGTGCCGGGCGTGATCGGCGTGCGCAGCGTCCACCTGTGGCGCGGTCGCTCGGCCGGCGACGCGCCCGCGAGCATCGAGAACCTGTGGGTCGACGTCGGCGCACGCACCCGGGCCGAAGCGCAGGCGATGGGCGTCGAGATGCTCGACCCGGTGACGCGCGATTGGCCCCGGTGGATGTACGGCGATTTCGTCGCCGGCCCCGCCGCCGCCGACCGCGCGGGCTGCGCGGCCGTCGCCGCGGCCGCGTCCGCCGCGCCGGAGCACGGCGAGACCGACTACGTGATCTCCGTGCAGAGCAGTTTCCGTTGGGCAGGGCTGTCGGCCGTCGTCGCTGCGTTAGGCGGCGCCGACACGCTCGTCCTCGCCACGGCGCCCGAGACGCCGGCCACGGGGCCGGGCGGCACGCCGGTGAGCGCGCGCGCCGAGTCACGGCCGCCCTTCCCCGCGTTAGCGGGCGCACCGGTCGGCGTCACGATCGAGCTCGCCGTGCGCGCGCGATACGCCAACACGTTGGTCGAGAGCGTCGAGGAAGGCGACGCGCAACAGTACGTGGCGGCGATCGCGCGCGCATCGGGCATCGCGTCGCGGCCGCCGCTCGTCCCCCTCGACGTCCCGCCGCTCCACACCGCGGATCCGCGCGACAGCTTCGCCGACGCCGCCGCGCTGCTCCGCCGCCTCTCCGACATCTACGGCGTCTCGGGCAACGAAAGCCAGGTGCGCGACGCCGTCCGCGCCGCGCTGCCGGAATGGGCGGCCGCGAACGCGCAGGTCGATACCGCCGGCGACATCATCGTGGCCGCCGGTCCCGATCGCGACACCACGGTGTTCGTCGCGCACATGGACGAAGTGGGCTTCGCCGTCACGCGCATCGCCCCCGACGGGACCGTCACACTCGCGCGCCGCGGCGGATTCCTCGGCTCCCTCTGGGAAGGACAGACCGCGCTCGCGCACGTCGATTCGGGTCAGTCGCACATCATGGTGCGCGGTGTTTTCGTGCCGCGCGACAGCGCCCGGACGGCGGAGCCAGGAGATCTCACGGCGTGGTTCGGCGTCGATTCCGCCGGCCTTGCCGCGCGGGGCGTGACCATCGGTACGACCGTCACCAGCTACAAGGCGGCGGCGCGGTTCGGTGCGCTGCGCTTTTCGGCTCGCTCGCTCGACGACCGCACCGGCTGCACTGCGCAGCTGCTCGCGATGCGCACGATCAACCCGGCCGCGCTCACGCACAAGGTGATCTTCGTGTTCTCGGTGCGCGAGGAAACGGGCCTCTTCGGCGCCGCCGCGGTGGCGGCCGCGTTCGGCACCAGCGTGCGGCGCGTCCACGCGATCGATACCTTCGTATCGGCCGACGATCCGATGGAGAGCGACCGCTTCGCCGACGCTCCGTTAGGCCAGGGCGCCGTCGTGCGCGCGCTCGACAACTCGAGCGCCACCCCACCGGCCGAGGTCGATCGCGTCCTGTCGATCGCGCGCGCGGCGCGGATCCCGATGCAGGTGGGCACGACGAACGGCGGCAACGACGGCAGCGAGTTCGTGCGCTACGGCGCGGTGGACGTGCCCATCGGATGGCCGCTCCGCTACTCGCATTCGCCGGCGGAAGTGATCGACCTGCGGGATCTGGTCTCGCTGAGCCGCATCATCCAGCGTCTGGCGCGTGCATCCGAGCCGCTGCGCCGCACGGCGCCCGCCAAGCCCGCGACAGCCTCGCCGGCGCCCGCGCCGAAACCGTAAATCTCAGCCACGCACTCATGCCCCGCGCTTTGCTCTCCGTTTCCGACAAAACCGGTCTGGTCGAATTCGCCCGTGGCCTCGCCGGCCACGGGTGGGACCTGGTGTCCACCGGCGGCACCGCGCGCGCGCTGCGCGACGCCGGCCTAACGGTGACCGACGTGAGCGCCGTCACCGGCGTCCCCGAGATGCTCGACGGCCGGGTGAAGACGCTGCACCCGGCCGTGCACGGCGGCCTGCTCGCGCGGCGCGACGTGCCCGAGCACATGCGCGCGCTCCGCGACCACGGCATCACGCCGATCGACCTCGTCGCCGTCAACCTGTATCCCTTCCGCGAAACCGCCGCCCGGCCGGATGTAGAACCGGACGAGGTCATCGAGCAGATCGACATCGGCGGCCCATCGATGATCCGGTCGGCCGCCAAGAACTTCGCCAGCGTGTACGTGGTGGTCGATCCGGCCGACTACGAGCGTGTGTTAGGCGCGGTGGCCGCCGCCGACGACGATGCCGACCTCCGCGGCCTGCTCGCCGGCAAGGCGTTCGCCCACACCGCCGGCTACGATGCGGCGATCGCCGGATGGTTCGCCGCGCAACGCGAGACGCTCTTCCCCGAGTGGGTGGCGCTCTCGCTCGAACGCGCACAGTCGCTCCGCTACGGCGAGAATCCCGATCAGCGCGCGGCGTTTTACGTCGAGCGCCCCGGAGCCGGACTGCACGGACTCCGCCAGCGAGGCGGCAAGGAGCTGAGCTTCAACAACCTGCTCGACCTGGAAGGCGCGCTCCTCGCCACCGATCTCTTTCCCGGACAGCGCCCGTGCTGCGCCATCATCAAGCACACCACGCCGTGCGGCCTTGCGTTAGGCAGCAGCGCGCTCGAGGCCTACGAGAAGGCGCTGGCCTGCGATCCTGTGTCCGCATTCGGCTCGGTGATTTCGGTGAACGTGCCGGTGGATGACGCCGCGGCGCAGGCCATCTCGCGTCTCTTCGTCGAGTGCCTGGTGGCGCCGGCGTTCTCCGCGGAAGCGGTGGACATTCTGGGACGCAAGAAAAATCTCCGCGTGCTCGAGGGACGCGCGTCGTGGGATCGCGGCGCCTTCGATTTCAAGCGCGTGCGCGGCGGCTTCCTCGTGCAGGAGCGCACCGCACTTGGCGATGAGCTCGCCTCGTGGACCGTTGCGACCAAGCGCGCGCCCACGAACGCCGAACAGGCCGACCTCGAGTTCGCCTGGCGCGCGGTGGCGAGCGTCAAGTCCAACGCCATCGTGCTCGCGCGCGACGGCGCCACGATCGGCATCGGCGCTGGTCAGATGTCCCGCGTCGATGCGTCGTTCCTCGCCGTGCACAAAGCCAAAGGCGCCGGACACGATACCCGCGGCGCGGTTCTCGGCTCCGATGCTTATTTTCCGTTTCGCGACGGCGTCGATCAGGCCGTCGAAGCCGGCATCACCGCCATCGTGCAACCCGGAGGTTCGGTGCGCGACGATGAGGTGATCTCCGCCGCGGATGAGCGGGGCATTGCGATGGTGCTCACCGGCAAACGGCTCTTCCGTCACTAGATCCTGGAACGCCTCCCGCTCCACTTTCTCGACCGCATGCCCAACACCGAGCTCGACTACCGACCGTCATATCTCGCCGCCGCGATCGCCGCGGTGTTCGTCTTCGTGCTGTACTTGCTCACGCTGTCGCCGTCGACGGCCATGTGGGACACGAGCGAATACATCTCGGCCGCGTACGTGCTCGGGCTGCCGCACCCGCCGGGCAACCCGCTGTTCGTGCTCATCGGCCGGCTGTTCGCGGTGCTCCCATTGGGGTCGCTCAGCGTCCCCGTCAAGATCAACATGCTCGCCGCGCTCACGAGCGCGATTGCGGCCGGCATGTGGTTCCTGGTGGCCGAGCGCGTGCTGGTGTCGTGGCTGCCCGAGCGGTGGCAGCGCATCGCAGGCGGCGCGCTCGCCACGCTCGTGGGGGCAACGGCGTTCACGGTGTGGAACCAGTCGGTGGTGAACGAAAAAGTGTACACCGTGTCGCTGATGGGATTGGCGATCGTGTCGTGGCTCACGGTGCGCTGGTGCGACGACCCCGACGGACCGGCGGCCGACCGCACGCTGGTGCTGATCGCGTATCTGCTCGGGTTAGGCAACGCGAACCACATGATGGGGCTGCTCGCGGCGCCGGCCGTCGTCGTGGCGGTGTTGGTGCGCCGCCCGGACACGCTCGTGCGGTGGAAGCTGCTCCTGGCGCTGATCGCGGTGTTCGTCCTCGGCAACACGCCGTTCCTCACGCAGCCCATCCGCGCCCTGCACCGTCCGCCGATTGACGAAGGCGAGCCCACCACGTGGTCCGCGTTCTGGTACAACTTCAACCGGGGACAGTACGGGAAGCCGTCGGTGTTCGACCGCCAGGCGCCGTTCAGCGGCCAGTTAGGCATGTACTGGATGTACTTCAAGTGGCAATGGCTGCGCGACGCCGGCGAGCAGTACGGATTCTGGCAGTCGCTCATGGCCGTCGCCTACATGGCGCTTGGCTTGTTAGGCGGCTGGGTGCACTGGAAGCGCGACCGGAAGTCGTTCTGGTACCTCGGCACGTTCATGTTCACGCTCACGCTGCTGCTCATCTGGTACCTGAACTTCAAATACGGGTACAGCCAGTGCGCCGCGATGGGCAATCCGCCGGGCGTACCGTGCGAGGTGCGCGACCGCGACTACTTCTTCATCGCGAGCTTCTCCGCGTGGGGCGTGTGGGTGGCGCTCGGTTTCGTGTGGGTGTGGGGATATCTCGCGGCGCTCGTCGGCAGCGAGGGAGTGAAGCGTGGCCGGGAGTATTTCGCGATCGCCACGCGCAACGGTTGGCTCGCCGTGTCGCCCATGCTCCTCATCGCGTTCGTGCCGCTCGCGATGAACTGGACCGCGGCCTCCCGCGCGGGCCAGACCGACACGCGCGACTTCGCGCACGATCTGCTGAACAGCGTCGAACCGTACGGCATCCTCGTCACCGTGGGCGACAACGACACGTTCCCGCTCTGGTACGCGCAGGAAGTGGAAGGCATCCGCAAAGACGTCGTCGTCGCCAACACATCGCTGCTCAACACGGATTGGTATGTGCGCCAGCTCATCGAGCGGCCGGTCTATCCGTACGACAGCCTGGCCGGGCCGGCCATCTACCGCGGGCACGCGTGGCCCAAGCCTAACGGATCGCCGCTGCACCTCACGATCGATGAGGCCAACGCGCTGCCGCCGTCGGTGGAGATCACGCAGCCGCAGCTGTTCAAGGCCGGCAGCCTGACGGCGACCATCCGCCCGCAGGTCCTCGCGCGCGCCGACGTCGTCGTGCTGCGGATGATTCGCGACGCGTGGCCGGAGCGGCCCGTGTACTTCAGCCGCACGGCCGGCGGCTATCCCGAGGACCTCGGCCTCGAGTCGCATCTGCTGACGCAGGGTCTGGCGCGCAAGCTGCTGCCCGAGGAGCCGGTGGCCAGCAAGGATACCGTCGCTATTCCCGGCCAGGGCATGCTCGACGTCAAGACGTCGGCGTGGCTCTGGGATCACGACTTCCTGGCGCCGGCGTCGCTCGCGCGTCGCACAATGTGGGTGGACCGCGCGTCCGTCGGCATTCCGTATCTGTACCTCGCGAGCGGTGTCACGCTCGCCGACGCCGAGCAAGCCGCGAGCGGCAACGACAACGACAAGGATGCGACGCGCATTCTCGCGCAGGTGCAGGCGATCGCGAAGGCGACCGGCCTGCAGGGCCTCTTCAGCGCGCCAGCGGAGCCGACGGTTCCGCTGCAACCCGAGTCGAGCACGACGAAGCTGCTCGACACGAGCAAGCCGAAACCGAAGCCCGCGACGCCCTAGCGCTCCGCGACTCATGCGACGCGCGGGTTGCGTGCCTGCTACCGATGAGTGATGTTTTGTTGTCCGGAGGGCTAGACCTAATTGGTAAGGCAGCGGTCTTGAAAACCGCCGGGCGCAAGCCCTTACAGGTTCGAATCCTGTGCCCTCCGCCTGGTCTGGCACTCGGGCGTGATTCGATGCCCAATGCTGGAGTGGTGGCCGAGAGGCTGAAGGCGGCGGTTTGCTAAACCGTTATAGGGTTGAAAAGCCCTATCGAGGGTTCGAATCCCTCCCACTCCGTGAAACAGGGAAGCGCGCGCTTGTCGCGCGCTGAGGGAAGGGGGAAGCGGCGCCTGGCGGCGCCTGGGGGAAGGGGGCGCGCTGCGCTCCGCCGTTAGGCGACGGCCGGCGCCCGCTTCCCGCTTCCCCCTTTCCTCAGCGCGCGACAAGCGCGCGCTTCCCACGCCGTTTAGCTTCCCCCCGTATGCCATCTCTCCTCGACGCTCCCCGCGTTCGCTTCGCGCCATCGCCCACCGGCTATCTGCACGTGGGCGGCGCCCGCACTGCGCTCTTCAATTGGTTGTTCGCGCGCAAGTATCGCGGGCAGTTCCTCCTGCGCATCGAGGACACCGACAAGGCGCGCAGCACGGAGGCGAGCACGCGCGCGATTTTCGAGGGCCTGACGTGGCTCGGCCTCGATTGGGACGAGGAGGTCGTGTACCAGGCGCAGGGGCTGGAGCGGCATCAGCGGGACGCGCGGGCGCTGGTCGACCGCGCCTTCGCATACCGGTGCTTCTGCACGGCGGCGGAGCTCGAGGCGCAGCGCGCGGCGGCGGGCAAGCGCGGCGAGAGCTTCCGCTACGACCGGCGCTGCGACCGGCTGTCGCCCGCCGATGTCGAGCGGCGCGTCGAAGCCGGCGAGCCGTTCGTCATCCGGTTCCGGGTGCCTAACGGAAGCACGTCCTGGGACGACGTGGTGCACGGACCGATCGCGTTCCCGAACAAGGACATCGAGGACTTCGTCATCCTGCGGTCGGACGGCACGCCGATTTACAACATGGCGGTGGTCTCGGACGACATCGCGATGGCGATCACGCTCGTGATGCGCGGCGACGACCACATCTCGAACACGCCCAAGCAGATCCTGTTGTACGATGCGTTAGGCCACGCGCTGCCGCGGTTCGCGCACGTGCCGATGATCCACGGGCTGGACGGCAAGAAGCTGAGCAAGCGACATGGCGCCACCGCGGTGGCCGACTACCGCAAGGAAGGCATCCTGCCGAGCGCGATGGTGAACTTTCTGGCGCTGCTGGGCTGGTCGCCGGGCGGCGATCGCGAGGTGATGACGCTCGACGAGATGATCGCGCTGTTTTCCACCGACGGGTTGCAGAAGAAGGCCGCGGTGTTCGACACCAAGAAGCTCGAGTGGATGAACGGCCAGCACCTGAGTCTGACGCCGGCGGCCGAGCTCGAGCCGCGCATCACGCCGGATCTCATCGCGGCGGGCCTCGCCTCGTCCGACGATCTCTCGGCGAAACATGTGTGGTATCTGTCGCTGATCGACTTGCTCAAGGTGCGCGCGCGCACGGTGCACGACATCGTGCGCCAGGCTGCGCCCTATTTTCCGGGCTCGCTCACCTATGATGAGGACTCGGTTTCCAAACTCTGGAAGGACCGAGCGAGCGCGCGCGAGGTATTGACGGCCGTACGCAAATGTTTGTCGGAGCTGGTTGATTGGCAGCCCGCATCAATGGAGGAAGCGCTGCGCAAGCTCGCGGAAACACGCGGCGTGGCCGCGGGCAAGATCTTTCAGCCGCTGCGTCTGGCTCTCACCGGCATGACCGTGAGCCCGGGCATCTTCGACGTGCTGCTGACCATGGGACGCGAGCTGTCGTTGCTTCGCATCGATGACGCGATCCGCTTCCTGGAGGTCGATCAACACTTGTTGACATAGCTGTTGACCGAGCTCTTGGGTTCTCACTATTGTTGCGCAGAGGAAGTTCACCGGGAATTCAACACTCGTATGGATTCCCGGTTTCGCATCATCGGGGGGATCCCATGCCCGAGTCGTTGACGCCGATCGAGCGAAAGGTGTACCACTACCTGCTCGACTTCCTCACGGAAAACACGTATCAGCCCAGCGTGCGGGAGATCGGCCGCGAGTTCCGGATCAAATCCACGAAGACCGTGTCGGAGATCTTGCAATCGCTCGCGCGCAAGGGATTCATCGAGCGCGACCCGTCGCGGTCGCGCGGCGTGCGGTTGTTAGGCTATCAGGGCGCGGGTCGGACGATGCCGGTGCCGCCGTACAGCGCGGACGCGGACGCCGCCGCCACGCGCATCTCGTATCTCACGCTCGACCGCCGCTTCGTGCCTAACGAGCGCGTGTTCTACGTGCGGGTCGACAAAGTCGGCTCGGCCGCGCCCGGCGGCGGCATTCTCAGTGGCGACTACGTGCTCGTGGACCCCGTGGCCAGCGCGTCGCCCGGCGATCTGTACGCCGAGCGCGAAGGCGCGGGAGGCACCGTCACGCTGCGCGTGGCCGACGGCGTACCACGCCACGCCAACGGCGGCCCAACTGTGTTAGGCAAGGTGTGCGGCGTCTTCCGGCCGTTCTGCGAGATGTCCGACTGAACAACGCGAGCACGGCGCGTCCGCCCTCACGGGTGGACAGTCGTACTATCCGCAGTCCGGCGCTTCTGCCGCTCCTTCATGTCCTCGTCGTGCTCGCGCTGCTTGCGCTCGCGGATCGCTTTCACCGCCGCGTTGAACTCCTCTTCGTTCATCGCCCGCTGCGCCTCGAACTGTATCTCGTCATGCTCCCGATCGAACATCTTGTTCTCGTTCGACGTGATCGGGTTCGCCGCCTTGTTCAGCGGCAGCAACGCTAAAATCGCCGTCGGGATCTTGTGGTCGCCGATGTAGATGTACTTCGGATCCATGCCCCACTTCTTCCCGTCCTTCGTGAATGTCCAATCCCCCGGCGCCTTGCCCTGCGCCGCGGCAATCGCTTGCATCGAGTCGAGGTGCGGCTGGAATCGCGCCATGAGCACCGAATCCAACCGCTGACTCTGCGTGCGCGGCACGCCCATCACGGGCCCTGGCGGAAGCCAGAGACGCGGATCGGAGAATGACGGCGTGATGCCGGCTTCGACTCCACCGGCGCCGACCTTGGGACCGGTCCCTCCGCCGCCGCCCGGCTGCGACGCTTGCGCAGGCGGTTTAGGAATCCCGGTCGGCGCGGTGGTTGGCGCGACCACCCGCCGCACCGGGCCGCGCGTCTTCGGAATGTCGTTGCCGCCGCTGCGGCCCGTGCGCGTCACGCCTTCGTTAGGCACCTGGAAATAGCCGATGTGCTCGACGGGCACGTTCTTGTGCTCGTTCAGCCACTTCTGGAACGGGAGCGGCACCGCCATCACCCACAGCAGTCCCGCGACCAGCACGATGTGCAGGCCGATCGACAGGATCAGCGGGCCGCTGGGCTTCCGCGTCATGCGACAGCCGCCTCGAAGCTCTCGAGTACACGGCCCGCGCGCTCGGCGGCCTCGGCGATGCGTTTGGGCGCCGTGATGAACGAGATCCGGAAAAATCCTTCGCCGCCCGCGCCGAACGAGGAGCCGGGCAGCACCACCACGCCCTCGTCGTTCAGCAATCGCTCGGCGAAGGCCGCACTCGGTACTGCGGCCGGGAGCGGAAGCCAGAGATACATCGTGGCCCGTGGAGATTCGCAGGCGAAACCCGCGGCGCGGAACGCGTCGACCGCCGCATCGCGACGCTCGGCGAACGTGCGCACGTTGGCCGGCACGAAGTGCTCCCAGGCGTCTAGCGCGGCGGCGCCCGCCGCCTGGATGCCCATGAACGCACCCGTGTCGACGAACGACTTCACCTTCGCCAGCACGCTCGCGATCTCGGGACGCGCCACGGCCCAACCGCATCGCCATCCCGTCATGTTGTACGTCTTGGACAGCGAGTGGAATTCAATGGCGACGTCGCGTGCGCCCGGGATCTCGAAGATGCTGGGCGGCCGATAGCCGTCGTAGGCGAGCTCCGAGTACGCGTTGTCGTACGCGAGCAGAATGTCGCGCTCGCGGCACTGCCTAACGACGCGCTCGAGGTACGCGCGCGGCGCGATGGCCGCCGTGGGATTGTTCGGGTAGTTGAGATAGAGGAGCTTCGTGCGCGCGAGCACGTCGCGCGGCACATCGTCCAATTCGACGAGAAAATCCGCGCGCGGGTCGAGCGGAACCACGTGCGGCGTGCCGTCGGACAGCAGCGTGCCGCCGAGGTACGCGAGATATCCGGGCTCCGGAATGATTGCCACGTCGCCGGGATCGAGATAGGCGAGGGCCAGGTGCGCGATGCCTTCCTTGGAACCGATGAGCGGCACGATCTCGCGCATGGGTTCGGCCGCGACTCCGAAGCGGCGCTGCATGAACCGCGAGACGGCCTCGCGGAATGCGGGCAGTCCCGCGCCGAATCCGTAGCGGCTCATGGCCGGGTCGTGCGCGGCGCGTTCGAGTGCGGCGATCGCTTCGCTCGGCGGCGCGAGATCGGCGTCGCCGGCGCCCAAGTCGATGACGTCCACGCCCCGGGCCGCGAGCTCGCGCTTTTTCTGCGGGATCGAAGCCAATAAGTATTCGGGCAAGCGGGCGTAACGGGACGACTTAGGCGGCATGACCCTCAATCTACTACGGCGATGGGGTGCGGCACACGTTGAAACGCCCGTTCGATCGTGTGATCACCCCGAAGCGGCAACGGAGTTCCGCACCACGCTTCCAGCAACCTGGACTTCCACCACATCTCCGATGTCCAACCGGCCCACTCCGGCCGGCGTTCCCGTGGCGACCACGTCACCCGGTTCTAACGTCATGATGCTCGTGATGTACGAGAGCAGCATGGGGATCGAGAAAACCATCTCGCCGGCCGACGCGTGTTGGCGAACGGAGCCGTTGACACGGGTCGTGACTTCGAGCGAGTGGAGATCGGCTGGGGCGGGCACCTCGCTACCGATCGGACAGAATGTGTCGAATCCTTTGGCCCGCGTCCACTGGCCGTCGCTGCGCTGCAGGTCGCGCGCCGTGACGTCGTTGAGCGCTACGATCCCGCGAATCCCGCGCTCAGCTCGAGCCTCGTCCGCGCGCGACAATGTCGTACCGATCACCACACCGATCTCTCCTTCATACTCGATCTGCGCGGAGACCGTTGGGAGCAGGATGGTGCCGCCCGTGCGAATCACGCTCGAGGGCGGCTTAAGAAAAATCAACGGCTCGGCGGGCACCTCGTTGCCCAACTCTTTCGCGTGCGCACGATAGTTTCGTCCCACGCACACGATTTTGCCCGGCCGAGTCGAGTCTGTCACCGCATGGCTCCGTAGAAGTGGTTGACGTGATCGCGGGCGCGCGCCCACGAGTCGATTACGCGCGTCGCCGGGGGAAGCGTTGCGAGCATCGCGCGTCCGTACGCTTTCGTGACGACGCGCGGATCGCACAGGACCACCACGCCGCGGTCGGTCTGCGATCGCACGAGGCGGCCGAATCCCTGCTTCAAGCGGAGCGCCGCGTTGGGCAGCATGAACTCGGAGAAGGGATCGCCGCCCCGTTCGGCGATTGATTCGCAGTGCGCGGCGGTGAGCGGATCGGTGGGCACGCGGAACGGGAGCTTGGCGATGACGAGGCCGCGCAGTGCATCGCCTGGGACATCGACGCCTTCCCAGAACGACGCCGTGCCGAGGAGGATCGCGCGGCCCGAGTCGCGGAAGCGGCGGAGGAGCCCGTCGCGCGCGTCTTCGCCGTGGACGAGGAGCGGCCACCGTGCGCCGGTGTCGCACGCGCGCATCGCGGCAGCCGCCGCGCGCACGTCGCGATGGCTGGTGAACAACGCGAACAGTCCGCCATCGGACGCCTCGGCGAGCGCGCGCACGATGTCGACGCAGGCGCGGTGGTGCCCCGCCGGGTCGACGTTCGGCACCGGTACGTCGGTGGGGATGACGAGCAGCGCCTGCTCCGCGAAATCGAACGGCGATGCGAACACCGCGGTCTCGGGTTCCACCTCTGCTTCCGTTAGGCCGAGGCGGGTGGTGAGGTAGGAGAAGTCGTCGCCGGCGGCGAGGGTGGCGCTGGTGACGATCGCCGTCTCGAGCCGCTTGAACAGGTCCTCGCGCAGGATCGGCGCGAGATCGAGCGGGACCGCGGTGGCCGCCAGATTGCGCTCGCGGCCGCGCGATTCGAGCCAGCGCACGGTGGGGGGCGAGTCGGGCGGCGGCCGGAGCGCACGCGTGAGGCCATCGCCGAACGTCTCGAGGCGGCGGACGACGCCGCTGATCTCGCGGACCATGCCGGCCGCGGGGTCGCCGCTGTCCGACTCCATCTCGAGGCGGTCGCGCACCAGCCGCAGCCCGTCGCGCAGCAAGCCGATCTGCGACAGCAGGTCGGCGAGCGCCGCCTCGAGGCCGCCGCGCCACACGGGATGCGCGGCGAAATCGTCCGTTAGGCGAAACACCGGTTCGCCCGCATCGCGCAACACGGTGTCGAGCAGCGCGAACACCGTGGCCGCCGAGTCGCGCGCCGACGGGACCACCGGCAGCAGGCGGGCGGTGACGAGGTCGTGGCTCGCCGTGCTGTACAGGTCTTCGCGCGCCGCGAGCCGCGCGGCGAGGAGCGCGAGCAGGCCGCGGCCGCCGCGGCGCTCGAGGCGCGCCAGCAGCCGCTCCGCCGCGCGGCGCGTGACACTCGTCCCCAGGTGCGCGGCCGCGGCGTCCTCGAGGTGGTGGCCCTCGTCCACCACCAGGCGGCGGTACGCCGGCAGCACCGCCGCGTCGCCCCAGTTCTGCTGCACCCGCCTAACGGCAAGGTCCGCGAGCAGCAAATGGTGGTTGACGACGATCACGTCCGCCTCGGCGGCTTTGCGTCGAGCGGCGAACACGAAGCAATCCGCGTAGTGCGGACACGCGAGGCGGCCGCAGAGATCGGGCTCGGCCGCGACTTCATCCCATGCGTCGGGACTGGGCGGCGACGGCAGATCGGCGAGTGAGCCGTCGCTCGTGCGCGCTGCCCACGCGCGCAGCCCGTCGATCTCGTTGGTGACCGCGCCGTCGAACAACGACGCACCGTGGCTGGCGGCCTGCTCGAGTCGTTGCAGGCACACGTAGTTCCGCCATCCCTTGAGCAGCGCGAAGCGCACTTTCTGGTCGGTGAGCGCGTTGGCGAGGAACGGCAGGTCTTTGCCGACGAGCTGCTCCTGCAGGTTGATCGTGTTGGTGGACACGATCGTGCGTTCTCCGTTGGCCGCCGCCCAACGGAGCGCCGGCACGAGGTAGCCGAGCGATTTGCCGACGCCGGTGCCCGCCTCGAAGAGGCCGATGCCGCCGCCGTTGTACAGGCGCGCGATCGCGGCCGCCATGTCGCGCTGGCTGCCGCGGTCCTCGTAGCGCGCCAGGCGCGCGGCGACCGGGCCCTCCGGGGCGAGCGTCGCGCGCACGGCGTCGAGCGAGAGCCTAACGGACTGTTTCTGTCGCGGGACTTCGACCACCACGTAGAGCGCGGCGGCGGAATTGTCGACGATGCCGAACCCGATGCCGTCCTCGTGG
>Ga0209168_10002368_pt1 | contig 13696 bp, 14 predicted proteins | sample Coa_R1_FD_187156 | JGI IMG/M metagenome (GOLD analysis project Ga0209168, IMG submission 187156) | Surface soil microbial communities from Centralia Pennsylvania, which are recovering from an underground coalmine fire - Coalmine... | ecosystem: Environmental > Terrestrial > Soil > Unclassified ... | reverse complement strand
ACTGCCGGAGAGACCTCGGGCGGCAGCAATGGTGATCCGCTCGCTGCGCAGAAGTAGAACGGCACAGTGTGCTCCACCAAGAAGGCTGCTGGCTACCGATGCGATGGCGTTCAGGGTATCCGCAAGGGGCCCGTTGCGAGCGGCCATTTCGAGAATGGCGAGACGGTGCCGTTCGAATTCCGCATCCGCAGCGCCACCCGATGCCGTGATCAGCCGCATATTGTGGGAGCTAGTGTTGATCTCCCGCTCAATCAGGCCGGGCTCACTGGAAAAATGGGTTTTGCCCTCTGCGGCTTTATTGGCCGCAACGATCTTTCCGTGCTGATCGAGCAACCAGGAAGGATGCGGGGTCTCGTCAAACGCAGCGCGGAAGAGTTCAGGATCGGCAATCACCGGCGGACGCCTCCTTTGACAAAGGCTTCAATGTCTTCGGCCAGCGTGGCTGAACCCAAGGCGGGCATGACCACCCAGCGGAAATGGATTCGCAAGGTGGCAATGCGCGCTCCGACAAATATCTTGTACTCGAATGAATCGCTGGCTTCGCGGGCGATTCTTTCGTTGATCTGGGTTATGTCCGGTGCGTGCGGAATCAGCAGCAGGATGGCATTAGCAGACCAACGGTATGGCGGAGAGCCTGTGGCGAGCGGACGGATGCGCTTATGAACCAGCTCCTGCACCAGATCGCCAGTCGCTTCGTCTCCATAGCGTTCCGCGATGGCGGGCAGACGGTCCAGCACGAACACGGCGGCAAAGGGATTGCGCCCGCCAGTAGCGCTAAGGGTTTGCATGGCTGCCATGGCTTCATCGCGATCGGGCAGATCCAGCTTAAGCCACGTGATCGTTTCGCGCGCCACGCGGATTTCATCGTCCAAGGTAGAAACTGCGGCTTGGGATTCTTGCCGTTCCCGCCGCGACTCTTCGCGCACGAACTGCACGATTTCGGCGAGCTTGCTCTTAAGCGTGGTGATATCGTGGATCGTGGCGGTGCGCTCGAGCGACACCTCGAGCTGCTTTAGGCGTCCGACCGTGCGCTCGCTGCCTGAGGCGAGCAGCAAAAGAGCCTCATTGAGCATGGCCAGCATTTTGTACATGTCGTGACCTTGCGAGCGGCAGGCTTTGTCAAAGCGCGTTCGGAATTCGCGCATGAATCCATCGAAGCCGTTCGCCGATTGAGACAGGTCGATGGGGTTAGGATTGCAGCGAAGCGCCTCCTTGAGCGCCTCCAACTCCTGGCGAAGATCGGCATGACTATCCCCTTCGAGCACGTGGCCGGCGACACTTGTGACGACGGAGGCGGCGAAATCCGGCCATGCCGTAGCAGGCGGTGGTGGGTCGGACGGATCGCCCTTTCGCCAGCGTCCGTATAAGTACTCGTTCAGAGTCACCATATTTACTGCGCTGGCCGAGGCGGCAAGTGCTACGCAGTTGTCTTATCGGCGCGTTGCGCCCGGCCGTGAATAAGAAACTCTACTTCGGGAGCGAGCGCCCGCTCGTTTGACGATCGAGCACGGCCACAATCTCAGCGCGGATTTTGCTGGTGAGCAGGCCGCGGTCGCGGAGGGTCAGGCCGTTGGTGGATATGGGTTCTCCAATACGGAGGCGGACAGGGCCACGATGAAAGTGGCCGGAGCCGAAGGGTAGCACCTGGCGCGTGCCGATGACGCAGATGGGCACGACCGGAACTCCGGCCTTGATGGCGAGGTAGGCTGCGCCTTCCTTGAACAGCCCGAGCTCGCCGGTGTGCGAGCGGCCACCTTCTGGGAAGACAAGCAGGGAAACGCCGAGCCGCCGGATGGCATCGGCAGCCAGGGAGAGAGTTCTAACGGCCGCACGGGCGTCCTCACGAGGCACAGGAATATGGCCGGCGCGGACGAGGTGCGTTCCGAGGAACGGAATCTGAAACAGGCCCTTTTTGGCGAGGAAACGGAACTGTACGGGGATATGCGTGAGAACCACCGGCGTGTCCATATAGCTGAGATGATTCGACGCAAAAACGTAACTCGAATCGCATGCAATATTTTCAAGCCCCTCAATTTCGACATCGAGGCCGGCAGCCCACAGCAGCGACCGCGCCCAGAGGCGGGCCACGCCGATCTGCTTGCGGCCGTCGGATTCGAAAAGAGAAACAACGATGCCGAGGGCGCCGAAAAATATCGTGCTGAGGCCGATCAGGGGTGCGACGACGAGGTACGAGCGGAGAAGCGAGAGCATGCCGGCTATCCGATTATTGTACGAGCAGCGCGCGTGCTTCACCGACCAGGAAGAGTGAGCCGGTGAGAAAGATAACATCGCTAGGGGCGGCTTCATTGTTAATAAGGTCGAGCGCGGCGCGAACGGTGGGCGCAAGACGCGCGCGGGGGTGGTGCGACATATCGACTAGAGCTTCGGGACGGAGGGCGCGCTGGTAGGCGGGCGCGGTGAAGATCAGCTCGCTCGCCAGCGGAAAGAGAATACCGGAGATTTCCTCGATCGCTTTGTCGCGCATTGCGCCATAGACAAGCCAGATCGGGCGGCCGCTGTAGAACTGCTCGATATAGGCTGCCAGGGCGCGGGCGCCAGCCGGGTTGTGGGCTCCATCCAGGATAATCTCCGGAGCTTTGCGGACCCGCTCCAGACGGCCGGGCCAATTCGCGGTGGCGATGCCATCGGGGGCGATGCCCAAATGAGAAAGAGCTACGGCCGCGGTAAGCGCGTTTTCGACCTGATGATATCCAGCGAGAGGGCAGTGAATTTTAAATGTGCGCGGACCTTCGGCCGAGAAGCGGCTGGCGCGGGCATCTATTTCAAGGTCGGCGACGCGCCAGTTGATCGTGCGAGTGACAGAGATTCCAAGTTCGGCGGCGCGGGCAGTAAGGACGCGTTCGGCTTCAGGGCGTTGTTTCGAGAAAACTGCCGGGACACCGGGTTTCAGGATTCCGGCTTTTTCCCCGGAGATGGCTTCGAGCGTAGCACCCAGCATGGCCTCATGATCGAAGTCGATCGGGGTGATGACGCAGAGAGCCGGGTGAACGACGTTGGTGGCATCCAGGCGGCCTCCGAGACCGACCTCGAGAACGGCTGTTTCGACGTTGCGGTCGCGGAACAGCAGAAGCGCCATGGCGGTAACGGTTTCAAAGTATGTGGGATGAGCGTCGATTAAGGCGCCATGGAGCAGATCCTCGGCAGTCTGGTGGACACGATCGAAAGCTGTGGCGAAATCGGCGGCAGTGACTTGCGTGCCGGCGATCTGGATGCGCTCGGTTGGTTCTACCAAATGCGGAGAAGTGAACAGACCGGTGCGAATGCCCGAGGCCCTGAGTCCAGCTTCAATCATCGCGCAGGTAGATCCTTTGCCATTGGTGCCCGCTACATGGACGATGCGGCAAGCCGACTGCGGATCGCCGAGGGCCTGAAGCAGAACACGGATGCGGTCCAGGCCGAGCTTGGCGGTTTTGATTTCGTTGCCGAGGGAATAGAGGAAGCGGACGGAATCGGGATAATTCATCCAAGCGTACGAGTTCTAAGACAATCTGGCTCGGACCCGGTCTGAGAGAGCTTTCCCATCGACACGTTTGCCTGCAAGTTTGGCTTGGGCCGTTTTCATTACCCCGCCCATTTGTTTCAGTTGTGTCGCACCGGTTTCGGCGATGGCGGCTGCGACGGCGGCGTCAATCTCTTCATCTGTGGGAGCGGCGGGCATGTAGGACTCGACAATTTTCAGTTCCGCCTCTTCCTTATCGGCGAGCTCGGGACGGCCACCTTCGCGAAACATGCCAGCCGATTCGCGGCGCTGCTTGACCAGCGAGCTGAGCACCTGCAACTCGGTCGCCTCGTCAAGCGGCTGCATGGAATCAACCTCGTGTTTTTTGAGAGCGGTCTTGATCATGCGGATGACCGAAAGGCGCAACTCGTCCTTCGCCTTCATGGCCGCAACCAAGTCATTCTGTATCCGATCGAGCAATGGCATCCGTTTGTTATTCTAGTAAGTAATCCACTCCTATGCATGTAAAAAAACAGCGCCTGCTGACTCCCGGCCCGACTCCTCTCTATCCGAAGGCATTGCAGGCGATGATGGGATCGGACATCCACCACCGGACGGAGGATTTTCGGAAGTTGTACCGGTCGGTTCTCGCCGATCTCAAGGAAGTGCTGGGAACGGCGAATGATGTTCTGCCGCTGGTCGCGTCGGGCACAGGCGCAATGGAATCGGCTATTACGAATTTGTTCTCGCCGGGCGATCGGGTGATCGTCTGCTCGGCTGGAAAATTCGGTGAGCGTTGGATCGCGATGGCCAAGGCATATGGCCTCGCAGCCATCGTGCTGCATGCAGCGTATGGACAATCCGTGACGGCGGAGCGCTTGAAAACTGCGCTGCGCGAGAATCCGGACGTTCGCGGCGTGTTCGTGCAGGCGTCTGAGACATCGACGGGCGTGGCACACGATGTGCGTGCGATGGGCCAGGCGATTCAGAAGGCCGATGCAATCTTTGTGGTGGATGCGATTACGGGTGTGGGCACGATGCCACTCGATATCGACGGCTGGGGATTGGATGTGGTGATCGGAGGTTCGCAGAAGGCATTCATGATTCCGCCCGGCCTCGCGTTCGTCTCGATAAGTGAGAAGGCTTGGGATTTCGCGCAGACCGCGACACTGCCGCATTTTTATTTCGATCTGAAGCAGGAACGAAAGAATGCGGCGCGCGGTGAATCGAGCTGGACGCCGGCCACGTCGCTGCTGCTGGCGCTGGCCGAGGCGCTCGCTTATATCAAATCGATTGGGATGTCGAAGCTGGTCGAGAATGCGCGGCTGCTGGCGGAAGCCACACGTGCAGCCGTAACGGCTCTAGGGCTGAACTTATTCTCGCCGGGCGCACCCGCCTCCTCGGTAACGGCCGTGCTTGCGCCCAAAGGCGTCGATTCAGGGATCATCGTCAAGGAATTCCGCGACCGGTTTGGCATGGTGATTGCCAACGGCCAGGGCGAGATGAAAGGACAGATTTTCCGTGTGGCGCATCTAGGTTATTTCGATTTCGCCGATCTGTTCGCGACGATCGGCGCGCTCGAAATCATTCTGGCGGCGCAGGGATTTCCGGTGAAATTTGGAACCGGAGTCGCGGCCGCGCAAAACGTCTATGCGAATGCCGCGCTGGCGGCTGAAATAACGCACAGATGAAGATCCTGGTTGCGGAACCGCTGGCGCCTGCCGGGATAGAGTTGTTGCGATCGCAACCCGACTGGGAAGTTCTCATATCGAATCCGCTGGAATACACGCAGCACCTCGCCGGCGCTGATGCGCTGGTAGTGCGCAGCGCCGTGGCCGTGACGCGAGAAGTTTTGGAGCACGCTCCAAAGCTGCGTGTTATTGGGCGGGCGGGTGCGGGAGTAGAGAACATCGATGTGGACGCGGCTACGGCAGCCGGAGTGCTGGTGATGAGCACGCCCGGCGGAAACGCTGTGGCGGTCGCGGAACACACCCTGGGTCTGATGCTGGCGCTGGCGCGCTCCATACCGCAGGCGAGCCAATCCACAAAAAGTGGGAAATGGGAAGAGAAGAAGTTTGTCGGTAACGAGCTGCGCGGCAAGACGCTCGGCGTGGTGGGACTCGGCAGCATCGGGAGGGAAGTGGTGCGGCGGGCGCGTGCCTTCGAGATGCGTATTGTGGCCAGCGATCCGTACGTGAACTCGCAGACAGCGGCCGATCTGGGTTTGAATTTAGTAGGTCTGGCCGCGCTGTATGCGGAAAGCGACTTCATCACGCTGCATGTGGCGCTGACCGCGGAAACGCTGCAAATGCTGAACGCGGAAGCGTTCGCGCGGATGAAGACCGGCGTGCGCGTGGTGAACTGCGCGCGGGGCGAGCTGATTGACGCCGAGGCGCTGCGGGAAGCGCTGGCATCGGGCAAGGTGGCGGGAGCAGCGCTCGACGTATTTCAAACCGAGCCGCCGGCAGCGAGCGAACCGTTGCTGGCGATGGAAAATGTAATCGCGACACCGCACATTGGCGGGATGACGGAAGAGGCGCAGGAGACCGTGGGGGTGCGCATCGCCGAGCAACTTGTGGAATATTTGCACGGCGGCGCAGCAATCAATGCGGCCAACATGCCGGCGGTAACCGCTGAGCAATATCGCATGCTGGGTCCCTATGTTGCGTTGGCGGAACGATTGGGAACATTCGCAGCGTATCTGGCGGCCGGCAATCCGAAGGTGGTGCGGGTAGTGTACCTGGGTAAGATTGCTGAACATAATACGCACCTGGTGCGGAACGCCGGTTTGGCCGGCGTGCTATCGCGCTCGCTGGCGCGAAAAGCAAATGTGGTGAACGCTGTGCAGATCGCCGCGGAGCGCGGTCTCGACATTGCCGAACGGCGCGAGAAGCGGAAACGTCATATTGATGCGGTCCGCGTGGAACTGGAAACCGACGCCGGCCTGACCACGGTGGAAGGCGCGGTAGTCCTCGATAAGCCGCGCCTGATACAAGTGGACGGAATTTACTGTGAAGCGCCGCTGGCCGGGCATGTCACTTTTCTGAGGAACGAAGACGTTCCGGGCGTGATCGGGTTTGTCGGAACAGTGCTGGGAAAAAACGACATCAACATTGCGAACTTTTCGCTGGGACGCCAGGACGCGCCAGCAAAGTCCGGCATGGTGTTGGAAGCAGTGGGCGTCGTGGAGACGGATCAGCCGGTGCCGGATCACGTGCTGAAGCAATTGTTGGAGAACAAGGCGATTAAACTGGCGCGTTCGGTTGTGTTTACTACTGAGGTGTCTGCGCACTGAGGTGTTTTCGCCATGAGCCAGCAACGCCTGTACTACGTGTAATTTGCGTCAGCGCGGCTGTTTACCACGTGCGACGACTGTGCTAGTATGAATTAGCTTCATGGATTACGCCCCCAAAGCCAATCCCCCAAAAATTCAACGGAGTTAAAACAGCATCGAATGAGTTTCACCGTCTTTCTCGGAAACCTCCCCATCTGGGTGACAGCCGACGATATTAAGTCATGGCTCACCGCAGAAAATCTTGTTGCCGATTCAGTCAAGGTCATCCGCAATCCCGAGACCCAGGAGTCAAAAGGCTTCGCTTTCATCGACGCGCCAAACGCGGAAGAAATGAATGCGATTATCCGGCGCTTCGATCGCGCGCCTCTCGAAGACCGGCTCCTGCGCGCCAATCCGGCACAACCGCCCAAGTCGAAGCAGGGTCCTCATCCGGCCCCGGCTGGTGCTGGTCCACAGATTCGACCGCAGAGTACAGAACGACCGCGGCGAGGAGGCCGCAAGCACAAGAAGTCGGGTTCCGGTCCGCAAGGTCCCCAGAGTGCCTTTGCTGAAGAACTCGCCAAAGCCCTCTAACAACCCTCGATTGCCGCCCTTCCTTCCGCTGGCGTCTATTCTATTGCACCCCGCCTGACGCCGCGATCCTCCCGCAGGGCATTGCGCCCAACAGCAGTGTTATACTCTATCCCTAGACTTTAGCGGACTGTTTTTTCGAGCGAAAGTCGATGTCGGTCATTAGGGGGAAGGGTATGTGGAATGACCTCTTGTTCGTGCGGACATTATTCGTCGTCCTTGTAGGTTGCGCAGCATATTACTTACAGCCATTCGCTCTCGAAGGTCCCGTCGCGTTTGCAGTAGGCGCCGCTTGTGGCGTGGGCATCGTCCTGTTCGAGCTTCGTCTCAAACGGGTCAGCCTGAAACGTTTGATCGGGGCAGCCGTCGGTTCGGTTCTGGGGATTCTGGGAGCGTACCTGATTTCACTGGTGCTGGCGCAGGCCATCCCCAACAGCTATAACACCGTTCCTTTCTTGCAGGTGGTCCTGTTGTCGTTCATGACCTATATTGGTCTGGCAGTGGGCGCATCTAAGGGGGACATGCTGAACCTGTCCGCGCTCGGCGGTTTGTTTGGTGGTGAGAAGGCATCGAAGGCATCGTTTAAGATTTTGGACACCAGCGTTATTATCGATGGGCGCATCTCCGATATCGCAGAGACGGGATTCCTGGATGGGACGCTCGTGATTCCGCAGTTCGTGCTTCGTGAGCTGCAGCTTGTCGCCGATTCGGCGGATTCCATGAAGCGCAATCGCGGACGGCGCGGGCTGGACATTCTGCAGCGCATCCAGAAAATGCCGGAACTGAATGTCCTGATTCTGGAAGACGATTTCCCCAACGTGCGCGAAGTGGACATGAAGCTGATCGAGCTGGCGAAGGTCTACGACTGCAAAATCGTTACCAACGATTTCAATCTAAATAAGGTGGCGCAGTTGCACGGCGTCGATGTGCTGAATATCAACGAGCTGGCGAACGCTTTGAAGCCAATCGTGCTGCCAGGCGAACTGATGCGTGTCTTTATCCTGAAGGAAGGCAAGGAGTACAACCAGGGTGTCGCGTATCTGGACGACGGCACAATGGTGGTGGTGGATAACGCGAAGAAAATGATTTCGAAGACGATTGATATTGCCGTAACCAGCGTGCTGCAGACGACGGCCGGGAAGATGATCTTCGGACGCTTTGACGAGCGGACACACTCGGTCTATGACAAACAATTGACCGCTGAGAGGCACGAGCGGGAAAAGCCGAGGGAACATCCAGCTCCGGCGGCGAATGGTTAGTCTCCGCGGGCGAAGGTGACGAGGAGAGCGGTGCAGCGGCCCAATTTCGACCGACCCAAGTGTTGTAGACTGAAAATTTAGGGGAGGTGGGTCTTCTCGAGTTGGCCGTTCACTGCTACAGTTGGTCGCGCCGTACGCCAAATCGCCTCTGGCGCGTTTTGTCTGCTATTCCCTGACGACTGTCGCGTCTGCCGTCAACCTCTTACCGAAGTCTCCCGAATTCCCGTCTGCCACGCTTGCCTCCACTCCCCGGAACCGTTACTAACCGAATTTTTCTGTTCCAATTGCCGCACCCCGTTTCTAAATGCGTTTCCGCTGGATGAACAAGGCCGTTGCCGTCTGTGCCGCTCCGGACTCAGCGGATATGACGCCGCTTACTCCTTCGGTGCTTATGAAGGCGTTCTGCGCAAGCTGATCCATATTTTTAAGTACGGCCGCGTTCGAACGCTCGCAAAACCGTTGGGAGGATTTCTGAGTTCCGCGGTGCCGCGTGAGCAGCGTTTCGATCTGATTGTTCCCCTGCCCCTGCATTGGCGACGGCGTTGGGAGCGCGGCTTCAACCAAGCCGCCTTGCTTGCCCAGGTTGTGGCGCAACGTTCGGGTGTGCCAGCTGCTTCTGTGATGCGCCGCATACGCGCTACCCCGCCGCAAGCCGGTTTGAGCAATGCCAAGCGCCGCCTCAACGTCTCCGGAGCCTTTGCCATTAAGCGGAATAGCTCCCTTCGCGGACAGCGCATCCTGCTGGTAGACGATGTCATGACTACAGGCGCCTCCGCCGCCGCCTGCGCGCGCGCGCTGAAGCAGGCGGGAGCGGTACATGTGACGCTATTGACGCTGGCACGGGTCGATCGCCGCGCCGCCGTCGCTGAGCGCTTCCAGCCTGAAGGTTCCAGCACGGAATATTCCACGGTAACGAGCGGGAGTTACGCGTCATGATTGGTCTGGACCGTTTGCACAAGCCAGTGCTTGTTCTGAACGCGAGTTATGAGCCGATTAATATTTGCGCCGCGCGGCGCGCCGTTGTGCTGGTGCTCAAGGGCGTGGCGTCCGCCGAAGAGCACGCACAAGGGCATATTCATTCGGCCCGCAACACCGTCCGTATCCCCTCTGTCATACGGTTGCTCGAATACCGGCGCATCCCGCACCAGACGCGTGCTCTGTCGCGTAAGAATATCCTGATGCGCGATCGTTATACCTGCCAGTACTGTCTGCGCACACTGCCCTCTTCGGAACTGACGCTAGACCATGTGGTTCCGCGCTCGCGTGCTGGCGAGACCACGTGGGAAAACCTTGTTGCGTGCTGTCACGGCTGTAATAATCGCAAGGGCAGCCGGACACCAGAAGAAGCCGGAATGCGTTTGCACAGAACTCCTCGTCCGTTCAGCTTGCACACCAGCCGTCATCTGATGCGTCTGCTAGCCAAGAGCGACGACCAGTGGAGAAAATATCTGTTCTATTAAAGCTAAAACTTCTCCAGCAGCCAGACATTGCTCCCAAATCCCTGCAACCCGAATGGAACGAATACCATGTTTCTGGGCCTGAACAATATAGCCAAGTCGTGGGAAGCTACGTGGATGCGGCGGGCGAAACCCAGGGGCTGCTGTTTAGCCTGCTAGCCAATACCTATCAGACGATTTCCGATCCACTCTCTTCCATTAACCCCGCCTTTGATGTTACTGGGACAACGGTGAACGGCATCAACGATAAGGGTCAGCTTGTGGGGTTCTATTCCGATGGAACCAATGTGAACGGTTTCTTGGCCAACCCCGTGCCCGAACCGGCGTCGCTTGGCGTGTGCGGTGCCGGGTTGCTAGGGATTTTAGCAGCCTATCGACGCAGACGTGTCCGCACTAGCGAGACGCTACCTTTTATATCCGATCTTCCGCAACAATCCGTGCCGCCACTCCGCGTCCGCTGAAGTTTCCAAACCGGCCGGCGAACTCCCATCCACAACGCCAAGCACGCCGCGCCCTTGCGCGGTTTGGGCCACGATTACTTCCAGGGGGTTCGCCGTCGCGCAGAAAATCGAGCAGACCTCCGGGGTCTCCTGGATTCGCTTCAGGATATTAATTGGATATCCAGCTTGCAGCGTCACTACAAATATGTGTCCGGCCGCGATAGCCGCGGCATTTCTGGCCGCCATTGCCTGTAGCGCAGCGTCGTTGCCATCCACGCGCGTCAAGCAGGCGCCCGATGCTTCATTAAACGCCACGCCGAACTTCATCTGCGGCGCTGTGTTCACGATGGCCTCATACAAATCCTCGACGGTTTTGATGAAGTGACTCTGCCCGACAATGATGTTCCCGTTCTCGGGAACCTCCAGCCGGATTGCCTTCAGTTCCATACCCTCTCACTATAATGGAGACACGTGCTGAACGACGCGGCTCTGGTTGACCACATCGCTAAGCTTCCCCACGCCCGCGCCAATTTCAAGCAACTGGTTCGCGAACTGGGGGCGCGCGGCGATCAGCGCCAGCAGCTTGAGGAAGCGCTCAATCGCCTCATTCATCGTGGCGACGTAATCGAAACCCGCTCCGGCCACTATGTTGCCAGCCACTTCAGCCGTGAGTTCGCCGTTGGGCGCCTCAACGTCCATCGCGACGGTTATGCCTTCCTGATCGCCGACAAGCCCATCGATAATATTCAAGGCGATATCTACATTCCGAAGGAATCAGCCGCGCAAGCTATGCACGGCGACCGCGTAGTGGTCCGCATTGTTCGCATTCAGAGCGGCGGCCGTGCCGATGGTGAAATCGTAAAAATTCTTCACCGCGCCCATACGACTGTTGTCGGTGAGTTCCGTATTCGCGGCCGAGGCAATTTTGTTATTCCTCACGACGAGCGTATCCAGCAATGGATCGAGATTCCCGATGGTATGGAGATACCGCCCGCTGTTAGTTCCGTCGATCGAGTCGGCGTGAAGCCCGTGGAAGTCACCACACCTGAGGATTTGAACGGCCTGGTAGTCAATGTCGAGTTGCTCGATTATGCCACTGACGATGGCGGGAATCCCGTCGGCCGTGTTATCGAGGTCCTCGGCCGTCCCGACGACTTTGGCATCGATGTCGAAATCATTATCCGCAAGCATCATATTCCGCATCAATTCCCGCCTGAGGTAGTGGAACAGGCCCGTGCCGTCCCGCTTGAGATCGCAGCGGCCGAAGCTAGCAGCCGTCGCGATTTCCGCGAACTTGCGATCGTCACCATCGACGGCGAGACCGCGCGCGATTTCGACGATGCCGTGTGGGTCGATCGACTTTCGAACGGCAACTACGCCCTGCAGGTCCACATCGCCGACGTCAGTCATTACGTGCGGCCCGGAACGCCCATCGATCGCGAGGCGGCGTTGCGCGGCACCAGCGTCTACTTTCCGGATCGCGCGGTTCCCATGCTCCCGCTCGAGTTGTCCACCGAAATCTGCTCGCTGAAGCCGGCCGTCGATCGTCTCGTGCTATCCGTCTTGCTCGAGATTGATCATCGCGGCGATATAGTCCACCAGGAATTCGTGCGCGGCATCATTCGCAGTGCGGAGCGCATGACCTATACCGCTGTCCATGGGTTGCTCGAAGGCGACGAGTTTTTGCGAAATCGCTACGCCCCGCTCGTTCCGAGCTTTGAGTTGATGCGCGAGCTCGCTCTCATCCTGAACCGCAAGCGCACTCGGCGTGGCTCCATCGATTTCGATTTGCCCGAGCCGCTCATCGAATTCGATGAGTTCGGCGAAATGGCGGGCGTCACGCGTAGTCTGCGCAATATTGCCCACCGGATCATCGAAGAGTTCATGCTCACGGCCAATGAGGCTGTCGCGGGACACCTCGAAAATCTCAATCTCCCTACGCTCTTTCGCATCCACGAAACTCCCGATCCCAAACGTGTCATGGAGTTTGAGGAAGTGGCCGCTCACTTTGGCTACTCGCTCGGTATCGGCGCCGTTCCCGTCAAGCGCTTCCCCGTGGTGGATCGCAAGCGTGACGGCCGCAAAGTTCGCAAAGATATCGTGTTGGCCGGCGAAAACCTGTCCCTCAGCTCGCGAAATTATCAGAAGCTGGTTTCGAAAATCGAAGGTAAGCCAGAAGAGCGCATTTTGAGTTATCTTATGCTGCGTTCGCTGAAGCAGGCGCGTTATAGCGCGGAAAATAAGGGCCACTTTGCACTTGCTGCGTCGGCCTACACCCACTTCACGTCGCCGATCCGCCGCTACCCGGATCTGATTGTGCATCGTGTGCTTTCCGCCTGGCTTGACGGCCGCATGCCGCCCTTAACCGAAGAAGCTCTACGCCCGATAGCGGACGATTGCTCTGAAACCGAGCGCCGTGCGGCTGACGCGGAACGCGAGCTGGTTGAGTGGAAGAAGGCGAAGTTCATGATCGACCGTGTTGGCGAAGACTTTTCGGCCCTTATCGTCAGCACCACGCGCTTCGGTTTTTTCGTGGAACTGGAAGAACTCTTTATCGAGGGGTTGGTCCCCATCGATACGTTACCGGGCGACCGGTTCAACTATCAAGAAAACTTGCACAAAATCGTTGGAGAGCGCACGCGGCGCCAATTTTCAATCGGCGACAATGTCCGCGTCCGCCTGGACCGCGTGGATGCGGTGGAACGAAAACTTCAGTTCTCGTTGGCCGAAGAAGCTCCCATCAGAAAACGCCGCAAACGGTAACTCGCTATCGTGCCTGATTCTACTTGCGCAAGAGCGCCTTCACCCCGTCCACACACAGCGCCGCCGCATGCTTGGACTCGGCCGACAGCCCTCCAACGTTCTCCTCCACTGTCGCCGGGATTAGCGTTTGCAACTCCGCTCGCGTCTTGCCGATCATCCACTCCGTCAACGCCGATCCTGCCGCGATTGATGCGGTGCATCCGCGCGTCTTGTAGCGCGCCTCCACTACGCGATCGCCCTCGAATCGGGCCGACAAGCGCAGAATATCCCCGCATGCGGGATTCTCTACCTCCACCGCTACGGCGGGCGGAGCCAGTTCCCCGACGTTACGTGGATGCTGAAAATGATCGATCAATCGTTTGCTATACATAAAAACGCTTGAGGACGCGCCGGCGCCATCAGTTGATTCAGAAACACTCACGCCGCGTTTCGTTGTAACCCGTATTCATAGG
>Ga0209168_10002364_pt1 | contig 13710 bp, 16 predicted proteins | sample Coa_R1_FD_187156 | JGI IMG/M metagenome (GOLD analysis project Ga0209168, IMG submission 187156) | Surface soil microbial communities from Centralia Pennsylvania, which are recovering from an underground coalmine fire - Coalmine... | ecosystem: Environmental > Terrestrial > Soil > Unclassified ... | reverse complement strand
ATCCGTGTCTGGCGAGTTCGTGATCCCGCTTGGACGAGGCTTGGCTGTTGTCGCGCCGGAGTCCGGCTCTTGGGCCGCATTCCGCTCGTCCGCTGGCGGGAGCACGGTTAGCTGGTCCACGCGCAGTTTGAAATCGCTGCCGAAGGCTCGGTAGTTCACAAAATGGCCCCGGCACCAAACGGTCTCCTTTTTGCTCCGAAACTGCGACCGGAATTCGACTGGCGCCATGCGAGGCGGTTTGCCACCGAGCCTTAGCCATCCGTAGGTGACTGCGGTGTCGTACCAATCCAATCCCTTATGCCCGCCCAGGTCCATGTGTTGAGATAGCCGGAGAATATTGGTTTCTTGGTCCGTCCAAACCTCACCGTAGCAAGCAGCGACTATGCGTGAGCTCGAGACGATCCAAGGTCCAAAGAAAAGAGAAAACACCGCAGAGCAGACCTTGTCTTCCTGGCTTGCACGGTACTGAAAAACCCGCAAACTCTGGCCGTCGACGACTTTGTCCGGAAGCCGCTGGATCCGCAGCAACAGGTCTGTGCCGATCATTCTCGGCAGCTGGGACCAGTCTTCCGACGGAGCCATGCCGAAGTCCCACCATCGAGGTATTGCTTCGTATTCCTTTTTGCCGTCCGGATACTCGCGATATGTTTGACGCCCATCCACCACACGGACTTCGTAGGCGTCCTCCGCATACGCCCCTTTGCTGTCGTTACCCCACACGAAGGTCTGCACAGCGATGAAATTGGTAACATTTCGCATCAGCTCTTCCGCGCTTTGTCGCAATGCTGAAATGTCGGCAGACTGGTTGCGGCTATGCAGGACGATTTGCTCAGGCGGCACGAACTTCGGGTACAGGTCCTGTCCCACCGCCCAATAGCCGGCTTGCGGCGCGCCTTCGGCAGGTGACGGGAACAGGAGCGCCCCTAGCCAAGGGAGCACCTTGCGCACGAACTCGGCAAGGGTTTGAACCGGAACCGCCTCAATGAAAGCTTCTTGCTTTCCTCCCCGGCACAGAATTCCGACAATTTGCTGGCTCTTCCGATCGACGACGATGCCGCCACTGGCGCCGGGCCCCATCCAGCTTCGCCCTGTCGGGGAATAGGCAAACAGCAGCAGTCCCGATTCTGTCTTGCCTTGGTAGGTTCCTTCCACTTTCAGGAGAGACCGCTTGGGATTGAGCGGCCCTTTCGGATATCCATAGATGTCGACCTTGTCGCCGGCCTGCAACTCCTGGAGGCTGTATCCGATCCCGTGGTGACCGCGAATGGGATGCCGCAATTCGAAGATTGCCAAGTCGCGTCCAGGTGCCATTTTAAACGGCACCGGACCGCTCAGGTCTAATACGGCCCCTTTGTCGTTCGGGCCGGTCGCGTAATAGCGCTTAGCGATTCCGACGCCCATCACCCTTCGTGGTTTTGCCAGGGCCACATGGTAGTTTGTGCCCACGAAGGAGCAGAGAGGGTCCAGGCAGAAGCCCGTCCCCTCTTTTTCGCTGAGAGCCAGGTGGTTCAAGGGATTCAGACTGGGCGGGCGGCGATAGCTGTCCACGATTTTTGTAAACCGCAGTCCGTGGGTGCTGATCGCGAGCAGAGCTTTGCTCACTTCGACCGGTGCTTCAGTCATAGTCGCCGCCTGCGCGCCTGCGTCTTGTCCTCGAGCAGGAGCCACACACGTCAGCAGAAAAAACAGTGAAAGCAAGCGAGCGCTCACAGAGCCATCCAAGGTCGCGCAAAGGCGGCCGGCGGCTTAGGCTTTGCATGGCTGTATCCACTTCTTTTTATTTGTTATTCAGTAACTTAGCCCGGGCAGGACGACGATTTTGGGTTCGGATTGGAACGCTGGCCGAGCAGCGGTCCCAGAATGGGCCTTCTTTCGGCGGAGGCACTTGCGATGTGCTCCCTGCGAGTCCCAGGAGCCGCGGCTCACCCGCCCCGTCTCGTGTTTACTATCTATAATTATCTTGACGTGATTATTCTAAGGTATGTATCGTACGGCGCATTGGAGGTTGCGCAATGTACCGGAGCCAATCAGAACGGCCGTTTGTTCCCTCAATCGGAGTTGCCATTACACTCTGCGGGCTGGCTTTGCTGGGCTTAGCCGCATTGGTGTCGTCATGCATATAGCGAGTTGCCCGAAACCCTGCAAACAATTCCAGAACGGAAGCTTTAAGGGTTTCATGGAGCACCTGATCTCGACACGTTGTAAGGAATGTCTGCGTTTCTATTCCCTTCTGATGGAGTCCAAGCGGAAGCGCGATTCCCTGCGATGCCCCCGAAACTGACGACTGGCAGAGCACTGGCAACTGACAGAACTTGTCCCGGTTCTTGCAGGGAGCGCCGGGAGCGAGCCAGCGCTTTGCATCGCGTGCCGCATGTCCGCTTCGGCCGACGCCGCCCCTTCCGTTCGAAAGCATTTTCAATCGAAAATCCGTGCGAGGCCGAAATGGCAGCGTTCCCTCACGGCTTGCGCGGAAAGTTTTCTGCTGCCGGTCATTTGAGCTGCATCTCGGATCGCGTCGTTCAGCTCGCCAAAGAGGCTGGTCGCCGCGCGTTGGACTTTTCTGGCGGCGTTCGCGTGAATTCGGGTCTTGAGCTCATCTGTCCATTCCTGACTCAACTCCCCAAGACGTGCCCCAAATACTTCAAGAGTGTCGTGGACGTAGAGGATATCCTTCGCGAATGCTTCCCGTCTGCGTTCGCCGTGAATCAATATTTTGTGAGCAAGAAAACTCGCCGGGTTGGCAATTCGTACTTGCATCTGCTTCTGAAATGGGAAGCCGTTAGCGCGCTTTAGATTCACCGACCAAGGAGCGAGGAGTAAGATTTCGAGATAGCGAAGCTGCTGAGAAACCACACCAGCGATGCGCCGCGTTGCCTTTAGCCTGCCATCCCTGCCATGTTCAGGGCCGATTAAGGGTGTCAGAAACTCGGCGTAGAAGCCGGTCCTTGCATCCCCTAAGCGGTAGTGTGTTGCCGGCGGGATGTCGTTGCCGAGACGTTCCTCTTCGAATCCATTGGCGATAAGTCGTTCCCTGATTGTGCTGTCTCTGACTTTCAAGCGGGTTGGCACTGCAATGTCGGTGTCCAGAGTCGTTAGAGGCAAATGATCAATCCGCTGTGCACGCGGATGCAGCCAATACAACCTATGAGCCCACCCGCCTATGATCACCAGTTGGTCCAGCCAAGGTCCAAGGGCAACAATCAACCGAGCGAATTGCTCACTATCGGACTGCCCATTCATCGGCGTCCTTTCAGAATCGAAGGGGCTATTATACGTTTCCAGATCTGCTCTGCTTGCTCTCTCCCTCTCGCGGGATGATTTGAGACATCGAGCCAAACTTGGAGAATGTCCGACACGGGAATACCCTCGTGTCGGACCGCAGGGCGAAAGACAGCTTCCTTGTTTTCAGGGACTCGAATATGCACGTCGGGACGTTCTGCCGCGCTCTCGATGGATAGTCCGAGTTGTCTCAGCGCATCCTCGTGCAATCTCTCTAAGTAAAGATGGGGTGCGACTCCGTGAACAAATTTGAAGCCGAGTTGCTCTGCTGCGGCGAATAGACCGAGGCAGATTCGAGGAGCGGATTGCACAGGTCGACCAGCTTTGAGCCTCTGGGTTTGGGAACGCTTCGCATCCATTGAGGAGCTGTACGAGCGAACGGCCGACAGAAGCTGCTCCTTGCCACTGGGGATGATCCAGCGCGCCGGAATTTCACGCGCATTTTGTAGGTTTGCGGATCGCCATCGCCGCACAAGTTCTTCGATTCGAACGACGCGCAAGGAGTCTCTTCTGGCATCAAGGAACCCCTCGCTTGCGAGCTGCCGGATCAGGCGCGAGGCACTCATTGCGGAAACGCCCGCAGCGCTCGCAAGCTGCCGCCCGCTTCGATACTCGCAGCGGGGAACGAATAATAGAGATTCGGGAATATTTGCCCCTAGCAGAATCTTGAGCATCCATTGATTGAGGTCGGAAAACAGATACGAAGACAATTCGCTCTGGGCGGACAATCCAAGCCGCGGATGCGCTGCCCGTTCAGAATTGAATTTTTCCAACCCGAATCCTCGGAAGAGACGAAATCCTTCCGAGTCGATAACGCCGATGCCGACATTCGGGGCATGACTCACAGCGAACTGTTTGACCTGTTCAGCTACGGATTCCGGAATGTAGCGAGAAGCGACAACCGCTACCGGAACGGCGGATTCTGAGAATTGCTGGGCGGCGGCTTGCGCCTGCAGAATGGCTTGTGAAAGAAGGGGAACGAGCCGGTCGCGTCGGCCTTCAGCCGACCGTTTGAGTTCTACGATGAATTTGTTGTCACCGGAGTCTGCAATAAGGTCCGCCTTGCCGACGGAAGGCTGTTTGCGCACACGCCAACCTGCTCGTCGAAAGAGGTTCGCAAGGAGGGCTTCGAATTCTCTTTGAGGGAATGCTGCTCGCTCATGAAATTCGGACGGCATGGTTCTGTGCCATGGCCAAGACACGTAACATGGCCGTGCTATATAACATGGCCATGTTACACCTCTTGGGACTAGCCCGTCAAAGCCCATTCAATTGCTTTCGTAGAGATCTAGCTGTATTTAACTGCAGATGGACGGACCCCGGGAGACCGGGGATTCAGTTTGCGGTGGAGAACTGGGAGTTCACGGAACGCTTCACCTTTCAAGATTTCCTTCCTGCTCGCGGCAGTCCGGTGGCGAAAAGCACGCTTCGATGGCAGGTGCTCACTCTGCGGTTAAGGGGTAGGGGTTGTCGATGGGAAGCCCTGCGAGCCAGCGATTGAGCACGCCGCGAGAGGCGCCGTCGGGGTCAACGAATTGCACGCCCGCTCCGATACCTCAAGTAGCGGTTATGGCGTGCCTGGCATGTGAACGATTCGCGACCGTTGTGGATGGTGAGGAGAAGGAGGGTGTTCTCGGGCAATGGTTGTTGGATTGCGACGTAGCCGCCCAGGCTCAAGTCGTCTACGCGGCCGACCTCGATGCGGGGGCCGCTGGCGATGACGGCGGTGGCAAAGAAGGGATATCTGGGCTGTTCCCTACGACCCAAGTGCTTGTGATTATCTGCGTCAACGGATGCGCGAGTCTAATGCGCGAGAGCGAGAGAAGCAGGCTGTGACTGCGTTTGGGCCTCGGAAGCAGAGGGACCCGCCCGAAGCAGGGATGGTCCCACCAGCTGGAATTCTACGTGCGCTCTTGCTTGGAAATCGATGGGCTGGCCCCCTACAGATGCCGGGAGAAACGTGATGTGCTCGACGGCGTCAATCGCAGCTTGATCCAAACCCCAGCCAAGCGGCTGAACCACGCGAAGGACCTCAGCATGCCCATCCGCATGAAAAACGACCTCCACAACTACCTCGCCTTGTATCTTGTGTGAGCGCGCCTCATCGGTGTATGTGGGTACCGGCTTCGAAACAATTCGCACGGGCCGGATAACTGGCCCGCCGCCATTGCCAAAGCCGTCGCCGAATTCCGCGGCGCGTGCACCGCGGTGCCGCCCGGTTGCCAGGCCGCTGCCGTTTTGATTTGTCTGAAGCAGCACGTCGCTGAAGCTGCCGAGTCGGACCTCGCGCGCCGTGGACCGCTGATCGTTTGTGAATACCGTGGTCAGGCGTGGACCTATTGGCATAGGGGGCTGCGGAACGGAGATCGGCAAGGTTTGGGAAGAAACGGCGGAGGCCGTCGAATTGAGTAATCCCGCGGGTTCCAAAGATTGGTCTGGCGCAACGCCAGGCACCGTGGGATGCGAAAGATGTGCCTTGAGTGCACTCCGCGGCCTTGTCGGAGCGCTAACCTGGCCGGAGAAAAAGTGTGTCGCTGCCTTCGGAGCATACGATATCGGCGTTACCTGAAAGCCCTGGGGCTTGGTAAATTGAGGAAGTGCTTCTGGCCTGTGCGGGTGCAAGGTCGTCGAGAGAAGCAAGGAGACAGCGGCGGCCTGCAAGACGGCGCTTGCCGTCAATGAGCGTCTGAATTGCCGAACTTCGCCAAGAGCCAAATCTCGAGAACGTCTCAGGGACAGGTCGGGTGAGGACATAAGCGCTCGCGATGGAGGAACCGTTGGCCAGTTGGACATCCGTGCGTTCGCTTGCACGTTCCGCACCAATGCGAAAGCCAGGAGGGTCGGAAGAGCGTCCCGTGTTTGCTGGATGCCCGAACATTTTGAGGGGACGCAACCGCTTGGGAGCTTCCCGAAACGAAACAGATCACCATGCCGTATTTCAAAATCGGTACCGCATCTGAAAAGGAAGCAGCTGAGCGCCCTCCGAGGGCCAACCGAAGGTCTTCGTGTTCAAAAGCCGAAATCATCCGAGCGGTGATCGAAGACAAGGTGAGGCGCGGGTGGGACCGCGCTATCAGCCGGCGGAGGAATCGGGCTGCGTGCGTTGGGGCCAGCAGCTGGCAGGCCAAAGATGCGCCTGCGGCCGAGCGGCTGGCGGTACGGAAAACGCACTTGGTGCGGGTCCTGGCGGAACTGGGGAGAAGCTGGCCGCGTGGAAAGACCGATGCTGCCGAAACGTCCTAACTGCCGCGCGATCCGAATCCCGCGCGGCCAAAGTCCCCTGAACTAGGACGGCCAGTTCGGAGAGAACCCGGAGTTCCCGATCCCGGCCGCAAGCAGCAGGACAAACGGAGTTCATTTCGTCCGTTTACGGCGTTTTGTGGACTGGCTGCGCTTGCCCCGGGTCCGTTTCCTCGATTTGGCTCTTTCCTGCGCCAGTTCTTTTTCGACCTGGCTTTCCGCAATCGATCTCAAGATCTCATAAGTAGAAGACGAATCCGGATGGTCACGTTCGCGCATGCCAAGCTAACAACTAACCTTTCTAACCTAACCATTGACCCTTCTAATTATGAGTGCTCCTCGATTCAACGCGTTTGGCCTTGGCCCGGCTTTCTGCCGAAGACGCTGCAACCACGCTGGGCGTGACCAACGTGGCGTTCGCTCTTCAATTTGAACGCTTGCTGGATTCCGTAGCCTTCACCGCCTTCTCTAAGTCCCACAAAAGCTGCTTCACAACCTGAGCTGCCACATCCGCGCTGGCTCCCTTGTATTTGGCGCCCTTGCTTTCCTTGGTGGTCGCCCAAATCACATCGCCGTCCGGCGAGACGAGTCGAACGGCCACTCGTGCGTCGTTAACGGTCTCGGTGGTTGCTTGCGAGTCTTCCGCCGCCATTGATCGCGCGATAGCAGCACCAGCGCCTGAGCCCGAAATGGAGCCATTTCCGTTGACAACGCTCCCGCTAATCGACCCGCTGTGTCCTGCAGCGGCGGCCCCCACAGCGGTGCTTTCGCCAATTGCATGAAGTTCCTGAGAAGTCTTCTCAAGGCCGGTACCCCTCAGCACTGCATCTGCCATGTACTCCCGCTCAGTAATGATGAACTTCTTCGACTCGGTAAGAGCGTTAATCACCATGGCCTGGAGCTGTTTAGCCTCTGTGGTGTCACCAAACGAATCCACATAGATGCGCCGAACTTGCTGCAGCTTGGCGGCGCTTTCGGCTTCGATGCTGGGTCGAGGATCGGCCTTTGGAGTAGACGGCTGCCCCGACTGAAACAGCAGGAGCGAGAGGAACAAAACGACGCACATTGGTATCTCAATTTCCCTTGGAGCTCTTCCGCGCCTCTTCGTCCTGATAGTCTATCTTCTTGCCGGTTCGCGCTTCGAGAGAGGCGAGAGTCGTCCGCACGATCTCTTTCCCCAACTCAAACACAGCCGCCTGTTGCTTGTCGTTCTCGTCCTGATACCCAACTGTGAGAAAGTGCTTTCGCTTCTTTGACAGCAGCAGCCACGGAGAGATAGTCAAGGCGAGTCCCAATCGCCGGCCCGCCTTTTGTCCGTATTCGAGATCGTTGACACGGTCATACGGAATCTTGAGTTCTCCTCCCTGGTAGGAGAAGACAAACACCTTCTCGTCATTCGTCGAGGATAGGCCTTCCGTTCTCTCTTTTACGGTCGTAACGGTCCCGCCGACATACATCGTCTTCTTGCCGCCGAGACCCGCTTCGGTTGAGATCGAGAAAAGCAGCGCGCCCGCGAGCAATCCAGCAAGGAATCTGTTCATTCCACACCTCATGCAGTGATCTGGGTTCTAATTTAATATGATGGACGGCACTACTATGTATTTAACCCATTTCGGGCTGCAAGGGAAATGCGTCGAATGTTACGTAAGAGTACTATCTCCAGGACGATCCGGCGCGGAATTGTCCGTTTGACGCCGGCTTCATGAGCCGACGAAGCTCATTGTCCTGTAATAGAATGACGACAGAAATAATTCTTGCGTAAAAATGAAGATCAAGATCCGGCCTGGACTAAAGGCTAAAGGCCTCAGCGAACACTGAAAGGTTAATACGCCCGGGCACCAAAAAGTGGGGAACAAGTTGGGGAACACTTGTTTCCGAAAAAGGGTGATTTCGTCCGAAAACTAGGTTTTGGTCCGCCGTAAGTTGTTGAGTCCGAACAAGAGGCGCCGGGACTTTTCAACTTGCTAAACCGTTGTACTGGCTAAAACCGGTACCGGGGGTTCGAATCCCCCCCTCTCCGCCAGATTCTCGCACCAGATTCGTGCAACGTTGGAGGACAAGGGAATTCGCTGACAGTCTAGGCGAGTGATTGCGCGGCTCCTCTAACCCGGTCACCTCCCAACTGTTTTCCTGTACTGCCTGCTCCTACGCTGAAGAACTGTTCAACTTGCGCAATGCCGTTTGCCGTGACTTCGGGCACGGATTTGATGTAGCTCTTTATCGTGATGCTCGGCGGCAGGTCCAGCTATGACGCGCTGAGCCGCCGCACGCAGATGACGCGGCCCAACAACGTCACCACGAACTATGCCTACGACAACCGGTCCAGATTGACCAGCGTCTTGCACCAACTGGCCGGGAGTACTATCGACGGAGCGACGTATACCGTCGACAATGCCCGGAATCGGACAGCCAAGACCGACCAGAGGACCGCGGTGGCCACCAGCTACGGGTACGACAACATCTACCAGCTTCTCTCCGCCACGCAAGGCGCGACCACCACAGAATCGTATTCCTATGATCCTGTGGGCAACCGCACGGCTTCGCTCGGCGTCGCGTCTTACACCACAAATTCTTCGAACGAAATGACGGCGAACTCCAACGCCAGTTATACCTACGACCTGAACGGGAACGAAACCAGCAAGACAGACACCAGCGGCACCACAAGCTACACGTGGGATTTCGAGAACCGACTAACGCAGGTCACGCTGCCCGCATCGGCGGAACGGTCAGCTTCAAGTACGACCCGTTCGGCAGGAGAATCTACAAGTCCTCATCGACTGGGACTTCTGTATTCGCCTACGACGGCGACAACCTGATCGAAGAGACCAATGCCAGCGGCGGAGTCGTTGCTCGATACGCCCAGCAGGGTCTCAATATCGACGAGCCATTGGCTATGTTGCGTAGTGGGACCACCAGCTATTATCAGGTGGACGGGTTGAAAACGGTCACGTGGCTCAGCAACACCGCCGGTGCTCTCGCCCAGACGTACACGTTCGATTCGTTTGGAAAGCAAACAGCCTCCAGCGGTTCACTCACTAATCCGTTCCAGTACACGGGCCGTGAGTTCGACACGGAAACCAATCTCGACTTTCTGAGAGCCAGGAAATCCCGACGACGCGTATTTCACGTTGTGCTTTGCGAACAATCCGACCTGTCAGCAGGCGGTTAAGGACTGCGGCCTATGCGGGATCACTCCGCCGTGGAGCAAGGCAGGTTCGGGTGCGAGAGGCCCTTCAGACTATCCTGGGCCAACTAAGAATCCGCCTACACCGGTTCGGTTTCCCCCGAATTATCCCAATCGGTCATGGGATTGGTAAACGAGCAAAGGAGGACTCGATGCTGCGAACCATCGTCGTTACCGTCGCCGGTTTAATTCTTTCAGCGCTGCTCGCTGCGGCGGCAACCTCATTCGTGCTTTCACATACCCAGTTTGGGCGCTTGATGACGGGCAACTCCTCTGGCATGAGCGACCCGTGGCAAGTCTTTATGGGCGGTTCGAAAGTGTTGTTTTTCTACGTGTGCCTTCCGACCGTCATTTTGGTCGCAGTTTTCGTTAGTCTGCTCACTAAGAAGGCTGCCTTGGCTGCTACCGTGATCGCCGTCCTCCCAATTTCCATCCTTGCCTCTGGGCTCGTGCTGAGAGGGGCATGGATCAGCCTCGCGCTGGTACTCTGCGCCCTCTTGTTAGCGGGCTTCTCCCAGCGCCCAGTAGCGCCGGAGAGAGACGGTGCTTCGCACCGGGTGGGGGTATGACACGTCATGTATGAAAGCGCTGCGTGGTGTCAAGACGTTTTTGCATTTTTCTTTTCTGTCTTTGGAAGAGAAATGAAACCTGGCAGACACACGAATGCAAAGACGTGCCGAATCGGATTGCCAAGAGCACGCCGGGCTGGCGGCAGGTACGTACCGGAGGGCAGATTTTCTTTAGCTGCTGGTGGCCTCCGAAGATCGTTGGTTACGTTCGTCCTTTGCAGAGTCTTGTTCGGGCTTATCGGAGTATCGAGGCGCGCCGGATTGCTGCTGTCCACGATGTTCACGTCGTGGTTGCCGGGCAGAAGCAGCATGCGCTCGGCAAGAAAGGGATGACGAGCCACCGAATCCAGAAATTCCGCCCACTCGGCAGATGTTCCGGCATCCGTCATATCGCCGGTAATCAGGACCAAATCGAGTGTGCCTTGTTCGCAAAGCGGATCGAGGCTTGCGAATGCTTGTTTCAGGCGTTCGTTGCCCTGCGGACCGGACCGGCCGCCCTCAATGCGAAAGCCGTAAGCGACAAACGGCTCCATACTGCAAGTAGGACGATGGCAAACGCGCTGCCCTCCGCTAGAGGCAGGACGCGCCTCACGGCCGCCAGGGAACCCCGGCAATTCGAGCGGCTAGCGCGCCGGCAACGTCACGGCCTTTTCCAGGCGAAATTCCACAAGCGATTCCGCTGGAATCGAAACTTGCCTGCCCTCACCACTGGCGGAAACCGCGGTGCCCGCGCCGGCGCCTGCCGCCATTCCGATGCCCGCTCCCTTTCCTCCGCCGGCGATCCCGCCAACAAGCGCGCCAAGCCCCGCGCCAATTCCGATCCGGCTGGCCGTCTGCTCGCCTTTTCCTTTGCTGCGCACTTCGTAGGAACTGGTAACGATGGGAAACGGCTGGCCGCCAATGATGATGTCGGTGAGTTCCAGTGTCAGATTGGCGCCGCCCGAAACGCGACCCGCGGCTTGCGCGCTGACCAGGCGGCCATGGACGGTAGCGCCTCTGGGCGCCACAACCTGATCGCCGGCCTCGAGCGCCGTTTCAAGAGTTCCCGTGAAGCGCTGACCCGCAGTCTGCTTGTTCGAATCGATGAGCTCCGTCGTTCGCACCAGAATCCTGCTGCCTGCTGGCAGCGTGAAGGTTTCTTGTGCTGCCACCAACGAAAGCACCTTCCCGGCACCGGCGGAGGCCGTAAAGAGAAAGGCAAGAGCCCACATCCCTCGGAGGAGACGATTCGGTTGCATTTGACGCCTTCCTTTCCTGCCTTTGCTCAAGATCCGTGGTTCATCACCGGCAGGTGGCCATCGATTTGCAGATCAATCAGGGAGAGCAACTGGTTTTCGACCTGGAGAAACCGTGCCGCTGTCGTGGCGCCGAGTTCGTTCTTGACTCGGTCATAGTATTTGGCCAAGAGATCCGTCCTTTGCTTCCGGAATTCGAAGGCTTGCCGGGTGAGCTGATCGGCCTTCTCGTCGGTCATTTGCGAATAGTTGGCCGCGTACTCTTCAATATTCCGCAGCCTCATGTCATTCACCTTGTTTAACTCGGAATTGTATTCCTCATAGATCGGCCAAAACTTTTTCGCCTCAGCAGGAGTAAGGTCCAAGACGGCACCCAGGATTTCTCCCTTCTCCTGCCGGAGGTTCTCTCGTAACAGCACAACGTATTCATAAATGTTTGCCCTTTCGGTTTGCGTCATGGCCGGAGCCGGACCATCCGGCGCCTGCGGGCAGGCTCGACCGCCACGGCCGAAAAGGGCGGCGACGAACGCCAGCCCCAGCAGGAATCGAACTCTCATTGGCGCCTCCCGAAGGAAAAGAAAACGAATCCACAAAACAATGATTGAGGGAACGCAGCGTGTGAACTGTCATTTTTGCCGGGCGCCTGCGTAACGCCCGCGAGGCCGGCTGTCCACGAAGCGTGCGCCCAAGGCTTGCAACTCGAGTTCGTGCGTTCGTTCGTCCGCGTGTCGCGGATCAGTCGATGGCGAGGCGCTGCTGCATTGCTTCCAGACTGACGCCCTTGGTCTCCGGATAGAGGAAGAGCACCACGAAAAACTGCACGGCCATCATTGCCGCGAAGAAAACGAACGGATAAGCGCCCGAAGAAGTCGCGAGCAGCGGAAACACCGCGGAGATGATCGCGTTCATCACCCAATGCGAGCCGCTGCCGAGGCTTTGGCCCTTGGCGCGCACACGGGTTGGGAAGATTTCGCTGATGTAAACCCAAATCACGGCGCCTTGCGAGACAGCAAAGAACGCAATATACGCAACGAGCAGCCAAACCAGCGCCTGGCGATGCTGGTGCGTTAGGAAAATGAGCGACACACCGGAGAGGCAGGCGAACGTGCCCACGGCCCCGGCCAGCAGCAGCCGCTTGCGGCCGACCCGGTCGATCAAGGTCATTGCAAAAAGCGTCGCCGCGAGGTTCATCGCGCCGATTGCAACGGCTTGCAGGTCGGCGGACATTTTGCCGAATCCAGCGGCGGCAAAAATATCGTTCAGATAGTAGAGAATTGCATTGATGCCGGAAAGCTGGTTGAACATACCAATGGTGACCGCGAGAAAGATTGGCTTGCGGTATTTTGCGGAAAAGAGCGGCTCGGCTTTGGCCGCGCGTTCGAGGTGCAGGGAGCGCACGATCTGATCCAGTTCGCGCTGCGGATTCGGAGCGCCAATCTGCTGCAGCGCCCTCAAGGCCTCCTCCATGCGAGCCTGCGTGGCCAGCCAGCGGGGACTGTTCGGGATCGCCAGCAGCAGCGCCAGGAAAAGCGCCGCAGGAATGCCCGCCACACCGAGCTCCCACCGCCATTCCCTTGCGCCCAGGTCCAGCCGCGCAATGCCGTAGTTCGAAGCGTACGCGAGCAGGATGCCGATGACGACGTTGATCTGGAAGAATCCGACGAGCCGCCCGCGCCATTCCGCAGGAGCGATTTCCGCGATGTAAACAGGCCCGAGGACCGACGAGCCGCCGATGGCCAGGCCTCCGAGGAAGCGGGCGCTCAGCAGCGCCGGCCAGTTCCAGGCGAGCCCGCAGCCGAGCGCGGACAGTACGTAGAAAAGCGCCAGCACCTGCAGAGTGGCACGGCCGCCGCAGCGCTGCCCAGGCACACCGGAAAAGAGCGCGCCCACAACCGTGCCCCACAAGGCTACCGAGACCGTCAGCCCAAGCTGGCCCGGCGACAGGTGGTAGGTCTGGGTAAGCGCGTGCGTCGTGCCGGAAATCACCGCCGTATCGAAGCCGAAGAGCAGCCCGCCCAGCGCGCCGACGACCGTGCTCTTGATCAACGTGGCGTTAAATCGCATGGCGCGCCCCTAGCCCGCGAACACATTGCGCACGACAAACCACAAATTCGCCGGCCGCTCCGCCAGACGCCGCACGAACCACGGATACCAGTAGCTGCCGTAGGCAACCAGCACGCCGGAGCGATAGCCCTCCACGGCC
>Ga0209168_10002362_pt1 | contig 13711 bp, 14 predicted proteins | sample Coa_R1_FD_187156 | JGI IMG/M metagenome (GOLD analysis project Ga0209168, IMG submission 187156) | Surface soil microbial communities from Centralia Pennsylvania, which are recovering from an underground coalmine fire - Coalmine... | ecosystem: Environmental > Terrestrial > Soil > Unclassified ... | reverse complement strand
CAGGCGAAGATGAAAGAAAAAGATCTGGAAGAAGGAACTCCGGATCATCCTGGCGAGCCTTTGGAAACCGCCGAGGTGAATGGAGATTCTGCCGATGAACAAAAAGCCGTCTTGCCTCACGTATCTCCCAATGGCGGCGACGGCACCGTGGTGCAAGCAGCGTTACGGCAAGCAGAATCCAATATTGCAAGCCCATCTGATATTTCCCACAAGGCAACAGACTCCGCCACAGCAGAGCCGAAGCCGCCGAGCACTGGAACTGTTGTCCTGGATGTAGAACAAGGTGGCGTGCAGGTTCCTTCGTTCATCGGCAAAACCGTACGCGGGGCGGTAGAAGCCGCGGAGGGTGCGGGGCTGGAGTTGGAGGCAGTTGGCAGCGGCGTAGGTCAGGAGCAATTACCCGCTCCCGGGACGCATGTGGCAGCCGGGGCGCATGTGACCGTACAGTTCGGGCGCTGACTCGCGCAGAGTACTCCGGCGACTAGTTCCGAATATTCCTCCGAATCCACTCGGCCAGTTCTGCTTCGCTAAGTTTGCCATCAGCAAGTCGCAGCATCACCGCAATCGCCTCCACCGGATCGGCGCCAAAATCCACACCATTAATCTCAAGAAAAAGTCCAATGGAGAGGAACGCTGCGCGTTTATTTCCATCGTTAAAGGAGTGATTGCGGGCAAGCCCGAAGCCATAGGCCGCTGCCAGACGGGCGAGGTGGGATTTGGATTCATAGGCGTGAACATGAAGCGGGCGCGCTAGTGCCGACTCTAGCAGTCCATAATCGCGAATACCGGCCAAGCCGCCATGCTCCGCCAGAGTTTCGCGGTGTAGCAAGAGCAGCGCCCGTTGGTCGATCCATCGCGGATTTCGTGGCTGCCGCACCTATTTTGCCAGCGCTCGGAAGGTGTCTCGATATTTCGCCATGAACTCTCTGCCTTTGGCCAATTGCCGCTCCACCTCGGGATCGTAGGGTGTTAGCAGATAGCCCTCCGGTGTCTCGGTCACGAAAAGCGTATCGTCCTTTTTGACCTTCAAGCGGAGCAGCATTTCCTTCGGCAGCAGCACGCCGGTTGAAGTGCCGACAGAACGCAATTTAAGCTTCATGGGTAACACCTTTAATTGATATAAACATTATAATGCGGCCAGTATTCTACCAACAATCGAGAAATCTAAGGAGCGCGAAGGGCAGCACGGCATCTGAACCTTCGTGGGTTCTGGCCTTCGGTGGTTCGTCAGTAAATCGCCCCGGTTTGACCCGCCGAAAAACCGCGTGTTACGGTAAACAGTCACAGAATCGTTTCAGACGCTAGTTCGCCGTTCGAGGTTCGATTTGCCCGCAACTGAAACCACTCCCACCGTCCGCAAAACTGCGCTGAACGCCGTCCATCGCCAGATGGGCGCGAAGATGGTCGATTTCAACGGCTGGGATATGCCCGTCGAGTATCCGGCGTCGATCGGGTGCGGCATCATCAATGAGCACATGGCGGTGCGAACGGGAGTGGGTATTTTCGACGTTAGCCACATGGGCGACATTCGCCTTGCAGGACGGGAAGCGCTGGCCGCGGTACAGCACATCTCGATGAACGATGCGGCCAAGCTCTCAATCGGCCAGGCCCAATATTCAGCGCTCCTCTATCCTCAGGGAACTTTCGTGGACGATGTCATTGTCCATCGACTTGGCGAAGATGAGTATCTTCTGGTCATTAACGCCGGAACTCGCGAGAAGGATTTCAACTGGGTGCGCGATAACACGCGGCAGTTTGACTGCGCGGTGGAGAACCTGTCGGACGATTTCACGCAAATTGCGATCCAGGGGCCCAAGGGTGTAGACGTGCTGCAGAAGCTCACGGATTCCAACCTGGCTGCGGTCAAGTTCTATTGGGTCACTCGAGGCACAATCTGCGGACTAAAAAATATCTTGATCGCGCGCACGGGATACACGGCGGAAGATGGATTCGAAATCTACATTCCTGCCGATGAGGCTACGAGCATTCGCGTATGGAATGAGCTTCTGAATGTCGGCAAAGAATTCGGTCTTGTTCCGTGCGGATTAGGAGCGCGCAATACGCTGCGCCTGGAAGGAAAACTCCCTCTCTACGGACACGAGATTTCCGATACGATAAATGTCTGGGAAGCGGGCCTGGATCGCTTCTGCAAGATGGAGAAGCCGGAGTTCATTGGCCGCGAGGCTCTGGAGAAAGCAAGAGCCGCAAGCGTGAAGCGGACACTGATCGGGCTGGAGATGATCGATCGCGGGATTGCTCGTGACGGCTACAGAGTGCTGGACGACAGCGGGCGCGAAATGGGGTACGTCACCAGCGGTTCGCTGGCGCCGTTTCTGAGGAAGAATATCGCGTTGGCTTATGTGCCGCCAGAGTTCTCGAATATTGGGGCGACCGTGAAGGTCGAAATTCGGGGTCAAGGCGTTGCTGCGAAAGTTGTACCGACACCATTTTATAAGCGACCTAAGAAATCTTAAACGTAGAAGGCGCGCAATACACGGGAGCTTGGAGCGAGAGAAAGATCATGGCTTATCCAACCGATCGCAAATATACGAAGCAGCACGAGTGGGTCCAGGTAATTGGGCAACAGGCCGCGGTCGGCATCACCGACTACGCCCAACAGTCGCTCGGCGACATTGTGTTTGTGGAATTGCCCAAAGCTGGAACGGATTTGACCGCGGGCAAGCCGTTGGGCACGGTAGAGTCTGTGAAGGCGGTTTCGGATGTATACTCTCCCGTTTCGGGGACGGTTAGCGAGATTAACGGCGAGCTGGCGACTGCGCCGGAAAAAGTGAACCAGGACCCCTACGGCTCGTGGATGCTGAAGATGACGCTCAAGAATCCAGGTGAAATTGGCGATCTGCTCTCCGCTGCCGCATACGAGCAATTTGTGGCAGAAGAAGGCGGCCACTGACGACCGTCATTTCCAAACTACCAGTTGCTGCGATAAGCATCTCCGTGCGCGGCTTTTCCGCGTCAAAATCGAAACGTCCTCCTGATACATCTAATTGACTTCCTATGCGCTATCTACCTAAATCTCCCGGCGACCGCGAAACCATGCTGAAGGCGATGGGTTTGCACTCGACCGATGACTTGTTCGTGCAGATTCCCGCGGAATACCGGCTGAACCGCGACCTTAAGATTCCACGCCAGATGGCGGAATCGGAAATTGTGGATTACTTCCGCCAGCGTTCGCGAGAGAACGGCGAAGGCTTCACGAGTTTTCTTGGGGCGGGCGCTTACTCGCACTACCGTCCCGTAATCATTGATTCGCTGATTTCTCGCGGCGAATTTCTTACCGCTTACACGCCTTATCAAGCGGAGATTTCGCAGGGCACGCTGCAGTCGATCTTCGAATTCCAGACGATGATTTGCGAACTGACCGGCATGGAGGTGGCCAATGCCTCCATGTATGACGGGTCAACGGCGGCGGCTGAAGCGGTGATGATGGCGGTACGGCTTACGGGACGGCGATCGGTTGTTGTGGCGCGCACGCTGCATCCCGAATATCGCGAGGTCCTGGCTACTTACGCCACGCATCAGGGGATGCCGGTTTCGATCGCCAATTTTCGCGATGACGGGCGAGTGAATGTCGAAGAACTCGAGAAGGCAATTACTTCCGAGACTGCGGCCGTGCTGATTCAATCGCCCAATTTCTTTGGAACGGTTGAAGACGTACGTGCCGTTGCTGAGCTGGCGCATAAGCAAGGAGCGCTGTTGGTGGTTTCGATTGCCGAGGCAGTTTCGCTGGGAATTGTCGAACCGCCGCGCGAAGCAGACATCATCGCTATGGAGGCGCAGTCATTCGGCGTGCCGCTTGGATTCGGCGGACCTTATTGCGGCGTGATTGCCACGCGGGAAAAATTCGTACGGCAGATGCCGGGAAGGCTGGTCGGGCAGACGGTCGATAAGCAGGGCAAGCGCGGATTTGTTCTGACGCTGGCTACGCGAGAGCAGCATATCCGCCGGGAAAAGGCGACTTCGAATATCTGCACGAACCAGGCCCTGGTTGCGCTGATGGTGAACATTTTTATGACGGTCTACGGCAAAGTTGGCTTGAAGGAGCTGGCAAAACAGAATCTCGCGAAAACAGCCTATGCCGCTGCGCAGTTTGCCAAGCACGGAAAACTGCTGTTTACTGCCGCGCCGCGCTTCAACGAGTTTGTCATTTCAACCAGCGAAGATCCGTATGCAATCAACAGCCGGCTTCTCGGGCACAAGGTTGTCGGCGGATTGCCGCTGAAGAAGTTTTATCCCGAGTTGGGTAACGCGGCTTTGTGGTGTTGCACGGAATTGACCACACGCAGTGCGATTGACACTGCGGTTGGGCTAGTAGCAGAGAGCGAGCGCTCGGTTCGATCTGCAAAGGACGAATCTGATGTGGAAGAAGAGGTGACGCAGTGAAGCACATGACACGCAAGGCCACGCCTCACGTCAATCAGAATGAAGGCTTGATCTTCGAAAAATCGTCGGCGGGCAAAGCGGCGTGGAAGCTGCCCCCGCTCGATGTACCGGACGTGGATGCAGCAGAATTGCTTGGAACGGCGGAAAGAAAAGATCTGGGCAACATGCCCGAGGTCAGCGAGATCGAGATCATCCGCCACTTCACGCGGCTTTCCACTTGGAATTATGCGATCGATCTTGGGATGTACCCGCTCGGCTCATGCACGATGAAGTACAACCCGCGCGTGAATGAGGCGGTGGCTCGGGTGGAGGGAATCGCCAACGGGCATCCTTATCAACCCGAGAAGATTTCTCAGGGCGCGCTGCGAATTCTGAAAACCTTGAGTGACTGCCTGATCGAAATTACCGGCATGGATGCTATCACGCTGCAACCCGCGGCCGGCGCTCATGGAGAAATGACGGGACTGCTGATGGTTCGCGCATATCACCAGGCGCAGGGCCGTCCGCGAAAAAAGGTTCTAATCCCCGACTCGGCGCACGGAACGAATCCGGCGACGGCGGCGATGGTGAACTATTCGGTTGAGAATTTGAAATCGAACGCGCAGGGAATGGTGGACGTATCCGCGCTGGCGGCACAGATGAATGAAGATGTTGCCGCGCTGATGCTGACGAACCCGAATACGCTCGGCGTGTTCGAGCAGGAGATACACAAGATCGCGGACATTCTGCACGCCAAGGGCGGGCTGCTCTACATGGACGGCGCGAACATGAACGCCCTGGTGGGTAAAGTGAGGCCCGGTGATTTTGGCGTTGACCTGATGCATCTGAACCTGCACAAGACATTTTCCACGCCGCACGGCGGTGGAGGGCCTGGATCGGGGCCGGTGGCGATCAAGAAAAAACTGGAACCGTTCTTGCCGAAGCCTGTGCTGATGACAAAGGCCGACGGAACATTTGGCTTTGATTATGACCGCCCGCAATCCGTGGGCCGAGTGCGCGCGTTCTACGGCAACTTTGGAATGTTTGTGCGCGCTCTCGCGTACATTCAAGCGAATGGGCCGGATGGTCTGCGCCAGACTACGGAAGATGCCGTGCTAAACGCGAACTACATTCGCAAAGGGCTGGAGGGAGTATACGATCTGCCCTACTCCACGCCCAGCATGCACGAGGTGGTCTTCAGTGACAAAGTGCAGGCGAAAAAAGGCGTGCGCACGATGGATCTCGCCAAACGCCTGATCGATTACGGTTTTCATCCATACACCACTGCGTTTCCATTGATCGTCCCCGGCGCGCTGATGATCGAACCGACCGAGAGTGAATCGAAAGAGGAGATGGATTTGTTCATCGAGGCGATGAAATCGATTGCGGAAGAAGTGGAAGAAGATCCGCAGACTGTGCTCGACGCGCCGCACTCAACACGAGTTTCGCGCCTGGACGAGACGGCTGCCGCGAGGAAGCCGATTCTGCGCTGGAAGCCCGCGCTGTGAACCGTGCGTTTCTTACCGCACTTCTCCCACCAAAAACAAATCTGAAAGCTCACGCAGGCAGGAAGACGCAAAACAAGCGAAGACCTGATTTTCCGCATGATAAAATAATGGTTTCAATATGATTGCCATTCAACCTGCGAACGGCCAGAACGGCACTCCCAAAAGCGGGATTCAGCGCAGAAAAACCAACACCGCCCTTGTGGGGAATGTGCGAGTCGGTTCCGATGCACCGATCGTGGTGCAGTCGATGACGAATACCGATACGGCCGACATTCCTTCGACCGTCCAGCAATGTGCCGCGCTGGCCCGCGCTGGCTCGGAACTCGTCCGCGTGACGGTCAACAACGAAGAGGCTGCCGCCGCCCTGCCGCATATCGTCGAGCAACTCGATAAGCAGGGCATTTGCGTTCCTATCATTGGCGACTTTCACTACAACGGCCACGTGCTGCTGACGAAGTATCCCGAATGTGCGCGTGATCTCGCGAAATACCGCATCAATCCGGGCAATGCCAGCATTGGGGCGAAGGGCGATTCGAACTTCCGCACGATGATCGAAGTCGCGGTCAAGTACAACAAGCCGGTGCGCATCGGCGTGAACTGGGGTTCGCTCGATCAGGTTTTGCTCACCAGGATGATGGACGAGAACTCGCGCCTCCCCGATCCGAAGGACGCGCGCGAAGTCACGATGGAAGCGATGGTGGTGAGCGCGCTGAACTCCGCTGCCCTGGCGGAAAAGTATGGGTTGCGTCCCGATCAGATCATCCTCAGCGCGAAAGTAAGCGGTGTGCAGGACTTAATCGATGTCTACCGTGCTCTCGCGGCTCGCTGCAACTATCCTTTGCATCTCGGACTGACCGAGGCCGGCATGGGAGCCAAAGGCGTTGTGGCTTCCAGCGCTGCCATGGGCATTCTGCTGCAAGAAGGCATCGGCGACACGATTCGGGTTTCGCTTACGCCTGCGCCTGGCGGAGATCGCACGGAGGAAGTTCGCGTCGCGCAGCAGATTCTGCAGTCGATGGGCATTCGAAGCTTCACACCGCAGGTCACGGCCTGCCCCGGATGCGGACGCACTACTAGCACCTTCTTCCAGGAAATGGCGGAGCAGATTCAGTCCTATTTACGCGAGCAGATGCCCGGGTGGAAGGGGCGTTATGTGGGCGTGGAAGAGATGAAGCTCGCGGTAATGGGATGTGTCGTCAACGGTCCGGGCGAATCCAAGCACGCCAATATTGGCATCTCGCTGCCCGGGACTTTTGAAGAACCCAAAGCTCCTGTCTACGTGGATGGCCGTTTGTTTACGACGCTGAAGGGCGATCGCATCGTCGCGGAGTTCATCGAGATTCTCGATGAGTACGTGGACTCGCACTACGCCGCGCGCGAGCAGAAGGAAGAAGCGGCCGTCCCAAGCTAGACACGTAACAGCCGCCGATCCAGTTCAGAGTTGCTAGCGGAATCACTGTCCCATAAACAAGAAGATTGGACTTTGCGGGAGTGGCTCGCCATTCGCCTGTGGAGCGCTTCCGCTGTAAGGTGTGAGCAGGGTTGTAACTAATGTATCGGGTGGCAGCGGCTGGTTTGGGTTATTGGTGTTTGCGCCGGTCGTGTTGATCACGGCGACGGCCCCTGCGTCGCACATGGCCACATACACGCGGCTGCTATCCGCGGAGGCAACGGTAAACAAGCGGAAGCGCGTGCTGGTGGGGGTGTACGAAGGCGAAAGTGCGCAACTGGCTACCGGTGGAACGCCGGATTGATTCGTCGAAAACGGCGGCCAGGTGAGCAGCGTCATGGTTGGAGCACTGGGATACTGCACAGCAAAACTGGTGGAATTGAAAACAGTTAGCTGAGGGAGGATGCAAGCCCCGCTAACGCCCGGACAAGCGCTTTGGTAGCTGGCCACGTAAAATCGGCTGCCATCGAGTAAGGCCGTTACGGAAACCGGCGTGCAGCCGCCGGGGCAAGGCACGGATCCAGCAGCGAATGAAATTGTGGAGAGCGGAACCGGCGTATCGTTCGGCACACCGTTTCCATCCACTCCGCCGGTATTGGAAAATACATACACGGTGGCCGTCGCCGGATTCACCACGTACAGACGATTCAGGTTCGGATCGAGGAAGATATAGTTTGCCCCCGCTCCTACAGGAAGACTGCTCGAAACCGCGTCCGTCGCGGTATCGATCGTCACCAGCTGACCATCCCCTTGCGTAACTACATATACTTTCTGGCCGTCGGCGCGCGCCACTACCCACACCGGCGTCACACCTGTGAACCCCGTCACATTGTTCGTCGTTGGATTGTTTGACGAAAGATCGATGGAATTCAAGCTGGTAACGGTATTGTTACCCTGATTCGCGATATACAGTTTTGCGCCCTGGCGGGCGTTGGCTTCGGCCATGCTCACAGGATTGGGCGCCGGACTGGTCGATGTGGCGGATGGCGGCTCTGTGGTCGCAGTGTTCGTTATCACATTCGAAGCCGTGCTGATCTTGGCAACTGAGTTGGAATTGAAGTTGGCAGCGTACATCTCCGTAGTTTCAATGCTCGCAAGAAACACCGGCTGGGGCGGAATCGACGCAGTGGCCGCGACTGCGCAGAGCGTGGTGGAAGTTGAGCATGATGCCAGTCCCGCGAGAGGGTCGGTAAAACTGACAGTGCTGGTACTGATCGAAGAAATGAAAAACGTGCCGTTGTAGCCGGGAATATCCTCACCCGAGATAACCAGTGCAGTTCCTATGGGGACAAGCGCCGCACTGGCGGGGTTTGCAAGAAGAGGAGCGCTGAGAGTCGCGGTCACCGTGTTCCCCGCCTCGCTGAGCGCCACAATGCCCGAGCTCTGGCCGGTCAAGGGCGGCAAACTGATCGTGCCGACCGCGCCCAGCCCGGTTGCCTGCTGCGCTTGAAAAACGGGGGTAAAAAAGTCAATGGCATCGACTCCCTTATCGTAGACACTGCCGGCGGTGGCCACGAAGATCTCGGAGTCGTTCGATAGGATTACGCCGTGGGTGGGATTAAACCCGGTGTTCGGTGAGTTTCCCGTCGAGGTTGAAGTCTCGCCGACAATGCTGTCGCCGGCCACATCAATCTGCATCGCCGAGCCGGCATAGTTCGGAATGTTCCTGGCGATGCCGAGCACAGAGTGAAAGTTGGCGGGCTGCGGATTTGTTTCCACCGGGCAGTTCGGCAGTCCGCTACTCAAGCAAGGAATCACGACTGGGCGATAAACCTGTCCGCAAGCCGACCATAACACTATCAAGAACACCGTGGCTGCCAGGCAGCCCAGACGACGAAGACTCATCGACACCCCGGAGGAACAGTCATGATTTTGCAATGATGAAGACAGAAGCGATTATTGTAACGATTGCGCGCTGCGCGCGCTAGCGGCGCGCCGACTCTGATCTAAGGATGCGAAGCGCAGGCAGTAAGATGTCCGCTGGCGAGGCTGCCGAGACTGATCGTCCAAGGCCTTGGTCGTCCAAGAAATAGTGCGTCGGGGATGGGAGGAGGATTATCGTCCGCGCCGGGATTTCCCGGCCGCCGCAGCCGCAGGCGCTTCTGATTTCGCTGTTGCCGCGGGCTTTTTCTTGCCTTCCATCTGCGCCAGACTCTGCTTCAGCGCTGCCATTAAATCCACCACCGGTGCCAGCTTCTTCGGTTTTTCGACAGCGGCTACTTCGCCGCCTTCGAGTTTGGCTTCGATCAGCTGCTTTAGATTTTCCTGGAAATTATCTTTGTATTTTTTAGGATCCCATTCGTCGGCGAGGGCCTCGATCAGTTGGTGCGCCACTTTGACTTCTGCGTCCTTCAATTCCACATCCGGCGCCCCGAAACCTTCAACCTTTCGCACTTCCTCTTCGTAGTACATGGTGTGGAGCATCAACCCGCCCTCTGACGGCCGCAGGAAACATGTGTACTCGCGATTGTGCATGGTAATTTTCGCGATGGCTACGTACTCGCTCTCTTCCAATGCCTTGGTCAGCAGCGCATAAGGCCGGCGGCCGGCTTCCTCGGGCATCATGTAATAAGACGACTCGAAGTAAACCGGATCGACCTCGCTCTCTTTCACGAACTCGAGGATCTCCATCGTCTTGGCGGTCTGCGGTTCGATTTTCTTGATCTCGTCCGGTTCGATTACGATGTACTCGTCTTTGCGAAACTCGTAGCCCTTCACAATCTCGTTGCGTTCGACCACCACTCCCTCGGCGAGGCAAACATATTGCTGCTTCAGGCGGGATTTGTCGGTGCGGTGCAGCATGTTGAAGGAAATTCCCGAACTCCGCGCCCCGGAAAACAGGCGCACAGGCATGGAAATAAGACCGAAGGTTAAGTGTCCGGACCAGACCGACGATGGCATAGTTCCTCTCGTGCATAAGGGAGAACAGCAACCCCGAGTTTGGACGGCAAGAGCCTAAAAGCCCCAGAATTGGGAGTTTAGTCCATTAAACGCACATTGGATGCACAATTCTTGAGGCGGGAGTACCGGAATCCAAAGCCGAAGCAGATGTAGTGCAGAAGGAAAAGGCACTACCTGTTGTTGTTTACTGAAAGGCTCCGTCAAAGCTAGTTTACCGGGCTGCGGACTCCGAATGCCGCTTGGCTGCGAAAGCGGGTGGAAAACAGCGGTAATTATTTGAAGCGCCGCCCAGGCTGAAGTCATCTCCCAACGCGAACGCTTAGGAGTTCCCATGACCGATCTCCGCTACCCCGTGGGGAAGTTTACTTACGAAGGGCCGCTATCCGCAGACCGGAAGCAAGAAAGCATCTCCGACATTGAGCAGGCCCCGGTCAATCTCCGCGCGGCCGTGGAAGGGCTATCGAAGTCGCAATTTGACACACCGTATCGACCTGAAGGCTGGACCATCCGCCAGGTTGTGCATCACGTGCCTGACAGCCACCTCAACGCTTACGTTCGTTTCAAGCTCGCGCTCACCGAGGACGAGCCTACCATCAAACCTTACGCGGAAGACCGCTGGGCGCAGCTTGCCGATACACGGACAACACCGATTGAAGTCTCCCTCGCCATGACGGATTCCCTGCACACCCGCTGGGTGCAACTGCTGCGCTCGCTAAAACCGGAAGACTGGAAACGCACCTTCCGGCATCCGGAGATGGGAGTGATGGATCTCGAGAAAACACTTGCTCTGTATTCCTGGCACAGCCGTCACCACGTGGCACACATTACAAGCCTGCGCGAAAGAAACGGTTGGTAGGATGAGCCGACATGCGGCGTCTCATCAGTCCAAGATCAGAAATGAAAACGCCGCCTGAATTCGGCGGCGTCTCATATTTCGTGGCGAGTTGGTTCTTTCACTTGCTCGTTATGTCGACTGAGGCCCGAGTCGTCTCCCAATCGATGTGCATGGTGCAGCCGTTGCCCGACTTCGCATAAGAGATTTTGAAGTCTTCGACCGGAGATGGCAGTTTTGAGACTTTCATGTCAACACGAGCCAGTTCGTCGCTTTCATATTTATACGGGATTCCCCACTCGCCGGTTTTCTTATTGATGATCAGTTTCCAGGAATCGGCGTTCGGCACTGTGAAAATCGTATAGCTTCCGGCGGGAACGTTTGTGCCTCCGACGCTCACGTCGGCGCTGGTGACAAAAGTGGTGGCTTCATTCGCACCGGTGCGCCAAACCTCGCCGAAGGGCACGAGCTCACCGTAGATTTTGCGGCCTTTCATGCGAGGACTGGAGTAGTCAGTTTTAATAGTCTTGCCGGAGCCAAGATCGCAAGTGGCTGAGGCCGGCGGGCTGGGACGTTTTCCGCCCATTTGGGCCAGGGCTGCAGCGGTGAACAAAAGGGTGAAAAGGACTGACGGCACGATTCGTTTTGGCATAGTTCTCCTTGAAAAAGCATTTAGCGCTCGATATTTGGCTGGACGAGATTTTGAAGCTGCCTGAAGCTTTGTCCTGGCCCAGTGCTAATTGCTAAGTCCTTTGACGTATGATTTCGAACGCCGAAAGCAATTATGCGCCCGCGGATGAGCACGTTACAATCGCTCCATGCCGGTATTCGAGGAAAAACAGGACGAACTGGAACATTACGAGACAATGATGGGCGTGCCCCGCGGACGGCTGGCGGTGACCATGGACACGATTACCGACGCCATGGCGCTGGTCGGGCAGCACGGCGTCTATTGCCAAAGCCAGCGCTGGCCGGGCAAGCCGGTGATGGATATCCAGCTCATCATGAAAGGTTTGACCGACGCGAAAGAGCTGATTCAGAGCGTGATGGAAGAACTGAAGAAGTCTGAGCGATAATCGTGTATTTTTAGTGGACCGAAATTCACCCTAACAATTTCAGGAGAACGGAAATGCAAGGCTCCAAGATCTTGGCGAATGTGTGCGGGGCGGTGTTTGTTGTGGCCACAGTCTCGGCGATGGCGCAGACCGCGCCGCAGGCCGCCATGCAGTCTCCTTCCATCACGTTGACTGCGCAAGAGCGCGATGCAGCTATTAAGCAGTTTGAAGCTACGCGCGATAACTTCCTGAAGTCGATTGCAGGATTGTCCGAGAAGCAGTGGACATTTAAACCCGCGCCGGACCGATGGTCGGTTGCTGAAGTTGCCGAGCACATCACGATCTCCGAATCCAAGCTACTGGGATTGGTGCAACAGCCATTGATGAGTTCTCCTGCGGCTCCCGAGAAGCGCGCTCAAGTGAAGGGCAAGGATGAATTAATCGAGCAGAGAGTGCCGGATCGCAGCCACAAGGCGCAGGCTCCAGAATTTCTCAAACCCACCGGCCGCTGGCCCACGGAGGCGGAACTCGTTAAAGCGTTCGGAACCGAGCGCGCGGCAACCATCGAATACGTGCGCACGACCAACGACGATCTGCGTGATCATTTCTTCGATCATCCCGTTTTTGGGCCGCTCGATGGCTACCAATGGCTGCTCTTGATTTCGACTCATAGCGCGCGCCATACGGCACAGATCGAGGAAGTAAAGGCGGATCCGAATTTCCCGAAGGATTAGAAGTGCCTCGGTTTGGGGAAGGGCACGACTCTAGTCGTACCGCTGAAGCCCACGTAGTCACGCCGGGCTTCAGCCTCCGAGACGCTTTGTTCCACAGAATTTTTCTCAGGGCCTTACGATGATCATGACCACGCTGTGGGGTGCGACCCGGGCAGAGAATCTTTCCGCGAACTTGCCGAGGTCCTTGTGCCGCCATAAATCGCGCACCGAGGCCTGGATGTGGTTTGTATAGCCCAGATTTTCCCAGTTCGCTGAAATTTCGCGCTCTGCCTTCCCGCGGTTGAGCAGAATAACGGCGCGACCACCATCCAGTAACTGCTTCGACCAAACTTCCAGATCGCCGTCTTTCCAAACACGTTCGCCTTGCCGGCCGAGGGGATCCTGGTCGACCGCAATTACCTCTTTGTTCGTGAGAATTTCGCGAACCCCCGGCCGCATGTCCCGCAGATCGTTGCCCGCGATTAGAGGCGCGGCGAGAATCGCCCACAGGCTGAAATGCGAACGATACTCCGTTTCGGTCATGCCTCCATTGCCAACTTCGAGCATGTCAGGGTCGTTCCAATGTCCGGGCCCGGCATAGGAATAAAGTTCGGCTTCGGCGTCGATAATGTCGAGCACGCCGTAGGAGCAGCAGTTACCCGGTTTCCACTCAATCTTTCCTTGCCAGCGATCTTTTATATCTCCGGTGGTACGCCAGGAATTGCCTCCGGCCTCTTTTCCCCAAAGCCAGGGCTTCGCCGTACCCCATTCGCAAATGCTCAATACGATCGGACGCCCTGAGGCGTCGAGCGCGGCGCGCATGTTAGCGTAAGAGGCCGCCGCATCCTGCGTGGTCGTATTGCACCAGTCGT
>Ga0209168_10002360_pt1 | contig 13721 bp, 19 predicted proteins | sample Coa_R1_FD_187156 | JGI IMG/M metagenome (GOLD analysis project Ga0209168, IMG submission 187156) | Surface soil microbial communities from Centralia Pennsylvania, which are recovering from an underground coalmine fire - Coalmine... | ecosystem: Environmental > Terrestrial > Soil > Unclassified ... | reverse complement strand
TTTAGTCCGCCTGACTCCGTACGGGAGATAGAAGATTACGCGGTTGAACTTTCCCAAGTCAAAGTACTTGAACTGATGATTGTCCCTGACAAGAATGGCGGAGAAGTTCGCGCGTCTCTCACGAGTTTGCGTCTAGCTTAATTCCTAAAGCGTTCCTCACCATTTGGCCGATTCGAACGCGGTCACCCTATACCCCCTTTTGAACCTTTGCACAGTTTGCAGAAGCGATGACCGCAACGCTGGCAGACCTGAGTCAACTTACGCGTCGGTTTTCCGCATTTACAGCATTTTACGGTCATTTTTTATCTACCTGCGCAGCATTCCGTTCAGGAATGTGCGCCGTCACTTTTTGACTTTTCTATCAGCAGACTTGCGCCTTGGCTTTCTCGCGATTGTAGGTCTCTATACCCGCATCGACTGCCGCAGCAATTCGCACTTCGGTCTGCGCAATTATTTTCTTGCCGAGTACACCTGTATCTTCAGCACCATCCCGCAGTTCCCGAACTTTCTTGCGGGCGCGTTCGTTTCCTTCTCTTGCTTTCTTCGCTATGTATTCCCTGGTTTCCGCTCCAGATTTCGGCGTAGACAGAACGCCGATCAGCGATCCAATACCAAGCCCGACGAGAAAATAGTTTCCTGTACGAATTATATTTTGAGCCATAATCTGCCTCCTCTTTCTAAGCAACACAATTAGTAGATCGACTCCGGTCTTCATTCCACTGGTGGCAATGGCTTTTCACTAAGATTCCACATAGCCACCACGACCAGAATGCCACCAAACAACAGCAAGATACTGACTGCCCTCTGCTTATGTTTGTCCATCACCAACCTCAGGTGTTCACGCGTGCCGTGATTCCAAGTTGAGGTACTCAAATATTTCTTCTTTTCGGTTCAGGTATTCCTCAAAAGCCTGAACTTCGGCAGTGCACTGCTTCTGTAACTCATCGCAACTTTCAGCAGAAACGGGGCCTTCAGACCGCGCCAAAAGAACTTTTAACTTTACCGCTTCATTTGAAAAGAAGTTGAACGTGTCGGACAAATCGGAAACCAAAACGGCTAGATGTTTATCTGTTGCTAATAGGCTCATGACGGCCCTCCAAGTTCTTCCTCAACGGGTTCAAACCCTCAGCAGCCGACTCGTCACGTTCAATCCACACAGTTAGTCGGAGTAAAGCTGTGGCTATCATGAACTCTAGATTTGTAGCTAATGCCGTTTCTCTGACCATGATAGGTACCCCAAGGGTGCATTAGCAGGGCCAAAGGCCTCGACGAGAGCAGTCTTTTACGATGGCGGTGAAAGTGCTGACTGCAAGTGACTTAGTCGGTTGGGATGATTGGGCTTTGCATGGTCGGTTGTCGTGCCGAACCCCGACTAAGCCAATTCGGCGTGAATCGTCCGAATTGTACACATCCTGCCACTGATCGTCGAGCGCGAGCCGGGAGTTGATTAATTAACGGGAATCTTCAGTCTATTTGGGGCTGGGACTGTCCGAGCGCGGTTTACTCTTTTTGATTCTCCCTGACCGTAATCTCGACGTGGGCACCTTTTTTAAGCTTCACGTCGTCACCATGTTCGTCAGTCAACGCATTTTCAATACGGAGGTCTCGATACCCGCGCTCGGGGCCATCAACAGCAATCTGCGCCTTTTCCGGTTTGCTCGGACTTACAGAAGGGATAATTTTGCCAACCGTTCCGGGCAGCGTAGTGCTCGCTTGTTCTGGAAATCGCGCCGTATCTAGATTGAGTTCCGCTATTCTCGCGGACCTAGCCATGCGTGGCGGTGCCATTTCCTTCTTAACGCTCGCAAGTGACGCATTTTCCAATTTGTTCTTACTTTTCTTATGTAACATGCACCCATCATGCCATCGAGATGGAAGCCGCGCAGTTCCATTTCGCACAATTGCAATGGTGACCGATTCCTTGTGGCACCACCCGCCGAGAGCCCCACACAGCGACCGAAAATGTCACCTAAAAATTCGGCGATGATCAAGGCGTTCAACACCGTACCAATCTAATCCACCACTCGCATGAGCCTTGTGTGCACTTGTGAACAGAATTCACCCGTACTCTGCGGTACAAAGGAAGCCTCGTCATCGAAGTCAATACTAGTACTTAGAAGAAGCTCTGGAGACCAAGATGATAGCCGAGAAATTGAAGGACGTTTCGCCCATTTATTCTTCCTGGCTCGGTAAACCAGTGGTGTTGCTGGTCACTATCCGCCAATGTAATGTCCCTATGCCTTGCAGCATCATCGGCGAGTCCCTTTCCGATGTGCGTGTCCGCGTTCAGCCCGGATCGGAGATGGATATCCGAAAGAAATTAATTTTAGCTGTCGAAGCAGACGCCGTCGGCGTGAATGCCCTCGTAAATTAACGCAGTCATCCAGAGTCTCAATCGTTAGGCTTTCTTTCGGGCTGCTGAGGCTACGAGTGGCAGGTACAGCGGATCTCTGCCTGGCTAAAAATTACGAATTGAAAGGAGACCTTCAATGATATTGCTAATAGTTCTTCTGGTTCTGTTGTTCGGCGGTGGCGGCGGGTATTACGGGTACTCCCGATGGGGAACAGGTGGGGGTCTTGGAATCGTTGGAACGGTCCTGCTTATTCTAGTGGTTGTCTATTTGGTCGGCGGATTACATTGACTCGCCCGCACCGAAACGAAACTGATCCGTCCGCTAATTCCATAGCATAAATCAACCGTGCTTCAAATTGTGCGTACTTACGAGCTTCTAAATCGCAACCTGGAGGAACCAATGAACCGCACCAAAGTTACAATATGGATTGCTGCGCTAGCCGTCTTCTCGTCAGTTGCAAGTACGGCTCGCTCTCAAGAAGAGAAAAAGACAACACACCGGAAAGTTCGGACGCTTACCGGCTGTCTTCAAAAAGATGGAGATGACTACAACCTAACCACGAAGAACGGGGGCACCTGGGAACTCCAAAGTGACGCAGTCACGCTTGCACCGCATGTAGGGCATACGATGACCGTCACTGGCGTAGTTTCCAATGCGTCCATGCATGGCGCTAAGGAAGATGTGAAGGACAAGGCGAAAGAGCACGGTGTTGCTAAAAACTCCACCGAACACGGTCATATGACCGTCACGAACGCAAAAATGATCAGTGACAGTTGTCAAAATTAATCTTTAAGTCTTCGTTCCAATACTCATGTTCGCGGAACAGAATCGCAATGGAATAGCTTAATTTGACAGGCGGCTGAATCTAGGGAACTTTTCTTTTTGCCGAAGATAGTTGCTCGTGTTAATCACGCCAGGAGATTGTACATGACCGTCATTAGATTGGAGAGTCCTCTAGGTAAGATTATTGGAAGAGTTTTCTTTGGGTTTGTGCCATTGGCAATTTTGTTTAGTCTGGTGGTACGCATATTTTTAACCGCCCTTTTTGCGCCGCCATCGTGCACATTCTTTTCGTCGGGCGCAAACATAAAGGAGGTACGCGAAGAACGTCACATCATTTAAGGGAGGATTCCGCAAGATGCTATTCCTTAAGCGCACCAAATAATGATGACTCCCGCCTGATCTTCGCCCTCGCTCCAGTTCCGGCAGACCTTTCGCATACATACCAAAGCTCGCGGAACAGTTCAATGGTTGCAGGCGCGTGTCCGGCGTAATGGTTGTTCGCGTAGGATGTCAAAACGGATCGACAGAGTTTATCGCTGTAAATCCGTGAGGTCCACGTCGTTGCCTGTCGAATCCCGAACCACATATTCATGGGGCCAGGTCTCCCTGAGTTTCGTTCAACCGTATAATAAGCAGTTGCAAATTTGAAATCCGTTTCGAGAATTTCGTTTGGCTGCTCGGCAATCCAACGGGTGTAACTGGCCAAGGAAGTCTTTCCTATCCCACGTTCCCCCGTGAGCAAGATGTGTTGCGTTTTCCCATGTCGGGTTTGGTTCAGGGCTGCCTGTACCTTGGTAACTTCGCTTAGACGGCCCGCGAAATAGCGCGGGTCAATAGGCGCGTTAGGGGTAAACGGGTTCGATGGAATAGGCATAGTTGGCGTATATATTGCAATATATCGCTATATATGGCTATTAGAACCTCGAGTTCGCGCCAAGGTCTCGTATCGGTCTGGCAACGCAGGTAGACTTTAACGATGTCGACGCCGGAAATAATCAGGAAGCTCGCGGAAGAGCTCAACAAGGGCATCACGACGGAAGTCCAAGTTGTCTACGTGCTCGCTGGGGTGAGAAAGCTCATCGAACGTGACAAAGTAGAAGACCAGTATGCAGATCTCAGGTTCCATTGCGACTGGGCGCTTCACTCCAGTTTGGACCGTGCAGCCGCTAAGGCCATTCTCAGACAGTTCGACGCCGCACAACCTCTCCTCCAGGCGGGCCACAAATTAACCTCGGAGCTCAAGAGTGAGATCGATCGAATCTCCAAGATGAGGTCTTTTGAGGAAGAACTTGCACGCTTTTTACCGGCCTACAACCTTCCACCATTGACGAAGAATCGCCCGGACGGATGGACCCATTTTCTTCATCTCTATACAAAGGTCATCGAAGACATTCCTCTTATGGTCTCCTTGCCCGCCGCAACAAAGCACATTTCCCATGTGACGGTTCATTTTGAACAGGCACGGGAGACGCTCAAACATCCCCAGGGAGAAGACGTGCTGTATACGGTGACGTGGAGAATTCACGACAAGAACGGCCAGTCGGGCACCTTCCGTATTTACAATTCATTTTCGCTATAAATCTTAATAACAATCCGTCCACCGTTGTCAGCGGCAGGCCTCCTGCGCGTTCCGCCTGGACTCGGTAAGGCTCGGTACTTTCGTACTATCGTCAAAATTGGGCGTTTGATGTAGCCTGTAACTGTATCAAGAGCGAGCGTGCAGTCTGCGCTCCACCAACCGTAGCAGCATCCTCTGCTGAAAACGGTGGTCCAAACGATACGCCCGAAAGGGAAATATGAAACTCCCAAACTCTCAAGCTGATTTTTCCGTCGAAGGCGGAGGTTGTTTCTGTACTGTCTATCTTTTGCGGCCTTTAACTCCCGCTGCTTTTGACTGGACTGAAGAACACATCCCCGAAGACGCACAACGCCTCGGCAATGCTGTAGCAGTTGAGCACCGATATATCGGCCCCTTGGTGGAAGCCATCATTTCAGATGGACTGGCGGTCGTATGACGCAGCGTGAAATCGATACGCTTGTTAGCCTCCGCGGTCAATGCTTTTACAACGCCGCGAATAAATCTAAGTTTCGTTCTCTCTGCCAAAAGCTCCTGCGTGAGTTAGCGCAGCAGCTTGCCATCAAAGCTGAGATTCGATTCAATTCAGGCGGCATCGCTGTTTCCGGCGAGTCCGTGTTTCATGCCGACGACATCTATGTCGTGGTGAGCGCCTCCGCGCCTGGCATTCTCTACAGAACATGCCGAGGCAGGCAAGACTTTACCGGCGCTGCGAACCATTGGTTCTCATGGAATGACCTGCTGGACGGCGGCATTAAGGCCTTGGCTGCCGAGATTCAGAAACTAAGGGCCAGGCGCAGATTCAATATGCGGGTTCCAGCAAAATTGGAAATTTCACATATTCCACTCGGCGTGCCCACGCACTCGGAGAAACTGGTCGACGCATCCGAGGATTACGAACAAATAAAACAGAACCGTTGTCAAAGGTCCAACGGCACTCTGCGAGCGTGGTTTGCGACCGCAGCAGAGGCTGTTGCGTTTGCCGAAAATCCGACGAATACAGCGTACCAGGGCGACGTTGCGGTGCTCTGTTTGAAGCCGGGCTGTAACGGTTGGCATCTTTCACAGCCGCACTGGCCCGACGCACTGGCAGCAGCGAAAGCGCAGATCAACTGATGAGCACACTCTTACTGCGGCTCAGAAAGGCGCGTCGAAATGACAGATCACAATAAAACCGAGCCGTTCGTTGGCACAATTTCCGAGTTACTAGAACTTTTGGGGAAGTCCATCGAGTCCTGGGACGATGCGCAGAAAGCGATATTCCGGGCAGGCGTGCAAGGCCAATTGAGTTCGCAGACGTCGGAGCGTTTGCAATAGTTCGCTGGTTTTAGACAGAAGCTGCGAAAGGACAACGATGAGCCTAACTACTAGGAAGTGCCCAAATTGCGGCGCGGATACAATTTCTTTAATCACGCAATGCAAAACAAATCGTAGATTTTGTCATAATTGCGCACCAGACGATGTGCCTGTTTCAGCAATCACCACGGCACGGAAGATGGACGAACATCACAAAGCAGGAACGTTGGACCGGTATTCGATGGAAGAAAGGTCAGCCGACCTTCGAGGTGAGCGGTATGAAAAACCAAATTAAGCGAGAACGCGGTGAGACAGACGATATGCTCGTCGCGTGGATGCGGAAAAACGGGATAAAGCTTACGGCCGAGAATTACTTAGTGTCGAGTGGAATTCCGGCAGAAGAGTATCAAGCCGAGCGTCTCGCCGAAGTCCCAAGGAAATTTCGCCGGAAGATCGAGATCATGGCCCAGCAGAAAATACGTATTCCCAAGATCAATTAAACACATAATTATCCGGTAGTTGGCTGGGTAGGTTCGTGGTAAAAGTACTGATCCGTTCAAACACGGCAAGCGTGCGCGACAGAGACAGAAATATGATTCTCAACGTTTTGCTGGGTTCGGGGGCCACGAACAGTGCGAAAACACAACGATCTAATTTCTAGATATGTACCTCATGATTATTTGCTTTCGGCCGTGGATGCCTCCGGGATCGCAGTTGTTATTTGTGATCGACGTTTCCGCTACAAGGCTCTGAATGACAGTGTGGCTAAAATGCACCTCGTCCCTGTAGAAGGACATCTGGGTCACACATTCCACGAAATTCTCGGGAATATGGCCGAGAAGGTAGTGCCCCTTTGGGAGAGTGTTTTCGCCTCTGGGAAGCGATTATCCAATTTGCATGTCACTGGGCGATTGCCCAAGCGATCGGGGGTAGTCCATTTTATAGAAAATCTCTTCCCGCTGCTAGACAGACGAGGGCGAGTCGCGCAAGTTGGATGTTTCGCTATAGAAGTTCCTTCGCCGCCAATTCATAGCTTTTCTCCTTTGAACGAGGCCAGCAAAGCACCTTGGGCGACAGATGATAAGTCTTCGAGCATTGATCATCCTGGGCGCACAATTCTGACGGCTCGCGAGCAGGAAGTTGTTCGATTCGTTGCTGAAGGTAAATCTAACAAGGAAATTTCATCACTTCTCGCCATCAGTGTCAGAACGGTCGAAACATACAGGGCTCGGCTAATGTTAAAACTTCAAGTACCTTCCGTCGCTCATCTCGTTCAATACGCGATTAGGAATCGCCTGATCACGCTTTAAAGCGTCCTTGGCTTCGCGCATCGGGCACTGTCACGTTGGGCCGAAAATCTGACTGCCGAAAAGATGAAGGAATGCGTTTGGGTTGAGCCGACGCTTTCTGCTCAGATTGAGTTTCTTAAACGCACAGAAGGCGCAGAAGATGGCAAAGCGGAAGGCTGTCTGACGCAATGGTTTTTGCGATTGGGCCGCGCCGAGGGCACGGACGCCACTAAAGAAGACTTAAGGGAAAACCAGGTAAAGCTATGCCAACCGGAAGCTTCGCAAGTGATCTGAAGATATGCATAGACCCGCAAAGGCGGCGAGAAGTATTGAAGGAAATGAAAGCTACATTCGATGCCGCGACAAAATTGCGTTCGCTCCTGCCGCATCTATATGGCAACACATCCACCGAGCAAGCACGCCGACGTTGAAGCCAGTTCGACCGGAGAGGTTTTCGTTACAGCGGCCCAGAGGAATCCAGGTTTAGTTGTTAGGAAGTAAAAATACATCAGAATTTCTACGTACTTACTGCCGCGTGGCCTTCTCCGCATTTTGTCCCACCATAATGCGCCCAACATCCGGCCTGTCCGGCTGACGCAAGTTTTTCATCTTCTTGGCGTCTTCTCGTCCGGCGATCTTCGCGGCGTCTTGCGTAGCGAAACCGCCATCGCGCTTTAGCACGGCGTTGTTTGAATTGCGGATTTCATAGAACCACGCCATAAACCTCTCTTCACACGGCAGCACTCATGGCCCAGGCGTACAACCAAATCAGCGCGACAGCTCCAGCTGCTATGGCCAGTGGCACTCTGAATTCATTTTTCCCTCGGAGTGAGAGAGCAACCATTAAGAGATTCAGACCAAGATTTATCCAAATTGTTACGAACCTCCGATTGCTGTAGGCACGGCCTAAGGCGAGCGGAAGCAATAGGCTAAGGAAAAAACAACAGCAGCTTACAGTAGTGACTAGCATTGGAAGTTTCACAGTAATCGTACTGGACGAAGCAAAAGTATCGCGGCGAGTCAAGACTCTTCGCCAGGTGAGTGACAGCGGCAAACTCGGTACCAAGACCAGCACAATGTATATGCCCACCGCTGTCTTGTTCATGGCCTAGACAAATCCTTTCGCTTTTTGCTCATTAATGGCAGTCCCCATGGTTCCTTTGCTCTGCAGAACACGGAGGAGGAGGAGGTACTGCCGGAATGGCTTGGTTGAGCGACCCAAGATCGCTTGGTTTTGTTTCCCCCATTTGTAGCACAGAGGTCGGGTTCCCAGCCGAGTCATAGGAATATATTTCCAGCGATGGATATGCACTTCTGGAACCGCCGGGGTCCACTCCGACCGTTCCCTGAGGGGAAACAACGAGGGGGACGGAGAGCTGTATCGTCCCGGTAGGGGCAAAGGGAAACCCGGCGAAACCATTTAGAGCATTGGCACCGACAGTAAAATGAATATTCCCGTTATTGTCTTGCGTGGGTTTCGAAACGTTAGTGTTTTCTATACCCGAGGAACTCGCAAGCGGCAGACTGACGGATCCAGCACGAACACCGACTTGGCTTCTCCCCGCCTCGTCATGCTCACTTACGATGGGATTGCCTGCCGCTCTGGTATCGATAACCGCTTGGAACTGGTATCTGAATGTTCCCCCATTTGCGAGCGTCCCTCTATTGTCTCCAAAACCTAGTCCACCGATCCGAGGGGCCGCGATGTAAGCCTCAATACATACCCCTACCTGGCCCTGACCAACACCTGCGGGGGCCGTGCATTTCCCACCGATGTCAACAAACCGCAGCGGATTATTTCGAGTGTACGCATACCGATTCCAAGTTTGCGGATCAGAGGTAATTGCACTCTTCAATGAGGGATCAGGCGACATGAACCGTCCATACTGCGACGAATCATACCTCGCGCCAAAGTAATCCAGGCCGGATTCGGAGTCGCGTTCTTTGCCGGTGAACTTGGAATCCGTAGGCACAAACGCCGGGATGCACCGTATCGATAGGGTCAGCATCGTAGACTCAATCGTACCCTTAGGTGGCTGCGAATCTGTCGCGAGTAGGTGCCCACCTCTCCAAGGCCATTGTGCCGATGAATGCACAGACGAAAACGATACAAACACCTCCGATGAGGAAAGGAATTTTCACTGATTCCGCAAACGGACTCAGGGAGGACTTCATCTGCCAGAAGGCGTACCATGCGTGGCCGATAAAGACCAGACACGCGAAAAGCGGATAGAACCGCCTTGTTTTGCTGGTCCGAGCAATCGCGCACAGCACCCGTGAAAAGTAGTAACCGTGCAAAGCTAAGATTACAGGGACAGAGAGAATCGAACCGATTATCCCGTTCTGCAGCCCTGTGTGGCCGGAAATGAGCACACCCATTAAGCTGCCCAACAGGAGAGCTTCAATGAGTAGCTCCAGAAGAAAGAGCGCGACCCGTTTCACTGTGAGCATCCGTGAGCCCTGCTTCCTGCAACATCGCATCCGCCCGTCTGCCGGACATGTTGCGCTAGAGCGTTTCCAATGGCTTCTCGATCCGATTGGTTCGCGAAATTGATGTCATGACCGAGAGATGTCCGCACGCCAGCCAGAACCTGCCCGTATGCTCCATCGGTCGACAGCAAAGCCCTACCGACGGCACCGAGTGCGTTTGCCGCCGTGGTTGAGTTCCCGTTCAGAAGACCGTTCAGTTGAGTGATCGCGGTGACGTAAGCAGTAGGGTTATTGCTTTGGAGATCATCGAGGTTCTGCTGAACAACGGTTTGCTCCATATGAACCAGCTTCGAATCAAGTTCAGGACCGCTTCCAGTCATTGCCCCTGACTCTATCTGTGAAACCGCCTGTTGATTGGTCTTCAACAATGCTTCCCCCGTGCTTTCCAGAAACGCTCTGGTGCTCGCTGAGGTTCCGGCCATACCCAAGCCCGGCACAGCCACGTCCGCAAGTTCTTGGGTGGCTGCAGATGCGGCAGCAAAGAACCGGGTCTTGCTATAGACTCGATCGTCGAAAGTCTTATATATATCTGCTCGCGTACAGAAACCGCTTCCCGAATTAACCATCGATATGCACGCATGCCCGTCTGTATCTGCGTTGCTGAGTGGATTGTTTCCCACGTAGCTGTACAGGTTGAGCGACTGAGGGTTGTCTAGCTTCGAGTACGGAACCGGCTCGATCTTAGCGCTCCAGTCGGGCGACATGAACCGTCCCATGCTGCTTTCGTAGTACCTAGCCCCGAAGTAGTCGAGACCTGATTCCGCATCTCTTTCTTTGCCGGTGAATTTGTAGTGGTTCGCCGTGGGCAGCGGGTTCCACTCTTGGCCGAAGGGGAGATATGTGGCGGTCCACATGACGTTGCCCCCGGTGTCCGTCAGAGCGCGAGCCGAGCCCAAATGATCGCCGTGGTAGTAAGCAGTGCCGGTGCTCAGGAACCCATCGTCAACTCGAAGCGCTGTTGGAATCGTCGTCGGCTGATAAACCTGTGCGTACAATTGCACTGATACCGCTCCGGTTGGCACCGTGTAAGTTGCTGACTGATAGGTCCAAGTCGATAACAGAATACTACCTCCCGCGGATACGTACGCGATCGGCGTCCCACTGGCGTTGTAGACGGCGAGCCACCAACCGTTATATCCACCAGTGCCGATGGGACCCCCAGTGCCGGATTCGAGATAGTCCCAGCCACCAAAAGTAAGCTGATCGCCAGGGTTTACGGCCACGATAGGAGACACTACCGAAATCTGAGTACTGGGAGTGGACAGCAAGACGTAGTTAGTTCCGGAGTGAGCGTTAGCGGCATTGGAAATAAGGCTTGTGTTGCTGCCGTAAAGTGCCCAACTCCCAATTCCTTGTTCGAAACCCCCGTTGGCGACGGAAACCTCATTTGTGCCGATGGCTGATGCCAAGCGACGAGAGCCGGAGTAAATATAGTCCGTCCATGTGCCGCTGGCCTTGCGCTCTGCTAGAGGTTGGCCGTTCAGATAGATGTATTCTGTGGTGTCGCTGCCGACCTGCTTGTACACACGCTGTCCGGTGGCATCGTAGGTGTATGTGGCACCTGTGGTGTTCAGTGTCTTGATGCGACTCTCCCCATCATAGGCATAGGTGCTGATCCCGTCTGTCAGGAGGTCTCCTGCCGCGTCGTAGGAGAACCCGGGATTCGTGATTTGGTTGTTCGCATTGACCCCGACGCTGACTTGAGTCATCGGGCAGCCGGAGCGAGTCGGTGTTGCGGACAACAGATTAGCCCAAGCATCGTAGCCGAAACTCTGCGCCCAACAATCGGGGCCGGAAGTGCCCTGGGTCTGCGCAGACGTGATTCGGTTCAGGTTGTCATATCCGAAACTCTGAGTGCGGTTGGGTTGCAGATTGTCGGCGATACTCACGACGTTTCCGTTGTTCCCGCCCGAGCCCGGTTGACAATTGGTCCCCGGGGTAGGATAAAAATTGGTGGTCCTGTTGAGCCACGTAAAGCTGCCACTTACGAGCTGCAGATTGCACGGCTGCAGTCGATTGTTGTAGCTCGCGGATTCGACGACGCCATTGCCAAGCGGGAGACTCGCTGCCGCGCCCATTGGAGCATAGGTCGCGCCGCTCAGATAATTGTAGCCGACCGATGTGCCACTGAAACTGTCGAAGCGCACCTGTGTCGGCTTCATGGCAGAATCATATTGGTAGGTTATTTTTCGTCCGCTCGGATAAGTGAGAGAAGTGAGGTCTCCGGCGAGGTCATAGGTGGAAGTCGTTACCAACGCCCAATCCTGCTTCGTGCTCTGAAGGGTAAAGGCTACCCGGCCCATTGCATCGTAGCTGAAATTTGTTGAGCCTTGCCACAAGCTATTGGCGTAGGTTCCCTCGGTCGTGATCCGACCTATGGGATTTGCCAAGTTATAGCCAGACGCGGAAGCTTGATCGTAGAAGAAATAAGCCGTAGGTGAGCCATCGGAATAAGTCACCGATATAACGCGATTTAGAGCGTCAATCGGATAGCCAGAAGGACTGTAATTTGCGACCACTCCACGGGCGTCGGTCTTTGTGAGAACATTTCCATTAGCGTCATACGTGTAATTGATTGTTCCAGACTCCGGATTAGTCGCTTTGACTAGGCGACTCAGCGAATCGTAAGTAAAACTCCGCTGCCGCGAGCCACTCTGGGTCACCGAAAGCAGATTGTCGAGCGTGTCGTAGGTGTAGCTCGTCGGGTAATTCACTCCGTTGGGGTCCTCCGAAACGCTAGTCAATCTGCCCAAGCCATCGGAACATGATTTTCGTTTCTTGCCAACTTCATCCGTGACCGTAATGCACGGGAAAACCGAGAAGTCCGTGCCGACCGTACTGCCATCTTGCTCGACGACCGAGGTCATACGATTCAGAGCATCGTAATAAGTCTTCGTCAAACCATACGTCGCATCGCCAGTGGTGCAGTACGGATTGGAAACGGAGAACTTCCGGCCCAAACTATCGTACGCCGTGTCCACGTAGGAGTATCCCAACGAGCAAGTTAACGGCGGAACAGTAGTCTTCGTCTGTTTTGGTCGTCCGAAACCATCTACAAATCCGGTCTCAGTAAAATCAGGGTCTGGAGCAGCGGCCTTCGTGAATGTGAACGATGTGCTGGATGGGTAGCCGTACGTTTTCGAGCCACCATCAGGATACGCAACGCTTGTGAGCCGCAACATCGAGTCGTACCCGTAGGACGTTTGCTGGCTGTTCTGGTCCTTGTGCCAGTTCAGCAGTCCAGTATTCAAATCAAACGAGTAATTTTCGATGTGGTGATAAGTCACACCGTTGGTCACCGTGTCCGGATACTGAATCTGGCTGAGGAATGCACCTGTCGAATCATATGTGTATAGCGTTTGATAATTCAGTGGGTCGATCATCTTTGTGCGCATCCCATTGCTGTTGTAAACGAACTGCGTCCTAGGGGATGTTCCGCCAGTCAACAAGCGAGTCACTGAGGTCAGATTTCCACAAGGCAGAGTTGTGCAAGCCGAGCCGTTCCCGGTCTCGTCATAAGCGTAGGTTGTTTGTGCGCAAGGGACCGATTGCCCCTTACACAGGTTACTTGTGCTGTCGTACACGGTTACCGACGCGGGCAGGGAGAGCAGATTCGCAGTCAGGAAAGAGCTATTGCTCTGCCACTGATATTGTGTACTCGTCCGGCGAAGAAGTACGTTTCCGTAGTCGTATTCACGCATTGTTATGGTTTTGCCGTACATACCTATGAACGACGTAGACCTTACGGTATCGACCGTGTTGTTGGAATACCACAGAACGGGACTCCAGAAAGTGACGGCGTTATCTTGACCTGATGGAGTTTTTGTACCACGGTGAGTGAGAGAGTTTATAGCACAACCTCCGACGGATGGGGTTTTGCAAATGGCGGATCGCAGGGAGCCGAAGGCGACCGGAGAGCCGCCATTTGCGGCG
>Ga0209168_10002356_pt1 | contig 13748 bp, 12 predicted proteins | sample Coa_R1_FD_187156 | JGI IMG/M metagenome (GOLD analysis project Ga0209168, IMG submission 187156) | Surface soil microbial communities from Centralia Pennsylvania, which are recovering from an underground coalmine fire - Coalmine... | ecosystem: Environmental > Terrestrial > Soil > Unclassified ... | reverse complement strand
CACAGAGGTCACTGAGAAGGCGCCCGAGGCCGCGAGATCGTGGAAATCACGGTGAAAGTCCCCATGCCCCGAGACGAGCGCACCAAGGAACTCCTCAAGGAACTAGCGAAACTGAATCCCGAAGACCCCCGAGCCGAACTCTGGACGAAAGTGTAATCGAAGTCCCCCGTGTGACCCTGTGTCCCCTGTGGTGAGGACCTTCTTCCCGGAATGAAACCGCAAAAGTGCTTCCACCACAGAGGTCGCTGAGGAACACAGGGGCTTTGTGTTATGCAGTAGCCATGGCCTCTCCAGCGCGTTCCCACTCTGTTCACGTAAACGAAATCACCGGCGCGATAGTGAACTCCGCCATGAAGGTTCACTCTGTCCTTGGCCCCGGTCTGCTCGAGAGCGCATATCAAGCCTGCTTAGCCCACGAACTCAGAAGCCGCGGCCTGGAAGTCGCCGCTCAAGTCCCTTTGCCAGTCGTCTACGAAGGGTTCAAACTCGAAGTCGGATACCGCATCGACTTGGTGGTCGAGCGCCGAGTCGTAGTCGAAGTGAAATCCGTGGAAGCGATCCACCCAATCCATGAAGCGCAGCTACTCTCCTACATGCGCCTGAGCGGAATTCCTGTCGGCCTGCTGATCAACTTCAACGTTCTGCACCTGCGCGGCGGAATCAAGCGAATGGTCGATGGCAAAGACTGGCAGAAGTAAAGAAGTCCCCTGTCAGCCCCTGTGCCCTCTGTGGTGAGCGCTTTCGCCATTACCCCAGTACCACACCGGCCGCGTTACAAAAATTTGCAAAATTCCTTAAAAAAATCTTGCATCTGTGGAAATTTCCCGTAATCTCACAAATGCGAACTAACTTTGCCGACATGTCCGGGAAATCGCATCAAACCCGGGAGCCGCGAAACAGAACGTCTTCGCAACTCGAAGACTCAAGGGAGACGCGGTGGTGAGAGTGAGTCGCTTGAGGAGGCAGCCATAGAAATTGGCAACAGCTAGCCGGCAACAACTCCAAAATTCCCAGCCCCTTTCCGCCGTCCCCACCCGGAAGAAATTCGTCCGCCTCACGCTTTGGCCCCTGGTCGCCGCCACCTTCTTTATGGTGTCGGGCGGAACCTATGGCACCGAAGACATCGTGCACGGCGCCGGGTACGGACGCGCCATCCTGATCCTGCTCATCACGCCGCTCCTCTGGAGCCTCCCGACTGCCTTCATGATCGGCGAGCTTTCCAGCGCGCTCCCCTACGAAGGCGGATACTACGCCTGGGTGCGCCGCGCCATGGGCAACTTCTGGGGATTCCAGGAAGCCTGGCTCTCGCTCGTCGCCTCCATTTTCGACATGGCGATCTACCCCACGCTGTTCGTGGCCTACCTCACCCGCATGTTCCCGTATTTTCAGGAAGGCAATCGCGGATGGTGGGTCGCTCTCGCCGTGGTCGTCGCCTGCGCGCTCCTTAATATTGCCGGAGTCAAAGTCGTCTCCCTGACCTCGCTCTGGCTGTTCCTCGCCCTTTCAGCGCCCTTCGCGGCGGTTGTAATCCTCGCTCCGTTCAAGCTCGGATCCTTGGCCAACGCCGTCACCAAGCCGACCACCTCCACAGTCGACATCCTTGGAGGCCTCCTCATCTGCATGTGGAACTACATGGGATGGGACAACGCCTCGACCATCGCCACCGAAGTCGAGCGTCCGCAGCGGACTTACCCTCGCGCCATGCTCGTTGCCGTCTGCATCGTAGCCGTCAGCTACGTGCTGCCTTTCGCCGCCATGTGGATGACCGGCCTGAAATCGACGGCATGGGAAACCGGTTCGTGGGCCGACATCGCCGGGCTCGTCGGCGGCCCGCTCCTCCGCATCGGCGTCGTCCTCGGAGGCATGATCAGCGGCTTCGGCATGTTCAATGCGCTGGTCATGAGCTACTCGCGTCTGCCCCTGGCCATGGCTCAAGACGGCATGCTGCCCAAAGTCTTCGGCAAGCTGCATCCCAAGTCGAAAGCTCCCTGGGTCGCGATCGTCGCGCTGGCGATCGGATGGGCCATGTGCCTCGGCCTCGGCTTTGCACGCCTGGTCACGATCGACATCCTCTTATACGGCGGCAGCCTGGCGCTTGAATTCATCGCTCTGATCGTGCTGCGCTTCCGCGAGCCGGAACTCAAGCGTCCGTTCCGCGTTCCCGGAGGACTGCCCGGAGCCATCGCCATCGGCATTCCGCCGATCATGCTCCTCGCCTTCTCGGTCATTCGCAGCGAGCACGAATCCATTCTCGGGATGAGTTCCTTCGCCTTCGGCATGATCCTGATCGGAGCCGGTGTTGTCGCCTACTTCGTCAATCTCGCTTTAAAGCCCACGGGTTGGGCCGGGGCGTCGAAACACAAACCCCAACCCGCAGCGTAGCAGGGTTTGTCAGCAGTTTTCCTGTGACCCGCTGTGCCCACTGTGGTGAAGAGTTGTGATCCGAAGAATAAAAAAGGGACCGGAAAAATTCGGTCCCTTTTGTACTGGATTGCGAAAAGGTGCGATCCGAAGACCAGCTCTACGCAGCCCTTGCTGTATCTCGCAAAGTCTTTACTTTGTCATGCACCCGCTGCACGCTGTTTGCTTGCCGCTGCACCAACTCCCGCAGCGTCTCCGGCAAGTTCCCGCTGAGCGCTTTCTGGTAAGCATCCGTGGCGACGTCCTCGCCATGCTCAAGCCAGTCCAGGACGGTGTGATCGTCCCCGCCCAACGCCACTTTCGTGTCAACCCATGCACGATGCAGCGCTCCTTCCACTGATCCGGATACTTTCTTGTCTGGCTTGCCCAGAGTCGAAAGTTCTGCCTGGAGTTCCTGCGCAAAACGCGCACGTTCGGCACTCACTTCGTTGAAGAAAGCTTTCAGGTCGGCCGCTTTCACCTTTTCGGCAGCTTCGCGAAAACCCTTCTGTCCATCCTTGCAACGTTCAATCAGATGTTCTACTACGCTGATGGGATTATTTTCGTCCATTATGTTCCTCCGCCCATTCGATGCCGAGCGGCTTTCCGGGTTTGGCGCGCATTTTGCTCGGCAACTCGTCATGAGCTAGGAAGAAAATCTACCGTTGCCGTAAAATCGGGGCGAACCCTATGACGAGAAGAAACTCCAAAGTCGCCTACCGGTTGAGCCGTTTAGCGGGAATGGGGATCGCGGCGATGCCAGTTCGCTCGCGAAATCCTGAGCGAAGCGAAGGAACCCGATGACCAAACGAAAATCCAAAGGCGCCTACATGTTGAGCCGTTTAGCGGGCGTGAGGAGCGCAGCGACGGGAGTCCGCTGGCGAAATCCTGAGCGAAGCGAAGGAACCCGATGACCAAACGAAAATCCAAAGGCGCCTACATGATTTCCGCAGTCGCCGAAATGTACGGCATCCATCCTCAAACGCTTCGCCTCTACGAGCGCGAAGGGCTTCTCAAGCCGTCCCGCACCGAAGGCAACACGCGCCTCTATACCGATGAAGATCTGCAAAGGCTGGAGTTCATTCTGAATCTCGCGCGCGACCTCGGCGTGAACATCGCCGGCATGGCGATCATCCTCCAAATGCGCGAGCGCATGGAAGAGATGCAGCGCCAGATTCAGGAGTTCGTGCAATACATCCAGCAAGAAGTCTTAACGCGCGCCAACGCTGCCGCCGATCCCTCCAAGGGAGCCCTCGTCCCAGTCCGCCGTCCTATGGTCACCGTCCAGTCACCTAAAAAACGCTAATCGGTTCTGCGACGCACGGAACAATTTGTCATCCTGAGGAGGGCGTAAGCTCTCCGAGGGACCGCATGACGTCATGCAATGCCGATGCCGTCGATGGGATCAACCGCACTGCAGTCATCGATTCGTTCCCGTCCCGGCCATCGGAACCCTTGGAGAAAGTACGTCCTTCACTCGCTTCGCCGGAGTTCAACATGACATCGCAGTAAGCGTATGATGAAAAGCTTCCTCATGCTCCCCTTCAAGCTCGTCTATACCGACGCGTATTACCTGCCGATCGGCAATCATGTTTTTCCCGCCGAGAAATACAAACGCGTCCACGACCGTCTCATCTCCACTGGCGTCGCGGAACCAGCGGATTTTCTCGAGCCCCAGCCTGCCACCGACCAGGACATCCTTCTCGTTCACAAGCCCGAATACGTGCAGAAGCTCAAGACCGGCACTCTCAGCCCGCGCGAAGAGATGGAGATGGAAATTCCCTATTCTCGCGAGTTGGCCGATGCCTTTTGGCTTGCTGCCGGCGGGTCCATCCTCGCCGCGCGCCAATCCCTCACCGACAAAGTTTCCATCAGCATCGGCGGCGGATTTCACCACGCTTTTCCCGACCACGGTGAGGGATTCTGCATGATTCACGACGTCGCCGTTGCCATCCGCCGCCTCCAGCGCGACGACAGGATCCGCACGGCCATGACTGTCGATTGCGATGTCCACCAGGGAAACGGCACTGCCCATATCTTTGCCGGCACGCGCACAGCCAGCGCTCTGCTGCCTTCATCTTCGACCTCCACGGTCGAGCCGCCCAAAAACGCGCCCCAAGGAAAGATGCGCGGAGCCCATGCTGGCGATGTCTTCACCATCTCGCTTCACCAGCACAACAACTATCCGCTATGGAAGCCGCCTTCTTCGATTGATGTCGACTTGCCCGATGGCACAAACGACGCCGACTATCTTGCGTGGCTCGACAACGCGCTCAGCTCTGGACTTCGACAGTTCGAGCCCGATCTGATCTGCTACATCGCCGGCGCCGATCCCTATCGCGAAGACCAGTTGGGTGGCCTTGATTTAACTATCGATGGATTGAAGAAGCGTGACGAACTCGTGTTCCGCGTCGCCCGCGCGCGCAATATTCCGGTGATGGTCACGTACGCTGGCGGCTATGCACAAAACGTGGAGGACACCGTCACCATCCACAGCAACACGGTAGTGGCTGCAAAAGAAGTCTTCGCAGGGTGACTGCTGTCAGGCTTGGCCCCCGCGGTGGTTTTCGTCTCGCAACTTGCGGCAAGAGCAGATCCTGCATCGGTGCTTGACGCCCAATTCGTTCCCGGCACATAATTCCCCCTGATTCTTTCTCCCTCGACCCTGGGGTTCTCGCAACTTCGTCCGTTTTTAGCTCAGCTGTCAACCGTTCGAACTCCGAAATGCCAGTGTTCTTCCAATAGCGAACTTGCGGCCTGCAGTCTGTCGCAGGCATCGCAAAGGAGAGATTATGCGGGGAGCTATCCAGAAATCTGCAATGCTTCTATTTTGTTGTGCAGTGATGTCTGCCGCGGCGTCGGCACAGAATTTTGCCGCCGAGAGTCTCGATTCTCCGGCGGAGGGAAACCCCGTTGTTGGCCCGCTGGTTCAAGGTTTCAACGGTCACCTCTACGGAATTTCAAGCTATGGATCCTCCGGAATTGCAAACATTGGAGGATCCTCTAATTGTGGAACCACCGGCTGCGGCGCTGTGTTCGAAGTAAGCCCGACGGGTAGGCTGTCAGCGCTTTACCTTTTTTGTTCTTTGCCAAATTGCGCCGATGGCCAAGATCCACAAGCTGGATTGATTCTCGGTGCCGACGGAAATTTCTACGGCACAACTTTACAGGGCGGCGCCAATGGCGTTGTCAATGGGTACGGCTATTCCGGCGGCTCGGTATTCAAACTCTCCCCTTCGGGTAAGCTGACGACAATTCACAGCTTTTGCTCGCAAATGAATCTCTACGGTGTGTGCCTCGATGGCGCGTTGCCTTATGGCTTGGTCCAAAGCTCCGACGGAAACATATATGGGACTACTTCGCAAGGCGGCACGGCTAACCAAGGCCTCAACTGCTACGCGCCCGACGGCGCCCAATATGGTTGCGGAACAGTCTTCAAAATTACTCCCACCGGCAAGCTCACAACCATCTACAATTTCTGTCCTGAGTTGAACGGCGACGGAGTGTGCCCCGACGGCGAGGATCCTCAAGCAACCCTTGTGCAAGGCGGCGATGGTAATTTCTACGGCACCACCTTTGCGGGAGGCGCCAATGTTTGTTCCGGGACTGGTTGCGGGACAATTTTCAAAATTACTCCCAGCGGCACGCTCACAACCATCTACAATTTCTGTCCCGATCAACTCCCCTGCACAGATGGATTCGAGCCCGGCATGCTCGTACGAGCCACGAACGGAAATCTCTACGGCCTCACGTTGCATGGCGGGCCTCAGGGCGGAGGCTCCGTTTTCGAGGTTACGTCCTCTGGGAAGTTCAATACCCTCTATGGATTTTGCAGTGTGGCCAATGGTGGCCCTTGTCCTGACGGCTCTTCTCCCGCCTCGCTGATGCAGGCGACAGACGGAAATTTCTACGGAACGACTGTGGAGGGCGGAGCAAATTGCCTCACGGATGGCTCCTACGGCTGCGGCACCATCTTTCAGATGACCTCCGCCGGCGCTATTACGAACCTGCACAGTTTCTGCCAAACCAATTGTTACGACGGAACGTACCCATCAGCCACTCTCGCGCAAGGCACCAATGGCGCATTCTACGGTCTTGCGGCATTCGAGGGCGCCGATAAAAGTTGCACCAATGGATGTGGAACGATCTTCCAACTCTCGATGGGCCTTGGACCGTTCGTAGAAGCGAGCCCGAATTTCGGAACAGCCGGACGAGTCATCAGCATCTTGGGTAACAACCTGACTGGCGCGACCAGCGTCACCTTCAATGGAACGCCTGCTACCTTTACTGTTGTTTCAAGCACACTCATCAAGGCTCACGTACCTACCGGCGCAACCACCGGCACTGTGCAGGTAATTACGCCTAACGGTACGCTCTCGAGCAATGTGCCTTTCCAGATCTTGCCTTAGCCAAGGTCAGAGCTCTGTATTGCGGGGCCGCCGTGGCGGCTCCGACAATTTATAGAGTAGTGTTCGGTTCGTACTCTGCGATCCCCTGTGGTGAAGTAGTTCTCATCGTGAGCAGAGCGAAGGACCCATACCCGCCCTGCAGTGAGATGAACGTAGAAAGGCGTTCTCTTATCGACCCCCCCGCCAAAAGCTATACTCCCACCATGGACGTCCTCGTTTCCCAGCTTTCTCACCGAGAGATCTATAGCATTCTTCTGCACAGCGTCGCGCCGCGGCCCATTGCGTGGGTTTCTTCGCTGAGCGCCTCGGGACAGCCTAACCTCGCCCCATTCTCCTTCTTCAACTGCGTCTCCGTAGACCCTCCCATGCTCGCTTTTTCTCCCGGGCTGCGCCCGGCGAAAGAAGTCCCATCCACGCCTCACGGCGAACCAAAAGACACGCTGCGCAACATCCGCGAGACGAAGGAATTCGTCGTCAGCGTCGTGACCTACGATCTGCGGGAGCGCATGAACGCGACAAGTGGCGAGTACGACGCCACGGTCAACGAGTTCGAACTAGCGAAACTCAAGCCTGTCGCTTCACAGGCCGTGCGTCCTCCGCGGGTCGGAGAGTCTCCCTTGAGTTTCGAGTGCAAGCTGCATCAGATTATCGATTTCTCTCCCAACCCAACCGGAAGCAGCCTTGTGATCGGACAGGTCGTGGCCATTCACATCGACGATGCCCACCTCAAAGAAGGACGCCTGGACCCGAACTCCCTCGACCTGATCGGTCGCATGGGCGGCCTGCAATATACGCGCACCAAAGATCGTTTTGAGATGGTCCGCCCCAAAGTGGAGTAGTGGGCATTTCACCGCTTATTACTGATTGTCATCCTGAGCGAAGCGAAGGCCGCCAGATAGAGGGACGACTCGGGTATCTTTCCTCCGTGTTCCTCTGTGCCCTCTGTGGTGAGTTCACTCATACCCGTGCGTCCTGTGCCCGCCCCTTCCACTTCCCGCCCCGTCCCATCCAGTACTGAACTGCTGAGTGCAGCGTCGCGCCCGAATAAAACAGGGCAACAACTGGCAGCGATGCCGCCCAGAGTGGCGACAAGCCGTAGAATCGCACCATTGGCCAGAAGCTAAGACTCATCAACAGCCACGCGAGTCCGCCTAGCAACGCCGCCCATCCGCCAAAGAACACGAGCACTGGGGGCGCAAGAAAAGTAATGCCGAGCCCGAGCACCGTCCCCATCAGCAACCACGCGGAATGCTTCAACTGATAAAACGCGTTGCGCGAGATCATGCCTCCGACGCCGCTAAATCCTTCGTAGCTTCGGATGCTCCATGCATTCCGCGTCAATCCTAGCCAGATGGCGCCGTTGCGCTTGATCTCCCGCGCCAGCGCGCAATCGTCGATCAGTTCTCCGCGGATCGTCGCAATCCCTCCGATCCTGGCGAGCGCCGCCGCGCGCACTAGGATGTCGCCACCGGCTGCCGCCGCCGTTTTGTTTCGAGGATCGTTCACCCACGCCGGCGGATACAGCATGAAAAAGAAATACACAAACGCCGGGATCAGCGCGCGCTCGGCCAGCGACGCGCACTTCAGTTGCACCATCATCGAAACCATGTCGAGATTGCTGGCCTGCGCCATCGCCACCAACGATGCGACGCTATCCGGCGCGTGCACGATGTCGGCATCTGTGAACAGAAAATATTCCGGAGAGTATTCGCCCGCACGTTCCACTCCCTGCGCCAAAGCCCACATCTTGCCGGTCCATCCCGCTGGCAGAGGAGCCGCGGAAATGATCGTTACACGATCGCTGCAATCGCGGGCGGCCTGCGCGACCGCGCCCGCCGTGTCGTCGGTGCTGTGATCATCAACCACGAAGATGCGCATGCTCCCGGGATAATCCTGTGCGAGCAGCGACTTCACAACTTGTCCGATGACGTCCGCCTCGTTGCGTGCCGGTACAACCACCGCAACCCGCGGCGGGGGCTCGGTTCGCAGCTTCAGCCCCTCGGGTAGAGTCACGATACGCCAGAAGCGTCCCCAGGCTGCAATCATTACAACCCATATCACGCACGATAGTGCGCCAATTCCGGCCGCGATCATCGTGGTCAATCATCCCATATTCGTACGTAATTCGTTCGCGCACCGGCAGTGCGCATTTCCAACTGATCACTGGGGGCTCGCGGCTCCTGGCCCGCAGCTCATAGCGCACCGCGGCTGCTAAAATACCTAATTACGCCTATGTTTGAGAATCTACAGGAAAAACTACAACGCGCATTCAAGACGCTCCGCGGCCAAGCCAAGCTGACCGAGGAGAACATTGACGAGGCGCTGCGCGAAATCCGGCTGGCGCTGCTTGAGGCCGACGTCAACTTCAAAGTGGTCAAGCAACTCATCGACCAGATCCGCGCCAAGTCCGTCGGACAGGAAGTGATGACGGCGCTCTCACCCGGAGAGCAGGTCATCAAGATTCTGCGCGACGAGCTGGTCGAGGTGCTGGGCAAGGATACGGCGCGGGTGAAGTTCGCGTCGCAGCCGCCGACGGTCGTGCTCATGGCCGGACTGCAAGGGTCCGGTAAAACGACCACGTCGGGCAAGCTGGCGAACTGGTTCAAGCAGGGCGGACACCGTCCGCTCCTGGTTTCGGTGGACGTGTACCGTCCGGCGGCGCGCGAGCAGTTGAAGGTTGTGGCCCAGGCGGTGAAGTCGAACATTTATGAAGGCCAGGTCGGCGACGCAAACACTCCGGCCGAGCTTACACAAGCAGTCGAGCGGCTGGTGAAAGAGGCGCGTCGCGAGGCCATCGTCAGCGGATGCGACGTGCTGATTGTCGATACCGCGGGCCGGTTGCACATTGATGACGAGCTGATGAACGAGATGCAGTCGCTGAAGAAGCTGCTGAATCCGTCGGAGATTTTGTTCGTGGCTGACGCGATGACCGGACAGGATGCGGTGCGCTCGGCCGAGGAGTTCCACAAGAAGCTTTCACTGACCGGAGTTGTTCTGACCAAGATGGATGGCGATGCGCGCGGCGGGGCGGCGTTATCAATCCGGCAGGTCACGGGGCAGCCGATCAAGTTCATCGGCGTCGGCGAAAAGTACGATGCCCTGGAGCCGTTCCATCCCGACCGCATCGTGTCGCGCATTCTCGGCATGGGAGACATCCTGTCGCTGATCGAGCGCGCCGAGAAGCAGATCGATAAGAAGAAAGCCGAGGAGCTGGCGACCAAGGCGCTTACGGGCGACGGATTTTCGCTGGAAGACTTTCGTGACCAGCTGCGGCAAGTGAAGAAGATGGGATCGATGAAGAGCCTGATGGGCATGTTGCCGTCGATCGGTCCGTTCTCAGGCCTGCAGAAAGCCGCCGACAATGTGGACGAAAAACAGATCAACCGCGTCGAAGCCATCATCAACTCGATGACGATGCACGAGCGCAATCACCATGAAGTGATCAACGGCAGCCGGCGCAAGCGGATCGCGCGCGGATCGGGGACGACCGTGCAGGAAGTAAACAACCTGCTCCGTCAGTACGCCCAGATGAGGAAGATGTTCAAGCAGATGGGCAAGCCGAGCTTCGCGAGACGGCTGGCCGGGATGAAGCTGCCGGGGATGTAGGAAGGCAGGGGCTAGGGGCCAGGGGTCAGTCCTTGCGTTGGTTGCGCCGATGGGCCACACGTTTGTCATCCTGAACGGCGGCGAAGCCGGCGTGAGGGACCCTATGTCAGCGGACTGCTTTGATGTCGTGGAGAGGAATGCAACATAGTGTAGTCAGCGCTTGCGATCCCGCTTACTGCATTGCCGCTGTATACGCTTCGTAAGGTCCTTCGGATGGCTATCGCCTTCCTCAGGATGACATTATTGTTGCACCTTGAGCAGCACTTGTCCTGTTTGTCCTTGCATCGTCAGAATCGGGCCAACCGGATTTCCATTCACGTCGACCCATGACCCCGCCGGCAACGTCACCGTGGCTGTTGCGTAATAGGGATTCACCAGCGCCAGACCTCCGGAATATGTCCGCGCCCAGACGCCCTGCGTCTTCTTCATCGCGTGTGTTGGATGTCCGATCTGGATCGAGTATTCGGGGAACGTGATCAAGGAGCCGTAATCCTGGCCACCGCTGGCGGTGAACCCCGTTATGTACATGTACGTACAACGATTCTTCACCAGCAAGTAGTTCGCGATCACCCATAGCCGCGCGGATTGCGGGATATCGGCGGTCAGTTCCGATTCCTCACCATTGGTCATGTAGCAAACGCCCCGGCTCTCGACGTATCGCAGCACAGCCATAATCTCTTCCCATTGCGTGGGAGGCGGTACGTCAGGCGGATTGCCGTAGTTAGTGAAACCGCGCTCGTCGAAGAGGAGGTCGGTGGTTGTCATGAGCTTGAGGTTCACGTCCATCGGAAATCCGAACTCATATGACACGTTCACCTGCATGGTCGCAGTATTCGAGTAGTTGTGGACGTGCTCGTAGGTCGCCGCTTCCCATGCGAGTTCGTCGCGCTGGTAGATGGGATCATTGGCTTTTCCGGAATACTGCTGCACCCAGTGCCCCGATAGATCGTAGTGTCCGCAGCGTCCCCAGTTGCTGCTGGCCGACATGGTGTCGACGGCAATTCCCGCATACCCTTGCGCGAGCGGAGCGTCGACCCAATTCGCCCATTGATAGGCACGCACTTTGGGATTGGCAAAATCGATAGGCGCGAGGCTGGTCGAGCCGAACTCGAACGCCAGAGTCTTGCGATCGCAGCGAAATTCAAGCCAATCGGGATGATTCCGCAAGTACCACGCTACCGGATGCGTGAAGTTGTCGACTGAGTACGGAATGTAGGCAGTGTTATAAACGTCGGCAGGCTCGTTGGGATAGTTGGATGCCCAGACCATGTCGACCACGCCGGATTCCGTGTTGACATCAGTCACGTTGTAGTTGAAGACCATCTCGAGATGGATGTTGTCAGACGTATTGGGAAAATATTGGGTCCGGGGCTTGCTGGGTGACTGGGCAAAGCCGACCGCAACGCCGAAGACGATGGTCAAAAAGGTGTGGACTGCTGGTCGGAACACTTGGCACCTCCGTAAATAAACGAATGCAATCGTAAACATACGACGGCTTCGATCAATATACGCCAGTGCGATGGCGTTATCTCTTGCCGTTTTGAACCGAAACGTTCGGCCGAGTATTGATACGTTTTAATAGACCGTGTTTCGGTGTTACAATCCGCCGCCGAGAGGATTTTCCAATGCGTTTTCTTACCCGCCATCAGATTTCGTCCGCAATTGTTCTTCTGTTCTGCGTAGGTGTGAGCCTTCCGCGTTCACTCCACGCCCAAGCAGCGTCTGCATCGAAGCTCTCCGTCCATTGGGAAGAACTCACGGCTTCCGATTTCCGTGACGGCATTCAGCGCTCGCAAGGAGTCTGCCTGCTTCCATTTGGTATTCTCGAAAAACACGGCCCTCATCTACCCATCGGCACTGATCTACTTGACGTCAGATACGCCGCGCTTCACGCTGCCGAGCAGGAGTACGCTGTCGTTTTTCCTGAATATTATTTCGGCCAGATCGCCGAGGCCAGGCACGAACCAGGCACGATGGCATACAGCCGCAGCCTGCAACTCGCGCTTTTGCAGGAAACCACGGATGAAATGTCCCGCAACGGCTGCAAGAAAGTTCTGATCGTCAATGGCCACGGCGGCAACAGCAGCCTGTTGCCCTATTTCGCCCAAACACAACTCGACAAGCCCCACGACTATGTCGTCTATGTCTTCGACGAGCGCGCACCGGATCACGGTGGTCCGCCGAAGAAAACCAAGATCGACATGCATGCCGGCGAGAGCGAGACGTCGAAGATGATGATTGCCCATCCCGAACTCGTTCATCCGGATCGCGCCACCAGCGAATCAGGCGCGGATCAGGCCCGTCAGAAGATTTCCGAAGACATCTACACCGGCATTTGGTGGTACACACGTTTTCCGAATCACTATTCCGGCGAAGGCGCTGCTGCCACGAAGGAACTTGGGGAATACCAAATGAAGTGGTGGATCGACTCAGTCGTGAAGGCGATTCAACAGATAAAGGCCGACGACGTCAGCCCGAAACTGCAGAAAGAATTCTACGAAAAGAGCACGCACCCGCTCGACACGCAGCCGTGAAGTCGTACCTTGTCGGGCCTCCGTCACCAACATTTTTCACGAAGCTCCGTATTTTCCGATCAGCATGCCGGTGATGAAAACCAGCACGCCCCCGAGCCCCACCTGTAGGGCCGCCGAAACCCAAGGTGTGTCCATGTAGCGCTTGCGAACCCACGTGATGACTCCTAGTTCTGCCACTACGACCAGGCCCGCCGCCCAAAGCGCCATCCGGAAGTCGCGCAACAGAAATGGCAGAGTGTGACCGATTCCGCCCAAAGCCGTCATCGCTCCGCAGATCAATCCACGTACCCACGGATGCCCGCGTCCGGTGAGGCTGCCGTCATCCGACAACGCCTCCGCGAATCCCATGCTGATTCCCGCCCCGGCTGAGGCAGCCAGACCCACCACAAATGCGTCCGTACTTTTTTGGGTTGCGAACGCCGCTGCGAATACCGGCGCCAGCGTCGAGACCGACCCATCCATCAAACCGGCGAGTCCCGGCTGCACAATCTGCAAAACAAACAGACGCCGCTGCGCCACCTCCTCGTCGGCCTTCACGTTGTCCGGGAGCTTCTGCTTATCGAGTTCCTGCGCACGCTCTTCGTGCTCGCGTTCTTCCGTGGCCAGATCGTCCAGCAATTGCCGGATACTCGCGTCCTGCGTCCTCCCCGCCGCCTTTTCGTAAAAACGGCGCGTCTCCACTTCCATGGTCGACGCTTCCTTGCGCACGGCCTCAATCCGAAGCGGACGCACCAGCCACAGCGCCGGACGCTCCACAAATCCGCGCACATCTTGCCGGCGGATCAGCGGGATATGTTCC
>Ga0209168_10002352_pt1 | contig 13759 bp, 8 predicted proteins | sample Coa_R1_FD_187156 | JGI IMG/M metagenome (GOLD analysis project Ga0209168, IMG submission 187156) | Surface soil microbial communities from Centralia Pennsylvania, which are recovering from an underground coalmine fire - Coalmine... | ecosystem: Environmental > Terrestrial > Soil > Unclassified ... | reverse complement strand
TGAGCTTCATGTCTTTCAGATTGCCGTCCTGGAAATATTTCAGAGTGAAATCGGGAGCCATATCCCCAACTTTGGGCATGCTCGACGCCTCCTTACTCTGTGCGAATAACGCGGAAGACATGGTCAGCAGCAGAGCTGCCGCCAGAATCCCTGAGCGTTTGTTTTGCATTCGAACCCTCCCACTTAGAGTTGATGACCCAGCATACCGCGCGCTCCGTGCCCGGTAAACCCGTAACTGCGTCGGTGCGAGTCCGTGTGCTTGCGCTAACCCCCCGCCCTCGATGAAAGTGCTGTGGCGATTTTGCAGGCAGTCACTCGACGACATGTAGCATCCAAGCTGGGTCTCACTCAACAACCAAACTATGGATCATCTGGCGCCACATGACTTGATGGTTGTCTTTCTCGCACTCGCAGCTCTGCTGGCGAGCGCAAAGCTCGCCGGGGAACTGGTCAAGAAATTCAATCAACCCTCTGTACTCGGCGAAATTATTGCTGGCATTCTTCTGGGACCGACGGTTCTCGGCCACTTCCAACCCGCCGTTTATGCCCTGCTATTCCCGCGTACTGGCCCCGTCGCCCTGGTTCTGGAGGGAATCACAGCCATCAGCGTGGTCTTCTTCCTTCTCACTGCTGGCATTGAGATTGATTTGGCCAGCATCTTTCGACAGGGGAAAAGCGCATTGCTGGTGAGTTCTTTCGGCATGGTCATCCCCTTTGCTGTCGGATTCCTTTCGGCCCGAATGTTCCCGCGATTTCTCAGCGCCGGTGAAGGCACCGACCCCATTGTCTTCGCTCTCTTCATTGGCACTGCTCTCTCCATCTCCGCTCTCCCCGTGGTAGCCCGCGTCCTCATGGATCTCGGACTGCTCAGGAGCGAGATGGGCACAATTGTCATGTCTTCCGCTATGTTCGACGACTTGGTCGGTTGGATTCTATTCGGCTTGGTTCTGGGGATGATGACTCCCCAGGGTGACGCCGGACACGGTATTCGGCACACCATCATCCTGGTGCTGAGCTTTGCGGCGCTGATGCTAACCGTCGGGCGTTGGCTGATTCACAGGATTCTCCCTTTTATACAAGCTCACACCACGTGGCCCGGCGGGGTTCTCGGCTTCATCTTTTCTTTGACTCTCGCTGCGGCGGCTTTTGCGGAGTACGCCGGCATCCATGCGGTGTTCGGCGCATTTATCACGGGCGCGGCAGTCGGCGAATCCGGTCATTTGCGGCAGCGCACCTCCGAGCACATTTACCAGATCGTCACCAACGTCTTCGCGCCTTTATTTTTCGCCAGCATCGGTCTGCACACCAATTTCGTGACAAACTTTCATCCGGCAGTTACCGCTTTCATCATCGGCATCGCGTGTCTGGGAAAGATTCTGGGTGCAGGTTGCGGAGCGCGATTGGGCGGCATGGATTTGCGTACCTCTTTCGGTGTCGGCCTCGCGATGAACGCCCGAGGCGCAATGGAAATGATTCTCGGCATTCTTGCGCTGCAAGCCCGGCTCATCCGCGAACCCATGTTTGTGGCGCTGGTTGTCATGGCTCTGGTGACGTCTCTCATCTCCGCACCGGCCATCCGGATCCTGATCACTCGCAAAAAATCGGTCAATCTCAAGGACGTCGTTTCCAGTGAGCTGTTTCTAACGAGTCTTGCAAGCGACACGAAGAATGGCGTGTTGCAGGAAATGTGTGACGTGGCTGCGCCCATTGTGGGCAATGCTCCCGAGCGTTTCTTTCGGCTGGTCAGTGAGCGCGAGCGCGTTTCCAGCAGCGGCTGGCGTTTCGGAATCGCTGTCCCCTATGCCCGCGTGGATGGCCTGAGCCGACCAGTCGTGGTGATCGGGAGGACTGAAAAAGGCATTGACTTCGATTCGCGCGACGGCCGCCCCGCAAAGCTGATTGTGCTCATTCTCACTCCCGACAACCAGTCTCAGCACGATTTGCTGGCCGACGCTGGCCAACTTTTCAGCCACAAAGAAATGATCGACCGCGCGCTTGCCGCGAGTAGTTTCGTAGAGCTATTGGCCGCGTTGAACGCTCCGGTGAAGTAGGTAGGAGAGACCGCCCGCCGCCACAAGACCAGATTCCCCGATCCGGCGAAGTTGCTCCGTTGTCACTTCCGGCCTTGGTGGCTGAAAACCACCACTGTTGGCCGTGGTCGGCCAATCTGATAGCAATCTCCCTTTTTCACTCCCCGCTCGAGATTCTTTCTCGCTGAAAACAAAGCCCTTGCCGATGGCCTCTTCTCGCCTCTTTGGCATGGCAGTTGCCATTCCCTCTTGCTGAGAGATTTCTGGAGACGCGGGTTTATATGGGTAGGGTTCGGTTGGAAGAGGTGGGTTATGAAAACTAGATTCATCCCGAGTATTGCAATATTAACTTTGGCGCTGGCGAGTGTGTTTTCGATCAGCGCGGTCGCGCAGACCACTGACGAAACGCCGGCTCCGTCGGATCAGCCCAGCGCCCCCATGGAGATGGGAAAGCCCCAAGCGGGCCAAGGTCCCATAGGACCCAGTCAGGCTGGTCCGCAATCGCAGCCGCCCTATGCCCAGCCGGGCGATGAGCAGTCGGACGATGCTGAGCCTGCCCAGGCGCAGCCCGGCGGACCCGAAGGCGAAGGGCCGGCCAAGACCGATCAGGGTGTGGCGCGCGTCAGCATGATTCATGGGGATGTCTCGACGCAACGAGGTGACTCCGGCGACTGGTCAGCGGCGACGTTGAATCAGCCCGTGATGACCGGCGACAAGGTTTCAACCGGCGACGGCGCCCGCACCGAACTGCAGCTCGACTACGCCAACATCGTTCGCCTCGGCGCGAACTCCAAGGCGAACATCGCGAACCTCACGCAGAAAAATATTCAGATTCAGTTGGCCCAGGGCCTGCTGAACTATTCGGTCTCGAAAGACAGCGAGGCCGAGCCTGAGATCGATACTCCAAACGTCTCTGTGCATCCAGCGCATCACGATGGCGTGTTCCGCATCGAGATTCTGCCCAATGGCGATACCACTGTCATCGTGCGCCAGGGCGAGGCGCAGATCGCCACGCCGCAGGGCAGCACCGAAGTTCAGGCTGGAGAGATGGCGACCATCCGCGGAGACACCAACTCCGCGCAGTACAAGATTTCTCAAGCTCCTAACCGCGACGACTGGGATCAATGGAACAGCGACCGCGATCACATGATTCGCAACGCGCAGTCGTGGCGTCATACGAACAAGTACTACACCGGCACGCAGGATCTCGACGCCTACGGCCAATGGAAGAACGTTCCGGACTACGGCGATGTGTGGGTTCCGAATGAGTCCGATGATTGGGCTCCATATCGCAACGGCAATTGGGTCTACGAGCCCTACTACGGTTGGACTTGGGTTGGTTACGAGCCTTGGGGATGGGCGCCGTATCACTACGGTCGCTGGTTCTGGTACGGAAATTCTTGGGCCTGGTGGCCGGGTCCTGTCGGCGGCTTCTACCGTCCGTTCTGGGCGCCTGCGTACGTCTCGTTCTGGGGATGGGGCGGCGGCTTTGGTTTCGGATTTGGCTTTGGCGGTTGGGGAGGTTTTGGCTGGCTCCCGATTGGACCGTGTGACTATTTCCATCCGTGGTGGGGTGGATATCGCGGCCGCTTCGGCTGGGTCGGACGCGGAGGCTGGTACGGCGGCCGTTATGGCGGATTCCGTCCGCTGCACGCCGGCAACCGCTTCTCGAACATCGCCAACATTCATAACGAGCACATCGGGCGTGGTCTTTCGACGGTGGGTGCAGGGCGCTTCGGTGCGGGCCGCGTCTCGGCAGTGGCTGCGACGCGTCAGCAGATCGGCGGAGCGCGCATGATGGCGGGCAATTTGCCAGTCGTGCCTTCGCGCGCGAGCCTGTCGGCAAGCGGACGCGCGGCGTCTCCATCGACGGTGCGCAATGGCGGTTCCGAGCGCTTCTTCGGCACGCACAACAATCTGGCTCACCCAGCGTCGTTCCATCAGGAGACTGCCGGTCTGCGGCAGACGATGCAGCAGAATCACGTGAGCGGCATCCCTGCGGGTGGACGCATGAGTGGCGAATCCACTGGGCGTGGAATGAACGCGGGAGCATTCTCAAATCGCCCGACGAATAATCTAGGCGCGAGAAGTGCGGGCAATCCGGCATCGGCGATGCAAAACGGAAACCGGGGCGGATTTCGGTCATTTACGCCGCCGAACGGCACTGCTCGTTCAGCGGCGCCCGTGAACTCGGAGCGCAACAATGTGGGTTCCACCATGGGCTCCCGAAATACTGGCTCCCAAGGGATGGAGTCGCAGCGTGGACCTTCCGGCACGGCGCCAAGCCGCGACGGATTCCGTCCCTTCACCCCGCCGCCCTCGCATAGCGATATGTCACGCGGGGCATCGGGTATTTCTCAGGGTCGTGTATCTGAGGGAAGATCGGAGGGAAGCTACTGGAACCGGACCGCCCCCAGTTCGCAGATGCACACGAACGGGCCCGCCTATGGCGGATCGGAGAGAGGCGGCTCGCGTCCGCAACTGGATATGCGGCAGCCCATCGCGCGCTCACCTTACGGCGGATATCCCGGCGGCTCGCGCGCGCCTAGCTACGGCGGATCGCGTGGCGTTCCAAGCTACGGCGGTTCGCGCGGTGTGCCCAGTTACGGCGGTTCGCACGGTGCGCCCGGCGGTGGCCATGTGAGCGCGCCAAGCGGTGGACACTCTTTTGGCGGAGGTGGTGGTAGTCATCCCTCTGGCGGTGGCGGAGGGCACTCGAGTGGCGGCGGCCACTCCGGTGGTGGCCATCACTGAAACCTGAGAGCAGAGACGTGGCAAGCGACGTCTCTTGCCAAACTGTTGTAAACGAGTTGCTGTAAACGAAGTGAAGACAGAGGCGGAAAGGGCGTGCTTAACGGCGCGCCCTTTCTTTATTAGAGGAAGCTCTGCAATTCACGCCCAGACCCAAGACCCAAGACCCAACATCACGGCCTCGCATACGCTGGACTATCCGGCTCCGGCCGATCGTAGTCCCGTCCATATTTGTTCTTGTGAGCTACCGTCAGATCGGATTCCGCTAACGCAAATGTTCCCAGGAAAGTATCCCCCGGAGACACAGTAATTTCGCGGCTCAGCGCGCGCAGCGCATCGGGCGCCACCGACGAGTGAAAGACCTGTACCGCATAGCGTCCCGGCGGAACATTCGGAATTTCGACTTCGCCGCGCGCATTAGAGATCGCATAGTACGGCGTCGCTACCGCGATCACCACTGCGCTCATCTGCGAATGAATATTGCAGAAGATGAACGAGATGCCCGGCTTGTCAAATGTAACGAATCGAGTGGTCCCGCTCTCGTAAAGCCCCAGATCGAAGCGCTTGCCTTCGAACATCGAAAACACGTTGTGAAAGAACGGATCTTCGTTCGGGAACTCCACCTTGCCGCCTACCGGAACCACCAGCAGCGAAGGTTGAAAGCTCTTGTTCCTCTGCACCAGTTGCGGAATCTCGGACGGCTTCTGCTGTGGAGGTTCGCTCGTCCCACCCACCGGAGTCAGCCAGATAACCGCTTTCGACGCATCCTTCAGGCGATGACCGCTCCTGGTCAACTCCACTCGTGCCTTCAGCGTTTCCTGCGCGCACGCCAAGCCGACTCCAATTAGAATCAGGGCGATCGCGAATCGGCAGGGGATCGATCGCAATTTCAAAACAGAATCCCCACCGCTAGATTTACTTGATTGGTCATGCTGCTGTCGCTGTAAACAGGGTACGTGCGCAGCCTCCTGAATTCAGCCGAGAATAACAGGTCTGACCGCGGCCGGTAAACGATGTTGCCCAGCGCGCCGCGATTTCGCCCCAGGATCGGGCCGTAATTATTCGCATCAATCGCAAAGCCGCGCACGTCGTTGGCAAATGCATTGTCTTCCGCGAACACTCCATTCACGTCGATCTTCGGCGTAATCTGCAGCGTCAACTGGCTCCATCCTCCCGCAGAATCAAGGCCTCGGATCGGAGTCGACCAGGAGAATGGAGGACCGCCAAACACAACCGGCCGGTTAATGCCCGCGCCGAATGTTCCTGCTCCCCGCCCGCGGTAGAATTCGCCCGACAACGTGAGACGCGGAACAATCGGAATCTGCCAGTCCGTCATGCCCGCCCATCCGTCGACATAACGCTCCCACGACCAATCCTGCCGCCCGTAGTAGCCCGCGACTCCGAAGCTAAGAGGACGTCCAAACACCTGACGCGCCCACGCCGTGCGAACGCCGTAGGCAGGTTGGCCCGACTGCTCTCCCGCCTGTGCCGTGCGGAAATACGGATCAGACGGAGGCTGCCAGTTCAGATTGTCGAAGATTCCCGCCTGCACAGTGAACGATTGCTGGTCCGAGATGTCAAAGCGGTGTTCGACGCGAATCTGCGGCGTCCAGCCCCACAAATTGCCCGCCGCGGCGAATGCCGGCGTGGCCAGCGATGCGAACGAAGTCGGCGACAACGGCGAAATGAAAAGAGCGTCCTGCCCTGCAATCACCGATGTATGCTGCCAATCCAGCCGTACGCTCGCCGTCTGCACGCGTGCAATTCCGTAGTTCACGCCATCGCCCACCGACGGGAATCCTCCCGTGAAATCCAGTTGCACGTTCGCCGACGTCTTCGCACCCGCGACATTCGGCCCGAAAACTTCCAGTCCAATCTCCGACTGGCGCAGAGTCGCTCCAAAGCTGGTCTGCGGTTGGCCCGCAGCCGCCGGTTGCGCATATCCCGGTAGGTCGAGGTTATTGGAGATGCCTACGTTGCGAAACGCATTCATCAGGATGATGCCGTGAAGCCGGGCCCGGTACTTCGAAGCAGTTTCAACTTTCGTTTGATATTGCTCGTCAACTTTCTCGCCCAGCAGGGAAGTGGACTCCTCAAGTTTCTGCACCCGATCTTCGAGAGGCGCTGTACTTTGCGGCGCGGCTGCAACCGAGGGCGTGGCATTCGGAGCCGGCTCCGCTGCAGGCGCACCGTACGCATTTCCAGCAGTTGCCTCGGTCGTGGAGGTTCCCGGCCGAGTAAGCAGCGCCCGGGTGGCCTGCAGGTCCTGCCGAAGTTGCCGCATTTCGACGCGCGACTCGGCATTCTCCGTGCGCATCTCTTCCACGAGCGACCGCAGTTGGCGGACTTGATCCTGGAGATCGTGCACAGCAGCGGCTGTGTCGTTGGATGCCGCCGCGCTGGGCCGTGTTTCCTGTGCCCATCCAAATGCGTTGAACAAGACGACAGTGGCAACCGCGGTTGCGGCCCCATGAACTGCGTACGCTCTAAGGCTCTTCACAACGCCCTCCTGCACTTCACCGGGTGTAGGTTCGAGACGATGAGATGGGCCAGCGCCTACATCTCCGGATGTGAAATTGGATGCGAAACTGAGTCTGAATTCGGGTCCGAACTTGGAGTAGAACTAGAAAGATCGCGAGAATTATGCCTGCTTGGAGCGGATACGAGCGGAACGTTCAAGTGGATTTCGCTGGCGCTGCGGAAAGTCTCCCTCGCACGTCCGGGCAGCACAATCCGGAAAACGGTTTTGCCCTGCCCCGTTCGCTCGACGAAGATCTCGCCGCCATGATCTTGAACAATCTTCTGCACGACCGCCAATCCCAGGCCCGTGCCGTTTTCCTTGCCGTGACTCACGAACGGATGAAACAGCCGGTCGCGAATGGAGTCGGCGATGCCCGGACCATTATCGGCCACCGAGATCGTGATCGATCCTGCATTCTCCGCCGCTGCGATTTCCACGTGGCCTCCGTCGACCGGCGCGGCCTCGCAAGCATTCAATAGCAGATTGTAGAGCGCCCTCTCAAGTTTGCGCGGATCGAACCATCCCGAGACCTGCCCACCGCACTGTACATCGATCAAGCGGTCGTGATGCCGCGGATGCAGTCGCACCGCCTGCACCACCCGCAGAATCGTCTCCGACACGTTGCTGTTCGTCGGGTTCAACGACTCCCTCGTGCGGGCAAACTCCAGCAGGGAATCGATCAAGTCCGTCATCAGGTTCACGCCGGTTCGCACTTCCTGGTATAACTCCTCGCGTTGCGCCGGCGACAGGTGGCTGTCGCAGAGAAACTCGGAATTCGCGACGATGGCCGCGAGCGAATGGCGCAGATCGTGCGAAATCGAACTCGCCATGCGCCCGATCGTGGCCAACTGTTCTGACTCCAGCAGATCGCGCTGGCTCTTGAGCAGGCTTGTGCGCATGCGGTCGAAGGCGCGCGTGAGTTCCGCGACTTCGTCTCCCCCGCGCGAATCCAGCGGATGATGGAAGTCTCCGCCTTCAAGAGCACGAACGCCAGCCACTAGATTGCCCAGCGGCCGTGTGAATGTATGCGAGAGAAAGAAGACCAATCCGCTGCCCACAAGGATCGCGGCCAGTCCAAGTAGCAAAAGATAGCGATTCAACTGATTGATGAACCGGGTCGCCTGATCGTACGAGCCGAGAACGCTCAGCCGCACTGGCGAGCTTCCCGAACCCGAAAGCACAAGAGAGGTCGCCAGAAAATCTTCTTTTCCGATGTCGATGTCGCGCGGGTCGCTCTGCACCGACCCCGCAATTAGATTCTGGATGCTTCCACTCTGCGCCTGTTGCGATGTCAACGTCGACGCGACAACTTCATTTCCGTACGAGAAAGCGACCTGCCCGCCTGCAACTTTGCTGACCTCCGCGGCGAGCCGGGCATTGATCTCATATCCGATCACCAGAAACCCGAGCAGCGTACCTTCCGTGCGCGACCCGCGGTAAATGGGCTGCACAAAAACCTGGTAGAGATGATGCGCGCCGAACCACCAGTGGCTCGAGTCACCCTCGTCCTCGTTGAGCGATTGCTGGAAATATTGCTCGGCCGCTTCGGGCGTGAATCCCGGAGTCTTCGTATGCAGCGCAACCACTTTCCCCGTGCGGTTGACCAGCACGAACAGATCGCTGCTGCTGCGCGCATGCTGCCAGACGTCCTGCGATGCATCCTGAATCGTGACCGGATCTGTGCTGGTCATGATGGCGCGGGTCAATGGGATGTCCGCCAGCAGCGCAACGTCGCTGGTCAGCATGGTCTCGCGCTCGTGGCGGAAATCCTGAAAAGCGCTGACAGAATTGCGCAAGTTGACGGCAATGCTCTGCCGCACATTGCTGCGAATGCTCCGCTGTACCAGCAGCAGGCTGGTCGTCGTCAGCCCTGTCGTGATGAGGAGCATGGAAAGCAGGAAGCGCGTGCGCAGGCGCAGCCGGGGTAGAAGATCCCCTCCAGACGCAGTCTGTCGTGATTCAGGCACGGGCTCCAAAGATCGGTTCACGTGGATTAGCGAACGAACTTGTATCCCATGCCGTGTACCGTGCGGAAGTGAACCGGGCTGGATGGGTCTCTTTCTAGCTTTTGGCGCAACTTAAGGATGTGATTGTCCACCGTGCGAGTCGAGGGATAGTTCTGGTAGCCCCAGACCTCGTTCAGCAGTTCGTCGCGGCTAATCACGCGGTCGGCATTTTGTACGAGAAATTGAAACGTCTTGAACTCCTGCGCGGTCAGAACCACGGGCTTGCCATCGCGCTTGACTTCCATCTTCTTGAAATCCGCCGAGATGCCGTCAAAGCTCACGACTTGCACATCTGGCGTGCGCGCGGTGTGACGCAGCGCAGCTCGCACACGCGCCAGCAACTCCCGCGGACTGAATGGCTTGGTCACATAGTCGTCGGCGCCTAGCTCGAGCAGCAGAACCTTGTCGGAAACATCGCTGGCAGCGCTCAGCACGACGATGGGCAACGTCGGCGCGGCGGCCTTGATCTCTTTGCAGACATCGCGCCCAGAAACCTTCGGCAGGCGCAGGTCGAGAACGACTGCAGCCGGCGCGGACGTTTGGAAGCTGTCGAGCGCCGACCTGCCATCAGACTGCGTCTCAACAACGTATCCCTCGGTCTCAAACAGTCGCCGCAGCGCTTTCTGCACTGCCGGGTCGTCTTCGACCACAAGTATGCGCCCGGCCGGTTTCGTCGTAGTGGGTGGATTCACGGTTCTCGCCGCACTAAATGGCGTTGCAAGGTTACCCATAAAGTAACAATTCCTAATCTGGGGGGACGGCCTCCGGTTCACATTGCCCCACACCGGAAGCGGCTCAACTAGTGCAGCTTAAACGATTTTGCGGCAAAACCACTGGTAAACGCTGTAGTTTTGACATTTATTTTACAATTTCACCACGATGTCAAAACATGCTTCGGAAGGCCACTTGCTCAGGCAGTCGCGACGCGTGAAACCCAGCGCAAGGGCGCCGCAGGCTGTCGTAAAATTGTGCGCTTGCCCGCTCACTCGGAACCCGCTTCCTCGGAACTAGACCGTCTCGTCGTAGTGATGGTGCGCCCGCGCAATCCATTGAACATCGGCGCGGCTGCCCGTGCCATGAGCAATTTTGGGGCGCACCGTCTTCGTCTCGTGAATGCTTACGCACCAGGCTTTCGCGAAGCTCGCTCCGCCGTCGGCGCCTCCGATTTGCTGACCAGCGCCGAGGAATATAAGACGGTCGCCGAAGCCGTCGCCGACTGCTCTCTCGTGGTTGGAACCACCGCCGTGCGCAATCGCGTCTTACAGCAACCGGTGCGCCGCCTCGACGAGAATTCCGGTGCCACCATTCGCCAGCGCCTTCTGACCGAGCGCGTGGCACTGCTCTTCGGCTCCGAAAAAATCGGCCTGACGAATAAAGATTTCAGCCATTGTCACTGGCTGTTGAACATTCCGGCGAAGGAAAAGAACATCTCGATGAACCTTGGGCAGTCGGTCGCCGTCTGTCTCTACGAATTGGCGCGTAGCACGCCGCTCCCGGCGCCGCCGCAGGAGGTTGAACGCGCGACCGCCGGCCAGTGCGAGCAGATCATCGAGGCATTGCTCGATTCACTGCGCATCAGCGGCTACGTCAAGCCCGGCACCGACGCCATGTTCGAGAAAAAAGCGCGCTGGCTCGTGATGCGCTTCAACCTCGAAGCCTACGACGCCAAACTTCTCCTGGGCATGATGCGCCAAATTGTCTGGAAGTTGAAACATTAGTGCAGGGCGCAAGTAGATCGACACCTATGAATCCCTAGCTCCCCTGTGATCCTCTGCGTCCCCTGTGGTGAACGCCTTTGACCTCATGTCGCCCGTACTCATCTATCGCGCTGCGCGCTCCGGCGAAACCTGCACTCCCGATCGCTTCAACCGAAAGCGAAGCACCCACGCACTCGTGGTCGGCTGCCCATTCACCACCGGAGCCGAAAATTCCCACCGCCGCGCCGCCTGTACCACTTGACCCGCAAAATACTTGCTCGGTCCCGCAGACGTAAGCTTCGTTCCCGTGACCTTGCCCGACGAATCAACGTCCACGCGAACCGCGATCTTGATCGTCCCGTTAATCGTATTCATCGCGCTCCGCGGAATGTCAGGGAGGACCTGATGCACGACCCCACCCTTGCCAGAAGCCGCAGCCGTCGCTGCAGTCGGCGCCGGCTTAAGCGGAGCTGTTGCTGCCGGTTTAGCCGGAGTTGTCGGCGCTGGATTCGCAGCCGGAGCCGGTTCCGCGGGCACGACGATGTTGACCGGCTTGTCTTCCGTCGGCTCGCTTGAACTCTTGTGAAAGATCTTCCATCCGAACCCGACCACCACCAACACCGCGATCGGAATCAGCATTCGCCAGCTGTAGCGATACGGCGATGGGCTTCCGGATTTCCTCGCGGGCGCCGGCTCCGGTCCTGCCGGTACCGATCGTCCGGCCCCAGGAAGAAGCCTCGCCTGAATCTCCGCAATTGAACCGCGCCGCCTCGGATCAAGCCGCAGACATTCACGCGCGATCCCGCGAAACGGTTCGGCAATCGTCGCCGGAATTCGCGGATCATTTTCCGACCCAGCCTCCACGACCGGAGGACTCTGCGTCAGCGCCGTGACCAGCGTCGCGCCCAGCGACCAAGAATCACCCGCCGCCGATACGTTTCCGCTAGCCGTCTCTGGCGCGTCGTAGGCGTCGCGTTCTCTCCTGGGCCCGCCGGAATCTCCCGGCGCGGCGATCTGATCCGACGAAAGTTTCAGCAGTTCTCCGACCGCCAGAATATTCGACGGCTTGATTCGCCGGTGTACGAAGCCCGCACCATGTAGGTAGGCGAGCGTCTCGAGCAACGGCGGCAGCATGTCCGCCACTTCCGCCGGTGCGAGCGCGCGTTGCGGAAGAATCTGCGAGAGATCCTCGTCCGCAAACTCCATCACTACATAAAGAAGCGTGAGCCCGCATCGCCCCGTTTCAAAAATCCGAATCAGGTGAGGATGAGAAAGTTGCGCCGCCGCGCGCCACCGAATCAGTTGACGGTCCGCATCACCAGCGTCGGCCGGAATCAGCTTCAGTGCGGCCTTCTGCGAAGGTTCACCGGGTTGTCCCGAGATGCGCTCAGTGAGGAACACCGCGCCATGGTCTGACCCGCCCAGCCATTGCCGGAGCGGAAATTTCCCATCGACTACGCGGCCTTCCCAGGGTTTCCACGTCTCTGCGCTGCTCATGAACGGCGACCCGCGAAAGACATTCTATGCCATCGCTCGAAAACGCGTGGCACGCAAAGGTTCTTTCGTGGGTGCGCCGCCCGCCGCCAACGCCTTTACCGGATCTTATAGCTGAAAGTCACTTTCGTTTCCTCATCCAGCACCAGTGGCCGGACAAAGCTGAACGAGGTACCCGCGCGCGGCACATCGATCGCCACCGGCAGCACTCCGGCCACGCGCTTTTGCAGGTTCATCACATTGGACGAAGCGGTGCTTGGACTAGCCGCGCCCGGCTGTATTAGGGCTAAGCCGGCGACGCTGTTCCTGCTTAAGCGCCCGTTCACGGGCCCTCCAATCATCGCAGCGTTCACGTTGCCATGAAACACGTTCGTCCCGCTCTGAATTTGAGGTGCCTCCGCCATTACTTCCACCGTTTCCGCCATGCTGGCAACGTCCAGCCGAAAGCTATACATCGACGGACGATTGGCATCGTAATCGAGGTTATAAAGGCTGGTCTTGAACCCAGGCATCTCAATCTGGGACTTGTAATTCCCCGATCCCAAGCCGCCAATCAGCCATCGCCCTTCCCCGTTTGTGACCGCCGTCCTCGTCACGCCGTTTTCCTTCGACGTAACCGTCACCCGCGCGTTCGGAACCATGGCCCCCGACGGATCGACGACGTATCCGCCCATCTGTCCAGGGAGTGCCTCCATTCGCGTGACGCTGACTTTGTCAGCATCGCGCCTTTCCTCCGTGTCGTAGGCATACTCCTCGCGGAACGCCGCCGGCACCAGATTCGCTGCAATCACGTCGCCACCGAAATCCTTTACCTTATATTGCTCGGGCAAAAATACTTCCCAAGTCATCAGGCTGATAGGAATGTCCATGCTCGGAAGACTCAGGTCCGCTCCGCCCTTCTTCGCAAATGGAGCGCCCGAGTGCATGAACACAAATGACACCGTGTACGAATCCGTCGGACGAAATCCCAGCCGCAATAGCGGCACGCGATTTCCGTCCGGCCCCTGCACCGGCTTCACACGTTCACCAGCCACGTCCGCCGAAAGAATGGTCGCTCCAGCGGGCAGCGCAACTTTCAAAAATGGCTGCGCCTGATTCTTAATCGTGAGTTTCACCTCGGTCAGCGACTTCCCTTCCGACGTGACCAGCGTCGTCACCTCGGCTCTCTCGGCCACCGCCGCCAGCACGCTTCCATCTGGAAACCGCACCCACTGCAGTGCTAGCGACGGCGTTTCGCTCGCCTGCTTGTGATAGCGGAAT
>Ga0209168_10002351_pt1 | contig 13762 bp, 10 predicted proteins | sample Coa_R1_FD_187156 | JGI IMG/M metagenome (GOLD analysis project Ga0209168, IMG submission 187156) | Surface soil microbial communities from Centralia Pennsylvania, which are recovering from an underground coalmine fire - Coalmine... | ecosystem: Environmental > Terrestrial > Soil > Unclassified ... | reverse complement strand
CTTAATCGCTGTGCTCGTCTTCGGGTTCGGAGTCGTGCTGAGTTTCCATGACCTAGCGGGGTCGCTCAATGACCGTTTCCAAGAAAAAGGCCCGGTTGACTTCCGCAAAGCGGTGTATGCGGGGGGCTGGGAGATGTTTTTGGAGCGTCCGCTGACGGGTTGGGGATTTCATCAGATGCCAGCCGAATTGCCGCGGTTCGTGACTGGCTATAACGAGAAGGTTCTGTACCCTCATAACACTTATTTGGAGTTGCTCGTAGAACACGGCGTCGTTGGCCTCGTTCTTTACGTTTGGATGATGTGGGAGCTCTGGCGCCTGGGTCGGAGACCGGTCCCGGCGAGCGAGAGAGAAGGATTCCTTGACCGAGATTTTCACAGGATGTGGCTACTCATGCTGGCCGTCTACTGGGTGAATGCTGCTCTCGTTGTGATGAGTTATCAATTTGTGAATGGACTGCTTTTTTCGGTGGCGGGAATGCTGGCTGCACAGCGGCGTCGATCGGTGGCATTCCCAGAATGACGACAGTCGCGTATCTCGCCAACGAGTTTCCGTCACCATCCGAGCCATATGTGAGGGAGGAAATTGCAGAACTGGAGCGGAGGGGCATTGAAGTTATTTCCGGCAGCGTGCGGAGAAGTCGATCTATGGGCGCGACGAACAATACGTTCCATCCGCAGATTGTTCTGCAGCCCATCTCTGTGACCGTGCTGGTGCAGGCAGCATTCCTGTGTGCCCGTAAGTGGATGCAGATCGCGCCGCTGGTCCTCCGTGTCTTGATTTGCGGCGGCGAAGGACCGCTGCAGCGCATCAAGGCACTGGCGCATACCTTCCTCGGAGCGTGCTACGCCGTGCGATTGCAGGGGCGCGACGTCGGACATATTCACGTCCATCACGGATACTTCGGTTCATGGGTGGCGATGAGCGCTGCGCGCCTAATGGATATCAGCTTCAGCATGACCCTTCACGGGTCCGACTTGCTGTTGCATCCGGCTTATCTGGACATGAAGCTTGCCGCCTGCAAGTTCTGCCTGACGGTCTCGCAATACAACCGGGAGCACATCCTCGAACACTATCCACAAACTTCGGGCGAAAAAGTAATCGTGAGCCGGATGGGAGTGGACGTTCCATTGACTATTACAGCGCAGATTGCCGCACAAGCCACCGGCTCCAAATTGAAAATACTCGCGGTCGGAAGATTACATCCGGTAAAAGATCACGCGTTTCTCATAAGGGCTTGCGCGGAGCTCGTTACGATGGGAGTGGAATTCGAGTGCTCCATTGCGGGCGACGGTCCGGAACGGGCTTCGATGGAAAACTTGATTTCGGAATGCGAGCTTGGTCAGTCTGTTACTCTGCTGGGCCACATCGACAGCGCACAACTCGGGCCAATGTACGACGCGGCGGATGTTGTAGCACTGACCAGCCGCAGCGAAGGGATTCCCCTTGTCCTGATGGAGGCTACGGCTCGCGGCGCAATCGTCCTTGCGCCGGCAATTACGGGAATTCCTGAGCTCGTCATCCCAGGCAAGACGGGATTTCTATACCGATCCGGATCGATGAACGATTTTCTGGCTCAACTCTTATTTATTCGTTCGATGATCTTCGCTGCGGAGTCGGCCGAGAGCAATAGCTCTAACTCGGCAAATGCAACATTGGATTGGATCCGCCATGCTGCCCATGTGCACGTTCTGCACAACTTCAACCGTACAAAAAACCTGCAGTGTTTTGCCGATCTGTTTCTGGAAAGGATTTCGTCACAGAGAGAGCAGATGCCCGATGAGAATTTTGTACTGCAACAAGTATAACTTTCCGTTCAGTGGGACGGAAATCTACCTGTTCGAATTGATGAATCTGATGCGCGCGCGCGGACACGAGGTCGCCCTGTTTTCCATGGCCGATCCGAGAGGCGATGCGACCGCCTACGATCGCCACTTCGTCCCACACGTCGATTTCAAAAACAGGTCAGGATTTATAGCAAGGATCAAAGGCGCAGCACATGCGGTGTATTCGACTGACGCTCGACGTAGGCTGCGGGCCATGATCCGCGATTTCAAGCCTGATGTTACGCATGTTCGCAACATCTATCATCATCTATCCCCATCCATTCTGTGGGAACTGAAGAAGCAAGGCATACCAGTCCTATATCACCTCAATGATTTCAAATTGCTGTGCCCGAGCTACAACATGGTTTCCCAGGGGCACGCGTGCGAATCCTGCAAAGGTGGGAAATTCTGGAAGGCGCTGACGGCGGAATGCTATCCGGGGCTCGGTAATCGAGCCACTCTGGCGGCAGAAGCTTACGTTCATCGGTGGCTGGGCACCTACCGCAAGTGCGTCGATCTCTTCCTGGCGCCCAGCGAGTTTGTTCGCGACAAGTTCGTCGAGTATGGCTGGGATGCGAACCGGTTCGAAGTCCTGCCTCATTTTCAACAAGTCTCGCCCATCGAAAGGCCCGCGGACGGCGCACCCATGCTTTACGTTGGGAGACTTTCTGCAGAAAAAGGAGTCGACGACTTGGTGCGCGCAATGCGGCGGTTGCCACATCTTCGCCTTGTAGTCGCGGGAGACGGCCCACATCGCGCTGCCCTTCAGCAATTGGCAAGTTCGCTCGGTCTCGAGAATGTGGAATTCGTCGGACAGGTCTCTCCGTCAAAACGAGACGATTTGATTTCGGCTTCGCGATTCACCGTACTGCCTTCGCACGCCTACGAGACGTTGGGGAAGACCATCCTCGAGTCATACGCACTCGGCCGAGCAGTGGTGGCTTCAGATACTGGTTCCAGACGCGAGTTGGTTCGGAACGGCGAAACGGGATTGCTATACCGGTGTGGCGATGTGGATGAGCTTGCCAAGGCCATCCAGTGGCTGGCCGAAAATCCTACGGCGGCCGAAAGAATGGGACACACCGGGCGGGAATGGTTGCGCGAACGGCATACGCCCGAGTCTCACTATCAAAAGCTCTCCAAGCTCTATACCAGATTGATCGAGAAGAAGAGCGTGGAAAAGAGAAAGAACTTCAATACTCTTTGGACAGTGCCTGTGCCAGAAAATCCATATCTCCGCGTCGCGTTTATCGGCGCGCGCGGCGTGATCTCAAAATACAGCGGCATCGAAACCTACTATGAAGAAGTGGGGAAGCGACTGGTGGAACGAGGACATGACGTGACTGTCTATTGCCGTAACTACTTTACGCCTGCGCTTTCCGAGCACAATGGCATGAAGCTGATGAGGCTGCCAACGATTCGATCGAAGCACCTTGAGACGCTGATTCATACGGTGCTCAGCACAGCACATGCCGTCACGCAGAACTACGATCTCGTGCACTACCACGCGCTAGGGCCGGCGTTGTTCTCGTTTATCCCACGGCTTTTCGGAATGAAAACAGTTGTGACCGTGCAGGGGTTGGATTGGCAACGCCGAAAGTGGGGACGACTGGCGTCGACAGTATTACGCCTGGGTGAGAAGGCCTCAGCCCGGCTTCCAAACGGAACTGTGGTCGTTTCGCGTGTGCTGCAACAGCACTATCGAGAAACCCAGAGTTCGGAAACGATCTACATTCCCAACGGAGGATTCTTACGCGAGCGTCGCGAGCCGCACCAGATTTTTGAATGGGGGTTGGAACCGGGGAAGTACGTCTTATTCCTGGGACGATTTTCTCCTGAGAAGGGCTGCCATCTGCTGGTCAATGCTTTTGAACACATCGAAACTGATGTGAAGCTCGTGATGGCCGGCGCTTCGAGTTATTGTGACGCGTACAGCCGGGAGTTACGCGAACATGCCAGCGAGCGCATTCGTGTTCTCGATTGGGTGTCCGGTGAGACTCTGGATGAATTGCTGACGAATGCCATGATCTTTGTGCTGCCATCGGACATGGAAGGGCTTTCGCTGGCGCTCCTCGACGCCATGGGCGCGGGTCTTTGCGTATTGGCGAGCGATGTTCCTGAAAATCGCGAGGCAGTCGAAGGCGCGGGGTTCACATTTATGCGGGGCAACGTCGAGGACCTGGAGGACAGGCTTCGATTTCTGATTGCCAATCCAGCAGCTCGTGAAGCTGCCGGCAGGACTGCGCGAAAACGGATTGAACAAGAATATCAGTGGCCAGGGATCACTGAGGACATCGAAGCAGCATACTTCAAAATTCTCGGTCGAGATTTGCCCAAACCCGCATTGAAAAAGCCGATCGCCCGGGCGACTGCAGTGGGAGTTGGCAATCAGGAACAGCGGGCCAGTTGAGAGCGTTGCGAGATCGAATTAGCTGATTCGGCGGGCGGCTCCGATTTCCGTGGCGGCAATTCGCGCTGCGGCGGGAGGTCACGGCTTCCACAGGGTGATTAAAAGAGAGAAGAGCACCCTTACCTTTGAACATTTGAAATTACGGCAATCAGTAGTGCGCCAAGGACGGGCCAATCCCGTCCTTTTTTATTACAATCAAAAGCTTGACCCTTCCGACCGGCAATGGCGTACCGGAACGGTTTACCCTATGAAAATTATAGTTACCGGCGGAGCAGGATTCATCGGATCGAATTTCATCTTGCAGCAGATCGAGAACGAGTCTGTCTCCATCATTAATCTCGATAAGCTAACCTACGCTGGAAATGTTCGGAATCTCGATTCGCTCGCCGACAATAAGCGATACACGTTCGTGCGCGGTGACATCGCGGATCGTGCCCTAGTGCGGCGAGTGCTGGAAGAGCAGGCACCCGCGGCGATCGTTCACTTTGCGGCCGAGAGCCATGTTGACCGCTCGATCCGCGGCCCGGAAGACTTCATTCATACCAACATCAACGGCACCTTTGCGCTACTGGAAGAAGTTCGCTCCTACTGGGCTGGCTTGGCTGGCGAAAAGCGCGACCGTTTTCGATTCCTGCACGTCTCCACCGACGAAGTCTTCGGGTCTCTCGCTCCGAACGATCCTGCGTTTTCTGAGCTCACTCCGTACGCGCCGAACAGTCCATATGCCGCGTCGAAAGCTGCGTCAGATCATCTGGTTCGCGCCTATCACCATACCTATGGCTTACCGGTTCTGACGACCAATTGTTCGAATAATTACGGCCGCTTCCAGTTTCCCGAGAAATTAATCCCGCTGATGATTCTGAACGCACGAGATGGAAAGGCGCTGCCGGTTTATGGAGATGGAAAAAATGTGCGTGATTGGCTCTACGTAGAAGATCACTGCGAAGCGATCGCGGCTGTGCTGCGGCGGGGGATAATTGGGCAGACGTATAACATCGGTGGGTGGAATGAAAAGCCGAACATCGAAATCGTCGAGATGATTTGCGATCTGGTGGATGGACTGTCGCCTCGATTGAGCTCTCCGCGAAAAGACTTAATCACATTTGTGAAAGATCGCCCCGGGCATGACCGGCGCTACGCGATGAACGCAAGTAAGATTGAGCGCGAATTAGGCTGGAGGCCGAAAGAGACTTTCGAGAGCGGCATCCGCAAGACGGTTCGCTGGTATCTCGAACACGACGAGTGGGTCCGGGATGTGACGAGCGGCAGCTACCGGCAGTGGATTACTACGCATTACGCAGGTTAAGCGGGATTGTAGACTCTCCGACAAAACATGAACGATAAGAATGAATACAAAGGAATTATTCTGGCCGGCGGCTCCGGAACGCGGCTTTATCCGGTGACGCAGGCCATGGGCAAAAGCCTGCTCCCCGTCTATAACAAGCCGATGATTTACTACCCGCTTTGTACTCTGATGCTGGCGGGGATCCGTGACATCCTTGTGATCTCTACGCCAGATGATGTTCCGAAATTCCAGACGCTGCTTCGCGAAGGGAGCCAGTTCGGAATTCGTTTGCAGTATCAGGTCCAGCAAAAGCCAGAGGGGATTGCCCAAGCATTCCTTTTGGGCGAGAAATTCATCGGTGGAAATCCATGCGCGCTGGTACTCGGCGACAACATCTTTTACGGGCACGACCTGGCGAAAGATCTGCAACAATCTGCGAAAAAGGCTGATGGAGCGAGGGTATTTGCTTATCCCGTGCACGACCCCGAGCGTTACGGAGTGGTCGAGTTCGATGCCAGCGGCCGGGCGTTAAGCATCGAAGAAAAACCCAAAGCACCGAAGTCGAGATACGCAGTAACCGGGCTGTATTTCTACGATCGCCATGTGGTGGAGATCACGAAGTCGCTGAAGCCGAGCGCTCGCGGCGAGCTGGAAATTACCGACGTCAACAAAGCGTACTTGGCGAAGGGACAATTGGAAGTGGTTGTCATGGGACGCGGCATGGCCTGGCTCGACACGGGCACTCACGAATCGCTCATGGATGCGGCAATGTATATCCAGGCAATCGAAAAGCGGCAAGGACTGATGGTGGCGTGCCCCGAAGAGATTGCATATCGATCGGGCTACATCACCGCCGAGCAGGTGGAGAAGGTAGGAAACTCCATGCAAAACAGCGGATATGGGGCTTACTTGCTGCAGCTGTTGCGGGACCGCGTGTTCTAGTGCGCAGATGAGGTGTTCGCAGGTCAGTTTGAACGCTGCTCATTTACAAACCCGTTTAGTCATAAATAATGAAAATCCTAATTCTTGGAGCAACCGGACTTCTTGGCAAGCCTCTCATTCGCGAGTGGCGTAGGGACGAGGTCGTCGGATTAGGATCTCGGGATGTTGACATTCGAGACGACGCGCGTGTGCGCGAGTTCGTTCAGAACACTCGTCCGGACTGGATTGTTCTCGCGGCGGCTTACACCGACGTGGACGGCTGTGAGAGCCACAAGGATTTGGCATTTGCCGTGAATCGTGATGGCGCGGTGAACGTCGCTCGGGCGGCGCGGAGCGCGGCAGCGAAGTTGCTCTTCGTCAGTTCAGATTATGTATTTGATGGAACAAAAACTTCTCCGTATGAAATTGGGGACCAGCGGAACCCACAAAGTATCTACGGTCGCACGAAGGCGGAAGCTGAACTCGAACTGCTGCGCATACTTCCCGATGCGTGCATCGCACGGACTTCATGGCTGTATGGGGTGGGGGGCAAGTGCTTCCCGGATACGATCCTGAAATTGGCAGCGAGCCGGCCGTCAATCGACGTAGTGAATGATCAACGCGGATGCCCAACGTACACTGTCGACTTGGCGCGCGCGATTATTGCGCTTTGCCGAAAGAATGCGGCAGGAATCGTTCACGTGACGAACGCTGGCGACTGTACCTGGTTCGAATTCGCGCGGGAAATTGTGAAGAGTGCGGGATTGACGACCGACGTCCGCCCGGTGAGTAGCCAGCAAATGGCACGTCCGGCACCCCGTCCGGCGTACTCAGTCTTATCGGCAACGAGTCTTGGTCAATATGGCATCGTAATGCCGGGGTGGCAGGACGCATTGCGGCGCTATCTGAAAGAACGCACGGCCATGACGTAGGTTGCCTCTCCAAATGCGACACTGTTACGATGCGGCGGGGTTCACGCCCAGTGAAGGTCATCCAAAACTACATTGACGGGAAATTTGTGGCAGGATCGCGGCACTTTGCTGACGTGAATCCTGCGGACGGCACCGTGATCGCGCAAGTGACCGAAGCGGATCAGCGTATCGTCGACGCTGCTGTCACGGCCGCGCGGAAAGCATTAAAAGGAGAGTGGGGACGCTTGGGGGTGCGCGAGCGGGCCGCACGACTGCGTCGAGTTGCGGACGCGATCGAGACTCGATTCGATTGCTTTGTCGCGGCAGAAGTGGCAGACACAGGGAAGCCCATCTCGCTGGCGAAGAGACTGGATGTACCGCGGGCGGCTGCAAACTTTCGCGCCTTCGCTGACTTGATTAAGACGGCGGGCATGGAATCCTTCCAGACCGAGACGCCCGACGGGAAAAGTGCGTTGAATTATGCGGTGCGCAAGCCACTGGGTGTGGTGGGGATTATCACTCCTTGGAATCTGCCGCTGTTGTTGCTGACCTGGAAAGTGGCGCCGGCGCTGGCGTGTGGCAATACTGTCGTCGTTAAGCCTTCCGAAGAGACACCCGCAACTGCAACGCTATTGGCTGAGGTGATGCAACAGGCGGGAATTCCAGACGGCGTTTATAACGTCGTACATGGGTTCGGTGAAAATTCTGCCGGGGAGTTCCTAACGCGACACCCGGATGTAAATGCAGTGACGTTCACTGGCGAATCGCAGACCGGCGCTGCCATCATGAAATCCGTGGCCGCCAGCGTGAAGCCGGTATCGTTCGAACTCGGCGGGAAGAACGCGGCAATCGTCTTCGCGGACTGCGACTTTGAAGAAGCCGTCAACGGTGTCAGCGATGCATCATTCCTGAATACCGGGCAAGTTTGCCTTTGTGCGGAGCGAGTGTACGTCGAGCGCGCAATATTCGAACGTTTCGTGGACGCGCTGAAGCGAAAGGCGGAGAGCCTGCGTCTTGGTTCGCCGCTCGATAAGCAGACGAGTCTTGGGCCGCTAATCTCGGCGCAGCATCGCGAGAAAGTGCTTTCCTATTATCGGCTGGCAAAGGACGAAGGTGCGACCCTTGTCACGGGGGGAGGCATTCCAGAGTTCGGCAACTCTCTCGACCATGGTTGTTACGTACAGCCGACGATCTTGACCGGGTTACCGGAGTCCGCGAGATGTGTGAAGGAAGAGATCTTCGGGCCTGTATGTCACATCGCTCCTTTCGATTCGGAAGAACAAGCCATCCAGATGGCCAATGACACGAAGTACGGGCTCGCCGCATCGATCTGGACCACGAATCTAAAGCGCGGTCATCGGGTGGCGCAGCAGATGAACGCCGGGATCACGTGGGTGAATTGCTGGTTCCTCCGCGACTTGAGAACTCCATTTGGTGGGATGGGATTATCAGGAATCGGTCGCGAAGGCGGCGTGCATTCGCTGAATTTTTATTCCGAACTCAATAACATATGTATTAGGCTCTGAACCGGACGCGGTGAGCGCGGAAAACGTGATGGGGAAAGTCGAAAGCAAAGTTGTAGAGGGCAAGGCGAAGCCGCGCGGGAAATATCCGCACGTCAAGCGTGCCGGAGATTTTTATATTGTTTCTGGAACAAGCTCACGTCGCGCCGATAACAGCATCACGGGAGCGGAAAGCGACGATTTTGGCACGACCCATCTCGACATACGGGCGCAGACCCGCGCTGTTATCGAAAATATCCGGGATATCTTGCGCAGTGTGGGTGCGGATCTGAGGGATCTGGTCGAAGTAACCTCGTATCTCGTAAACATGAATGATTTCGCAGGGTACAACGAAGTCTATGGAGAGTACTTCAATGAGGGAGGGCCGGCGCGCACCACGGTCGCAGTACATCAGTTGCCGCATCCGCACTTGCTGATCGAAATTCGTGCCGTCGCGTACAAGCCTGAGAAATAGGAATACTATGCCATCAATCAAAGAACTCAAGGCATTCAATTTCCAGCAGTGGATCGAACAAAATAGAGAGAAGCTCAAGCCTCCGGTCGGCAACGTTCAGGTGTGGGAAGATGGCGAGATGATGGTCACGGTGGTTGGAGGTCCCAATCACCGCCGTGATTACCACGATGATCCGACGGAGGAATTCTTTTATCAGCTGAAGGGAGACATCTTCCTACGTCTGATGGAAACCCCGGGTAAACCTCCGATTGAGGTACCAATTAAAGAAGGAGAGATCTTTTTACTGCCGAAGCATATGCGGCATTCACCGCAACGGTTGCAGCCTGGAACGGTGGGCGTAGTGGTCGAAATGCCTCGTCCCGAAGGCGCTCTGGATGGCTTCGAGTGGTATTGTCCGAATTGTCATCAACTCGTACACCGCGCGGAAGTGAAATTGAAAAGCATCGTGCGCGACTTGCCTCCGCTTTTTGAAAAGTTCTACGGCGACGAAAATCTCCGCAAGTGCAAACACTGCGGAACCATGCATCCCGGCAAACAGTAAAAATGCCAGTTATCGATATCCACAATCACTTCTTTCCGCAGACGTGGCCTGATCTCGCGGCGCGTTTTGGCACACCGAACTGGCCATGGATCAAGCACACAGAAACGGGCAAAGCTGAAATCATGGTTGGCGACCGGTTCTTTCGGCACATTTATTCTGCCTGCTGGGACCCTGAGGTGCGTCTCGAGGAAATGGATCGCGATGGCGTCGAGATGCAGATCATTTCGGCGACGCCGGTGCTCTTCGCCTATGACAGACCCGCGGAGAATGCGCTGGAATGCGCCCGTCTGTTTAATGACGCGGCGCTTGAGTTGTGTTCTCGTGGAAAAGGACGTTTGAAATCTTTCTGTCAAGTCCCGTTGCAAGATATCGATGCATCCTGCAAAGAGTTGAGTCGATGCATGCGCGCCGGGCATGTGGGAGTGCAGATCGGCAATCACGTTGGGGAGACAAACCTCGACGATCCCGGCATCGTGACCTTCCTGCATCACTGTGCCGACCAAGGCGCGGCCGTCCTCGTCCACCCGTGGGACATGTTGGGTCAATCGCGCATGCCGAAGTACATGATGCCGTGGACCGTTGGCATGCCGGCAGAAACCCAGCTTGGGATCGTAGCGCTGATACTGAGTGGCGCATTCGACAAGCTGCCCCGGAATCTTCGCGTCTGCTTTGCGCATGGCGGAGGAAGCTTCGCATTTCTGCTGGGACGTCTCGAGAACGCCTGGGAGCATCATCCCGTCGCGCATGGAAACTGCGAGCTGCGGCCTAACCAATATCTGGATCGCTTCTACGTGGATTCGGCGGTTTTTGATCAGCGCGCCTTGCACTTCCTCGTCGAGACGATGGGGACGGAACGAGTCATGCTGGGATCGGATTATCCGTTTCCACTGGGAGAGCATGGCATCGGCTCGCTGATTCGCGGCAGCCAGTTGGGTGCGGCAGAGAAGGCCCTTTTGTTGGGTGGGAACGCCAGCAAGTTTCTCGGTCTGCGCACAGAGGCTGAGAATGAATCGAGTCCGAAACCAGCGGCGCCGATCGAACCGCGCGGCGATCAGCTCACGTACAGTTCGTATCTGAGGGTTCCAGAGTTATTAGAATTACAGCACCCGCAGTCTATGCCGCAGCATCACGATGAACTGCTCTTTATCATCGTTCACCAGACGTATGAATTGTGGTTCAAAGAGTTACTGCATGATCTGGATGGAGTGGTTGCCAGTCTGCATGCCTCGGCAGCGAATCCCAAATCTCACGACCACGTTTACGAGGCCGCCCGTCTGCTTCGCCGTTGTACCGAGATCACACGTGTGCTGGTCGAGCAGTTTACGATTTTAGAAACAATGTTGCCAACGCATTTTCTGGCGTTCCGCGGGAAACTGGAGCCGGCGAGTGGATTCCAATCCGAGCAATTTCGAGAGCTTGAATTCTTGTGCGGGCTCAAGGACGAAAAAATGCTCCGGTACCATCGCCCGACTCCAGAGGCATACGCACAACTGGAACGGCGATTGCGCGAGCCTTCAGTTCGCGACGCTTTTTTTGACGCGTTGCGAGCCATGGGAAAGCTGATCGACCATGCGGGGCAGACAGAACGCGAGCAAGCGGACGCGAGAGCTCGAGCGGTGCTGGCGTTGTATCGCGATGAGAGCAGCCATCGCGACTGGATCGACGTTTGTGAGCGGCTTACCGAATTCGATGAGCTTGTCGTAAGTTGGAGATTACGCCACATTCAACTCGTTGAGCGTGTCATAGGCGCTCGGATGGGAACTGGCGGGAGCGCTGGATCGTCGTACCTCAAGCTGACACTGGATAAGAAGTTCTTCCCGGAATTATGGGAGGCGAGAACGCTACTCACTCAGTAAAGGCGCGCTCGTTCGAATTCCATAATGAACCAGAAAGCCCAACGCATTACTCTGATCGGTGCTGGACTCAACGGGCCGCTTCTCGCTCTTGGTCTGGTCGAGCGCGGATATCAGGTTGAAATCTACGAGCGTCGGCCAGACATGCGCCGCGTCCGTATGAGTGCCGGCCGTTCGATTAACCTGGCACTCTCGACTCGCGGCATTCATGCGCTGACTCTGGCAAACCTGTGGAAGCAGATGCAGAGCATCATCATTCCAATGAAGGGACGAATGATGCACTCGCTAAATTCGGAGTTGACGTTTCAGCCTTACGGCAAAGACGAGTCTGAAGTCATCAACTCCATCTCACGAGCCGAACTCAATATTGCCCTGATGAATGCCGCTGAGGCTCGCGGGGTAAAGATCTTCTTCCAACATCGTTGCGTTGGAATCGATCTGAAGACCGGCAATCTTCAACTGCAGGACGAGAATAATGGCGTGCACCATGCGGTCCAGGCTGAGATTGTGATCGGGTGCGATGGCTCGGCGTCGGCAATCCGCAATGAGATGCTGAAGATGCCTCGTTTCAACTTCTCGCAGCACTATCTGGACTACGGCTACAAAGAGCTCACCATTCCTTCCGGTCCCAGCGACAAACACCTGCTTGAGAGGAATGCGCTGCACATCTGGCCGCGCGGAAACTATATGCTGATCGCGCTCCCGAATATTGATGGAACCTTTGCCTGTATCCTGTTTCTTCCATTTGAGGGCCCAGACAGCTTTGAGCGACTGACAAACCACGCGGCCGTGGAACAGTTTTTCCAGACGAAGGTCCCGGACGCCTTGGCCATCATGCCCAATATGGTGGACAACTTCTTCGCGAATCCGATGGGGGCGATGGTGACGGTCAAGTGCTCGCCCTGGCATGTAGGCGGAGGAACGCTATTGTTGGGCGATGCCGCGCACGCAATCGTTCCTTTCTTCGGGCAGGGAATCAACTGTGGGTTTGAAGATTGTACTGTCTTACTAGAGTTGCTCGATCGCCACGGAGCGGACTGGACGCGCGTTTTTTCAGAATTCGAGCTGGCGCGAAAAATCAACACGGATGCGATCGCGGACCTGGCAGTCGAGAACTTCGTGGAAATGAGGGATCGGGTCGCAGATCCGCAATTTCTATTGGGAAAAAAAATTGAAATTGCGCTCGAGAAAAAATATCCACAACGGTTCGTTCCGAAATACGCGATGGTTACCTTTCATCGAGTTCCCTATTCGGTTGCACTGCAGCGCGGACAGGTGCAAGACGCAATGCTCTCGGAATTGTGCCAAGGAATCGGGCGCGTCGAAGATCTTGACTGGGAACTCGCGGACCGGTTAATCCACGCGAAACTGACTCCACTGGAGTTGTCTTGAGCGCGAACCGCTATCGGTCGGGAGTGGAGTTCGCCCATGAGATGGATGCGTCCGATCCTCTCGCTCACTTTCGCCAGCGTTTCTTTTTCCCTAAGACCAGCTCGGGAGAAGACTGCATTTATTTGTGCGGGCATTCTCTGGGGCTACAGCCAAGGTCGTCGAAGAGCTATATCGATCAGGAGTTAGAAGACTGGGCGAAACTAGGTGTAGAGGGACACTTCCACGCGAAGAACCCGTGGATGCCGTACCACCGGTTGCTGAGGGATCAGACCGCCGCAGTCGTTGGAGCGAAACCCGCGGAAGTCGTAGTGATGAATTCGCTCACGGTGAATTTGCATTTGATGATGGCGTCCTTCTATCGACCTATTCGGCAAAGATTCAAGATCCTCATCGAGCGTGGAGCATTTCCTTCCGATCAATACGCTGTGAAATCACAGATTCGTTTTCATGGATTCGACCCTGAGGTGGGACTGTTGGAATTGACGCCGCGAGAGGGAGAATCCTGTTTAAGCGCGGAAGATCTTGAGCAGGTCATTGAGACAGAAGGGGACTCGATCTGTCTGATTCTGCTCGGAGGCGTGAATTACGCCACCGGCCAGGTTTTTGACATGGCGGGCATTACCCGCGCGGGACATCGCAAGGGATGTA
>Ga0209168_10002350_pt1 | contig 13764 bp, 13 predicted proteins | sample Coa_R1_FD_187156 | JGI IMG/M metagenome (GOLD analysis project Ga0209168, IMG submission 187156) | Surface soil microbial communities from Centralia Pennsylvania, which are recovering from an underground coalmine fire - Coalmine... | ecosystem: Environmental > Terrestrial > Soil > Unclassified ... | reverse complement strand
ACCGCTTCCGTGGCCTCCAAATGGGTGTCGGCAGATAACGAAGGGCTTTTCCTGCTGGAACGCGATCTTCTGGATCAGCAGATTATCGACGTGCATGGCCGCAAAGTGGTCCGCGTTAATGACGTTGATCTGCACACCGAGACCACCGACGGGCTGGTCATCCTGAAAGTCGCTTCAGTGGACGTAGGCTTGCGGGGCGCGGTCCGACGTCTGCTGAAGGGGATTGTTCCCATGGCCGCACTAAAGCCGGTTCTGCAAAAGCTTCCGCCGCGCCTGATTCCCTGGGAATTTGTCGATTTGATTGAGACCGATCCCGCGCGCCGAGTGAAGTTGAAAATTTCACACGACCGGTTGGCGAAGCTCCATCCCGCAGATATTGCCGATATTATCGAAGAGCTCACGCCTAGTGAGCGGCAGGCAGTGTTTCAGTCCTTGGACGAGGAAATTGCGGCCGGTACCCTTGAAGAAGTTCGTCCCAAGGTGCAAAAGTCAATCGTCGAATCACTTGATTCCGAACGTGCCGCCGACATCGTTGAAGAGATGAATCCTGATGCCGCTGCCGATCTTCTGGCAGATCTGCCGGAGGAGCGCACCTCGCAAATCCTGCAGGAGATGGAGCCTGCGGAGCGGGACGAAATGGCCGAACTGCTCGAATTCCGGGAAAACACCGCCGCCGGCCGAATGAACACGGAGTATCTGGCGCTCGATTCTCAAGCCACCGTCAGCGACGCCATTGAGACCCTGCGCAATTTTGAGGGTGGTGTCGAGACGGTCCACACCATTTATCTAGTGGATGATCAATGGAAACTGGTTGGAGCCGTACCGCTTGCGAAATTGATACTCGCCAGGCCCGACGATAAGCTGCTGTCGCTGGTCATTGACCCGCTCATTTCTGTACACGCCGGCGCGCGGGAGAAAGAAGTGACCGAACTGTTCGACAAATACAACCTCGTTATTCTTCCAGTTTTGGATGATAAAGGCGTGCTCACGGGTGTAATCACTTCCGACGACGTGATCAGCCTGTTGCGGGCCAAGATATAAATCTGGGCGCCTCTTAGCTGCTTTCCACCCATCTCTCAGTGGAAATTAATTCTCTGTCAGCACTTTCACCTGTTCAAATTCCATCATCTCCGTTTATTCTGATTTTGCGGTGAGCTCATTGTTTATGGCTGCGAAGGGTAGTCAAGCAATTTCTGGAAAGCTGGAAGACTTGGAGCCTGAGCCTGGCTCCATGGGATTCGGGTCGCGAAATGAAGCAGATAGTCTCGACAAAAAAGGCCTCGCGAACTCCGCGCGAGAAGAAACGCCGGCGTATGCCCTTTCGCTCGGCGAAGTTCCGCCTGCTCGCATTTCTGGCCATCTTCGGCCCCGGCTTCATTACCGCCAACGTTGATAACGATCCTGGCGGAATCCTCACATATTCACAGGCGGGCGCGAAATTCGGTTACGCCTTGCTGTGGACCCTTATTCCAATCACCATTGCCCTGATCATTGTTCAGGAAATGGCTGCTCGCATGGGTGCGGTCACCGGCAAAGGCCTGTCCGACCTGATTCGCGAGGAGTTCGGCTTCCGGGCCACCTTTTTCACCATGCTGATCCTCGGCCTGGCAGATTTCGGCAACATCATGAGCGAGTTCGCCGGAGTTGCCGCCGGCATGGGGCTTTTCGGGGTCAGCAAATACATTGCCGTGCCCATAGCCGCCGCCCTGGTCTGGTTCATGGTCGTCAAGAATTCATACAAGCCGTTCGAACGAATTCTCATCATTTTTTCGATGCTCTATTTCTCCTACGTCATCTCTGCCCTGGTCGCTCACCCTGACTGGAAGGCGGCGATTCACAATACGATCGTCCCCACGGTAAGCAGGAGCTCCGAATACGTGGTGATGGTGATCGGGTTGATTGGCACCACCATCACGCCATGGATGCAATTCTATTTGCAGGCGTCGATTGTGGAGAAAGGAATCGGTAAGAAGCAATATGCGCTCAGCCGCTGGGACGTAATTTTGGGCTGCATCATCACCGACGTGATCGCATTTTTTATCGTGCTGGCTTGCGCCGCAACTCTTTACGGTTCCGGAATTCACAATATCAGCGATGCCGCCGATGCGGCTGCCGCACTGAAGCCTCTCGCCGGCCAATGGGCATTTCTGCTTTTTGCCATTGGATTGGTGAACGCCTCCCTTTTGTCTGCGGCCATCCTGCCGTTGGCAACTGCTTACAACATTTGCGAAGGATTGGGATTTGAGTCCGGAGTCAATAAGAAATTCTCTGAAGCGCCGGCATTTTACTGGCTGTACACCCTGCTGATCGCTTTTGGCGCGGGCGTGGTGCTGCTGCCGGGAATTCCTCTGCTGAAGATCATCCTATATTCGCAGGTGGTGAATGGAATTCTGCTGCCCTTCCTTTTGATTTTCATGCTCATCCTGATCAACAAAAAGGAACTGATGGGTGAGTATCGCAATTCGAGAGTAGTGAACGCGATGGCGTGGTCCACCAGCGGCATTTTGATTGTCTTATCGCTGGCCTGGTTCTGGACCACTGTGACCGGCCAATAGGAGACGGGCAAAGCAATGAATCAGAATGCCATCAAAACTACTCCGGCTGCAACGAACAGCGCCGCTGCCCAGCGCCTGTGATCGACCCGCTCATGTAGGAACATTTTGGCCGCGAACGCATTCACGACAAAGGAAAGCGAAGCCGCCGCCGGACCTACCAGGCTCACATCGTCCCACGATAGTCCAAACAGCAGGCTATAGAAGGAGATCGCCATGCATCCAACTCCCATCAGGAAGTAGCGGTTGCGCAAAACCTGCAACATAACAAAAACGAAACCACGCTTCTGCCGCACCTTGCCGACATCGCCAATCTGTTTCATTCCTCGCGACAAAAGCACATCTCCGGCGCTGGAAGAAAGCACGATCGCCAGAATCGCAAGCCAACCGTTCAGGTTGCTGATGGTATGTTTGATCATGAATGCTCCGTCGCCACTCCGCTGGTATCAGAATGCGGCTTTGGCGGCCTTCGGGTGACTTCAGGGCCGCTAGTGACAAAACCCACCCCGCCCGAAACCAGGGCGATTCCCAGCCAGCGCATCAGACTGATGTGTTCATGCAGCGCGAATCGGGCGATCAAAGCAAGCAAGACATACCCGAGCGAACTAGCGGGTAGAACATAGGTGAGGTCTGCCCAGGAGAGGGCGGACATGTACGACGCAAAAAAGCCCAGCAGAAGGATGATGCCAAGCCCAACCCATGGATTGGTAATCGCCAGCAGCAGGTCAGGAATATTTTTCAGCGAAATATTTCCAACCTGTTTCATTCCATACGAAAGCAGCGAATCGCCAACCGGCGCAAAAACACTTACACCGGCCAGAACTAGATACTTTCGGGAATTCACGGGTCTTTAGACCTGAACAGTTTCCGGTGCTGGCGCACCCGCCGCTTGCGGAGTGCCAGTCTCGGCCGCTTGCGTGGGAGTGCCATTGGCGCCGGCGTGCGGCTTCCCGCTCGCGGCGTCTTTGGCGTTGTTCTTTACCATTTTATTTCGCATCGACCGCACCTTCAGGAAGGTCTTCGCATCCCGGTAAAGGCGCTTGCGGTCCCCGGCATTGAATGCCGCTTTCCGCAGGATTCGGAAAACCGCTTTCGGCCGGAAATAATACTCATCATAGAATTGATGCACCGAATGCAGAATTTCATCCGCTGGCAGTCCCGGATATTCGATGTGCGCCAGTTGATGTCCTCCGGCGTCCACCATGCTGCCCTTTACGATGAAGTTGTTCTTGGTTGCGAAATCGTACAACTCCGTCCCGGGATAAGCGTGGGCCACTGAGACCTGAATCGTCTCTACGTCCAGCTCCTTTGCAAACGCGATGGTGTTCCGTATAGTTTCACGCGTTTCTCCCGGCAGGCCCAGAATGAAATCGCCGTGAATTACCAATCCCAGCTTGTGAGCATCTTTGGTGAACTGGCGGGCGCGTTCGAGAGTTGCGCCTTTCTTGATATTTTTCAGGATCTGCGCGTCGCCTGATTCGTAGCCAACGATCAGCAGGCGGCACCCAGCTTCACGCATGGCTTTTAATGTTTCGTAATCCGTAGTCACTCGCGACGTGCAGGACCAGGTCAGCTTCAGCGGCTTCAGCTTGGCGCACAATTCAACCGTCCGCGCCTTCTGAATATTAAAAGTGTCATCGTCGAAGAAATATTCCCTGACAAACGGCCAATACTCTTTCGCCTTGGCCATCTCTCTCGCCACATCATCAGTAGAACGTTTGCGCCAGGCGTGTCCGCTGGTGGTTTGCGGCCACAGGCAAAACGTACACTGCGCCGGACATCCGCGGGTAGTGTAAAGCGAGACGTATGGATGCAAAAGAAACGGCACGTTATAACGGCGCACATCAAGATCGCGATGATAAACATCGGTCACATGAGGCAGGGAATCCAAGTCTTGCAATTGCGGCCGGTCGGCATTGTGGGTGACCGAGCCGTCCTTGCGATACGATGCGCCCAGAATTCCATCTACCGGCGTGCCCTCGGCAAACTCCTTTACCGCGTAATCGAATTCCTTGCGTATCACAAAATCAATGGCGCGACCTTCGTTCAACGATTGCTCCGGCAGCACCGTCACATGTGGGCCAACGAAAGCAATTTTGATCTTGGGGTTCGCTTCCTTAATTCGTTCCGCCAGGCGGATGTCCCCCGGAAATCCCGGAGTGCTGGTGTAGAGCACCAGAAACTCATACTGCTTCGCCGTATTGATCGTCTCTTCGGCGGAGACATAATGCGGCGGCGCATCGATTAGGCGGGCACCCTCAATCATCCCTGCCGGATAGGCCAGCCACACTGGATACCAGTAAGACTCAATTTCGCGAGTAGCCGGCCAGCGCGAACCAGCTCCTCCATCAAAGTTTTCAAAAGAGGGAGGGTTCAAGAACAATGTTTTTAAAGGCATAAGTGTATTTATTTATAATAACATTCGCGTCCGGGAATCTGGGGTCTGCGTATCCAAAAGATCATCCGCTGCGACGCGGAGGCGGTTTAGGAACGTTCCTTTCTTGGATGCCTTAAGCGTAATGGCGGCATACCTTTGAGGCAACGAGATTCGCCCTGAAGGGCGTATGGGAGCACTGAATAGGGCAAAATGCCCGTCCGCCAGAGCTGTCCTACTTACTTTGATCTACCCAGGACTGCAGTTCTCCGGTAGCCCGTAGGAGACTTACGCGCGCCCGAGCCAGTTCAAAGTTGGCGTCCTGCAGTGCATTATATTTTGCCGATGAATCTGCGCGGGCCTGATCGCCTTCATTCAAAGTTGCTGTTCCAGATTTTATTTTGATCTGCATGGCTTCCACATTCGATTGCGCGATCTCATATTCCAACTCTGAAACCTCTTGCGCCGCCTGCAACTGCTCGACTGAGCGGCGCAGCTTCAACGTCTGCTGGGATACTTGATTCTTGGTAGATTCCGCTTCTTTAGTTGCGCGCACCGCTTCTGCATCCGCGGCTTCGGCGTGGGCCTTTTGCGAGGGACTGAAGAAAGGGAACCGGATCACAACTCCAACCGTGGCATTGTTTCTTTCGAACACGTTATTGGGAAAAAACTGCGTCCAATTGTTGAATTTCGCCAGAACCGCATATTGGCTTGCAAAATCGACTGAAGGCCAGAGCGACCGGTGCTCCCCGCGAGCTCGAAACTGTTGTGCTATCGCGTGCTGCTGCGCAAACAGGACAGCCGGGTTCGATGCTGATTCTGTCGGCGCGTCGATATTTTCGTGTTTTATATCCGGCAACGCAGGCACCGAGTCTGGAGCAATCCGCAACGAGTTGACGGGCACGCCGGTAAGCTGCGACAAGTTTGCCCGCAACACATCCACCGCACCTTCGGCTTGGGTAATTCGCAAATGCGCCCGGGCCGTGGCTAGACGGGCTTCCTTGCCGGCCAGATCACTATCCACGCCGGCTTGCACCCGCTGATCTTCAATCTCCTCCGCTTTGCCTGCGGCCTCGAGTTCCTGTCGTAATTGCTCCATCTGCTGCTCCCACTTTGCCAGCTCCATGTAGGTGAGCACCGTGTCCTGCGCAATCTGATCGCGACGGTCTTTGGTGCCTTCTTCTACAGCTTTGTATTCCAGGCGCGCGGCATGAATAAATTCCCGCAGCGCGGGATTGAAGAGCGTGGATTGTGCGTTGATATTGACAAGGGACGGAGCCGACCCTTCCAGGCTCAATGGGTATCCCCAGGAATCTCCCAGGCCGGAACCTACGATCAGCTGCGGCAAGTATTGGTCCTTCGCCTCGCGATAAGAAGCAAATGCCCGCTGGTTGTCTGCAGTAGCCTGTACTGCTGCCGGACTATGCGTCAGTGCCAGCTCAACTGCGCGCTTCAGCGAAAGTGTCTGCTCCGACTCCACAGAAAAGGCAACGCCCCGCGCCAGCAGCGGAATCGTCAGCGCATACAGGCAAAGCCGCACCAGACCCAGGCCAGGTTTCATAGCATCCACCCTCGGTGTGAAATAGAAGCTAATTTTACTGAGATGTGGCTTTCGAAACAGCCTTCGCGCAACCTACTGACTCACGCGTTGCAACGCCTGCTGTGCCGGACGGAATTCCTTCGCCATAGACAACGCCGTCCTGTATTCAGAGGCAGCGTCTTTTTTGCGGCCGAGTTCCTCATTAGCCGCGCCCAGAAGGAAGTGAACTTTGAACGCCGGCGCCTGCTCGACTTTAGCATTCAACACCAGATAGGCGCGCAGCAATTGGGTCGCTTCCGGCAGATTTCTTTGAGTGTGGATCAAAATTTCCGCGGCATCTACCAGGGCGTCAGGCCTGTCGAGCGGAGCCGAGCGAACGTGTTGCAGCGCCTTTTCCATTTCATCGAATTGTTGCCGGTGTTTGAAAAAGAGTCCCAGGTTAAGCCATGTGCTGGCGCTGCCATGACTGGCATTGATGGCAGCACGGAGCTCCCGTTCGGCAGAAGAAAAGTCTTTGCGCTTTTCGGCAATGCGGGCTTTCACGTTATGAGCGCTGATTGGGTCGATCGTGGCCAGCGAACTCGCTTGCGCCTCAGCTTTATCTCGACCTCCCCCGACCAGTCCCGGAGCTTCCAGATAAAACTCAGCCAAATCGCTGCGTGCGTCTATGTTACGTGGGTTCAGTCGAACCGCAGTCTCAAACTCACTGCGCACTCTGCGCGCAAGTCCAGCTGCCGTAACGAAGCTGGATCCATCCGCCTTCTCACCGTAGATTCGTCCTAGCCACAAGTGAAACTGGCTGTTTCCGGGGGCCAGGGCAACTGCCTTCTCGCAATCAGAAATGCCGCGGTCCCAGTCGCCCAGGCTGAAATAAGCGCGGCACAGAAGATTGTGGGCCTGCGCGTCATTGGGAGAGGCGCTGATCTGGCCATGCAAACTAGCAATGGCTTCATCCACCCGTCCATCCGCGATCAAGGAAGGGACAGTTTCGTCAGCCCCGGCTGTGGCGATTGAAACACTGAAGAAAAAGACAAGAGCGATTGAAAACAAACAACGCATTTCTATTGCATCACTTTCACTGAGAGATGGTCGTGCAAAGGCTTGGAATTTACGGCGCTGAGCGCCACCCGGGCGCCGTCCGGCAATCCATTCGAAATTTCGGCTCGCGTCAGGTCTGAGATACCTATCTCAACCGTTTGACGCTTCAGTTCATTATTCGCGACCAGGTATACATATGGCTTGCCGCCTTCCATATGAAGAGCTTCGCGTGGAATGGTGAGCACATGGTCGTCTTCGGCGGTCACTATAGTGACTCCGACATTGATATTGGGGAGGAGCTTGAAATCTTCATTAGACACAATGCAGGTTGTCTCGCCGACGTTGCGAGTACCGTGCAACTTAACCGAAGCTGGGATGGTGCTTACCTCGCCCGTCCAAATTCGGCCCGGTATCGCATCCCAGGACACCTCGATCTTTTCTCCACGGGTTAGCCGCGCAACATCGGGCTCATCGACATAGGCGCGCACCAGGACCCTCGACAAATCCGCTTCCTGAAGAATTAAATCACCAGGATTTACATACGTCCCTTGCTTCACCGGTAACGAATAAACCACGCCTGAAAATGGCGCCCGAATTAAAAGTTGGCGGAGCACATCTTCCGCAGCAGCATATGCGCTTTGGGCTTCCGACTGCTTGGCCTGAACGCTGGAGATCTCCTGCGTGGAGTAGCGTCCGCTTTGTTTCGCCTGCAATAACTTTACCTGTGCCTCAGCCGTTGCGAGTTGTGCTTGCGCCGTCCGCACTTCGCCCGGAGATGCTGCCCCGGTTTGTTGCAACCGCTGTAAGGCTTCAAGATTTCGCTGTGCCGCATCGCGATCAGCCGTGGCTTTGACTTGCTGGGCCTGCAAAGTGAGCAACTCTTCTTGCGTGCCGCCATGCTGGATCGAGTGCATGTCTGCTTCGGAGGCACGGACTTGTGCCAGAGCTTGCGCTGCGTGGCTTTCTGCGCTGGCTGCATCCAGCTCTACCAGCAGTTGTCCTTTCTTGACGTGATCGCCTTCCTTAACCAGAACTTTTTTGACCACGGTACCGGTCGGGGCATGCGCCTCAAAATTGTTAATTGGCTCAACCTTTCCGTTGGTCGAGATAAGGCTTCGAATATCGCCCCGCGAAACCGTCGCGGTAATAATGGGAACTGAGTCATCGCGCGATGCAAATGAGGCCAGTAAAATAACAGCGGCTACAGCTCCGACGGTCCACAAGATCCACCGCCGCTGGGCGAAAAAGCCCGATTTTCGGCCATTTTGAGCCATCAGATGATTAAAGATTAATGTAACACTGCCGACTGCGGCCCGGTCGAGCCACACTTAACCGTTTAGATGCTTGGCATTCCGCAAAAAGACCAAGAAAAAGCTAGCGGCTGTTTCTCATATGGCCCGATGGGGGCTTGGTTACAATAACCCTTTATGCCGAAGCAGCCACGCTACACCTCAGAACACGCACAGGCCGGACTCAACGCAAAATTCCCGGAAATTGAAACCTGGCCCAATCAGTTTCCCGGATACGAAATCGTTATCGACGATCCCGAATTCACTTCAGTGTGCCCCAAGACCGGACTGCCTGACTTCGGCGTGATCGTGCTGCGCTACGTGCCGGATAAGTTATGCCTGGAGCTCAAATCCTATAAAGAATATTTGCAGTCGTATCGAAACCTTGGGATTTTCCAGGAGAACGTCGTCAATCAGGTTCTCGAAGATGTGGTCCGCTGGGCAAAGCCGGTGTGGGCTGAAGTGAAAGGCGATTTTCGCCCCCGCGGCGGAATTTCCACCGTCGTGATCGCGCGCTGGCCAAGATCCAATGGAAAACGGGAGTAATGCTATTTATGTTTATGCCTGAAGCTTCGACCCCGGGCTGAGAGTCTCGAATCATAAGTGAGCGGCTCGGTTTCCAGAATCGTGATTTTGCGAAACTCGTCATGCGACGGATTGATGAGCCAGTTGCTCTCGCTTGCAACCAGCGCCGACGGTACGATCAATATGCACTCGCGGCCTGTCCGAACGAATTCATCCCCCAGTCGGGCAAGTTCGGCGGGGGCCGGAGCCTCCCGCCAATTTGCCGGCAACTTACCGATTTCAATTCGTTGCCGAGGCAGATCATCTGGAACATCGGCAGACGACAACACCAGGTCGGGCGGCGGATCGCTAGCTTCAAGATGTACAAAATATTCGAGCATCGCCAGCGACTGATGTTCAGAGGCATAGCTGAGTCGGGTGCCGGGACTGGACCAGCGCCCTCCATATTGATATGAACCTTCGCCGTCGAATGGGGTGCGCGCATAGGGTTTGCGCAACACGCGGTACACTCGCGTCAACTGATTCCGCCGTACGCGATATGTCCCAGGAGGTTTTCCACTTGCCTGGCGCCGAGTTCGGTGTCGATGAATGAAACCGGGGTTGAACCCGCCAGGGCCCGATTCGGCCGCTTTAACCAGCGTGCAGCCAAATCGGTTCCGCCCAGCGCCTGGTGCGCGAAAGCTACAATACGCGCCAATCGAAACAATCGATCTGATTCGAAGCGCGCCAGGCGTCCGCTACGGCGTCTGCGCTGCAGGCTTCGCGGCGACAAATCAAGAGCATCCGCCAATTCTTTCAACGTCAGCCCGGAGGAATTCATGAGCTGTTCGACTACGGCGGGAGGGAACCCTTCGCGAATCGCCTCCTTCAGTTGCCGCATGGTGGTCAGATTACGGCCCAGCGTCTGCCGTCCCCCGAGCTCTTTAACTACTGCGTGCAGTTCGTTTACCATTTGTCGCTTATTATAGCGCCATTTGTCGCTCACCGCCAAAAAAAAAGCAAAAGCATTAACCATGAAGGACACGAAGGTTCACGAAGGAAAACCGTATCGCAAGTGAAAAGGTTTGGGGTTCCTTTGTGAACCTTCGTGTCCTTCGTGGTTATGGGGTTCTTTCGTTCTCAGAGGTCGCTTACCTGCCATGCTATATTTCGTAATCTCCTGTGACCCAGACCAAACTCTATCCCTGGACCGCGCTCATTTTTCTGACTGCGCTGAACCTGCTCAACTACATTGACCGGTCGGTGTTATTCGCGGTGCAGCCGCTGGTGCAGAACGAATTTCACCTCACCAACGCGCAAATCGGATACCTTACCAGCGCCTTTCTCGGTTTTTATATGATTGCGGCGCCTTTCACTGGTCCGCTGGCGGACCGGTATTCGCGGCGCCTGATCATTTTCTTTGGCGCAATTTTCTGGAGCGCCCTCACTCTGCTTACCGCCGTGACCCACACTTACTGGGAACTGCTGGTACGGCATACCCTGGTGGGAGTTGGCGAAGCGACTTTTGTCACCATTGCGCCTACTTTTGTCGCTGATCTTTTTCCCGAGCAAAAGCGCGGCCGCATCTTCGGAATCTTTTATCTTGCTATTCCTGTAGGCACCGCTGCCGGATACATCTTAGGTGGCAAATTAGGCTCCACACATGGCTGGCGGTTCCCGTTCTACATCGCGGCTGCGCCAGGATTTCTGCTGGCTCTGGCGTTGCTGTTCATTCCGGAGCCGGAGCGCGGACGGTTCGACTCGGTTCAGGAAACCCCTGACCGCGGCACACTGCGTGGCCTGACTCACAATCCTGCTTTTTGGACCGCTACCCTCGGCATGGCTGCAATGACATTCGCTCTGGGCGGCATTCAAGTATGGATGCCGACTTTTCTCTCGCGCGTTCGAGGCTACACGCTCGAATCCGCCAACTACACATTCGGCCTGATTGTGGTGGTTGACGGTATTGTGGCATCGCTGGCCGGCGGGTGGCTGGGCGATTATCTGTTGCCAAGAATGAAAGGCGCGTACTACTTTGTGTCGGCAGTCAGCATGGCACTGGGAGTACCGTTCATGATTATTGCTTTATTCAGTCCTGGACGCTTGATGCTGCCGGCCATCGCCGTCGCGGCATTTCTACTCCTGTTCAACACCTCTCCCCTTAACGCTGCGGTAGTGAATTCGGTTGGAGCTCACATTCGCGCCACCGCCATCGCATTCAATATTTTTATTCTGCACCTCCTGGGAGACGTTCCTTCGCCCTCTATGATGGGCTGGGTGGCCGACAAGCATTCGTTACAGGCGGCCTTCATTCTGCCCGTGATTGCCATGGCAGTCTCCGCGATTATCCTATTCATCGGCGCACGCTTCGCCCCAGCAGTCGCAGTTGATACACGGGCAGCTCAGGTCCACGCCGGATGATGTACTTCCATTGGGTCGCCGGCATTCTGCTGGCGATGATATGGCTCTCTCGCGTAATCGATACTTCGCTGGGCGTTCGCACTCTGGTGAACATCGCCCGTCCTGAATGGGACCGCATTCCGGCAACTCCCTCGGGAAATCCCCGCGTGACAATTATCGTCCCTGCGCGAAATGAAGAAGCTTCAATCCGGCAGGCTCTTTCTCAGTTGCTAGCACTTGACTATGACAGCTACGAAGTCATCGTCGTCGACGATCGTTCCACCGACCGCACCGGCGAAATCATGGACAATATCGCAACATGTAACGACGGGCGTCCACGCCCGTCAAACGCAGTCCTCCGGGTCACCCATATCAAAGAGCTTCCGCCCGGCTGGATGGGCAAGGCACACGCCATGTGGATCGCGGCCACAAAATCCACCGCCGACTGGATTCTATTCACCGACGCCGACGTGATGTTTCGTCCCGACTGCCTGCGCCGTGCAATCGCCTACGCCGAGGCCGAGCGTGCCGACCACCTGGTTCTTTTTCCGCGCACCATCATGAAGCGTCCCGGCGAAAAAATGATGCTTGCATTCTTTCAATTGATGTTCGTCTTCGGACACCGCCCCTGGAAAGTTGCCGATCCAAAAGCTAAAGACCACATCGGAGTCGGCGCATTCAACCTGGTCCGCCGGCCAGTGTATGAAGCGATCGGGACCTATGAAGCTTTGCGCTTCGAAGTTGTAGACGACATGAAACTGGGAAAGCTGATCAAGAATGCCGGATTTCGCCAACGGAATGTTCTGGGAGAAGATTTGCTCGAGCTTCACTGGGCCCAGGGTGCGCTTGGCGTGGTCCGGAACCTGACCAAAAATTTCTTCGCCGTGATGTCTTTTCAATCATGGCGAGCGATCGGTTTCTGCTTCGCGGCCGCCTTTATCAACATCCTGCCCTTCGCCGGAATATTTCTAGCTCATGGTTGGGCACGTCTTCCATACGGGGTCGCGTTGCTTTGTTTGTTTTTTCTCTACTTCGGAATGTCACTGTTTTCTGATGTCCGGCCCTGGTACCTGCTGCTTCATCCCCTTGCCACAATACTTTTTATCTACACCATGCTGCGGTCCATGTTTTTTGCGCTACGAAATCATGGGGTAGAGTGGCGCGGCACGATGTATCCATTAGAAGAGTTGAGGCGTGGCTTGGTCTGAGGGTGCCGGCGAATGCATCACTCCGACTCTGCATCAGAAACATCCGCGGGCAGCGTCGGAATCCCTTTTTTCTTTGAGGTGCTTCGCTTGCGCGGAGGCCGCGAAGTTCCAGCGCTGAAATGTCCTCGCTGTTCTACGTCGAAAGATCTCGGCAACGGTGAAAGCCGCATAAGACCGTTGTTCAGTTGCCTGGAACTTTCCAGAACAATCTCCGCGCGATCATCGTAATCTTTTATCTCGCCTCTGATCTCCACAACTTTGCCCGCCAGTTGGCGTACATCGCCAATCTTCTGCTGATCATGCTGGAACACCACCACGGTGAATGTACAAAGCCGGTAATCTTCACAAAAATCGAGATAGTACACGCCACGTTCGCCAGACTGCACGCGTATCACTTTGCCGGTGATGCATTGTGTTTCATCAAGATGATTGCGCGCCTGATCAAATGGAATGCAGGCGGCAAAAGAAAGGGAAGGAAGCAGCAGGGCGAATGTCTTAAGAAGCAATCGGACCGTTCGGCAGATATGATTTGTCACGGGTTGAGCAGGGCCTCAGCGCTGCGGCTGGGATTTAGGCAACAAGGAATTGTAGAGTGAATAAGCGGATCGGGCGCGAACTTCAGAGAAAAATTACAGAGCTAATTCCAAAATGGGAGAGAACTCTGCCGCCTTGAATTTCTCAGCGATCTCTTGCCCTTCTCTGCGTGCTCTGCGGTTAAAGACTTTTTTACGCCGCAAAATCAAAAGCTTTTAACCGCAGAGATCGCAAAGAAATCCCAGAGAACGCAGAGAAATCGCAGACCATCGCTGAAAAACCAACCGATCAAACTGAAGGAAATGGGATAGGGGCAGATAGAAAA
>Ga0209168_10002349_pt1 | contig 13767 bp, 14 predicted proteins | sample Coa_R1_FD_187156 | JGI IMG/M metagenome (GOLD analysis project Ga0209168, IMG submission 187156) | Surface soil microbial communities from Centralia Pennsylvania, which are recovering from an underground coalmine fire - Coalmine... | ecosystem: Environmental > Terrestrial > Soil > Unclassified ... | reverse complement strand
GAAGAAGATCAACATGAATTCGCCGTGCACCAGGCCGTAAAGTATCAAACTGAACGCCACTGCGCGTCCCATCCATGCGGCGATGCGAGTAGCCTCGTCCTCAGGCTGCAGGAACGTCAGGAGCGCACGCAGCAAACGTCCGCCGTCCATGGGAAAGGCTGGGACCAGGTTAAACCCAGCCAGCAGGAGATTGGCGAAGCCGAGCAGCGGCAGCAGTTTCGCGCTCGAAGGATGCAGCAGATCGGCAGGGTGGATGCTGACCGGCTGCTTAGTGAAAGCCACATACCAGAAGACCGCGAACGCAACCATCAGGTTGGCCAGGGGTCCTGCCAGGGCAATCCACAGCTCCTCCACGGGGCGCAGACGGCGCTCCAGTCGCGAGAGGCCCCCGATGGGGAACATCACGATCTCCAGCGTGCGGATCTTAAACCATGATCCGACGGCCGCGTGGGCTAATTCATGCAGCAGAACACTGGCAAACAAACCCAGAATGAAGGTGGCGAACACTGCCGTGGAATCGTATCCCAGCGCCGTAACTACCAGGAATAACAGGAGAAGGACGAAGGTAAAGTGCAGTCTGACCGGCACTCCCAGCAACCGGAACGCCCTTACGGTGCCGGCCGTGGCGCCGCGATCGACGGGGATGGGCAGGCTCCTCACAGGTCAACGATAACAGAGCTCCACGTCAATTACGCTCAGCGAAACTCCGCATCATGCCTGGGGAGAAACTACTTAGTACCGTAGGTCCATCGAAGAAACGCGCTATGGGAAACGTCGTGTGACGCCCTGGGCCTTGCGGCTAGGCAAGGGACCGCCACCATCACTCGAGCCATACCGCGGAGGCAGGTTGCTGAAATTCAGCTCGGCCTCGTCGTAGATAAGCTGGCGATCCAGGACCATTTCGACGGTGGTGCCCTTGGCCAGCACGGCATCCGGTCCGCGCGTGACCAGCACGCCGATCAGCCCGGCCGCCGCTCCCGCCGCTGCTCCGATGCCTGCTCCCAGGCCGGGCGCTTGTCCGATGCCCGCCAAGCCCCCGACCGCGGCACCGGTTGTCGCCGCTTCGGCGATCACCCTCGCGTCCGAAGATTTATTGCCTTCGCTGCGAATGGTGCCTTCTTTCTTGTCCAGATCCTCGGTCGCGCGGCCATCGAGGCCCGCCACTTGGGCGCGGAAGTCGCGCGTCACGCCGTTGGGCAGCATCAACGAATCGAACCGCAGGCGGAACTCACCGCGGCCCTTCACTTTGCCCGGACGCTTGGACGACGTAACTGTTCCGAGCACGTAGCTTCCCGCCGGAATTACGATCTTGCCGTTGACCGCGATGGGAAAGCTGGTTTCCAGGTACACGCGATCGCCTTCGCCCGAAGTCTTGGTGCTGACGCTGTTCACCATGCTCAGCGGGATGCGTGTGCCGTTTTCGACCACGAACGACTTGTGGTCGGGCTCGACCGCGGGCTTCGCTTGGGCCGGGTCAGACGCGGCATCCTGCGCAGCCAGAGCCCCGGCCATGGCCGCCATCGCCAAGAATGCTGGTACGTGCATAAAACAAAGGCTCCTTCCCCGAGTTTACTCCATAAATCGACAGACGCAGCCGCCCGCATGAGGTTACGGGGAATTGAAGATTTAGCGAACACTCGGCCAGCGATTTACGTTCCTCTTGTCGATGGTGGGAACCGACAGGTTGATGCGGCGGCACATCGGCATGTGGCGAAGCTGCCATGGGCACAGACCACGTTTGCGCCAGAGCTACACGCCCCAAGAGCAGTCCCATCGGGAAGCCGACGCGGAGAAGTTCGTTCGCGTGGCGGAGAAGAGTATCGCTTCGGGTGTGCGGGACGCGGAGTCCGCGGTTCTTCAAGCCTTCACCGTGTTTGCGCGGGCCGCGCTGGATCTGGACGATGCTCATTTGAAGCTCCTGGTGGGGGGCTTCCCTTATTTAGCCAAGGGTCTGGCGGAGCAAGCTCGCCGCTTCGATCCCGCCTTGAGCGCCACGGACATCTTCCAGGCCAGCCGCAATGTCTGGACCGCCGCCGGGCTCCAGGTGCTGTTGGGCCAGCCCTTGCAACTGACTCCAGCAATCTTCGCCTACAGCATGTTGTATCCGTACACGGACAATCTGCTGGACGATCCTCACGCACCAGCGGAGGCGAAGTGCGCATTCAACCGGCGGCTGCGTTCGCGGCTGCAAGGCGAATCGCCCGAGCCGGCGGACCATCGCGAGAGTAAGGTATGGGATCTGGTGGACACGATCGAAGGCCAGTACGACCGCGCACGGCATCCTGAGGTTTATCGGAGCCTGCTGGCGATCCAGAACGCTCAGGAGGAAAGCGTCGGTCTGCGGCGGGAAGCGGGCCTGCCGTCAGATAAGGTGCTCTACGGCGTCTTTGCAAAAGGTGGCGCCTCCGTGCTCGCCGACGGATATCTGGCGGCGGGGTTGCTCACCCCGGCGCAGGAGGATTTCGCGTTCGGCTGGGGCGTGCTGCTGCAATTGGCAGACGATCTTCAGGACGTCGCCGAAGACCTGGCGGCGGGCACCGCTACACTCTTCAGCGATACGTCTTCTGAGCCGCTCGACGTCGTGACCAACCGCGTCTTTGAATTCGCAGAGTGTGTGTTCGAAAGGCTGGACGCCTTCAACGGTCCGGGCATCGAGCCCCTGAAGCAGCTGATCCGGCAGAGCGCGGCGATCCTGCTGATCACCGCCGCGGGCGCAGCGCACGAGTTGCACTCGCGCGCCTACATTCAGGAGCTCGAGCGGCACTCGCCGTTCCGCTTCGAGTTCGTGCGCGAGCACCGCCAGTACTTCTACGGCTCCAGCGGACTGGTCGGCCGCTGCGTAGCAGCGCTGGCATGAGCCGTGTGGCCGCCTTACAATCAACTAGAGGAATTTACGCCATGGCGCGCTCTACTCGTTGGTTGTGCTTGCTCCTGATACCTTTGGCGATTCGGGCCTTTCAGCAGCCTCCTTCCCCCACACAGCTTGCCGCGCAGGCGGATCGGCAGAAAATGCTGGACCTGCTGCACATCGATTCGCTCCGTCAAGGCGCGAACGGCAACAATCCTCGAGCGCCCAATGCCGCTAACTACGACGAATCTAAGGCCAATCCGTATCCAAATTTGCCGGATCCGTTGGTATTGAATAACGGGAAAACGGTGACGTCGGCGAAGACGTGGTGGAGCAATCGTCGTCCGGAAATTGTCGAAATGTTCGATCGCGAAATCTATGGCCGCGTTCCGAAGAACGTGCCCAAGGTGAAATGGGAAGTCGCCAGCACCAAGAATGAAATGAATGGCGACGTTCCGGTGATCACCAAGGAACTGGTCGGGCACGTGGACAATTCCTCAGATCCCGAGATCGCCGTGGACATTCGCGCGTCGCTGAGTACGCCGGCCAATGCCAAGGGCAGCGTTCCTGTGATCATGGAATTCGGTGGAAATCCTCCCGGAACGGGACGCGGGTTCGGAGCGCCTCCCAAAGCTGCTCCCAAACAGCCTGCCGGTCCCACCTGGCAACAGCAGGTTCTCGCGAAAGGCTGGGGCTACGCGGAGATCTACACCAGCACCATTCAAGCCGATAACGGCGCGGGATTGACGCAGGGAATCATCGGCCTGGTGAACAAGGGCCAGCCTCGCCAGCCCGATGATTGGGGCGCGCTGCGTGCGTGGGCGTGGGGAGCCAGCCGTGCTCTCGATTATTTCGAAGCCGACAAGACTGTCGACGCTAAGCAGGTCGGCTTGGAAGGCCACTCGCGCTACGGAAAGGCTACTGTTGTCGCGATGGCTTACGACCAGCGGTTCGCGATTGCGTACGTCAGTTCATCCGGCGAGGGTGGCGCGAAAATCCATCGCCGCAACTGGGGCGAACTGGTGGAGAACGTCGCCGCGACCAGCGAATATCACTGGATGGCCGGCAACTTTCTGAAGTACGCGGGCCCGAAAAACTGGAACGATTTGCCTGTCGATTCGCATGAGTTGGTAGCGATGTGTGCCCCCCGCCCCGTGTTCCTGAGCGCGGGCGCAACCAACGGCGATGGATGGGTGGACGCGAAGGGCACGTTCCTGGCGGGCGTCGGCGCGGGACCCGTTTATAAACTGCTGGGCAAAAAAGATATGGGAACCACCGAGTTCCCGGCGATCGAAACTCCGTTGATCGATGGCGATGTCGCGTTCCGGCAGCACACCGGCGGACATACTCCGACGCCGAATTGGCCGACGTTTATTACGTTCGCCAGCCGCTACATCAAGGTACGGTCCTAACAGTTATTCGGGCCAGGCGCTCGCAGTCAGCTTGAGTTCGGTGGTGGTTCCCAGTTCCACCAAGATCTTTTTGTCAAAGGAAATGACGCGGCGCAGCAGCTCTGGATCGCGGAGCCCTGCCATATCGACCGACGGAAACGCGGCCGCGTAGTACAGCCCCGACGCCAGCCCGCTGGCCCCGAAGGTTCCATCCGGCTTCGCGGTCACCAGCACGCCATACATGTAATCTCGGGCAGGCACGAACACGACTGCCGGAACGCCGCTATTTTCTGGAGCGCTCTCTACGGTACCGCGCACACTTCCCGACATGGCGGTCCTCAAGCTCGTTGTAGAAAGGTCGACCGGACTGTCTGTATTCAGCAACACCGGGCCTCCTTCACTCAAGCTGACGTGATACGTCAGGTTCATCGGCTGCGAGCTCGGATCCAGCCGGTCCTGATACCGTTGCGCACCCGGCACCGCATGTCCGTCCACGAAGGGCGCGAGCGTCAGAATACGATACCGGCCTTGAGGGATATTTTGGATCGCAAACGCGCCATCCGTTTGAGCCACCCCGAGAGTCAGCAAACCAGGCTGCCCGTCTAGCGCTTGAAACCGCATCGGGAAGGCTGCGCCGTCCGCGGTCTTAGCGCCACAGGTAAGCCGGCCCATTACGCAGGAGATGGACCACCGGGCAGATGCCTTGATTGTCAAGGGCGGCTCGACTCGCACGCGAATATTCTCAAGGTCGCTCTGCTGGACGATGACCGGCATTACACCCGAGGCTTCTTCAAGATTTGCGACGATGCGCCATTCGCCAGCGCGAACCGCGGGAAACTCGAAGCTTCCGTCATCGCCGGCCACGACGCGAGCCTCGTCCGGTCCGGGCCCAAGACTCTCGCCCGCCACCGTGAAGAAAGAATCGACGCTCGCGACGACGTGCGCTGGCTGCGGAATCATCGGCACCAGCCGGACAATCGCCTGCGGCGCGGGCTTTCCGTTCTCCTGCACCGCCACGCCTCGGACATGCACGACGGGAACGGTCCGCAGCCGGAAACCGTCTATCTCGGCCGTACCGCGAATCATGATCCGTTCCGCGCCCGATTCGTCGATGGATGACGGAAAGTACGTCGCAACACCTGCCCCGACCGCAGGCGGAGCGGCGCGAAGTTTGTAAGCTCCCGGTGCGAGCTGATCGAATTTACAGCGCCCGTCAGCGTCAGTAAAAGTCCTGAAACGATATTCGGGACCGCGGATCAAATCGACTGCTGCCAAGGCCAGCGGCTTGCCCTGGCTATCGAGAACCCGGCCGGTGAGGTTGGAGTCCTGCTTCGCCGCGAACTGCAGTTCATATCTGACCCGCACGGGAGAACTGCTTTCGCTCGCTTCGACTCTGAGGGTCTCAGCGGGAAGACCGCGAAGCCATCCTTTTCTACCAGGGCTCGGTAATCCCCCAGGTCCATCTGGGCGATTTTGAAAGCGCCCGAGGCGTCGGTCGTTACCTGATATCGGACGGCCTGCGGCGTGTAAAAGGTGACGTTCGCGCCCGCGATGGCAGCCTTGGTGACGGGATTGACCACGACGCCCTCTACCGGGCGACTCTCGGCGGCGGCGACTTGAACCACGAATGCCAGCAGCGCGCAGTATCGCGCAGGTATCATGTTGTTGGTAAAGACGCTGCAGGGCTCGGAAACGTGGAGGTATTTATGACCCGGATTTTGTTGGTCTTGACGATGGCAGCCGCATCGGCCTGGGCTCAGCAGCCCCCAATCAGTCTTCCCCGACCTCCCCTCGGTGCGGGACCGTTCGTATTCGCCACGGCCGAGCAACCTAAGATTCGCGTGACGGTGGTCGCGCGCGGCATTCCGCATCCCTGGAGCCTGGCGTTTCTTCCCAACGGCGACATGCTGGTCACCGAACGCGGTGGGCGCCTGCGCGTGATCCACGATGGCGTGCTCGATCCCAAGCCGTTGGCGGGCGTGCCGAAAGTCAACGCGACTCGCAATGCAGGGCTGTTCGATATCGCTCTTCATCCGAAATTCGCGGAGAATAAGCTAGTCTATTTCACCTACAGCAAACCCGCCGAAAATGGTCAGCAAAGGACGACGCTGGCTAGCGCACGTCTGGATAACTCGGGCCTCACCAACGTCAAGGATCTGTTTAGCGGCGAACCAACCACGGTGCTCGGCGGATCGCGCGTCGTATTTGACCGTGCCGGCTTGATTTACATGACCACAGGCGCGGCGACGGGCACCTCGGCGCAGGATCCCAACAGCGACTACGGCAAGGTGCTGCGCCTTCGCGACGACGGGACAATTCCCAGCGACAATCCTTTCGTCGGCCGCGCGGGCTACAGGCCGGAAATTTACACGCTGGGGCATCGCGATCAGCTCGGGCTCACGATTCATCCGGTGACGGGCGCGGTCCTTTCAAACGAGAACGGACCCAACGGCGGCGACGAGATCAACCTGATCCTTCCAGGTAAGAACTACGGCTGGCCGACCATCAGCTATGGTCGCGATTATAACGGCCCACGCATCTCGGACGTGCCTTGGAAAGAAGGTTTCGAGCAGCCGCTGGTGACCTGGATCCCGTCGATCGCGCTTTCCGGGATGACGTTCTACTCGGGGGACCGTTTCCCCAACTGGAAAGGCAACGTGTTCGTCGGCGGCATGCGCTATGGCGAAATCCAGGGGACTGGTCGGCTGGAGCGTGTGGTCTTTAACGACAAAATGGAAGAGCTTCGCCGCGAGTCGCTGCTGTTGGATCTGAAACAGCGCATCCGCGACGTGCGCCAGGGGCCCGATGGACTGCTATACGTCCTGACCGAAGAAGAGGACGGCGCGTTGCTCAGGATCGAGCCCGCGAACTAAGAATCGTCGCGAGGATATCCGGAATTTCAAACACTGCGCGATTGTGGATCTGCCTCACCGCACCCTGATACCGGGGCAGATCTCGCGAGAGATCTTCCACCGCGCCGCGGATGCCGTGGAAGTTGGGCAGAACTAAACCAGCGTTGCGCTCCAGCACCCAGTCGGCGTTGAAGCGCTCCTGGGGCAGCGTCCAGATATTGCGCTCGACGATCACTGGCAGCCCCATCGCCACCGCTTCGCTGATGCTCCCGGGTCCCGGCTTGCCGATGAAGAAATCCGCCAGGCTCATGTAATACGGAATTTCGGACGTGAAACCTTCGACGTAACGAGGCGCCTTGGCAGGCATCGCGCGAAGGCGCTCGGCCAGCCCCGTGTTCTTCCCGCAAATCAAAATAAGCTGCGTGTCGGCCAGCCGCTCGGCGATCTCCAGCATCACCTTCGAGCCCTGGCCTCCGAACAGCACCAGGCCCGTGGGGCGATCCGGATCCAGGTTCAGCCGCAGCCGCTCGGCAGCGCGATCGATCGTAACGGGCTGATAAAACGTCGGCCGCAAAATCATGCCCGACGCGCGGAAGATTCGGTCGTCGCTATAGCCCAACGCATGCGCCTGCGCCACCGCTTTGTCGCTGCCGCAGATCAGAAACTGCTCCTGCTTTTCCATCCAGAAATGCGGCGGATAATCGGCGATGTCGGTGAGAATCGTTACGTAGGAAACTCCGGGAAGCGTGCCTCGCAGGCTTTCATACAAGGCCCGGTTGAAATTCGGCACCAGCGATACCACCAAGTCCGGTCGCGCCGTGGACCAGTACTTCTCCAGCATCCGTACCGCCGGCCCGTGATATAGCCGGATGACCCCGTGCATGAACTTTAATCCCTGCGCCGAACCCAGTGTCCAGCCCCGCGCCAGCATCTGGTTGTAAATCTCCTGCAATTCCAGCCCGGTAACTTTGCGAAACACATCCAGGGGGCCGAGGATCTCCTGCAAGTTGACCATTCGTACGTCCCATGGCTGCTTTTGTTCGTCGATGACTGCTTTCAACGCGGTAGCGGCGGCGCGGTGGCCGCCACCGGCGTCGAAGTAAATAAAATCAATTTTTGTCACAAATGTTTGTTCGCAACGTCACGGGGATGTAACGACGCCGGCGTATCTGTGTATTATGGCGGTTCTTCAGATCACGCTGTCCTGGGTCGCAACCCGCGATCACCGGCTGATGATCCGCGTGAACCATTGGCGCCCGCCCAAATGGCTCCGATTGTGGATGCTGGCCGCCACCCGCGGCGGCGATGGCGGGCTGTGGTATGCACTGGGCCTGGTCGTGGCGCTCTACGGCGGGCCGCAACGCTTTCACGCCCTCCTGGCGTCTATTTTGGCGATCGCAGCGGGCATCGCCCTCTTTCTCGAGCTGAAACGCTTGTTCCGGCGGCCACGGCCTTGTGCGTTGGAACCGCACTGCTGGGCGCACTTACTGCCACCCGATCAATTCTCGTTCCCCTCGGGCCACACCATTACGGCCTTCGCGGCCTCGGTCGCGCTGGCAGGATTCTATCCTGAAATGCTTCCCGGATTACTCTTCTGCGCGATCAGCATCGCGACTTCGCGCGTGATCCTGGGGATGCATTTTCTAAGCGACGTCCTGGCCGGCGCCGCCATAGGCGTAACCCTCGGCGCGCTGGCTGCAGCACTGGTCCGTTAACCGCTGCCGAACCGTTCCAGCGCCTCCTCCAGGACCGCCGCGAAGTTGGCTCCACTCTCCGACCAGAGCAGCCTACGCTCCAGAGGCAAAGCTTTATCGATCTCGCCCGCCAGGGACAACAGGCTCCTGAGATTCGATTGCTGAATGCGTAACGACCCCTCGACATCCTCAGCCGGCACAAACTTGGAATCGAGCCCGAAATCGATCCGCAGATTGTCGTCGTGTTCGTGCTCGCCGGTGTTGTGATCGAAGGCCGAGCCGAAACAGGAGAGCGTGACCACGGAAGGCCACAGCTTCCAGTCGTCGCGGTGCTGCCACAGGTCCCAGGCGGCCTCGATTTCGACGCAGCAATCGGGTTGGGCGAAATCGCGCGCTGCGGCGATCATGTCCGAGACTAATGCGCCGGGGTCGAACACCCGCTCAAAAACGGGCGGCTCCACATACTCGATCGCATAGACGCGCAGCACCGGCCCGGCCTTCGCGAGTTTCGAGAACGGAAACACGTCCAGCATCTTTCCAAAGTGCCGCAAAAGGTTGGAATCGGAGAATCCCCGGACCCAACAGGACAAATAAAGCCGGTCGCTCATTTCACCTCGATTGTATCCTTTAAGAAGTGATAACTGACCTGGTCCAGATCAGCCGCCTGGGCGAAAAGAAACGCGGCGAAAATGAGAAGTTCCGGCGCTGGATCAAGTCCCACAATTTCGTGGAGCGCCAATTCCGCGCCGCCGCGCACGAAGTCCAGGCGGCCATCGATTGCCGCCAGTGCGCCGAATGCTGCCGGGTAACCGAAGCCGAGATCTACGAGAAGGACGTCATCAGCCTCTCGAAGAACCTGGGGATTTCGCGCAAACAGTTCCTGGAACAGTACACCCAGACCGGAGACGAGGGCGAATTGATCCTGAAGCGGACCGAAGAAACTGGGTGCGTCTTCTTGGATGGCAACGACTGCACCATCTACGAATTTCGCCCCAAGACGTGCGAAGGATTCCCGCACCTCCTGCGCGGCATGGGTTCGATCCAGCACAAGATGTGGGCTTACGTGGATCGCGCCACATACTGCCCCATCGTCTACAACTGGATGGAGAAGGTGAAGGATCTCACGAACTTCAAGAAGTAGGAGCGCTCGGGACGCCCGTAACCGAGTCGATCTTCAGACCCGGACCGAGTACGAAGACATTAGTGCCGCTCATTTTCACCTGACCGTCGGCGGCCCGCGCCACCCACTCCGCCAGCACGGTTCCTTGACAATGGCGCACGTCGCCGCGGCGTTCCATTCGGATCCCCGGCATAAATTTCTGCGATGCGCCCGTGTGCGCCACCACCTCGTCGATCCCGTCCAGCCGGCTGTACCGGTCGCGAAACCGCACCTTGCGCACCGCGATCCGCCCCAAGGTCGCCTCACGCCTCGCGGCGTCCGGCTCCGTCCACAATGCGAACCATGCATCCACAACGTCTGGCGCACCCGCGTTCACAAAATTCGCAACTGCATTGGCGAACATGGAGAAGTGAAACCGCCATCCCTGAACTAGCTGGTCCGCGACCGCGGCGTCGGCCACTTCGTGCGTCACCCGAACCAAAGTGCCGTTCGCCTGCTGTTCCAGTTTCAGGGTCACGCGCGATTCCTCCGGCGGGATGATCCGTTCGGTCTGGAGACTGAAGGTGAACACGAATCGTTCCGGCTTGGCGATTTCGAGCACCTCGCCCTCGGAAACAAAACCGTTGGAATGCCGAACGCGCAGGGCTCCGCCGGGTCGCGGGTCGATCGTGGAACCGGCGCCCCACCACAACGCCCAACGAGCACTGTCGGTGAAAAACCCGAACACAATCTCGCGATCAGCCTCGATTAGGATACTGCGATCCACGGAATATGGCAGAGATTTCATAGACCCTCACTTTCTCTTTTTCTTGCGTTGCTGTTTCGGGCCGCGTCGGCTCTGTTCCAGCTCGGCGGCGAGCTTCAATTTCCAAAGCGCGTCGTCCCACATGCGCTCGAGCATTTCAGCCATCGGACCCAGCGGCTCGCGCTTGGCTTTGTAATATCGGTTGCGTTTCGCGGCCCGCGCTTCGACTAGTCCAGCTTCGAGCAGCCCTTTCAACTGCAAGGACACTGCTCCGAACGTCACATCCGGCATAGCCCGATGGATGGCCCCGGCGGTCTGTTCGTCGCGCCAGATCAGGCGCAGAATCTCCTGCCGCCTCGGCGAGGCCAGTGCGTTCAAAAGGTCGGAAGCCGGCCCCATGGAAATTACTTTAGTTAAAACTAAACTAATTGTCAAGCCCCTGGAGCCAACTTCCTGTGATATCCTTTGCCGTGGAAAGGAGCCCCTCTCACATCCCATGGAACCAAACCTGGAGCGAAAAAAAGCGTCCGACTACCCGCAGGAGCTGCTCAATCTCTTCGACAAATACGTCCACGGCGAGATCGACCGCCGATCCTTTTTGGATGGCGCGCAAAAGTTCGCCGTCGGCGGCATCACCGCCGCCATGATTTGGGAGAGTCTCCGCCCCAACTATGCCTGGGCGCAGCAGGTCCCCAAGGACGATAAGCGCATCAAGGCCGATTACGTTACGATTCCCTCACCGCAGGGCAATGGCACCATCAAGGGATATCTGGTTCATCCGGCCAACGCCGGCGGCAAACTTCCCGGAGTGCTGGTGGTCCACGAGAATCGCGGCCTGAATCCTTATATCGAAGATGTAGCGCGCCGCTTAGGCACGGCCAACTTCATGGCGTTCGCACCAGATGGCCTTACCAGCGTCGGCGGCTATCCTGGCGATGAAGAAGCCGGCGCTGCAAATTTCCGCAAGGTTGACGGACAGAAGATGGGCGAGGACTTCCACGCCTCGGCCCGCTGGCTCAAGGCTCGTTCCGATTGCACGGGCAAGGTGGGCACTGTCGGATTCTGCTTCGGCGGCGGCGTCGTCAACACACTCGCGGTGAAGATGGGCGCGGATCTGGCCGCAGCCGTTCCGTACTATGGCACCCAACCGAAGGCTGAGGACGTACCCATATCAAAGCGCCGCTCGTGCTTCATTACGCGTCCGAAGACACGCGCATCACCAGTGGATGGCCCGCTTATGAGACCGCGCTGAAAGCCGCCGGTGTGACGTATGCGGCATACATCTATCAGGGCTGCCAGCACGGCTTCCACAACGACACGACGCCGCGTTACGATAAAGCCGCAGCCGAACTATCCTGGCAGCGCACGCTGGATCACTTCAACAAGTATCTGCGGGCGTAGCCGTCCGCAGATCAGATCTTAATCAGCCCCAGGCGAATGCCGCGGGTGACAGCTTCCGTGCGCGTGCCCGCGTTCAACTTCGCCAGGATCGAGTTCACGTGGAACTTGGCGGTGTGATCGGAGATCGATAACCGATGCGCGATCAACTTATTGCTTAACCCTTCCGCCAGCATCTCCAGCACGTCCATTTCACGCGGCGTCAGTGTTTCGACAATCTCCTCAACGGGCTCGTGTATGCGCTTGTGCATGGGAAGGTTGGGGAGAAAGGCCACGCCTTCTTCAGCAGCCGTCACCTGTAAACCCGCCGCGGCTGCGTGAACGGCCGCGACAATCTGGTCCGCAGTGACGTCCTGTGAAATAGTTCGCTGCGCGCCCACCACGACGTCCGCGACGGAAGCATCGTGAACGATTTCGATGGCCGGATCGGACCTCAGCATCGACTCCAGTCCACTGCGTGTGATCGCGGATCCTGCGTCGATAAAGACTCGGATCAACTAGCCCCTCCGCGGCCGCTCAGCAATTGTGATCGCCAGCTCAGCGAGATTCCCTCCCCGCAAGATTCGCGCCACGATCTTCTTTCCCACCGGCTCGGAGCTCAGGACTTCCTGGACGTTTTCCGTCCGCTGCGTCGCACGTCCGCCCAATTCGAGAAGCACGTCGCCGATCGACATCCCCGCCTGTCCCGCTGGACCTTCATTCTCGACACTGATCGCAATCAGTCCGGTGGAGTTTGCGAGATTCAGCTTGGTCTTTAGATGCTCCGGGATCGCGATTGGTTGTAAACCGACCCCCAGGTATCCTCGCGGAATCCTGCCATGCGCGACCAGGCTATCGGTCACGCGAGCCACCGTCGACAAGGGAATCGCGAACACCGAAACCCGCGATAACGCAGGAGTTGCGATGCCCAGCAGCTTGCCTGACGCGCCTACTACGGCACCGCCGGCCCCTGCGGGATGAAGCGATAGATCCAGCCTCACCACCTGATCCAGCCGGCCCCCTCGCCAGGTCTGCGACGGACCCGAAAGGTTGCTGATCACGCCAAACGCTGCTACGGCACTGTCTTTCGATCGGCCCACCGCGAGTACGATGCTCCCCGGCGTCGTGACTGGGCTTTCATCTTTCTGGACCACGGGAATCCCGAGTCCTTTCACACGCAACACAGCCAGATCCGTTCCCGGATCGCGACCCACCAGCTCCGCGTCAGCCTTAGAACCGTCCGGCAGGGTCACGCGGATTCCCTCATCCCGGCGAAGTGTGTGATCCGCCGTCACGACGATCTCCGGGCTCCAATGGACCCCGCTCGAATCGAAACGGTGGCGCGCGTGAACCGACACAATCGACTGCGCGGCGTGCTCCACGGTGGAAGCGATCTGTTCGGAAAGCGCGACTAATGAATTTGCCAAGGTTGTTTCTCCCTGTATTCAGCATGCGCCCGCGAAGACCTCCAGCACACCGGATGATCGGGCAGGTCGCACCTGCCCAACCGGGCAGGGTAATATTGCATCGTGCAGGGAAAGCTCACCCGACGTGAACTCGGCGCCCTGATGGCGGGAGCCCTGGCCGCGTCCGCCCTGGATGCTCAAACGTCTGCCCCCCCGCTCGATATCGCCGAGTGGTCCTACCGCTGGTACGGAGTCGAGCACGCGCTGCTCGCTCGTGGCACGGTCTGCAATGGAATGCAGATGTACGTCGAGCATTGGATTCCCGCTCAGGTTC
>Ga0209168_10002347_pt1 | contig 13770 bp, 12 predicted proteins | sample Coa_R1_FD_187156 | JGI IMG/M metagenome (GOLD analysis project Ga0209168, IMG submission 187156) | Surface soil microbial communities from Centralia Pennsylvania, which are recovering from an underground coalmine fire - Coalmine... | ecosystem: Environmental > Terrestrial > Soil > Unclassified ... | reverse complement strand
AAATCATTTTTGCGGCGATTGACCAGCCGGTGGAAGAGCACGGCCCTCCGCCCCGCGTGATGGATATTGACGGAGCGCACGTGGGAATCCTCTTTGGCGCATCCGAATGGCAGCGGCCGGCGGACCCGAATCCCATTCGGCTGGACCGAAACTTTCAACGGCTGGGAGCAAAGGACCCCAATTACGCGCCCTACAGCGAAGCCGAACCGGACCTGGAGACGCTGGGCACGGCTTTTCTCGAAAAGCTGCGTCCCCTGGTGGATCAGCTCCATCACAAGATTTCCTTCCCGAGCGATCAGCCGATCTTTGAAGTTGTGGTCATAGGCTACGGTCCCAGCGACTACGGGCCCGAGGTATGGACGGTGGAATACCGGATCGAGCAAGAAGAGATCGCCACGCGGGGCGACTTCTGGCAGACGCGCATCTTGCGCCCGCGCTTCGAACAAATCTATCCGCCGGAAAAGCACGCGCCGCACACCATCCTCGAGACGCGGTATCCCCCGGACCTGAAAGGTCCGCAGGTGAATGACCTGGTCCAAGGCAACGATCCGCGCATCGCCAAGCTCGCTGCGGGCGATCAGCGCTATGCCAAAGTGCTGGCAGACCTGCGAAAGGGCGAGGCGCAGAAGGCGCCGCCCCAGGAATCCGCCGACTTCATGCGCGCGCTCGTTCCGATCATCGCCGGAGACGCGCCCTTTGTGATGGGGATAATGGATGAGCACGGTTTCAAGTGGGTGGTGGCCCCGGAAGAGCCCGTGGAGAAAGCGAAGGATGACAAGAACCGGCCGTCGGATGCCCCGACGCTGCGGCGCAAACCCAACCCGAATCCTTAGCGGACCGCCCAGTCCGTGGGTCGCCGATCAGTTGCCTGCGGCGTGGTATTGGCGTGAGTGCGCGCCGATGTCTCTGCGGTAGTGCATGCCCTCGAAGTGGATTCGCCCAGCAGCCTCGTAGGCGGCGGAGAGAGCAGCGTTGAGATTCGCGCCCGAAGCGGTGACCCCCAGGACGCGGCCCCCGCTGGTCACGATTTGATCGCCTTCGCGCTTCGTCCCAGCGTGGAAAACCTTCGCAGCGGGAATCTCCTCGGCTCTGCTTAGCCCAGCGATGGGCTTGCCGGTTTCAAACTTTCCGGGGTAGCCCCCGGACGCGAGAACCACGCATACGCTCGCGCCGGGTCTCCACCGGAGCTTGGCGGGATCGAGGCGACCCGAGGCGACATCTCGCAGCACCTCTGCGAGGTCGAAGTCCATGCGCGCAACGATGGCTTGCGTTTCTGGGTCACCTAGGCGGCAATTGAATTCGAGCACCCTGGGCCCCGCCTTGGTGACCATCAGACCAACATAGAGGAATCCCTGATAGCGGATGCCGTCGGCAGTCAAGCCGCGCATGGTTGGCTCGACGATTTGTTTGTGGATGGTATCGCGGAGGGTAGCCGGAAGCAGATCGTCAACCGAGTACGCCCCCATCCCGCCCGTATTCGGGCCTTCATTGCCGTCGAAGACACGCTTGTGATCGCGCGTCGGGACAAGCGGCACGTACTGCTTGCCATCGGTCAGGAGAATGAAGGAAAGCTCATCGCCCTCGAGGGCTTCTTCGATCAGGATGCGGCGGCCGCCCGGGCCGAGTTCGTTGCCGTCCATGGCCCGCTCGATGAAGTCGTGCGCCTCGTCCCGGTTTGCCGGGAGCACGACGCCTTTCCCCGCGCAGAGCCCGTCCGCCTTGATGACCACGGGAAATTTCAGATCGCGAAGCGCTGCCATGGCTTCCCGCGAATTGTCGAACGCGCCGAGCATCCCCGCGGTTGGGATGCCGTGGCGCAAGAGAAAGCGCTTTGCGAAGATTTTGCTGCCTTCGAGCTGCGCCGCTAGTTGTGAAGGCCCGACAAGCGGCCAGCGCCGGTCGCGAAACGCATCGGCGATGCCATTGACCAAAGGGAGCTCCGGGCCGATAACCGTCAGGTTTGGCTGGAGCTTCTGCGCAAGCTCCACGAGGCCCGGAACGTCGCCGGGCTCCGCCGGAATGCATTCCGCGTCGGCGGCAATGCCGACGTTGCCTGGCGCGCACCAGACCTTTTCGACCGAGGCGCTCTGCGCCAGCCGCCAGGCCAGCGCGTGCTCGCGCCCGCCGCCGCCAATCACCAGAACTTTCATTCCGTGCCTCTTCCCAGAGCGAGCCGCGCTCCGCAAAAGCCCGTTCGGTTTGACCGAACGCGGTTGCCCGTTGGAAGTGCAGCTCCAATCGTGCCGGATGAATCATAACCCATTCGGCGCGTGCCCCGGCGTTTTGAACGGCGTCGCCCCAGGCTGGCCTGCGCGCGAGCGACTGAGAACCCGAAGGCCGAAACTAAAGTTTAGGCCTGGCTCAAAGCGCGGATAGGTATCGTGACGGTGGCTGCGGCATCGGAAGATGCCAGCATGTGGCAGCGGCCATCGAAAATGCCGCCCGGATCAATGACCATGCAGGGCGAATGCACCTCGCCGGTGACCACGCCCTTTGCCTGAATTTCCACGCGCCCTTTTGCAAAAATGACGCCGTCGAAGCGGCCCGAGATCACCACGCGGTTGCCTTCGATTTGGCCTTCAACCTTGGCGCGCTCGCCAAGCACCACGGTTTGTTCCGAGATGATATTGCCCTTGATGTTGCCGTCTATGCGAAAGGTGCCGGTGATGTTTAGTGTTCCTTCAAGAGTAACTCCTTGGTCAATAAAGCCAGTCCACTCTTCACTGGCACCCTCTTTCGCGGCACCGAACAGCTTCCACGGCATGACACCACCCCCGGAGACTTTTTACTTTATCGGGGGCCGGGCGTAAGTCAACGCGCGCGCGAAGGCGAGTTGTCGAATGATGCGACAGTTGTTTCTCTGACTTGCCGGCCTGCGGAATGAGCCGTGGCCGGTCCAGGCAGCATGGGCGACGATCGCGGCTAGACCGCCCCCCAAGTCTACTTCATGAGGCGGTCGTAGAGGCCCATGAGCTGTGCCTCGTCGTAATACTCGAGGACAAGCTGGCCCGGACGCTGCTTGGTTTTGCTGCGAAGAATGACCTTGGTGCCGAGATGGCGCTGGAGCTCCTCGAGCGCCTCGCGAATGTTGGGATCAACGTGAGGTTCGGCTGCTGCGCCGGCTGCCGCTTGGCGGGAGCGCCGCGAGGCAAGCCGCTCGATCTGCCGGACCGTCAGTCCGCCGCGTGCTGCGCGCTGCGCATACCGCGTGCGGAGCTGCGAGTCAGGCACGGCCAGCAAAGCGCGGCCATGTCCGGCCGAGAGCTTCCCTTCCTCAATCCAGTCCTGGATGATGGGCTCCAGCTTCAGCAGGCGGATCGCGTTGGCCACCGTGGCGCGGTCCTTGCCGGTTCGTTCGGCCACGGCTTCCTGCGTAAGGTGAAATTCGTCCATCAGCCGCTCGAAGGCGCGGGCAGCTTCCATGGCGTTCAGGTCCTCGCGCTGAATGTTTTCGACCAGTGTCATTTCAAGCGCGAGTTCGTCAGGCACGTGCTTGACGATGACGGAAACCTTCTGCAAGCCGGCGCGCTGAGCGGCCCGCCAGCGTCGTTCGCCAGCGATGAGTTGGTAGCGATTGCCGACAGGGCGTACCACGAGGGGTTGAATGATGCCGCTGGCTTGGATTGACCGCGCCAGTTCATCGAGGGCCTCTTCTCGAAAGCGTGTGCGAGGTTGGTATGGGCTCGGCTCGATGAGGTCAATGTCAACCTGTTGTGGACCCGCGGCTTCGCGTGCGGGAGCGGCTGCAGTGGCGCCGTGCCCCACGGCTTGCCCGGGATCAACCGCGGGATTCGCGGGTGCGGCTCCCTCAGGCTCCCGAATAAGCGCCCCGAGTCCCCGCCCCAGCGCGTTTCTCGGCATTAGCGATAACCTCCTGGGCGAGTTGCGTGTAGCCCTCCGCGCCCTTGCTGTGAAGATCGTAGAAAATAATTGGTTTTCCAAAACTTGGTGCTTCCGCGAGGCGCACGTTACGCGGAATCAGGCTCTGAAAGACTTGCGAGCCGAAAAAACTGCGCAAATCGGTCGCAACCTGGCGCGAAAGCGTAGTCCGCTCATCAAACATCGTCAGCAGGATACCCTCGATCTCAAGTCTAGGATTCAGCGTGCGGCGGATCCGCATGAGCGTGTCCAACAGTTCGGAAACGCCCTCGAGGGCCAAGTATTCACACTGTATCGGCACGAGCACGGCGTTCGCGGCCACGAGGGCATTCAGGGTGAGCAGATCGAGCGCGGGCGGGCAGTCAAGAATAATGAACTGGTAGCGCTCTTGGAGTGGTTCAAGGAAGGCTTGGAGACGATGCTCGCGGTTTTCAGCCGTAACAAGCTCGACGGCGGCTCCCGCGAGATTTTTGTCGGCGGGGACGACATCCAGCCGGTCCACCTGCGATTTCTGGACGATTTTCTCGAACGGTTCGTTCAAAATCAGGGCGTGATAGAGCGTCCGGCGGGACGGGTCCTTAGCGAAACCGATAGCTGCCGTGGCGTTCGCCTGAGAGTCGCAATCCACGAGCAAAGTAGCCTGTTCGGCGGCTCCAAGACACGCGGCCAGATTTACAGCCGTGGTCGTCTTCCCTACTCCGCCCTTTTGATTTGCTACGGCAATGATGCGCGTCAAGCGGTTTTCTGTCCCGATGGGGATGGTTGCGGGCGAAAATCTAGCAAATGAAATGCGATCGCGCAAGATGTTTCACGTGGAACATCTGGGCCTGTGGTTTGAATTGGGTTGTGGCACGGGTGGCAAAGCCCTAAGCACGCGGACGAATGGCCACCGCGTCGCGACTTCAGAACGAATGTTCCACGTGGAACATCGGATCAGTTCGTGCTCGCTCAGTCGTTTCACCGGCAACACGCGGATACGGCACCAAGCCAGTTCAGGGCCAAGGGCGGCCTCCCGGCCTGCTGAATTGACACGCTTCGAATTGTCTTCCGAACGTTCCACGTGGAACGTTTTCGTCGGCGTGCTCGTGCGAAAAAATTCCACAACCGAATGAGACGGCGCGGCCGGGTTCAGCTCCGGGCGAGTTCCTCTATGTTCCACGTGGAACACTCGCATGGTTGGTGACGGCTGCCCGAACCAGCATGGCGGCTATCCGCAAAGCTCGTATCCATGCCAAGCCTGCCGCGGCCATACAACAAACTTTTTGTTTTCAAGTCGTTGCGCCGACCGCGGAAGACTTTTTTCCAACAAGAAGGAGACGGCGCAGGGAATGAGGGACCGGAATCGGCTCACGCCAACTCCAAGTCTTGATGCGACGAATCTCGTCCACGTCCCGGGCCCCCACCCAAAGGATAACCTCTTTTGTCGCAACGGCTTCTGAGCTGGCCCACTCGAGAAATGGCGCAAATTCCCCGAGGGCTCGGGAGCATACGAAATCAAGGGGCGCCACCTCCTCCGCTAACTCCTCGTAGCGGCTAACCAGCACTCTGGCCCCCTGAAGGCCCAGTTCACGGATAACCTCCGCCAGAAACGTCGCCTTCTTCACATTTGACTCAATCAAAAAGACTTGTAGCTCCGGGCGAAGAATCTTCAGAGGCAGGCCGGGGAAGCCTCCGCCGGAGCCAACGTCGGCCAGCCGACCATTTTCCACAGGCACGGCTGTAGCCGCATACATGCTCTCGCAAAAATGACGATTTAGTATCTCTAGCGGGTCGCGAATGGCGGTGAGATTTATTTTATCGTTCCAGGTTAATAGAATCTTTATATATAATTGAATTTGCTGCACTTGCTGTTCCGTGCCATCTACGCCAAATTCCCGGAGTGCGCGCTGCACAGTTTCGGCTGAGGGCGGTTCAGTCGTTTGTGTTTGCATTTTAGTTAACTTTTAGCCGGCTTCCCGTTCGTTTTCTCCAAAATTCCCTGCAGGGAGCAGATACCGCGGACCGGCTATTCCCGCGACCGCGTCCACCGCCGTATGCCAGAACGTCACCGGAACAACGCTATGGTAAGCGATGCGCGCCGTCCCGAACACCAATCCGATCGCGGTGGTGCTCACGAGTCCACCTCTGCCTTGGTACAGGTGCGCGAGACCGAACAGAATGGCGGAGATCACGACGATCGCCCAGCTCCCCAGTCCAGCGCGCCGCAGCGCCGCCATCACGAAGCCGCGATAAATGAATTCTTCACAGATTCCTGCGGTAACAGCCAAAGCGAGATAGGGGATCGTTTCGACCCAAGTCCTGGGCAAGATCTTATCGGCGAGAGTCTGCAAAAAGCCGCGCGTCTCGCATTTCAGCCGGCCAATGCGGCGCAGATTCATCCACTGGAAAGCCACAAACAGCACGGTCCCGATGGCGCTGGCGGCTGCGATCTTCGCCGGATTTCGAATCAGCAGGCCAAGCTCCGCCGCTCCGTAGTGACGCGCCCAAGCTCGCCACGCCACGATGGCCGCGAGCACCCACTGGAACGCCATGGTTGAATAGTAGAGGCTGAGCCGCTCGACACTGCTCATTCTCGGGGTGGCGAGCAGCTTGCGCAGGCGGGCATGCCCGCGCCACGGCAGCAGCACCACGAGCACAAAGAAGAGCAGCCAGATGTCCCATTGCATCGCGCGATGAAACCATGTCTCCGCCGCGCGCGCAACCTGCCCTTTGGCCCATGCCTCGCTGACCGAACGAACGCGTCACGCGCAAGCGCACCGCCGCATCCTTATAATGCTCCCGGAGGAGAGGTGTCTCATGCCCGAAACCGCCGTTAAACTGACCGCGATGGCCAAAGCCGCGGGGTGCGCGGCCAAGCTGAACCCCGCCACGCTGGACGCGGTCCTGCGCAAGCTGCCGCGGCAAACCGATCCTAATGTTCTCGTGGGGTTTGACACGAATGACGACGCGGGAATTTACCGCATTTCCGAAACGCTGGCGCTGGTACAAACGGTCGATTTTTTCACGCCTATTGTGGATGACCCGCGGCTCTTCGGCCAGATCGCTGCGGCAAATTCACTGAGCGATGTCTATGCCATGGGGGGCACGCCCATCTCGTCGCTTTCACTCGTGGGCTTTCCGGAAAAGGGCGACCCGGCGATTCTCGAACAGATCATCGGCGGCGGCCTCGAAAAAATGACGGAAGCGAAATGCAGCGTGATCGGCGGGCATTCGATCCGCAATGAGGACATGCTCTTTGGTTACGCGGTGACGGGTGTGGTGGACCCGCGGCGCTACTGGCGCAACGTCGGGGCGCGCCCGGGAGACGCGCTGCTATTTACAAAGCCGCTGGGCACGGGCGTTATCACCACCGCACTGAAGAAGAATTGCGCCTCACCGGAATCGCTCGCGGCTGCCATTGCCGCAATGACACGCTTGAATCGCGATGCGGCTGCCGCTTTGCGTGAAATCGAAGACCATGCTTCGGCCGGCGCGTCGCCCGTTCATGCCGTAACCGATGTAACCGGCTTCAGCTTGCTCGGACATGCCCGAGAGATGGCACTCGGGGACCCGGCGCGCGGCCTTCCGCCGGTGTCCTTCGAGATCGACCACGCGGCATTCGCGTATTTCCCTGGCGCGGCGGAAGCTGCCCGCGAGGGGCACCTTTCCGGCGGCCTCAAGAACAACCGGGCGTTTATCTCGGATTGCGCCGCCTTTGCATCGAGCGTTCCGCCGGAATACCAGGACCTGCTTTTTGATCCGCAGACCTCCGGCGGCTTGCTGGTGGCCATCGCGCCGGAGTATGCCGGCGCGGCCCTGCGCTCGTTCGAGCGGCACCAGGTGGAGGCCAGGCGGGTCGGCCGGGTCATCGCCAAAGGGTCGCCACTCCTCGCGGTCTCCTGACCCGGTAACGGCGGGAACTTCTGCGTGACCGGACGCGTACCTGCCCGCAGCGGTGACGTGCCGTGCATACAGCCTCACTCTTTCTCATGCGGGTCCTTGCCACGGGTACCACCTGGATTGTTGCTGTGCTTCCGGTTGCCCTGCCGGGTGTTTGGTCCGCGCGATCCATTCCGTCCGCGGACTCGCCGCCGCAGGGTAAATCGGTCAGTCGCTGGTGGCCCCTGGCGTGGGTTGCCGGACTGCTCTATTTGGACCTGGCCTGTGTCCTGGCGCCGAAAGCAGGTCCTTTCAGCCGCCTCGACTGGAACTGGCAGGGGAAGCTTTTGGAGTGCGCGTGGGCCTGCCTGTTCCTGCTAATGGCTGGCGGGGAAGCGACGCGGTATGGCTTACGTTGGCGGCCCGAAGCGAAATCGGCTTTGCCCACTCTCGCGGCCGCTTTCGCGGCGTGCGCATTGCCGATGCTCTTCTGGTTTCAGGGCATGCGCCTGCCGGCGGACCGCGAGACGTTACTTTTCGAATTGACCATGCCCGGAATCTCGGAGGAACTCGTGTTTCGCGGCATTTTTCAATCGCTGCTCAACCAGGTGTTTCCGCGCCGCTGGCATTTCGCGGGAGCCGCGTTCGGTTGGGGCGCAGTGCTCACGGCTGTTCTCTTCAGCGTCGCGCACGGCTTCATATTTGACCGCCGGTTGCATCTCCAGTTCAGCTTTTTCAGCATCGTGATGACCTTCATCCCAGCCGCTCTGCTGGGCTGGTTGCGAGAGCGAACTGGAACCATTTGGCCAGGGATCATCGTTCACAATCTCGTGGACGGTTTGCCGTTGCTGGCAACGCTGTTTCTCGGTTCGCGCTAGAATCTTTTTTCGCTGCTTCGCCGAAGGCGGCGAAATCGAAATGGACACCATCACTCACGGTATTGCCGGGGCGCTCATCGGAAAGGCAGGCTTTGGCGGCGAGGACCTTTTTGCGCTACGGCCCATGAACCGCCGGCGCATCGTGACCTGGGCGCTTATGCTGGGCGCGATTTTTCCCGACAGCGACATCGCCCGCGAAATGTTTTCAAGGAATCAGCTTCTGATTCTCACGTGGCACCGGGGCATCACCCATTCCCTCGTGTGCCTCCCGATATGGGCGGTGCTGCTGGCGGCGCTCACGCGCAGGATCGCGCGGTGGCGAAAGTGGGATGCTCCCTCGTTTGGTTTTCTGGCCGGAGTCTATGCGCTGGGCATCCTTAGCCACATCCTGCTCGATTTGGTCACCAGCTTCGGCACCATGATCTGGTCGCCGCTGCGGTGGTCGCGGCCGTCCTGGGACATGATCTTTATCGTGGACCTTGCGCTGGCGGCGATTTTGCTCGTGCCGCAATGGATCGCGTGGGCCTATGCCGATTCTGAAAGGAGCCGGCGACGAACGCTGGCCTTGTGCGCGGTGTTTCTGGCGCTATGGCTCGTTCTCTATCTTCTTTTGCAAAATGTCGGCGCGCCGATTTCTTCGCATACGGCGGTGGCGATTGTCTTGCTCCTGGCCGCCGTGTTTCTTCTGCCGGGCATTCGTGGCTGGGGATTCCGCGTGTCGGCGGCGACTTGGAGCCGGGCGGGCCTTCTGGTCACCTGCGCGTACATGACCGCCGCATTCTTGGCGCATCGCAGCGCGCTGGACCGCGTGCGGCAATTCGCCGCTTTCGAGCATCTCGAGCCGGAAGCCCTCGGCGCCTTGCCCTTGCCTCCTTCGCTTTGGCGATGGGATGGACTCATCCGGACGGAGCGCGGTGTCTACGAATTGCGCATGGATCTCGCGGAGAAGTGGCCGATTGGCGGCAAAGCCTCGGCAAACGACGCGATCGAATACCGCTATTTCCCCGATGCGCGGACGAACGCCTACATTGAGGAAGCGCGGCGCTTGCCGGAAGTGCAAAAGGTGCTGTGGTTTTCGCGCTTTCCGCTCACCCGTTTCCGGCAGCTTGGCAATCAGGCCGTGGTGGAATTTTCGGACTTGCGTTTTCCGCAGCGTCCCGGCCGGCCGCCCTCGTTCACCTATCGCGTGACGTTCGGTCCGAGCGGGCAGGTTCTGTCGCAAGGCTGGCTTCGAGAATAGAGCCCGGCCGCGCGTAACGCGAAACGCTCCGCATCGCTGTTCCGGGCGGCAGCCGAAACGCCCTACTTTTCGATGAGGAAGCTGCCGATGATTAGCGCATCCATGCCGGAGCTGTAAAAAGTGCGAATGGCATCGGTCGGCGTGTGCACAATGGCTTCTCCGCGCAAATTGAAAGATGTGTTCAGGACCACCGGAACACCGGTCCGCTTGCCAAACTCGTCGATCAGCCGCCAGTAGAGCGGATTGATGTCCCTTTCCACCGTTTGCGGGCGGGCGCTGCCGTCCACGTGCGTCACCGCGGGAATGACGCCGCGTTTTTCCGGTTTGACCTGCGCGGTCAGGATCATGAACGGCGAATCCGTGGCGCTCTCCAGGTATTCTCCCGCGGCTTCTTTCTTCATCGAGGGAGCAAAGGGGCGCCACCATTCGCGAAATTTCACCGCGCTGTTTACCTTGGCGTTCATCTCCGGATCGCGCGGGTCCGCCAGAATGGAGCGGCTTCCCAGAGCCCGTGGTCCGAACTCCATGCGTCCTTGAAACCAGCCGAGGATTTTGCCTTGCGCCAGCTTTTCCGCCGCCACCGCCGCGGGATCCTCGGTGCGCGAGCAGCGGATTTTGTAGGTGCGGAGCGCGGCTTCAATGGCGGCATCGTCGAACGCGGGCCCAAAATAAGCGTGGCGCATAGCGCGGTTCGGCAGCTTCCCGCCGTTATCCATGTATGGCGCCAGCGCGGCTCCCAATGCCACGCCGTCATCGGAGGCCGCGGGTTGAACGAAAAGCTGCTCAAGCGCTCCGCAAGCGGCGATTTTTCCGTTTGCTTTCGAATTCAGGGCGACACCGCCGGCCAGACAGAGATTTTTGCTGCCGGTTTTTTTCAGGGCCAGCTGGACCACACGCAGCATCGCGGTCTCGCAGGCATCTTGAACGGCGTATGCCACATCCTTGTGGCGTTCCGAGATCTCGCTCTCGGGCACGCGCCGCGGGCCGAAGCGCTTCGTGATTTCGGCGAATGGGTCGCCATTGCTCATCAGGAGGCGGGTGTTCACATGGTAGGGTTCCGCTCGCAGATCGATAAAGGCGCTAAGGTCCACGCCGGGCTTGCCGTAAGGCGCAAGTCCCATCACCTTCCATTCGTCGCTGTTTCGCTGGAAGCCGAGATACTCGGTGAATTCGCTGTAGAAATGCCCGACGGAGTCCGGAAACGGAATCGTAAGGACATGCTCGATGCGGCCGCCGCGGCCATGCCAGATGGAAGTCGCCTCCCACGCCCCGCGGCCGTCCATCACCACTACCGCCGCGTCGTCAAAACCCGAATACGCGTACGCGCTGATGGCATGGGCAAGGTGATGGTCCACAAATCGCACGCGCGCCTTTGTCGGCCCAAAGTGCTGCGCCAGGCGCTTGGCGCCTCCGCCCTGATGCCACATGCTCAGGAAGTGCAGCGTCGAGTTAAGCCCGTTCAGATACGTTAAAGGCATCCGGCCGGCCGCGTAACACGTCAGGTCATGACGATACGTGGGCCACGCTCTCTGCCATCCGAAGCAAATGTCGTCAAGGTCGGATGCACCGGCATGGGCGAAGTCGAGGCAGGCTCGGATGGCAAGGACAGGAAAGCCTGGATCGTGTTTTACCCGGCTCAGGCGCTCCTCTGCCACGGCAAACAGCAGTTGGCCGTCGCGGATGACGCAGGCCGCGGAATCGTGCGTTCTGGAATAGTTAATACCGAGTGTTAGCATACCGACGCTGGCCCGGTCTTCTTGATTCCACAGCACCAAGCCATGGGTGTTTCTTCTCCCGTGCTGAGACGGACTTCGCCTCCAACCGACTGCACACGCGAAATAATTTTTGGCGCGGATACCGCGGCGCCCCGCCAAGTCCGGCCGGCTGCTGCTGAATCCATTCCGAATAAAGCCGCGAGGGATCGGCCAAGCCAGGGCATTCCACCGGACCACAGCAGATCGATCGCGAGCATCAAGTCGCTCGGCTGCTCTGCTCCACAAGCCTTCAGCATGGGCGCCACCAGCCGGAGGGAGTCTTCTTCGCCATAGCGCAGGAAGTCGCTGCTTTCCCATCGCTCCTTCCAGCTCGCGATGTAGTGGAATGCGTTGCGACGCGCCCGCTCTTCCCAATCCGCCCGCATCCTGGTCTTCGCGTCCAACGCCCTCTCCCTTCTTGTGTTTGACTGCTCGCACTTGGCCGATCAACAAAAACGGGCGCCTCGCAGCTAGCCGTCAGCGCCATCCAGTTTCTCCGTTTCACCTGCGGCGAATTTCGGAATGGGTAACAGTTTTGCGCGACCCGTCTGGTACCACCGTTGCCTTCCCAGCCAATGCTTTGCTGCGTAAAAGAGCCGGGGAGGGAGCAGCAAGGAGGCCAGCATGCCGGCTTCGTGAAAGAGCTTCTGGCCCGCGGTAGCGTTCTGGTGGTGAACGCGATAGAGCACAGCCTCAGCCTTATACGCGCTTAACCGCCTTCCGCCTGAGGTCATCAGTTGAAGTTGATTAGCTTCTGCCCGTACCAGTTCCAGGATGCACCGCCTGGCGTCTTCCGGTACGCCTGCCTTCTCCAGAGCGACGGGCAAGCTCGAAGCCAAGACGGCCAGGGATCTCCGTTTGATATCGAGGCCATGTGGAGAAGCCCTGTCGTTCATGAAGAGATTGCCGCCATGGAGCCTGTAAACTGTCAGCGGTTCGGTTAAAATGACGCTTTCCGAGCCCGCCGCGCCCAACGTAAAGAGGTACTCGTCGGCCTCGATGATCAAGCCCTCCGGAACGGAGCCAAGCGAAAGCGCCACGGATCGGCGCATTGCCATTCGGCTCGTCCCGAAAAAGCAGCGATTCAGCCGGAAAAATGACGCGGCGGCGACATTTTTCAGCTGGAGGCGCTTTTCGGTATCGAGTGCAACGGTTCGATAGGTGCCATCGTTGAAAAATTCGCGGAACGCGTGGCCGAGCATTCCGACCGAGGCTTCCGAGGCAAAAACGTCCGCCACTCTGCGCAATTTTCCGGGAAGCCACCAGTCGTCGCCATCGAGGAACGCGATGACTTCGCCGCGGCACTGGGGAATGCCGGCGTTGAACGCCGAGGCTTGGCCCCCGTTTGCTTTCCGAATGACTCTGACTCGCGGCTCGAATTGGCGCAAAACTTCCGGCGTTCGGTCGGTTGAACCATCGTCCACGACAAGCACTTCCATCTCACTTGCCGGAAAGTCCTGTTCCAGCACGCTGGCGACGGCCTGCTCGATGAAGCGCTCGTGGTTGTAGGTGTCGATCAGAACGCTGACGAAGGGGCGCACTCCCAAGCTCCCGTATGCGCAAGTCTCGCGACGCGCTGCCGTGCCATTAGACTATAAGGAAGTTGCGGGGCGGTTGCCAGACAAGCTGTCAGCAAGATTTCGCAAGAGACGAGGCGTACCGCCGTCGTTCTGCAAGTTCGGCTCAGTCCGGCCGTATCCGGGTCTCAGCGCGCCAGCAGGTGTGCCAATTCCTGAACTCGCTCCGCCGGGATTGCCACCAGATTGGCGTCGTATTTTTCTCCCTCGCAGGAAGCCGGCACCAGCCCGCCCCCTGGCGTCAGCGCGAACCACTCATAGTTTCGCGCCGTCAGATGCTTCACAATTTCTCGCGCGGCATAGCCCCACGGCCGCGTTCGCGTATCTTGCAGCTCGGCCAAAACCACGGGACGATACGCTCCCGTAAGCAGCTTTTCGGCTCCGCGAAGAACGCTCTGGTCTTCTTGCAGCGGCTCTTCCCGGAGCAGCATTTCCATTCGCTCTTCCGGCAGGCACATGCTCTCGAGCAGCAGGCACTTGCCGGTTATCGCCCGCAGGTTGCGGATGGCCATCAGCGGATTTTCCAGGTGGTAGAGCAGTCCGCAGCAAAGAGTGAGGTCGAATTTCCCAAACCGGCGGATTTC
>Ga0209168_10002345_pt1 | contig 13776 bp, 10 predicted proteins | sample Coa_R1_FD_187156 | JGI IMG/M metagenome (GOLD analysis project Ga0209168, IMG submission 187156) | Surface soil microbial communities from Centralia Pennsylvania, which are recovering from an underground coalmine fire - Coalmine... | ecosystem: Environmental > Terrestrial > Soil > Unclassified ... | reverse complement strand
TCGTCCCTGCGGGAAGCAAAGAGGCGAAGGGCAAAAACGAAGGGGGCGGACTCTAGTCCGCCCCCTTGCGAAACCACTTCGAGGACACACTCGCGGGTGACACCACCCCGGAATGGAAAAGGGGGCTGGTGCAAGCCCCCTTCTCTGAACTGACCCCCCAAAACCGGCCTCTGAGTCGAGGATCAGAGCCGGCCACCCCGGGAAGCCAATCTCTTAAGTTGCAGGTAATGATGCAAGACTCGTGCCACGCACTTTTGCCAGGAGAAATGGCTGGCTCGGAACTGAAACCAGAGGAGTTAGGCAGACGATGCGGTCTGGAGCAACAGAGAAGGCTACAAATTCTCACAGAGAAGCCGACGTTCCCTACATTCTTTGGGAGTCGTTCCGCAAGGGGACTGTCCGAAAGGACATACGTGAAGAGAGCAGCGCGCCCGTGCAAACTCTAGGCGCCGATCGAGGAGCGGAGGGCATTGGCAAGGGATTGCGAGAAGCGCTCCACGTCGGCATGGTGCTCCGCTTCTACCATCACGCGGGCGAGCTGCTCAGTGCCGGAATAGCGGAGAACCACGCGGCCGTTCTCGCCTAGCGCGGACCGGGCTTCGGAAAGGGCACGGTTGACCTCCGGGAGTGAATCGAGCGGCGGCTTCGAGCGAACCCTTACGTTGATGATGGTTTGCGGATAATCCTTGAGGCCTTCGATCAGCTTCTCGAGGCTTCCATGGAGCGCTACCAGGGAAGCGATTTTAAGCGCGGTCAACAGGCCGTCGCCGGCGGGACTATCTTCCAGAAAAATGACGTGGCCGGATTGCTCCCCGCCGATGACGTTGCCGGACTTGAGCATTTCCTCGAGAACGTAGCGGTCCCCGACGGCTGTGCGCGCCAGAGAAATACCTTCGCGGGCCAGCACGCGCTCCAGGCCGAGATTGGACATGGATGTGGCCACGACGCGATTGCCCTTGAGCTTGCCCTGGGATTTCAGGTACCGGGCCACGGCGAGCAGCACGGCGTCGCCGTTGATGACGCGGCCGGAAGGCGAAACGAAGAGAGCGCGGTCGGCGTCGCCATCGAAGGCCACGCCGAGCGAGGCCTTTTCGGCGACGACGCGCTCCCGCAGGCCCTCGAGATGCAGCGAGCCGCAGTTTTCATTGATGTTGCGGCCGTTGGGCGCCGCGCACATGGCAATCACACTGGCGCCCAGCGAGCGGAAGAGTTCGGGGCCGAGCTTGTAGGCCGCGCCGTGCGCGCAATCCAGCACGACGCGCAACCCCGAAAGGTTCGCGCCCGGAATCACGCGGCTGCGCAGAAACGCGAGATATTCCGCGTCCAGGGAAGGGTCCGGCGTCAGCGAAAGCGGGACGTGCGCGACGGCGCCGCTGCGGGAAAGCTCTCCCGCGCGGTGCCGGAAAATGCGCCGCTCGATTTCTTCCTCGGCGGAATCCGGAAATTTCATGCCGGCATGGGAGAAGAGCTTCACGCCATTGTCCTGATAGGGATTGTGCGAAGCGGAGATGACCACGCCGGCCTGGAAATCGTTCTGGCGGACCAGGCAGGCCACGCCGGGCGTGGTGATTACGCCTGCAAAGGCCACGGTGGCGCCGGTCTTCGTCAGGCCTTCGGCCAGCACAGAAGCGATGTGCGGACCCGATTCGCGGGTATCCATGCCGATGAGGACATGCGCGGAGCCGTGCTCCTCGCGCAGGTATTGGCCGAGCGCCAGGCCGGTGGCGTACAGCGTGGGGTCGTCCAGGGGAGGAGCGCCGGGGACGCCGCGGATGCCGTCAGTGCCGAAGAGTTCTTTGGGCATGAGAGGGAACGTTGACCGAATGTGAGCGCGACTGAGCGCCGGACCTGGCGCTGAAACACAGTCTAGCACGCGGAAACCCGCGGGAAGCAGAAAGGGAAACAAGACATGCGCAGAGCGGCAACAGACGGGAAAAGCGAAAGTGGCGCTGAGATTGCGGAGAAAAACGCGCGGGGATGTGGCGCGGCGGGCGGATAGCGCATCGAAACAGCATTGCCGCCCGGCGAATCGGCCATCGGGGAGTGTGCTAAGGTGTGGAGAACGGAGCAGGTTGTGTCCGCAACGGAAACGCCGCCATCCATTGTCCGAATTACGGGATCCACGTTCAGTTTGCGCGTGATCGCGGCGGCGATCATTCTGCTATTCCTCTATTATGCGCAGGGCGTTGTCGTCACCGTGCTCCTTTCGATTTTGCTGGCCTACTTTCTGGACCCGGCGGTGGAGTTTCTCGAGCGGGTGCGCGTGCCGCGGACGATCGGCGCAACGGCGATGGTACTGGTGTTGCTGGCCGTGGTTGGGGGAGCCGGCTACGGGCTATGGTCGCGCGCGGCGGACTTCGCGGCGAGCTGGCCGAAATACGCGGAAACGCTGCATCAGGCGGCGGCCAGCGTGGAAACGAAAATCGCGGGCGGAATCGAGCAGATTGCACCGCGCCCGAGCGACGGGAGAAGCGCCGAGCCAACCGTGGAGAGCAGTATTCTGCGGAATCTGATTTTGCGCGTGGTCGGCTCCTCTTCGCTTTACGCTTTCTTCCTGGAAATCACCTTTGTGCCGTTTCTGGTGTTTTTCATGCTCGCCGGAAAACGCGACTTGTGGCACGGGACACTGCAACTCTTCCCCGCGACCCGGCGCACCGCCGTCAAAGAGACCCTCGAGGACGTGCGCGACGTCTTGCGCGACTACCTGACCGGCATGACCATCGTGACGATTCTGGTGATCGCGGCCAGCGCGCTGTTCTTCTGGATTGCGGGACTCGACTATCCCGGCCTGCTGGGCATCGCTTCCGGCCTGCTGAACATGGTGCCGTACATTGGCGCGGTGCTGGCCTGGCTGCCACCCTTTGTGATTGCGCTGGCAAAATGGAAAATGCTCGGCTCGTATGTGCTGGTGGCGGGCGTGCTGACGGCGATTCACGTGCTGGCGCTGAACCTCGTGGCGCCGAAACTCGTGGGACGGCGCGTGCGCCTGAATGCGGTGTCCATCACAGTGGCGCTGCTCTTCTGGGGATGGGTGTGGGGCGGCATGGGGCTGCTGCTGGCTATTCCGCTGACCGCTTCGCTGCGCGTGGTTTGCGATCACACGGAATCGTGGCGGCCCGTGGGGCGCTGGCTGAGCGCCTGACAATCCGGTAACATCCGGCGTATTTCCTGAGCGAAGGTTCGTTCTCGGCTGTTTTGCGGAACGCGGCGGATACGCTGGCTCCGCTCGCGTCACTACCAGCCAAGACGGATTGGAACGGAATTTGCCGAGGAGCTTGCCTATGAAGCGCGCGCTCATAGCGGTGTGGGGATTTGCGATTTGCTGTGGCTTTGCGGTTCCGCGGGCGAAGGCCTGGGGATGTAAAGGGCACCAGACAGTGGCCTATCTGGCGGAGAAGCATTTGACTCCCGAAGCGAAACAGTTCCTCACCAAGCTGCTCACGGAGAATCCCATTGATCCATCGCTGAAGCGCTACTGCGGCAATGCGCTTGCGGACCCCATGGCGGACGCGGCCACCTGGGCGGACGACTATCGCGCGCTGGACCGCACCGTGAACCAGGAGCATCCAACGGCGCAGTGGCACTTTATTGATATTCCGCTGAATGCCCCGGCCGGAGAGGTCGAGCAATTCTGCACGCCAACGGGCTGCGTGACGCAAGCCATCACGCAGCAGCTCGCAATCCTGAAGGACAAGAAGGCCGGCGCGGCCGAGCGCGCCATGGCGGCGCGATTTGTAATTCATTTTCTTGGCGATATTCATCAGCCCTTGCATTCTTCGAACAATGGAGACCGCGGGGGAAATTGCGTGCCGCTGAAATATTTGCGGCGCAATCCGCATCAGTGGCACGGCTCGTATTCGCCGAACCTGCATCACATCTGGGACACGGAACTGGTCGAATACGACATGCAGGGAGCGGACCCACAGGATTTTGCGGAAAGGCTGGACGCGCAGTTCGCGGGTTCGGCCGCGGACTGGGAAAAGGGCGGAGTGCAAGTGGACGCGTGGGCGCTCGAAAGCTGGCGTCATGCGGTGGACACGGCGTATGGCGCGTTTGCCGTGAAGATTCCGCTGGAAACGGGCAGCCCAAGCTGCTCCGCGGTCGAGCAACAACTTCTGCACAAGCACATCACCGCAACCGCGGCTTACGCCGATGCCGCAACTCCGGTGATCGAAGAGCGGCTCGCGCAGGCCGGCATTCGCCTGGCGATGGTTCTCAACGAGGCGGCAACGGGGAAATAGAGGCCGCTCCAGAACCGCCGGGCTTCGAGGATGCGCCGGCAGGGGGGAGCACGCCGAGCGACTTAATGAAAGCGACGAGCTGCCAGCGCTGCGGCTCCGGCAGCTTGGACCAGACGGGCATTCCCTTGCGGACAACACCCGTGGATAACAGCCAGAACAAAGCGCCCGGCGCAGCGTCCTGTACCTGCGGCACGCGCAGGCTAGGACCTTTTTTGCGGCCCTCGCCGTCCTCGCCGTGACACTCCGCGCAATGCTGATCGAAGAGGTTCGCGCCTGCTGCGACCGAGTTTGGGTCGCGCTCGAGAGGATTCACCTTGGCGCGAGCTTTCTCCGGCGCTTTGGCCAGCTCGGCGTAGTCCGAGGTCTTCCTTTGGACGGCGGAGGGCTTCGTTTGGGCGGGCGCGGATCGCGCCGGCACAAGAGCGATCGAGAGTGCCAGCGGAAAAGCGGCTCTCATCGATGGCCTCCAAAGAGGCGGCTCACCATGGAGCCGAAACCTGAAAATTCGCGAGAGAGTCCCCAGCGAAAGATGAGACGGTGACTGTTGTCATTGAGGCCGAAGCCAGGGGAAAACCGCAGCGACCAATCGGAAGGCAAGTTCCAAACCAGGACCGGTGCGAGGTATTGCGAGGTCTGGTGGAGGCCAAAGCTGTAGCGGTCGCCGAGGCCTCCGTACATCTCGACACCGGCAATGAAGTTCTGGCGGCAAAAGGAGCAGCGTTTGGGGGAAGCCTCGAGAGCAAGAGGCCGGCTGACGCCTATGGCGTAGCCGAATTCCCAGGGTTCGTTCGATAGGTTTTTGGTTGAGATGATGTTTTCCGAAACGTTCCAGCCTTTAAAGTTGCTGCCCAGGATCAACTTGGTTTCGATCTCGCGGCTTCTTTCGCGGCGGGCGTCAGCGTTGGGCGCGGCGAAGTCGCTCTCCACATCATGACCTTCGACTTCTTTCAGAATCTTGTCAGCGCCATTGATGTTTTCATATTCGATGTAGAGCACTGGATTGATGAAGTGTTCGCGTTTCAGAGGACGGAATCGATTCTCCCAGCGAAATCCGGTGAAGACGGTGCTGTCGTGAAAGGTCGTTTGTCCGTCCAGGTAGAACTCGGTTGTCCACCAGGCGGTGGCTCCGTACTCAAACTCCGTCCAGAAAGAATGGAAGTTGTTGCTGCCGCGCTGGGTGCCGAAGGTGGAGAAATATTCGACTTCGAGATTACCTGGCTCTTCGAGATGCTGATCGTAAGTAACGATGTATGGACTTTCCTGCGCTGAAGAGACGGTTGGGAACACAAAGAACAGAGTGAGGAGAGCAACCAGGACACTCGCAAGGCGATGCATGAAGGATCCTCCGAATAGGACTGAAACGGTCTTATAGGACTGAACAAGTCCGTGTTGATTATGCGCGGGAAGCCGCCCTGTTGCAAGTGGTTTGCATCAACGCCAGGGCTCTGTTAACGCTTTGGCGCTCGCCGGAGAGCGCGCCCGATTGACGCCGAGGTTGAGTGGCATAGAATGGAGCCGAAACTAGCCGCCAAGGCTTTGGCGGTCGGAATCGCTTACGGCTTGGCCCCTCCCTCTTGCCAGCCGGTAACCCTTGCCCCTTTCAGCGCGCAAGAGAACACATGCCGCACGAAATCCGGCCAGAAGATTTGCTGGCTGTGCTTTTGGAAACGAGCGAAGCCGCGGTGATCGCCTTCACGCTGGATGGACGCGTTGCGTGCTGGAGCGGCGGCGCGGAAAAGCTCTATGGATACACCGCGAGCGAAATGACGGGGGAGAGTCTAGCGCGGCTTACGCCGATCTACGAAGTCGCCGCGTGGGAAACCCTGCTGGAGCAGGCACGCAGAGGAGAATCGCCAGCCGAGGGGCAGACCGAGCGGCTGCGCAAAGACGGGACGCCAGTGCGCGTCATGACGCGATACCGGCTGTTGCACGGATCCCAAGGCGAGGCGGCTGGCCTCGTGGAAATCGGGAAGCTCCTCGAATGGCGGGGAAGCGAAGCGCCGCCGGAACTGCAGCTTCGCACGCTGATGCGGCAAGTGCCGGGAATTGTGTGGACCTGCGACCAGAACCTGCGAATCACCTCTCATTGGGGCGCGGGAATCCCGGGATTAAAGATTCGCCCGGGGGATCTCGTGGGGCGGAGCGTTTGCGAACTGTTGGAGTCGGCGAACCGGGGTGCTTCACCGCTGAGCGAACACTATGACGCGTTGGCGGGAAACAGGCGGCAGTTTGAATTTCGCCGGAAGGGGCGCGTGCTGGGTGGGCATGTAGCGCCGCTGCGGCGAGCAGGGGGCGAGGTCATCGGATGCGTAGGCATCGCACACGACATCACGGAACGCAAGAAGAGCGAGGAGAAAATTCACTACCGGGCGACGCACGATGCATTGACGGGATTGGCGAACTATCGCGAGTTCATCGATACACTGGAGCGAGAGACCAAGCGAGCGGACCGGGGCCGCGGCAGCTTCACGGTGCTCCTGCTGGACCTGGACGATCTGAAGAGGATTAACGACCGCTATGGGCACCTGGCGGGGAATCGCGCATTGCGGCGGCTGGCGAAGGTGATGACCGAGCATTGCCGGTCCACGGACCTGGCGGCGCGCTATGGAGGAGATGAATTTGGCGTGTTGCTGATTGACTCCGACGCGGCGATGGCGGAGCAAGTAGCGGAGCGCATTGGGCACTACCTGCAGAACGACGAGGAGAAACCGAAACTGAGCGTCAGCATTGGGATCGGCGTGTTTCCAGCGGATGGCAGAACATCGCAGGAATTGCTGGAAGCGGCCGACCGGCAGCTCTACAAACAAAAAAGAGCCACGCACGCGAAGAGCGGGATGAGCGTGGCGCTGGGGAAGCAAGGGTGAGCGCGGGAGAGTAAACCCTTCCAATCGAGGCTCAAGAAGAAAACCGGATCTTACCGTCCGGCCTTTTGTGGCGTGGTTCCCACCTGGAATCGAGAATCGCTGATAGTTAGTTAGCGCATGTGGCAGAAGCTGGCTTTTTCGCCGCGCGTGCGGGCGGGAGGGCAAGGGAGCGGCCTCAGGCGATATTTGCTTGCGTGGGGCGAGCTATCGTTTAGGATGGCGGTTGGCCGCACGGCGGACGGAAGATCAATGCGAAGTTGAATTTGGAAGGTTGAAGAGCGACGGATCACATGCGCGTCGCCGGGCGGGAGTGGCGCGTAGTCGTTTGCCGGGCGGAAGCGAAGAGGAGAGCAGGTGACTGGACAAAAGCTGACGAGCGGTGAGAAGCGGGCGCTGGCGCTTTGGGTGCTGGCGGGAATCGCCGGCGTCGTGTTTGCGTACAAGTACTACTTCCAGGCGTTTCCGGAAGCCTCGGTGAACTTCAAGATTTCGCGAAGCGAAGTGGTGAACCGCGCGCGGGATTTTGTAACGGGATTGGGCGGTGACCTCGCTGGGTACCGCTCGGCGGTAGCCTTTGACGTAAATGAAAACGCGAAAACGTATCTTGAGCGCGAACTGGGATTGCAGCGCGCCAACGAGGTCATGGCGTCGGAGGTGAACGTCTGGTACTGGGACGTCCGCTTTTTCAAGCCGCTCGAAGAGGAGGAATATCACGTCCGGATTAGCCCGGGCGGGCAAGTGGTGGGCTACCGGCACCACATTCCAGAAGCGCAAGCGAGCGCATCGCTCGAGCGAACAGCCGCGCTCCAACTGGCGGAGAAGTATCTGGAAGCGAAGCAGCACGTGAACCTAAGCGATTGGAATTTTCTGGCGGTGGAAGCAAACGAGACGCACAAGCCGAACCGAATTGACTGGGGATTTACCTGGGAGAAAAAGAATTTCCGGGCGAAGGACGCGCCGGACCGGCTGGGCGTGACAGTGCAGGGGGCGGCGATTGGGGACAGCACGGAATATCTGAAGGTGCCGGAGGCGTGGGAGCGCAGCTTCAAGCAATTACGTTCTGGAAACGACACGCTGGCACTGGCTTTCACGATTCCCTATTTGCTGCTGCTGGGCGCGGCGGTGTGGTTCGGCATCCGGCTGACGCAAACCGGGCAGACACGGTGGAAACCGGCGATTTGGGTCGGCGTGCTGGCGGCGACGCTGCTCATTTTGCAGAATTTGAATGATTGGCCGCTGTGGGGATCGAGCTACGACACAACGCAATCGTATGGAAGCTTCATCGCGCTGAAGATTGGGCTGGCGATTCTGGTGGCGGCGGCGACGGCGGTGACCATCACGCTGGCGCTGCCGGCGGCCGAGCCGCTGTATCGCGCGTCGCAGCCGGGGCGCGTGCGGTTGTATGAGCTGTTAACGATGCGCGGGATGCGAACCAAGGAATTTTTTTCGAGTGCGGTAGTGGGCTTGTGCCTGGCGGCGGCGCATATCGGCTACGTGGTGGGATTCTATGTGGTTGCGGGGCACTTCGGCGCCTGGGCGCCGCAGGACGTCAACTACGAGGAATCGGTGAACACGCTGTTTCCCTGGATTTCGGGGGCGGCGATCGGGCTGCTGGCGGCGACAAACGAGGAATTCACGTTCCGGCTGTTTGCGATTCCTTTTTTCAAGCGGGTGACGCGGCTGCGCTGGGTGGCCGTGATTCTGCCGGCGTTTTTGTGGAGCTTCCTGCACAGCAACTATCCTCAGGAACCGCCGTACATCCGCGGGATTGAAATTGGGTTGATCGGCATCGTGGCCGGGCTGGTGATGCTGCGCTGGGGAATTCTGGCGACGCTGATCTGGCACTACACGGTGGATGCGTCGCTGGTGGGATTGCTGCTGATTCGCTCGAACAGCATGTATTTCCGCGTTTCGGGAGTGGTTGTGGCGCTGGCAGCGGTCGCGCCGCTTTTGTTTTCGGCGATTTCGTATCTGGCGCGAGGAGCGTTTGAAGACGATAGCGACTTGTTGAATGAGCGGAAGCCGGTGGATTTGACGCTCGGAGCCAGGCCGGTGAGGGTTGCAACGGAGGCCGCGACGGTGCGGTACCGGCCGCTCTCGAGGGCCTTGGCCGGCGTGGCTGGGCTTTGCATCGCGATTGGCGGACTGGCGCTGTGGAAAGCGAAAACGCCGGGAATCGGCGACTACCTGCGGCTTTCCACCCATCCAGCGAGCGTGCGCGCGGTAAGCGACGCCCTCATGCGGGATCGCGGCCTGGATCCGAATGCGTTTCACCATGCGGTGACGCTGGTGGATACAACGGACCCGAGGACGAACGAGTATTTGCGGGAACGGATAGGGATCGCGGCGCTGAACCGGATTTACGAATCGCGGGTGCCGGGCGCGCTCTGGCGGGCGCGCTATTTCCGCGACCGTCAAGCGGAAGAGTTCGCGGTGGTTTTGCGTCCGGATGGCTCGCTGCACTCCTTCCATCACGTGATGGCGGAGGATGCGCCCGGGGCTTCGCTGACGAAGGAAGAGGCGATCCGCAAGGGCGAGACTTACCTCAAGAAGGAGAAAGCGATCGACCTGGCGCAGTGGAAGCTGGTGGAGGCGACCTCGGACAAACGGCCGCATCGCGTGGACTACACGCTGACGTGGCAGGCGAATCGCGCGCTGGATGAGGATCCGAAAGAAGGCAGTGCGAGCGATGCGGAGCGCGCACACGAGCGAATCGAGTTGCAAGTGCTTGGGGACGAAGCGACGAGTTTTCGGACGTACATCAAAATTCCCGAGGAGTGGCGGCGAAAGCATGAGGAGCTCTCGCTCGGGCGCGTGTTGCTTTCCTGGGTGCTGCCGGTCGGGCTCCTGCTCGGCGGGACGCTGACGGTCCTGGTTCTATTTTTGAAGAATTTGAAATCGGAAGCGGCAAAATCGATTCCGTGGAGAAGGATTTTGTGGTGGTCGGGCTGGGGACTGGCCGCGTATGCCGCGGCGTTTTTTTTGGGCAACCGGATTCCGGCGCTGCTTGCTGCTTACGATACAGCGATACCGCTGAAGGCGGCGCTGGGCATTTTGGCGGTCGGATTCGTGGTGGGAGGGCCGCTATACGTGGGGTTGATCGCGCTGCTTTTTGGAATGGCGTGGTATTTCGCGCTTGGGGCGATGGATCGAGAGAGCTTGCCGGCGTGGGCGAAAGCACCGGGAGCGTACTATCGCGATGCGCTGCTGATTGGGATTGGCGGCGCCATCGGCTTCGCGGGATTGATGCGCCTGCTCGGACTTGCGGGACAGCTTTGGCCGACGGCGCATCGCTTGGCGGACGCGTCCTTCGGGCAGGATTTGGACGCCATCCTGCCGGCGGGAGCGGTGTTTGCCAGCTCGATTTTGCGCGGGCTGGTGGGTGCCGGGCTGATTTGCGCGATTGCGGCATTCATCGTGGGACAAGCAAAGCGGCCCTGGCTGAGAGCCCTGCTCTTTGTGCTGGCGGCGGTGGCACTGGTCGGAGGGGGCTGGGGAGGCCCGGAGGATTTCGCGAAGCAATTTTTGGCGAGGATCATTCAACTGGGTGCAGTGGCACTGGGCGTTCGGTATGTGATGAGAATCAACGCCCTGGGTTGCGTCCTGGCGATCGTTTTTCTGACGCTGCTGCAGGGCGCGGCGGAAATGCTGCACCAAGCGGACAACTTCTACCGGCTGAACGGCTATGCCCTGGTTTTGCTGTTACTTGCCGTGGTTTCGTGGCCGCTCCTGAGATGGATTCGGCAGCCGGGCGCCGCCGGAACAGCAGGCGGCGGGGACTCGCAGGCAGCTCGAAACAATGTGGGTGCGAATCCGTTATAAGAGACAGGGAAGCGGTGCTACCCTTCAGCGTGGAATTGCGTCCAAATTGGTGTCCCGGACTGCGCTCCGGCTGAACGGGCTTGCGTTGGATTCAGGCGCTGCGGAAGCGCGGCGCAGCGCGGGATGCACGAAGAGAAAGCGAAATAATGCCGCTCCCGAGATGGGTTTTGGCTCCAGCTGACAACTCCGGTCCGAGTGTTGCCGCCACTCTGGCCACGGTGACCTCCTTGCCCCACCTCGATGAACGGGAGCTGGTGACGGAAGCGCAGGCGGGAAGCCGCGTCGCGTTTGAGGAATTGGTGCGCCGCTACGACCGGGATGTGCTGCGCCTGGCATTGAATCTGATGAAGCGGCCCGAGGACGCGCGGGACGTTTACCAGGAAGCCTTCCTTAAGGTTTATCGGAACCTGCACCGGTTCCGGTTTGAATGCAGCTTTTACACGTGGCTTTACCGCATTGTGACGAACGTGTGCCTCGACCAACTGCGGCGGCGGCAGTCGCGGCCGGAAGATCAGGCGCCGGAGGCGAACTCAGCGCAACACGAAGAGGGGATCGGCGATTTTTTTGAGCGGCAGCGGGAGCATCGCGCGACGCTGGATCCGGAGCGGAGCCTGATGGGGACGGAGATCCGGGCGCGGATCGAGAAAGCGATGGAACGGCTTTCACCGCGGGAGCGGATTGTTTTCGAGATGAAGCACTATCAGGGACTGAAGCTGCGAGCGATCGGCGACGCCCTGGGAACGACGGAAGAGACGGTGAAGAATTCGCTATTTCGCGCGACCCGAAAACTGCGCAACGAGCTGGGAGTGCTGCGATGAGCGGGGCGGAACAAAAGCGTTGCAACGAAATCGCGCCGCTGCTGGTCTTCTACGTTTGGGATGAAGTGACGGAAGCGGAGCGGAAACGCATTCAGGCGCATCTGGCGGCTTGCGCGGAATGCGCGCGGCAACTCGAGGAAGAGCGCGCGTTTTCCGAAGTGGTGCTGGCGGCGCCGCAAGCGGCGGATCAACTGGACGCAGGCGGAGTGCTGCTGGCGCAATGCCGAAGCGAGCTTGCGGAAGCTCTGGACGAAATAGCGGCGGAGCCGGCGAAGGCGCGGTGGCAACCTTTTGGATGGATGCGCCGGTGGATGGCGTTGCATCCGGCGTGGAGCGGCGCGGCGCTGGTGCTTTTCGGAGCGGTGATGGGAGTGGAAGTTCTGCCGGTTTTACGGGCGACGGCGCAATTTGAGAACGGCCCCGCCGTGAACGTTTCGGCAGGCCCGCGGATTACGAACGAGGAGTTGGCGCATTTGGCGGTGGCGGGAGTGAACTTTGCGCCCGGGGGCGATTCCGGCGGGGGGACGGTGCAACTGCGATTGAGCGCGGCGCAGCCGATGGTGCTTTCCGGAAACGTGCAGGACAGCGATGTCCGGCGCGTGCTGACCTACGTGGTATCGAACGGGGAGCGCTTCGATCCGGGCGTGCGGCTGGATTGCCTGGATGCGCTGGGAGCGGCGGCGCGCGATCAGGAAGTCCGCAAAGCGCTGCTGACGGCGGCCCGGAAGGACCCGGTGCCGGCAGTGCGGATGAAGGCGCTCGAAGCGCTGCGTGACTCCTCGGACGACGATGCGGTCCGCAACACTTTGCTGGATGTGCTGGAGCATGACGACAATCCGGGCGTACGGGTGGAAGCGATCAATTTGCTCGTGAATTCGCTCGGGCATGATGCGCCGGAGAGGAAGAGCTTCCCCGCGCTGGACATGAATTCGCTGCCGGCGGACGCCAGCGTGGAGCGCGCGTTGCGGATGCTCGGAGCGCTGCAACAGCACGATCCAAACCGCTACGTGCGTTTGCGCAGCGCCGCGGCTTTGCGGCAGATTGGACCGCGCGAGGTGCAGTAGGAAGCGGTCGTTCTTCCATTGAAAATATGACTGAAGGGTGGAATCCAATTCGCTTGCGGGTTTGCGGCGGCTGGGGCGGGGCATGGCTGCCTGCCGCTTGGCTGGCAATAGCATGCCTCGCGGCACCACGTTTGAGTCTGGCGCGGCCGGAACCAGCGCCGGGCGGAAATCCGGGGCCACATCTTGCGACGGAGCGGACAGGAACAGTGGAGAGCCGCGAAGGCCAGACGCTCCGTCTCACGACAGACCTTGGGTCGGTGCATATCGTCAATGCCGGGCGCGGCGCGCGCACGGTGCAATACCGAGTGCATATCGAGACCGATGCGCGCGGCGCATTTGGCCAGCGGCTGCTCGATGCATATTCACTGAGCGCGAAGGCGACAAACAGGGGAGTGGAGATCGCGGGAAATCTGCCGGGGCCGAACGCGAAGGGCGGAAACGCGCAATTCTGGGTGCAATACGAGGTGGTGGTGCCGGTCTCTTACAACGTCGAGGTGCGAACGGCGGCCGGGGACATCACGACGCAAGACATCGGCGGAACGGCGGACCTCGTGACCGAAGGCGGCAATATTTATGCGGGCCGGCTTGGCGTGAACGGGGAAGAGAACGGATGGTCCAGCCATCGCGCGGCGCATCTCGAGACGCAGGGCGGGCACATCCAAGTGCAGGACGTTACGGGCGATCTGGTGGCGTTCACGGCGGGCGGCCACATTCGCGTGGGAAATATTTCCGGAGACGCGTGGTTGCACAGCGGGGGCGGGCACATTACGGCGGGGAAGATTGACGGGCGAGTGGACCTGGAGACGGACGGCGGGAATATTACGGTGGCGCAGGCGGGCAGCTTGGTCACGGTGCGGACGGGCGGCGGGCAGATTGACTTTGGCGAAGTGCGCGGATCGGTGCGAGCGCAAACAGGCGGCGGCGGCATTCGCGTGATGACGGTATCCGGGCCGATGCAAGTGGAGTC
>Ga0209168_10002339_pt1 | contig 13797 bp, 12 predicted proteins | sample Coa_R1_FD_187156 | JGI IMG/M metagenome (GOLD analysis project Ga0209168, IMG submission 187156) | Surface soil microbial communities from Centralia Pennsylvania, which are recovering from an underground coalmine fire - Coalmine... | ecosystem: Environmental > Terrestrial > Soil > Unclassified ... | reverse complement strand
TCAAGGCTGCGACACCGGCAGCATAGAGTGACTCTTCACGACGAACGGCTTCGCGGTCGACCGCGATTTTCGTGCTGACGCGATCGACCCGCGATTGCGCAAGACCGGCGTTCGCGGCACGCGCATCAGCCTGTGCTTGCGATGCCGCAAGCGACAATCCGCTCGTGTCTAATCGCGCGAGCGCTTCACCGGCGTATACGCGCTCCCCGATTTGCACGTCGACACTTTGCAAAATGCCGCTCTCGGCAAAACTCAGTTTGCTTTGCGAACCCGCAGGCGCGCCGACGCGCCCCACCGCTTGCACGTGTTTGACGTATGCGCCATAGCGCACCGTCGTAAGACTGACCGCCGGCGCGGCGGACGAACCGGCATCCGGCGCATGTCCGCCGCACGCTGCGAGCGCGGTAATACACGCGGCACAAGCGGCTGTCCGGAGCACGTTCACGGTCCCATCTCCTCTTGCAGTGTTGCGGCGGCTTGCGCCTGTGCGTACATGGCGGTAACTTCAGCGAGCGCCGCCTGCACGTACGTGCGACGCGCGTCCGCAACGTCCAAACTCGAACTCGCGCCGCTGCGATAGCCGATCTCCGTAGCGCGCAATTCTTCCTGCGCCGCAACGCGCGCGCGGCGTGCAGATTCTGACGCACGCGCACTTTCTTCATACGTACGCGCAGCCGACGAGACCGCGACCGTGATGTCGCGGCGCAGTGATGCTTCCTTCTCTTGCGCTTGCATGAGGCGCGCTTGTTCGGCGGCGGCGCGGTTCGATGCTTCATGCGAAATCGGCAGGCTGAGCGTTACGTTTGCCGATGGCCCCGAGACGAGCACGCCCGTGTCGTAACCGCGCGTGTATCCGCCGCTTACCGTCAGTAAAGGCAGCACGCCGTGCTGCGCCACGAGCACTGCTTGTTTTTCCGCGTTCACCGCTTGCACCGCGGAAAAGAGATCGCTGCGCTGCGCGAGCGCGCGATTCACGGCGTCCTGCGGCGATGCCGGCGGCGGCATAATCGCCGGCGCGTTTTGCAGCGCGGTGAGCGCGTCTACCGAAATACCGGTTTCCACCGATAGCGCGCTTTCGGCGTTCGCGACGTCGACTTGCGCCGCGTCCAGGTTTGCACGGGCGCTTGCGAGCGCCACCTGAGCGCGTACGACGTCCAGCCGCGGAACGTCGCCGGCCTTGAAGCGCAGCTGCGCCGCGCGAAGGTCGCTTTGTGCGCCGGCGAGATCCTGTTGCCTCAAGCCCGCCGTCGCTACCGCTTTGAGCGCATCGTAGTAGAGCCCAATGGCTTTCACCCGCTCGATTCGCTGCGCATCGAGCAAATCGTACTGCGCTTGTGAGAGCGCGTACTGCGCCTCGCGCACGGCCGGTAAGTACGACAAATAGTCGCCCAGCGTGATACCGGCGCCCAGGGTCGTCAGCGATTGCTCGACCGTGTTATTGCGGTTGCCTGCCTGCGGAACCGCCGCGTAGTTTGCCTGCAGCGACGGCGCAGCCGAACCGCGAGCCGCTGCGAGCAGCGCCTGGTTTTCCGTCACGTGTGCGCGCGCTTGCGCAACACCGGGCGAAATTCCGACGGCCTTTTGCATCGCGGATGAAAGCGGAAGTGCGGCAAACTGCTGCGCACCACCCGTGAGCGCAGCAAACATTATTGCGGCGATCATGCCGCCGCTTCCTCACGCCGATCGCCGAGTTCGCGGCGACCCGCCATGCCGGCGTAAAGCACCGGGATGACGACGAGCGTGAATGCCGTCGCCGTGGAAAGACCGCCGATGACGGCAATTGCAAGCGGCTGCTCCATCGCCGAACCTGCGCCGATGCCGAACGCCAGCGGCAGCAACCCGCCGATTGCGGCAACGGTCGTCATCACGATTGGGCGCAAACGCGTGCGCCCCGCGGCAACGAGCGCGTCGTGCACGCTCGCGCCTTCTTCGCGCCGTCGATTCGCAACGTCGATCAGCAGGATTCCGTTCTTGACGATCAATCCGACGAGCAGCAGCAATCCCATGAACGACGAGACGTTGAACGGCGTACCCGTGATGAAGAGCCCGAGCGCCACGCCGATGAGCGCGAGTGGAATCGCGGTGAGGATCACGAGCGGCAACCGGAACGAGCGGAACGTCGCGAGCATCACGAAATACACGAGCGCGATCGCGATTCCGATGACCGTCAAGAACTCACGAAACGACTGCTGCTGCGCCTCGTACGCGCCGCCGATAGTGGCCGTGTATCCCGGCGGCAGCGGCGTTGCGCGCAGCGCTTTCTGCACGCCCGCAATCACCGAGGAAAGATTCGCGCCGCCGTAGTTTGCCGTTATCAACATCACGCGCTGGCCGTTGATCTCGGTGACGTCCGTCGAAAGGCGGTTCGGCCGCAGCTGCGCGACGCTCGAAAGCGCAACGGTGCCTGAAGGCGTCGAGAGGAGCGAGCTGCCGATTTCCGGCGATGCGCCCGCGACACTCACACGCACGGGAATGGGGTTGAGCGCTCCCGGCACACTCGTCGCGACGTCGCCCTGCGCCGATGCAGCGAGTTCCGTGCCGAGCTGTGCGGCGTTCATATTGAGCGCCGCCAGACGCTGAGCGAGCGGCTGCACTTGCAGCGTCGGATCGTCATACGAGACGCCGGAGAATGCATCGGTCAAACCGCGGACGCCGGAAATCTCGTCCGCAATTTTGTTCGCGAGCGACACGAGCGTCTGCTGGTCCGAGCCCGCGAGCGTTATTTCAATCGGCGAACGCGACCCAGACATGTCGTTGATCATGTCTTCGAGGATTTGGTGAAAGTCGAGCTGTGCGGAAGGCACGGCCGCGGAGAACTCGTCACGCAGACGGTCACTTACTGCCTCGTACGACGCGCCGGGTTTCAGCCGAACGCGAATCGTGCCCTGGCGCACCTGCGTCGGCGAGAATCCGTTGGTGTCGATGCCGGTAAACCGGCCGACCGTAGTTACCTCAGGGTCGCGTAAAGCGAGGCGTTCCATGGCCGTTGCAGCGGCGTCGCTCGCCTCAACCGTCGTGCCCACGGGCATCGTGTACGCCACTTCGAACTGCCCTTCGTCCATGCGCGGCAGAAAATCGCTCGGCAGCCGCGTCATGAGAAACGCCGTCACCAGCAGCACCGCAACCGACGCGCCGTACACCATCGCCCGATGCGAGAGCGTCCAGCGCAGAAACGGTTCGTAGTGCTCGAGCATGCGCGCGATGAAGCCGGCGTGGCCGCCGTGCTCGTCGCTTTCACGCACGAGCGCCGAACTGATCAGCGGCGTCACGAACAGTGCGAGCAGCAGCGAAACGATCAGGGCCGATCCGAGCGTCAGCGCGAGCGCGCGGAAGAAAAATCCGGTAACGCCCGTCAGAAGCAGCAGCGGAATAAAGACGACGACGGTGGTGAATGTCGATGCCGCCATCGGCGCCGCGAGTTCACCCATGGAAAGCACGATGACGTCGTACTTGCGCATGTTCGGGTAAAGGTGCATGTTGCGCGCGATGTTCTCGACGACGACGATTGCATCGTCGATGATCAGCCCGACCGCAACGGCGAGGCCGCCAACGCTCATCAAATTCATCGTCTCGCCGGTGAGATGCACGAAGAATATCGTGATGGACATCGCGATCGGAATCACGATTGCCGCCACGAGCGTCATCCGCAGATTGCGCAAGAACAGCAGAATTACCAGGATGGCGAGCACCGCGCCGATGAGGATCGCATCGCGCAGGCTTTCCTGCGAAGCCACGACGAGATCGGTCTGATCCCAATAGCGCTTTGCCGTGACTTGCGCAGGCAGACTCGCGGCGATGCGCTTCATCTTCGTCTTGATCGCATCGGCCATGCGCACCTGGTCCGCTCCGGGAAGCGCGAAGAAATTCAGCGAGACGGCATGACGCGCATCGCAACTGACCTGCGTCGTGAGCGGAGCAACGCCCAGCGTGACGCTCCCGAGATCGCCGATGGTTACGGGTGCATGCCCGGGATCGGGCACGACCACGCGCGCAATCTCTTCGGCGTTCTTGATGCCGGCGTTCAGCAGAATGACGTTGCGCTGATAGTACTGCTGGCGAATACCGAGCGCGTTGACGGTGGTTGCGTCGGAAAGTGCGTTTGAAACGTCCTGCGAGGTCAGCCCGTGCGCGGAAAGCGCGCCGGGGTCGAGCGTCACGTGAAATTCGCGATCCGGTCCACCGACGAGCAGAATGCGCGCTAGGCCCGAAACGCCGTAAAACTGCGGCAGCAACGACTGCTGCGCCATCTCGCGCACTACGGTCTGTGACATGTTCGGTGCGATCAGCGCGTAGCTGACGACCGGCTCCTGATTCGGATTGATGATCACCGCATCGACGTTCGTGTCGGGCGGCAATGTGGTGCGCGCTTGCGATACCGCCTGATTCACGTATTGCAAGTCGAAGCGAGCGTCCGTCTTCGGGTCGAACGTTACGATGAATTCGGCGCTGCCCTGCGATGACGTCGTCTGCACGCGCGTTACCGACGGCAGCCCCAAGAATACGCGTTCGAGCGGGACCGCCACGGCGACGCGAACCTGATCCGGCGGAAGATTGCCCGCATCGGCGACGACGTCGATTCGCGAGAACGACATGTTCGGAAAGATGCTCGCAGGCGTCGTCGTGTACGCCCACGCGCCGAGCACGGTCAGCACCGCCACCAAAAACGCGATCGTTTTGCGGTGGCGCAGTCCTACGCTAGAGATTTGCAAATCGCCTCAAGTGTAGGGGCCGAATGTGACGGCAACCTGAACGCTAAGCTGCCGGAAAACGCAAGCGTACTACCGCCCCGCCCTCGGGCGAGTTCGCCAGCGCGATTTTCCCCTGATTTGCCTCGACGGCAGAGCGGGCAATCGCCAAACCGAGCCCGCTTCCGGGACCGGGTGTGGTGCCAGGTTCACGCCAGAAGCGTTCCAATCCGTGACGCAGCGCCTGCGCGGAAAATCCGGGGCCGTCGTCGTGCACCGCAATTTCGACTGCGTGATCGATGCGCTGCGCGTGCAGCGTAACGGTGCCTTGCACCGGAGCATATCTAATGGCATTATGTCCGATTGCAAGCAGAGCGCGTTCGATCGATTGCGGATCTGCGAGGATGACTGCAGCGTCCGTGCAATTGACGCGTACCGACGCATCTTTTGCCGAAGCGGCCGAAGCGAGCCGATCCGCGACGCGCCCAAGCAGGTGCGGCACGTCGAGGCGTTCGCGCACCAGCGGACGTCCGCTCTCCGCGCGAGCGGCAGAAAGCAAGTCGCCGATGAGCGTTTCCATGTGGTCCGACTCTGAGGCAATTGTTTCCAATGCGTTGCGATATTGCGTAGGTTCTCGCTCCTTGCGAAGCGCAAGATCTGCTTCCGCGCGAATCACGGCCAAGGGCGCGCGCAGCTCGTGCGAGGCGTCGGCCGTGAATCGCCGCTGACGCGCGAATGCGTCTTCCAGCGCGCGCGTCGTGACGAGATTTCCGGCAAACAGCGCAAGAGCGGCAATGATCAGCGCGCCGGCTCCCAGCGCAATCGCGAGATTGCGATCGGTTTCGTCGATCCAGTCGCTTCCCGACCACACGACGAGTGCGCCCGCTACGCTCCCCGCGCTTTGAATCGGCAACGCGAATGCGCGCACCTTGGCATCGCCCGATCCCGCGTCCATGAAAAGCGCGCGAATCCCGTACGCTCGCCGCAACGTCGGATGCATCCGCGAAGCGCTCGAAAACAGCACGGTGCCGTTTCCGTCGAGAACTGCGGCATTTGTATCGGCGCCGATGACGTCACTGATCTGCTCGCGATCGCTGGAATCGAGTTCGATGCGCCCGTCGTGCACGTCCACGAATTGTTCCGCAGCGCGAGCCGCCGTTTCCAGACGCGCGTCGAGTGTCGAGCGCTGCACGCGATCGATCGCAAAGACGGCCGCTGCCGCAAAGATGAGCAACCCGAGAAGCATCACGACGACGTACGCCCCGGAGAGCTGCAGCCGGTTCATCGCTCGCCGAAACGGTAGCCCGCACCGCGCACCGTGTGCAGCAATTGCGGTTCGCGTGACGCCGTGAGCTTCGCGCGCAAGCGGCTGACGTACACCTCGACGACGTTCGACGTGGTTTCGCTTTCACGCTCGAACAGCGCGTCCTCGATCATCGCGCGCGTAACGACGCGCCCGGCGTTCCGCATGAAGTATTCCAAAAAGGCCGCCTCGCGCGCGGTCAAATCGATTCTGCGCTCGCCTCGCTGGGCGCGGCGCGACTTCAGATTGAAGCGCAGATCGCTCACGTGTAGGTGCGCGTCGAGCGCTTGGGCGGCATCGTGGCGGCGCACGATCGTACGCAGACGCGCTTCCAGTTCGCCGAAGACGAACGGTTTGCGCAGGTAGTCGTCGGCGCCGGCATCGAGACCGGCGATGGCGTCCGCCGGTGTATCGCGGGACGTCAGCATCAGCACGGGCGTGCGCACCCGGTGTTCGCGCAGCGAACGCACGACGGTCAGTCCGTCACGTTTGGGCAGGTTGACGTCGAGAATTACCGCATCGTACGGCGCGCCTTGCGCCCAGCTTTGTCCCTCTTCGCCGTCGTGCGCGACGTCCACGACATGCCCTTGCTCTACGAGGCCGCGCCGGAGGACGTCGCAAAGGCGAATGTCGTCTTCAACGACCAGCAGTCGCATGTTGCGGTGCCTGCGTCCAATGCAACATCGCGCGAGCCGCGCGTGCACGCTCGATCGCCGCTTCGTCCGCGGGGCCGTCCACGAGCATCGTGAAGTGCCCCATCTTGCGGCGATCCACCGCATGCTTTTTGCCGTACATATGCAGCACGATGTTCGGGTCGCGCAGCAATTCGTCGACCCCGTCGAGATGATTGCCCCTGCCTTCGCCGAGGATGTTCACCATGATCGCATTGCGCAAGAGTTCCGGCTCGGAAAGCGGCAGGCTGCAGATCGCGCGCACGTGTTGTTCGTACTGCGAGCAGCGCGTTGCATCGATGGTATAATGGCCGCTGTTGTGCGGGCGCGGCGCGATCTCGTTGACCAGCACTCGTCCGTCGCGCGCAACGAAGAACTCCACGCAGAACGTCCCCACAATCTCGAGCGCAGCGGCAATCTTCTTTGCATAACCGGCGGCGCGCTCGGAAATTCGCGCATCGACGCGTGCGGGAACGATCGACATGTACAGAATGCCGCGATCGTGGATGTTCTCCGCAGCGGGATATGTGACGATTTCGCCGCCGGCATTACGCGTGCAGACGACGCTAATCTCGCATGCGAACGGAATGAACTGCTCGAAGATGAGTTGCGCGCCGTTTGCTTGTGCGAGCGCCTCGTGCGCTTGCTCCGCGTTTTCGACGCGCCATTGCCCCTTGCCGTCGTAACCGCCGCGCACGGTTTTTAGCACGGCGGGAAAACCGATGCGCTCGCCGGCACGCGCGAGATCATCGGCCGTGTTGATTTCCGCAAACTGCGCAACCGGTATACCGCAAGCGTCGACGAAGCGCTTCTCGAGCAAACGCTCCTGCGTGATGCCCAGAACGTGGCTGCTCGGCGTCACCGCGAAGCCGTCTTGCTCTAGGCGCTGCACCGATTCGATAGCGATGTTCTCGAACTCGTACGTAACGATGTCCGTGCGCCGGCCTAGATCGTCGATGGCGTTCATGTCGTCGTACGCTGCGACGATTTGCTCGTCGGCAACTTGACCGCACGGAGAGCGCGGCTGCGGATCCAGGGTGATGACGTCGTATCCCATGCGTTTTGCGTCGAGCGTCAACATGCGCCCGAGCTGACCGCCGCCGATGACACCGATTGTTTGAATCATGTGGACCGAAATGTATTCACAATTTGATGGAAACGACGTCGTTGTGCATGCGATCGACGTACGCAGCCAGGCGATGCAGAATGTCCTCGTCGCTCAGTGCCAAAATACGAGCCGCGAGCAGGGCCGCATTCGCGGCATTGCCGATCGCAACGGTGGCTACCGGGACGCCTTTCGGCATCTGCGCGATGGAAAGCAGTGAGTCCAAGCCGTTCAGCGCCTGCGACTGCACCGGGACGCCGATGACGGGAAGCAGCGTGCGCGAGGCCGTCATGCCGGGCAAATGCGCAGCGCCGCCCGCACCGGCGATGATGACCTTCAGACCGCGGCGCGCGGCTTCTTGGGCGTATTCGAACATCTCCACCGGCGTGCGGTGTGCGGAAACGACGCGCATTTCGTACGGTATCCCAAGTTCCTTGAGCATATCGCGCGCACCGGCCATGGTATCCATGTCCGAAACGCTGCCCATGATGATGCCCACGAGGGGCGTGTCGGATTCTGCCATCGGGGTAAGGTATTCTACGACTATGGGTGCTTTTCTGCTCGGTATCAACTATTGGCCTCGCCGCAGCGCCATGTACATGTGGGAGCGCTTCGACTTGGGTGAAATCCGCGAGGATTTCGCGCGGATTCGCTCGCTCGGGCTTTCGGTCGTGCGATTTTTCCTGATGTGGGACGATTTTCAGCCGAGCTCGGACAGCATGGATCCGGCGATGCTTCAGAATTTCGACAGCGTGATGAACGCGCTCGCGGACGCACAGCTGCGCGGCATGCCGACGTTTTTCACCGGTCACATGAGCGGCGTGAACTATCTGCCCGAGTGGAGTTTGGATCATTCGCGGCCGGCGCAGCGTTTTCGCACGTTCGGACGCGGTCTTCGCGAGCTGCCGTGGGGAATCGGCGACTTCTATTCCGACCCGCTGCTCGAAGCGGCGCGTCTGCAGGTGCGCGCCGTCGGTGAACGCTGCCGCGAGCATCCGGCGCTGTACATGTGGGATCTGGGCAACGAATTCAGCAATCTGCGCAGCGCTGCATCGCCTGCGGAAGCCGCGAACTGGTCGAAGCGCTTGACGGACGATCTCTTCGAGGTTTCCGGCGTTGCGACAAGCGCGGGAAACCACGGAGAGGATCTCACCCAAGATCGAGGCATTCGTCCGTCGAGCTTTTGCAAGCCGTTCCCGTGTTCGGTTATGCACGGGTATTCGGTGTACAGCCACTTTGCGCGCAGCCGCACCGATCCGGAAGTCGTGCCGTTCCTGTGCCAAGTGATGCAGTCGATGGCGGGCAAACCGGTGCTGTTCAACGAATTCGGTAATCCGACGTGTCCGCCGGGTACGGTATCGCCCTACGATCGCGTGCCGCTGCCCGGAGAACCGCAGCCGGATGTCAAGAATCTTCCGCCGAATGCGGCTCCGTACGCGTGTTTGACGGAAGAGGAAATGGCGACGTATTGTTACGAGGTGGTCGATCGATTGCAAAAACGCGGAGCACTCGGCGCATTTTGGTGGAACTGGGCGGATTACGCGAAGGACTTGAGCGACACGCCGCCGTTCGACAAAGCCAAGCACGAATTGACGTTCGGTATCATCCGCTCCGATGCGAGCGAAAAACCCGTCGCGCACACGCTGCAGCGATTCGCGCGTGAAGGCCGCGAGGTTTTGCCGCCGCCCGCGCCGATCGTGCGCGAGGACGAGTGGTACGCGAACATGACGCAGGAGTATCAGCAAGCCCGATACGCGGAGTATGTGAGCATGTACGCGCATGCCCACGCCTGAGCCGACGCGCGTTCTCGTCGTTACGGGTGCGGGCGCGGGCATCGGCCGCGCGATTACGCTGCAAGCTTCTCGCGAGGGGTTCGCCGTCGTCGCGGTTTCGATGCTGAAAGCGGAACTCGATGAACTCGCTGCGCAAATTGCAGAGGCGCGCGGCGTATGTGTTACGCTGACCGCCGACGTTACCGCCGCCGATACCCCTGCGCGCATCGTGCAAACTGCCCGCGACTCCTTCGGCCGAATCGACGTGCTGATCAACAACGCCGGCGCGGCGAAAGCCGGCGCCCTGCTGGAGCAGAGTGATGCGGAAATCGATGCGCAATGGTATCTGCACGTGGCGGCACCGCTGCGCGTTACGCGGGCAGCGATGCCGCTGCTGCGTAAAAGCGGCGGACAAGTAATGTTCGTCGGTTCCGCACTTTCGCGCGTACCGCCGCCATACTACGGCGCGTATTGCGCAGCAAAGGCCGCGGTCCGCGCGATGACGGACCAGTTGCGCCGCGAGCTGCACGGAACAGGCGTCGCGGTAACGTTCATCGACCCGGGCAGCGTGCGAACCGATTTCGGAAAGAACGCCGGCGTTCCGGGATACGATCCGGATTGGACGGCGGTAGATGTGCGGTACGTTGCGCGTCGCGTTTTACGCGCGGTGCGGACACGGCAGCGCACACTCAACGCCGTGCCGTTTCACACGTTCGTTGCGACGCTGGGTGAGTGGTTTCCGGCGTTTGTCGATATCTCGGTGCGGAACCGTACTGCACCGTCCGTGCCCGCATCCGTGCCGCCGCAAGTCGTGCCGCAGCCGATGACGCAGCACGCCTCCGGCGAACCGGAACAGGCGGATTTCGATCTTGCGCTGGAACCGGTCGCACGTCGCTTGGAACGCGTGAAACTGCCGGTAACGTTTCTTGCCGATTTGCTGCGGACGGGCGAAGAGATTCAACTCGCCGATGCGGCGATGCGCTGGGCGGGCATGCCCAACAAAAATGAGCGCGCGGCGATGGCGGAAGCGCTCGACGCGCTTACTGCGAGCGGATTTCTCGAAAAGACCGGCGACGAACGGTGGCGCGTGCTGCACTCGCCATAAAGAAAAGAATCGTCGCGAGCAGCACGATGGTCGCGCCGCTCGAACTTCGCAGAAAATACGAGAGGTACAGGCCGCCGGCACCGCTGATCGCGCCGAGCAGCGCCGACAACCCCATCATTTGCGAGAAGCGCCGCGTCAGCTGGTACGCTGCCGCCGCGGGCGTTACGAGCAGCGCGGCAACGAGGACGATGCCGACCGCTTGCAGCGAGACGATAATCGTCAGCGCCAGGAGCACGAGCAGGATGTACTCCGTCCGCTGCGCGTTCATTCCACCGGCCTGCGCAACAATCGGATCGAATGACGTATACAGCAGCGAGCGCCACAAGAGCGCCGTGACGAATCCCACGAACAGCGCGAGCGCGACGATCATCAGCACGTCCTGGTGGTTCACCGACAGAATGTCGCCGAAGAGAAAACTCTGCAGGTCGACCGAGTACGAGCGCTGCCTGCTCATCAAGAAGATGCCGAGCGCGAACGCGCCGGTGAAGAGCACGCCGATTGCAGTATCGAGCGCGACTCGCCCGCGGCGATGCACCCAGCCGATACCGAGCGCGGTGAGAATCGCAACGATGCCGGCGCCGACGTAGTAATCCGCGCCGCGCAGATACGCGATGACGATGCCCGCGAACGACGCATGTGCGATGCCGTCGCCGATGAATGCCAGCTTGCGCAGCACGACGTAGGTTCCCATCGCCGAGCACAACACGCCCACGAGCAACGCCGTGACGAACGCGCGCTGCATGAACTGATAGTGAAACGGTTCGAGCCAGTGCTGCATCTCAGTCGTGCTGATGCCGTTCGCCGGCACCATGACCATGGACGTGCATCTGCCCGTGCAACTCCGCGTATGCGCCGGACGCGAGCACTTCATCCGGCGTGCCGATGGCAACGACACGTTTGTTGAGCACCAGCAGACGGTCGAACCATTCCGACGCGCGCTCAAGGTGATGCGTCGACATGATGACCGGCATTCCGCCGTGCACCAGTTCACGAATCACTTTGCGCAGCGCTGCTTCCGTTTGCGCATCGACGCCGGTGGTCGGCTCGTCGAGGAGCAGCAATTTCGGTTCTTGCGCGATCGCTCGTGCTACGAAGACTCGTTGCTGTTGTCCGCCGGAGAGCGCGGAGATGTGCCGGAACGCGAGATGCCGCATGTTCACCAGGTCCAAACCCCGTTCGACCGCGGCGCGATCGTCTTTGCCGAAGCGCCGGAACATGCCCAGGCGGGGAAAGCGCCCCATTGCGACGACGTCCCACACCGTCGCGGGGAACGTCCAATCCACGTCTTCTATCTGCGGAACATACGCAATGCTGCCCGCGGGCAACGAGCGCGGCGCTTCGCCAAGGACGTCCAGCGTGCCCGACGCCGGTTCCAGCAATCCCGCAATCGCTTTTAGAAACGTCGATTTACCGGAACCGTTCGGACCGACGATACCGAGCGCTTCGCCGAACTGCACGTTCACCGTCGCATGGTCGAGCGCGACATGATGATCGTAGCAGACCACGAGATCGCGCGCGACAACCGCAACTCCGGTGTCATTGTGAGCTTGTCGAACCATCATTTCAATGCTTGCACGATGACGCCGGTATCGTAGCGCAGCATGCTGACGTAGTCGTGCACCCGCGGATCGTTGCCGATGGAATCGTCGTAGAGGTTGGAAACGATTTGGATGCCGGCGCTTTTCGCAAGCGTCTGCGCGAGTTTGGGGCTGTATTCGGGCTCGGAGAATACGGCACGCACATGGTGCTGCCGCGCCAAGTCAACCAGCTGTCCGATGTACGCGGGATTCGGATCCTGCCCGGGATTCAGCTCGATGATGCCGATGGTGTCAATGCCGAACCGGCGGTTGTAGTAAGCCCACGCGTTATGGAACACGATCATGGCGCGCTGCCGCGGCGGAATCGTCGCGACTTGCTTACCAACCCAGGTTTGCAGTGCCGTTAGCCGCGTATCGTAGGCTTTCGCGTTGGCGGTGTATTCGGCTTTGTGCGTAGGATCGATCTCGACGAGCGCATCTCGAATCTTGCCGACATACGTGCGTGCGTTGACCGGGTCCATCCAAAGGTGCGGGTTATGATCGATGTGTGCCAAGCCGTCGGAAAGCACGAGGATTCTCGCGTTCCTGTTGGCTGCGTTTTCGAGCAAATGCTGGAGCCACGCTTCGATGCCCAGGCCGTTCTCGACGACGAGCTGTGCGTTGCTCAGCGTGGCGATATCCTGCGGCGTCGGTTGATACTCTTCCGGCGATGCGCCGACGGGCACAAGATTTTGCACCTGCACGCGATCCCCGCCGACACCTTGCACAAACGAATTCAGCGTCGAAAACGTCGTAACGACGTTAATCTTCGCAGCACTGTGCATGTCACTCTGACCCGCTACTTTGTCACCCTGAGCCCCAGCTTTGTCACCTTGAGGTATCGAAGGGCCCCGAGCCTGTCGAGGGGATGCACACCCCACAACAACGAGCACAAGCAGCAATGCAATTATGCGCGGCATGCGGCACACGTTCCGTAGAATTCCATCTCGTGGTCGTCGAGTTCGAAGCCGTGATGGCTGCGCAGCTCGCCAGCGATACGCTCGAGCGCCTCGCAGTCTAGCTCCTCGACCTTCCCGCAGGTACGGCACATCGCGTGATGGTGATGCGTGGGCGCGCACACCACGTACGTCGCCTCACCCCGCTCGTCAACACGCGAACTCGCCTCGCCTTTGGCCTGGAGCAAATCAAGCGTGCGGTAAATGGTCGAAAGGGAGACCTTCGCGCGGGCCTTTTTCAGCAGGGCATAGATCTCGGCGGCAGACAGATAGCGGCGCTCTTTGCGCAAAACGGCCGCAACCTGCTCTCTAGGGCGGGTCGAGTACTGGGTTCGCATGCTCCCATAATTTGCGAACGGTTCGCAGAATCATTCTCAAATTGCATTTCCCGCCCATTTCGTTTGACAGGGGGTTTATGACGCCCGTATAATCACCCGCGTTGCCCTCGCGACAGCGTCCGGATTCGCGTCATCCTCAGGCCACCGTGTCATCCTAAGGTATCGAAGGACGCCGAGCGCAGTCGAGGGGGTGTGACAACACATCGAATCGTTGTCATCCTGAGGTATCGAAGGACCCCGAGCGCAGTCGAGGGGCGTGACAACACATCGAATCATTGTCATCCT
>Ga0209168_10002337_pt1 | contig 13807 bp, 11 predicted proteins | sample Coa_R1_FD_187156 | JGI IMG/M metagenome (GOLD analysis project Ga0209168, IMG submission 187156) | Surface soil microbial communities from Centralia Pennsylvania, which are recovering from an underground coalmine fire - Coalmine... | ecosystem: Environmental > Terrestrial > Soil > Unclassified ... | reverse complement strand
TCCGTCTTTGCTGGACTATCGGCGGCACTCGGGTCTTGGGGAATTCCACTGTTGGCTGCGGAGCTGGCGTTGATCGCTTCCTGGCCGGCGTCTTCGTCTTTTTCATCCGTCGACGCATTCAGCACGGAAGAATCTTGAACTTCGGTTTTGATTTGAGCGTACTTCGACTGCTCATCGGCTGAAATAGGGGGCAGCTCGAACAACTCCAGGTGATCGCCACGTACTACTGCGGCGCGCCGGCCATCAGGAGAAAGAGAGAAATTCAATCCACTGGCGATCGCGGGAATTAGATCGTACGAGAAAACAGCATTGCCGCTCGCGGTGTCGAAAACCTGAATGTCCTGCTGGAACACGTCGCGCTGTGACGGATCCTGTTGAAGGGCATCGTCGGAATCGTATGGCGGCTGTGTCCCCGCAGCTTGCGGTTTTTGCTGCCACGTACTGACTCCGAAGCGACTGTTGTCTTCATCGCGAACGACGGATGGAGAAATCCGGAAATGGCTCCAGCGTTGATGCCACAAGCGGCGGCCCGCAAGAGTAAATGAGCTCACGCTGAAGTCGCAGTTGGAGGAACCGCACCAGCCGATCTGCAACGTGTTCCTGCTTCCATAGAAAACCGCGGGAATGGTCTGCGATTTAACGCGCGCGATATTGTGGCGCACTTTTGGGTTGGGTCCGAAACGAATCAACCAGATATTGGCATGGTGCACAAGATCGACATATCCCGTACTGGTGCCCGTGATGTTCACCACATTATTTAACGGCACCGTTCGCTCGGGAGCGAGAGTTGCAGCATCGAGAAACTGCGCGAGGAACCTGGGTGCTGGTTTCGCGGGGGAGTCGGGACGAGCGGGCGTGGAATTCGGGGCTGCTTCAGGAACTTCCGCAGTTTCTACGATGATCTGGTTTCCGGTAGGAGTTACGGAAACCCACAGCAGATCTTTGGTCGAAGTCCAGAGCAACTTCTCGTGCAGAGTGGAATCCACGACATAGAGGTCATTCGCCCTTCGCAGCAGAAACTTTCCGGGGCCGAACGGCCATAGATAAGGACGGTGATCGTGAAGATACCAATCGGCCTGCGTGACGACTTTGCCGCTCGGAAGCTCGAGGATCGCGGCACGCATTAGCCGATCCTGATGAGCGGCCGTGCACTGAGGAAGGCGCTTGAACATCTTCTTGGGATCGAAGGTAAGCAACACGTGGTCGGCATCGACGAAGTTCAGCGAGACGGTGGGTTCGTCTTCGGACATGCGTTCCATCAGAGGAGGCGTGCGATATCCGATGGCAGCGAGATCGATTTGCGCCGCGGGCTGGGGAGGTTCGGACGCCGGCATTGGAGCTTGGTGAGTTTGTCCGGAAACGGCAGAGGCGACAATCACGAGAAGAAAAACGATAAGGCATGGCGAGTTTCTGCGGGAGATTAGACGCCAACGTGGGATTGGTCCCACAGACAACGTCGAACTGCACTGTACCATCGCTGACCGGCTCCGTGCGAAAAGGCCTGCTGGCTTCGGGGAGGAACTACAGTGAAGATTATCCACTAAATCCGCGAATTGGTGGGGGCGGCTCCGCATTCAACGCTAACTTCGTCGGTTCGGGAACTGGCGGGCGGTTTCGCGCGTATCTCTTGGCAGGATGCGTTTACGCCGCCAATTGCGCCGGCTTTCCGTTGCATTGTTCTTCTATCTCGGACTGTGTGCTGTGGCGGGAATCTTCCTTGCCGACGCGACGCTGCACCCTGCGCGGCGTCCGTTGACTCAGGCGGAGATCGCGGCGTTCACAAGGTCCGCTGCCTCTCTGGCTGCCTCTGTCGAGGATGTTTCGATCACTACCCCGGATGGCACTCTTCTTCGAGCGTGGCTGGTGCGTCCGGCGCATCCGAACGGAGATGCCGCGGTCTTACTTCATGGTCTCGGGGATAATCGCCTCGGCATGGCAGGATATGCGGAGCTTCTTCTCGCTCGCGGATTCACCGTGCTGATGCCGGAAGCCCGCGCTCACGGCGAGAGCGGAGGCGCACTGGCGACTTATGGACTGCTCGAGCGCAATGACATCCATCGCTGGGTCAGCGATTTGTCGGCACGGGTTCATCCGCGATGCGTTTACGGATTGGCTGAGTCGATGGGAGCGGCCGAATTGCTGCAATCGCTCGCAGTCGCGACGCCGTTTTGCGCTGTCGTAGCCGAATCGTCGTTTGCCAATTTTCGCGAGATTGCCTACGACCGGATGGGACAGCCGTTTCATCTCGGTCCGTGGATCGGGCGCACGATCTTCCGTCCGATCGTTGAAAGCGCATTTCTGCGGGCGCGGTGGAAGTATGGATTGGATATGAGTCAGGTATCGCCCGAAGATGCCGTGGCGCACACGCGCGTTCCTGTTCTGCTGATTCACGGGGCGATCGACAGCAATATACCCGTGCGGCATTCCCGGATGATCCATGGGGACGATCCGCAGACGGTTCTTTGGGAAGTGCCGGGAGCGGATCATTGCGGGGCGATTGCGGTTGCGGCGCGGGAATTCGAATCACGGGTTTTAGGATTCTTCCACAACCGAGCAGGCCTTGCTGCGGACGGTTCGCATGCCCACCCTGTCGCACAAAACGCGACAAGGGTGGGGCAACCACGGTAGGTAGCCCCCACACAACGAACATCGCGTTGTGTGCGCCAGCGGTATTCCTCTGCGTCCTCTGTGAACTCTGTGTTAAAAGCCTTTCGCGACTTGTGATTACGGTCGCAACGGGCCTTTCCTGTGTAGAATGAACTTCGCAAATTTGTCCCCGCATCGGTGGGACGTAATCCAATTCCTCCCAGTTCGAGGTTGCTCATGGCCGACAAAGCCGCTGTCGATAGTCAGTCCACCAGCATCGATTCCATCCTGCAGGAGCAGCGCAAGTTCGAACCGCCTGCGGAATTCAGCCGCGAGGCGCACATCAAGAGCCTCGCCGACTACCAGCGGCTCTATGAGGAATCGGTGGACAACCCTGACAAGTTCTGGTCGGGCATCGCGAGCGAACTCCACTGGTTCAAGCCGTGGGAGAAAGTTCTGGAGTGGAATTGCCCGTGGGCGAAATGGTTTGTCGGAGGCCAGATCAATCTGTCGTACAACTGCCTCGACCGGCACGTCGCGACAGCGCGCAAGAATAAAGCTGCCATTGTCTGGGAGAGCGAACCGGGCGAAGTCCGCGTGCTGACCTACCAGATGCTGCATCGCGAAGTGCAGAAGTTCGCCAACGTCCTGAAATCGCTGGGCGTGAAAAAAGGAGACCGCGTCGCCATCTACATGGGCATGACGCCCGAGTTGCCGATCGCGATGCTCGCGTGTGCGCGCATCGGAGCGCCGCACACGGTCGTCTTCGGAGGATTTTCTTCGAACGCGCTGATTGATCGCATTCACGACTCGCAGGCATCGGCTGTGATTACGCAGGATGGATCGTACCGGCGCGGATCGGAAGTCAAACTTTTTCCGGCGGTGGAAGAAGCTCTGAAATCATGTCCGAGCGTGAAGCATGTCGTCGTCTATGAGCGCACGGGAACTCCGATCAACATGCAGGCGGGACGCGATCACTGGTGGCACGATCTGATGGCGAAAGCTTCCGATGTTTGCCCGGCGGAGCCGCTCGATGCCGAGCATCCGCTCTACATTCTTTATACGTCGGGAACCACGGGGAAGCCGAAGGGCGTCGTGCACACGACTGGTGGATACTCGGTTGGAACGTATATCACGACGAAGTGGGTGTTTGATCTGAAAGAAGAAGACACGTACTGGTGCACGGCGGACATCGGATGGGTGACGGGGCACAGCTACATTGTCTACGGCCCGCTGCAGAATGGCGCGACTAGCCTGATGTACGAAGGCGCTCCGAATTTCCCTGAGCCTGATAGGTTCTGGTCGATCATTGCGCGGCACAAGGTGAACGTGTTCTATACGGCGCCCACGGCGATCCGCACCTTTATTAAGTGGGGCGACGAATGGCCGAAGAAACACGATATGTCGAGCCTGCGGTTGCTGGGCACGGTGGGAGAGCCCATCAATCCCGAGGCGTGGATGTGGTATCGCGAGACGATCGGCGGGGATCGTTGTCCGATCGTCGATACGTGGTGGCAGACGGAAACGGGTGCGATCATGCTGACCCCGATACCGGGCGCTATCGCGACCAAGCCAGGCTCAGCCACGCGGCCATTTCCGGGCGTCGTCGCAGAAATTGTGACCATGGATGGCAATCCGGTTCCCGATGGCTCGGGAGGATTCCTGGTGATCAAGCGTCCGTGGCCTTCGATGCTGCGGACGGTGTATGGAGATCCGGACCGCTATGTGAAGAATTACTGGTCGCAGATTCCCGGCGTGTATTTCACGGGCGACGGCGCGCGCAAAGATAAAGACGGATATTTCTGGATCATGGGCCGCGTCGATGACGTGCTCAACGTCAGCGGACACCGGCTCAGCACGATGGAAGTGGAAAGCGCGCTGGTCGCGCATGATGCGGTGGCGGAGGCCGCTGTCGTGGGGCGTCCGGATGATCTGAAAGGGCAGGCGATCTCGGCATTCGTCACGCTGGAGCAGGGAAGGCAGCCCACGCACGAACTGAAAGAGGAACTGCGGAAGTGGGTGGCGAAGGAGATTGGAGCGCTGGCCAAGCCAGACGACATCCGGTTTACCGACACCCTTCCGAAAACGCGTAGCGGGAAAATTATGCGGCGGCTTCTGCGCGAGCTCGCCACTCACGGCGAAGTCAAGGGCGATACGACGACGCTGGAAGATTTCAGCGTGATCGCAAAATTGAAGGAGCAGGAAGAGGCGTAAGAGCTTTCACCGCAGAGGGCACCGGCGACGCAGCAGCGGCCAAGGCGAATTTATCTTCTTAATCTCTCTGAGCGCACGGCGTCGTCTGCGTGGAAAGCTTTTTACTGCGTCAGCCGGATCGCCAGTTGCCGCTCGGGCTGCGTCATTTCGCCCCACAGCTTCTGCAGGTCGGTTTGCACCGATTGGTTGTCGGGATCTTTCCTGAGCGCCAGAGCGAACCAACGGTAAGCGGTGGGCAGATCGCGTGGGGTGCAGAGTCCCGCGGAATAAAGTGCGCCCATCTCGATCATCGCCTTCGGATTCGAGGCATTAGCCGCTGGCTTCAACAGGCGCAGGCCGCGATCGCAATTCTGCGGGACGCCTTTGCCGTAAAGATATCTCTGGGCATCTGCGACCGTGTCCACCGGCTTCGGCGGCGTGATGGCTGCCGCGGGTTTCTCGTGCGCGACATCGGCTGCGGGTTTCGGCTTCTCCGCAGGCTTCGGCGGTGCAGCCGCTTCATCGGTAGTGTAGTTGTCGGATGCGCTCTCGTGGGTTGCCGTTTTCGGATTGCCTGGCGCTGTACTTGCGCCATCGCTGGGTTTGACCGCTGCGGCGGACGGAGTCGCGTTGTTCGCCGGAGGTGTTGTGCTCGCAGGCGCAGAATTCGTAGGCGCTGGAGCTGCGGCATTTCCGTTCGCTGCCGCCGGTTCGACGGGCGTGATTGCGGGAGTGCTTGAGGGATTCTGCCCCGCGGGCGTATTCGCCGGAGAAGACCCCGTTTCGCTCGGGGCCGGATTCGTATCGGTCGCGTTCGGAGCCTGCGTCGCGGCCGGTTTGGGGCTCGGATTGAGCCAGGCGAATCCGCCGCTCTTCCAGCGCAGATAGCCAAATCCAACCGCGAGCGCGAGAGCAATCAGAATCAGGATGTATTTTCCGCCGCCTCCGTGATGCGGTTCTTCTTCATCTTCCAGCAGGTAATCGAGATTCCCAGAACTCGAATCATGATGCGGGTCGGCGCTCAGGCTGGCGCGCTTGCGCGGCGGAGGATCATTCAATCCGAGAAACGACGGTCCGCTGATCGACGGTGGATCGTCATGCACAGGAGCGGGCGGATGCGGAGTCTCGACCGGGCGCGGAGGCGGCTCGGGCGGGCGTGCAGCCGTGATTACCGGCGCTGCCGGAATATCGGCTCCGCCGCTGGCCGCTCTTTGTGTGGCGGTCTCTGGAACCTTCACTGGAGCGGGCGGCGGCGCGAGCAGAGTCGCTCCGCACATTCCGCAAAAGCGGTTGTCCGCCGGGTTTTCATTGCCGCATCGGCTGCAGCGCATATCTCCTCTTAACTCTATATAGCTTACGATATCTTAAACGTTCGATGCAGCGTCTCGGCAAGCAAACCGTGACCAAGGGCCACCCAGCGGCACGCCACTTTCATGTAAGCGTGCAGGGGCGAGGGCTCGAAGTCGTGCGCCTTGCCGGGCACAATCCACGGGCATCCGAGCTAGTTTTCCTGCATGAAGGACTGGGATCGGTGTCGCATTGGAAGGATTTTCCCGGTCGCGTCGCGGCGGCGACGCGATCTGGTGTGACTGTCTATTCGCGCTACGGTTCGGGCCAGTCGGACCTGCTCACCGAACCGCGCCCAGTGGTGTACATGCATCATGAAGGGCTCGAAGTGCTGCCGGAGTTGCTGGCGAAACTTGAGATCGAGAATCCCATCCTGATCGGGCACAGCGATGGAGCGTCCATCGCGCTGATTTATGCGGGAGCGCACGATCATCTTCGAGGGCTGGTCCTGCTCGCGCCGCATGTCTTTGTTGAAGATCTCAGCGTGGCGAGCATCGCCGAAGCGAAGAAGCAGTTCGAGGCGACGAATCTTCGCGAGAAACTCGCGCGCCATCATCGCGACGCCGCCAGCACGTTCTGGGGATGGAACAATATCTGGCTGCATCCCGAGTTTCGCAGCTGGAACATCGAGGAATATCTGCCGCGCATCACCTGCCCTACGCTCATCATTCAGGGAGTCGACGACCAGTACGGGACCATGGCGCAAGTGGAAGCTATTCGGAGGCAGAGCAGCGGGCCGGTCGAGGTGCTGGCGCTCGAGGATTGCCGCCATTCGCCGCAACGCGACCAGCCCGAAGCCACGCTGCAGGCGATTACGCGGTTCGTGCAACGCTTATAGCGTTACAATCCTCCGGACTGGGAGGCTCTCATGCGCCGCACTGCACTGGTCCTTTCGTTCACAATTATTTGTGCCATTTTCGCCGCCGGCCAGGCCAAGCCGGATCGTCTGAACGTTTCACCGGAGATCATGGAGAAGCGCCTCGTAAAAAGGGTCCCGCCCAAATTTCCGCTGGGAGTGCGCCCGAATGGATCTGTGAGGTTGAAAGTTGTGGTCGACACGTCCGGGCACCCGGCGAGCATCGAGCAGACCAGCGGGGATTCCGTGCTCGGTGCGGCCATGGTCGACGCCGTCAAGCAGTATGAATATCAGCCTTATTTAGTCGATGGGAAGCCGGTGGAAGTCGAGACTACGGTGAACGTGACTTTCAAGACAACGGTGAGTTCCGCGCTCGTAGATAATCCTCCGCCGCAAGGTGTTGTCGGCGATAACCCCGGCGGCATTCCTGCGGGACAATCCGGCGGACTCGCGACTGAAGGGACGAAGCGGGGCGTCACTGTTCCTCTGCGGGTCCGCATATCCTCCGGAGTGGCCTCCGGCCTGATCGTCAAGAAGGTCGCGCCGCTGTATCCGGAGGAGGCTCGAGAGGAGCACGTTGAGGGTACCGTGCTGTTGCATGTCATGATCGACAAAGAAGGAAATGTGGAACACGTAGATCTGATCAGCGGACATCCGCTGCTCGCACCCGCCGCCATCGAAGCCGTTCGTCAGTGGAAGTACAAACCGTATCTGCTGAACAACCAACCGGTGGAGGTAGACACGCAGGTGCAGGTTAACTTCTGGCTTTCGAAATAGTTACGAAGCGCCGCTGACCCGGCAGGGTCAAATTATCGAGAAAATAGACATGTGCGGCATAATGCCGTACAATGATCGTTGAGGAATAATCATGGCGACAGCACCTACACCCAAGAGGGATGAGCGTTTGGACGCGCGGGTGACGCGCGAGGAGAAGGAACTCATCGAAGCCGCCGCTAATTTGCGCGGCACATCTTATTCCGATTTCGTGCGCATGGCTGTAAAAGAGGCGGCCGTAAACACGATCCGTGAATATGAGTCGCTCACGCTCGCAGAGAAGTCCCGAAAGATCTTTATTGAGGCGCTGTTGAATCCTCCTAACCCGAATGAACGGGCGAAGGCGGCTGCTCGCCGCTACAAACAGGAGTTCGCGTAATTGGCAACTTTGCCGGACAACGAATTCAGATTCGAGCCGCTCGGTGCGAGACACAACCGGGCGGCTTTTTCTTGCGAGCACGAACGCCTCAACACCTACCTTAAGCAGCAGGCAGGTCAGGATATCCGCAAAAGAGTTGCCGCCGTATACGTGCTTACGCCGGATGCGAGGACCATTGCTGGTTATTACACACTGTCGCAGTACGCAATCAATGCGGGAGATTTGCCGGAGGAACTCGCACGAAATCTGCGCCTCCCCAAATACGACAAGTTGCCGGCGACGCTTTTGGGGCGCTTGGCGCGAAGCGGGGAATTCAAGGGTGCAGGGCTCGGCGAAATGCTTCTCATGGATGCGTTGAAAAAAGCTTTAGATCACAGCCGGAGTGTTGCATCCATGGCAATCGTCGTGTCCTCAAAGGACGAGCGAGCCAGGAGCTTCTACAAGAGTTATGGCTTCATTGATCTCCCAGAGCACGCCAGCAGGTTATTTATTCCCATGAAGACGGTTGAAGAGTTGCTGCGAGACTGATGACGACCACCGGAATCGATCACCGCCTTCCCGTCGCCGTTCTGCTCGACAATGTGCGCTCCATGTATAACGTCGGGGCGTTTTTCCGCACGGCTGATGGAGTTGGGCTCGAGAAGCTGTGTCTGTGCGGGATTACGGCGCATCCGCCGAAGAAGTCGATTTCGAAGACAGCGCTGGGGGCTGAGGAGACGGTCCCCTGGGAGCATGATTGGGACGCGGTCCACATGGCCGACGGGCTGCGCCGCAGCGGATATCAACTGGCCGCCGTCGAGACGAGCGCGCACGCCGTCGACTTGTATGAATGGCAGCCGCGCTTTCCGGTCTGCGTCGCATTTGGGAATGAAGTCGAAGGGCTGCGTCCGGAGTTGCTCCAGATGGCCGACGCGCATGTGCGGATTCCGATGATGGGCTCGAAAGAGTCGCTGAATGTGGCGACTGCGGGCGGGGTCGTGCTTTACGAATTGCTGCGGAAGTATCAGAAACTTCAACGGCCCCGCCCAAGCCGTGCTTGAACGGGGCATTCCTGAAGTATGTTGAGGATCGAAGGTCCGTTTACAAGGTTCGTCATGCTAGTGCTTTGTGAGTTTGAAAACGACTCCGCCCGTGACTCCGTAGCAATAGGTGGCGGTTCCGTAGAGATTTCCTTTGGCGTCCATGGTGATGCCTTGCGGGTTGCATAGGCCTCCGGACTGGGTGGGGAAAGCGTACAGGACGTTCTCGGTCGCAGTGCTGGGATTCAACTCGTAGACCACGCCTTGTCCAAATTCCTGTTGCGTGGCACCACCGCCAGTTTCCGTCGTGCCGTACAAGAGTCCTCCAGATTCGACGATTTGTCCGAAGGGAAGCGCGCCGTTAGGACATGGGTTGTCTACTCCAGGACAGAAGTAGTAACTGAAGGATTCGGCGTCAGAAGCGCTGATCTCGAATATCCCGCCGGCATCGAAGTCAGGACTTGCATTGTAGCCAGAGCCGAAGAAGTTTCCCTGGGAGTCGCGAACGATATAGCTTCCGTTACAGCCGTCCCCGCACTGCCCGGTGTTGAACGAGTAGAGCACGGTTTCGTCGCCCTTAGGTGTCAGCTCGAACAGCACGCCATCGGAGGGATTGAAGCCGCCAACGGGGCCGCCGAAGTCGGTCGTTCCGTAGATGTTGCCGGCCGAATCGAGGATTAAGTTTCCTCTGGGCAAGAATCCTTCGGGTTCCGTGAAAGTCTGGAGCACGGAAAACACGCCCTTCGGGGTTAGTTTAAAGACGACGCCACAGCCACTGGCGCAGGAGGAAGAGGAACTGCCCCCCTGCTCGGTTGTACCGTAGAGATTGCCCGTCGAATCGAGCGTGAGGGGTCCTACGGGAAGAGCGCCCTCAGCGCCGCTTGCGGCAAATTTGTGAAGAATGGAAAACTTGCCTTGTGGATTAATCTTGAAGATGGTTCCGAGGCCGTAGGCAAAGGTGCCTGATGTGTGTCCGCCTTCTTTCGTGACCCCATAGAGATTGCCAGCGGAGTCCCGTGTCAAAGGTGCAACTGGGGATGCGCCATTCGCGAGCGCGGTGAATTTGTGGAGGACCGTTTCTTGCCCGGCGGAGTTTAACTTGAAGATCAACCCGCAATCGACGCCTGTTTTACCCGGTGCGCAGGATCCAGTCCAATCGAGCGCCCCGTAGAGGTTGCCGGCTGAATCCGCGGTAAGAGTGCCCACGGGGTTGGCAGTAGTGTAGGCATGAAGCGTGGATTCGGTATAGGTCTGTGCGTGTGCACTGAGTGCGAGAGATACCGCGATCGTAAGTAACCCAATTAGATGTTTTCGCATGGATACTCCTTAGAGGTGAAAATCGGTGGAGGGGAGGAATAGGCCCGCCTGACAAGGGGGAAGTCGAGGTTTCGAGAGTATAAGCCGGTTTTGTTGGGTGGGTCAAAGGACGGTTGGCATTCGCCAGCTAATAGATCGTCAGTGGGGCGGCCGATGCTACTTTGCTTGACCCGGGTCCGGCCTTCCATCCACGCTTTGCTAAACTGTCCACCTCGTGGCTGGGCAGAAAGTTTTCGAAGTGCTCGTCGTTGGCTCCGGCGCCAGCGGCGGATGGGTCGCCAAAGAACTGACCGAACGCGGAGTCAGCGTGGTCATGCTCGAGGCCGGTCCGCCGCGGGTTCCGACGCGCGACTTCACCGAGCACATCTGGCCGTATCAGTTGAAGTTTCGCGGATTCGGGAATCAGCAGCGCCTTCTCGAAACGCAGCCCGTACAGCGCCTCTGCTACGCCTGCGACGAATACAGCCATCAATTCTTCGTCAACGATCTGGAACATCCGTATACGTTTCCGGCGGACAAGCCGTTCATGTGGATTCGCGGCCGCCAGGTCGGAGGCAAGACGTTCTGCTGGGCGCGCGAGAGCTACCGCTTCAGCGATAACGAATTCAAGGCGGCGAGCCGCGACGGCTACGGCGAAGACTGGCCCATCGGCTACCGCGAACTCGAGCCTTATTACGATCTTGTGGAGAGTTACATCGGGGTCAGCGGATCGCGCGAAGGCTTGCCGCAGATGCCCGACGGGAAGTTCCTGCCGCCGATGAATCTCTCGTGCGGGGCGGTGCAGGCGAGGGAAGTGATCGGGCGGAAGTTCGGCTGGCGCGTGATGCCCGATCGCGTAGCGAACCTGACGGTGGAGCATCGCGGGCGTCCGGCGTGTCACTACTGCGATCAGTGCCAGCGCGGATGTTTCACGGCGTCATACTTTAACAGCCCGTCGGTGACGCTTCCGGCGGCTGCGCGCACGGGCAAGTTCACGCTGGTCAGCGACGCCGTGGTCAGCGATCTGATTGTGGATGCCGGCGGGCGCGCCAAGGGCGTGCACTACATCGATCGCGTCTCGCGGGAACACCGGGAAGTCTATGCGCGGGTAGTAGTCGTTGCTGCGGGAGCGCTCGAGTCGACGCGTATCCTGCTGAATTCGAAGTCTGCGGCGCATCCGCAAGGCGTGGGCAATTCCAACGGCGTGGTCGGACACTACCTGATGGATCACTTCACGATCGAAGACGGCAGCGGGTTGATGCCGAGCCTGCACTCGTCGAAGCGGGAACCGGTGGGGCGGCCGTGCGGATTTCTGATCCCGAAGTACGTGAACACGGCGACCAGCACGGCGAAAGACCGCAATTCAAAATTCGTACGCGGGTATCGGTTCGACGGCGACGGCAGCCAGGAGCTCTATGGGCATGCCTTTCTATTGCCGGAGTTCGGCGATGCGTGGCGCAAACGCGTGCGGGAGGAAATTCCATACAGTTTCGCGATCGAGGCGCAGGGAGAATGCTTGCCTCGGTTTGACAATTTTGTTTCGCTCGATCCGTCGAAGAAGGATGCGTGGGGAATTCCGGCGCTGCATATCAGTGCGAGCTACGGAGAGAATGATCGCGCCATGGCCGCGGCCATGCGCGATGATCTCAACGCGATTCTTGACGCGATGAATCTTGCCGAAGCGACGCCACCGAAGAAGGAGCTGAGCATCTTTGGCAAAAACATCCACGAATGCGGGACGGCGCGGATGGGAGCGGATCCGCGGAAGAGTGTGGTCGATCGGAACTGCAGGGTGCACGATTCGCCGAATGTATTCGTCACCGATGGCGCGGTCTTCACGACGCAGGGATGCTACGAGCCGACGCTGACGATCATGGCTATTTCCGCTCGTGCCGGGGAGCACATCGCAAAGGCTTTCCGGGCTGGTGAAGTTTGAGGAGAACGCATGACTGACGATTCGCACGATCTTACACGGCGCCAGTGGTTGCTGTGTCTGAGCGAGTTCGTCGCGCTGGCGGGCGTGAGCGGGATTGTGCCGGAGTTCACGACGCAGCTTTCGGCGGCGCCACAGGCGGCGCTTCCTCCAGGTTTGTACGATCCTTCGCAGGATCATCTTGTCCATGCACTGAGCAGTGCGGGCTTGAAGTGGAGTCCGCCGCCGGGCAGCGAGACAGAGTATGTTCAGCGCAGGTCAGAACCGTATCGGCCGCAGTTCTTTTCAGGCGAGGACTGGCCGGTGGTCACGCGGTTCGTGGAAATTCTTCTGGGCAACGTAGATCCGGCCGCGCTATCTCAGGCTGTGCAGTGGTTTGATTTGTGGTTGACTTCGGCAGAGAGAATACGCATGGCGGCGCGGCAGCTTGATCCGTTGCATCGCATTCTCGCGGTCGCGTATTACGGGGAAGAGTCAGTGCGCGAGCTGGAGACGGCTGATCCGCAGGCGACGGCGCGGGCGGGCGTGCACGCTCTACGGGATTTGTCGCAGAGGCTATACGGACGCGATTTCCTTCACCTCACATCCGTCGAGCAAGTCGAACTCGTGACGACGGCGAGCAAGGCAGAGTCCGGACCTGCTGTTCACAGATGGTTCGATCTTGCGCGGGGCGAGGCGATCCGAGGGTATTACACTTCCGCCGACGGATTGAAGGAACTCGATTACAAGGGCAACGCGTACTACGGGGACAGCCCAGGGTGTGAAGGGAAGACAGACTAGAGTCGGGCATTCGTTCATCACGCGCGAAAACGCCCACTTCCGGCAGCAACAGCCAGAAGTGGGCACCCTCTTCAGTTTTTCTTTCTATTTCATCTTCATCTCGGTTTTGACTACAGAGGTGTAATCACTGTCTCTTTCTTTGGGATCTTGCGCAGGAAATCTTCTCCCGTGGCGATGTGCTGATTTACCAGGCGGGATGGCGTGTGTGCCAGCCATTCGGCGAGCGAGATGTCCTGATAGTCGGGAGTAGGGAAGACTTCGAGGAACAGGAGTTCGGTGTCGCCGATGTTCTCGATGTAGTGGGGCTTGGAGCGTTCAATGTAACCGACGTCGCTGGGGTGGAAGTCCATGGTGCGGGCCTGTCCACCGGCGGAGAAAACGGTCATGCGGGCGTCGCCCTTTACGTAGTACTGCCACTCGTCTTCGTTGGGGTGCCAGTGCAGTTCGCGCATGCCTCCGGGCTTGACGCTGACGATGGCGGCGGCGATGTTCGTCGCCGGAAAGTTCTTCCGGTCAACGATCTGGACGCTGCCTCCGGCGGTGACTTTCGTCGGTTTCATCTGGCTGGCAAAAAATGCGAACGAGTTCGGTACCGGGCCCGAGCCTTGGTCGACTTCGGTCTTTTCTTCGGCAAGCGGACGGGG